>CAFBMW010000082.1_pt1 | contig 3434 bp, 4 predicted proteins | sample 7269061 | NCBI WGS metagenome assembly CAFBMW01 (sample SAMEA6814074, study PRJEB35770) | uncultured Nocardioides sp. | biome: Freshwater; feature: Freshwater reservoir; material: water | place: Czech Republic | collected 2017-05-23 | depth 30m m | reverse complement strand
TCGTTTGAGAGAGTGAACCCATGAGCAACCCCCGCGTCCGCAAGATCGCCGACCGGATCCAGGTCATCGTCGCCGAGATGCTCGAGCGTCGGATCAAGGACCCGCGCCTCGGCTTCGTCACCATCACCGACGTCCGCGTCACGGGCGACTCGCAGCAGGCCTCGATCTTCTACACCGTCCTCGGTGCCGAGGAGGAGCGCGCCAGCACCGCCGCCGCGCTCGAGTCGGCCAGGGGCGTCATCCGCTCCGAGGTCGCCAAGCAGCTCGGCATGCGCATCGTGCCGACCCTCACCTTCATCCCCGACGCCCTGCCCGAGAGCGCCCGCGAGCTGGAGGAGGTCCTGGCCCGCGCGAAGCAGCAGGACGAGGAGGTCGCGGCCCGCCGCGTCGAGGCGTACGCCGGCGAGGCCGACCCCTACAAGAAGCCCCGCGTGATCGACGAGGACGACGACCTCGACGACGACGAGGACGACCTCGAGGACGAGGACGACCGCGCCTGATGGTCGACCCCGGACTGGTCGTGGTCGACAAGTCCCCGGGCATGACGTCGCACGACGTCGTGGCGCGGGTACGTCGGCTGGCAGGCACCCGCAAGGTCGGGCACGCCGGCACCCTCGACCCGATGGCCACCGGCGTGCTGGTGCTGGGCGTCGACCGCGCCACCCGGCTGCTCGGGCACCTGATGCTGACCGAGAAGGCGTACGACGCCACGGTGCGGCTGGGCGTCACCACGACGACCGACGACGCGGAGGGTGAGGTCCTCGCCACTACTGCGGCGGCCTTCCACCAGCCCGGCCTCGTCGAGGCCGAGTTCCTCGAGCAGGTGGGCGACATCCTGCAGGTGCCGACCGCCGTCAGTGCGATCAAGGTCGACGGCAAGCGCGCCTACCAGCGTGTGCGTGACGGCGAGCAGGTCGAGCTGAAGGCCCGGCCGGTGACGATCCACGCGCTCGAGGTCCACGAACAGCGGGTCGTGGGGGAGTTCCTCGACGTCGACATCTCGGTGCGCTGCTCCTCCGGCACCTACATCCGGGCCATCGCCCGTGACGTCGGCGCCGCGCTCGGGGTGGGCGGGCACCTGACCGCGCTGCGGCGTACGGCAGTGGGCCCGTTCGACCTCGGCGTCGCACGCACCCTCGACGAGCTGGCCGACGACTTCTCGGTCGTGCCGATCGCGGTGGCCGCCCGGGCGAGCTTCCCCGCGGTCGACCTCGACGAGGAGCAGGCCGCCGACGTACGTGTCGGGCGCGCACTTGACCTCACCCTCCCTGCGGACGCACCGCACGCGGTGTTCGCGCCGGACGGACAGTTCCTCGCGCTCTACGAGCAGCGCGGCGAGCGGGCCCGCGCCGTGGCCGTCTTCGTCTGAGCGGGGGACCGGCCGGACCTCGCGTCGTGCGCCAGTAGGCTGCCGCCGTGCAGATCTGGCGAGACGTCGACGACGTGCCGGCCGACCTCGGCCGCACGGTGGTCAGCATCGGCAACTTCGACGGCGTGCACCTGGGCCACGCCCACGTGCTCCGCGAGGCCCGTGAGACCGCCGAGCGCCTCGGGGTCGACACGGTGGTCGCGGTCACCTTCGACCCCCACCCGATGGCGGTGCTCCGCCCGGAGCACGCGCCGCCGACGCTGACCTCCATCGGCACCCGCGCGCGCCTGCTCGAGCACTCCGGGGTGGACGCGATCCTCGTGGTCGCCTTCGACCGGGAGGTCGCCGGCTGGTCGCCGCAGGACTTCATCGACCGGATCCTGGTGGACGCCCTGCACGCCGCGGCCGTGGTCGTGGGTGCCAACTTCCGCTTCGGCGCCAAGGCGGCCGGCGAGGTGGCGACGCTGGTCGAGGCCGGTGCGACGCGCGGGTTCGAGACGATCGGGGTCGCGCTCGACGGCGGCCCCCAGGTGTGGAGCTCGACCTACGTCCGGCAGTGCCTGGCCACCGGCGACGCGGCCGGCGCCTCCGAGGCGCTGGGGCGCCCGTTCACCGTGCGCGGCACCGTGGTCGAGGGCGACAAGCGCGGCCGCGAGCTCGGCTACCCGACCGCCAACGTGCCGGTCCCGCCTGTCGACGCGGCGCCGGCCGACGGCGTCTACGCCGGCTGGCTCACCCGGCTCGACACCGGCGAGCGCTACCCGGCCGCGATCTCGGTCGGCACCAACCCCACCTTCGACGGCGAGCGCGAGCGGCGCGTGGAGTCCTACGTGCTCGACCGCGACGACCTCGAGCTCTACGGCGTCGAGGTCGAGGTGGCCTTCGTCGACCGGCTGCGCGGGATGGTGAAGTTCGAGGGGATCGAGGCGCTCGTGGAGACCATGCACGACGACGTACGCCGCGCGCGCGAGGTCCTGGGTGGCTGAGCACCCGCACCGCACACCAGTCGAGTCGTGGTTCCTCGCCCACGGGCTGCCCTACTTCGTCGCCGAGGAGCGGGCCGCCGCACGGGAGGGACTCCGGCCGCGGCGGCTCACCCTGCTGGTCGTCGCGCTCGCGGTGCTCGGCGCCGTGGCCGGCGTGCTGGTGTGGCTCACGCCCACGTCCGAGACGGCCGGTCCCGCGCTGTGGTTCTCGGTCGCTGGGCTCGCGGTGCTCTGGTACGCCGTGACCGCCCTGCGGGCGCGTCCGATCCTCGGCTTCGCGCTCTCACGCACCCTCGGCAGTCTGCGCTACCTCGCGCCGATGGTCTCGCGCGCACTGCCGTTGCTCCTGGTCTTCGTCACCTTCCTCTTCGTCAACGCCGAGGCCTGGGAGATGACGACCAACCTGCCCTTCGGGCTGCTGTGGCTCACCGTGCTGATGATGTTCGGCCTCGCCGTGCTCTTCCTGCTCGTGCGGCTCCCGGAGGAGGTCGACCGCGTCGACGACGAGGTCGACGACGAGTTCATCGTCCGCGCCTGTGCCGGCACGCCGCTCGAGGCCGCCAGCCGTGAGGTCGCCGCCGATCCGGCCGTCGACCCGCAGGCGCACGCGCAGGTCGCGGGCTTCGAGCGGTGGAACCTGATCCTCGTGCTGCTGGTGATCCAGGCGGTGCAGGTGCTGCTGCTCTCGGTCACCGTCTTCGTCTTCTTCATGCTGTTCGGGTCGCTGGTGATGGAGACGAGCACCCAGGAGTCGTGGACCGGCCGCGACTCCATCGCGTCGGCACCGTTCCTGCCCCACGTGTCGCTGTCGCTGATGAAGGTCTCGCTCTTCCTGGCCTCCTTCAGCGGCTTCTACTTCACGGTCTCGGCCGTCACCGACGACACCTACCGCCGCCAGTTCTTCTCCGTCGTCGAGAGCCAGCTCGAGCGCGCGGTCGGGATGCGGGCGGTCTACCTGGCCACGCGCGAGCGCCGCTGATCCACCACGCGGGGCGGCTCACCTGCACCCGGACGTGCGCGTGGGCGGCGCGCGAGGTGGGCCCCGGCAGCTCGGGGTCCCGTTCGCGCGCCGCCCACGG
>CAFBMW010000081.1_pt1 | contig 3435 bp, 4 predicted proteins | sample 7269061 | NCBI WGS metagenome assembly CAFBMW01 (sample SAMEA6814074, study PRJEB35770) | uncultured Nocardioides sp. | biome: Freshwater; feature: Freshwater reservoir; material: water | place: Czech Republic | collected 2017-05-23 | depth 30m m | reverse complement strand
TCTTCCTCACCTGCCCGGTCGACGACGTCGAGCGCGCGACCGCGTTCTACCGCGCCCTCGGCTGGACGCTGAACCCCGACATGTCCGACCACGACGTCTCGTGCTTCGCGCTGGCTCCCGAGCAGTACGTCATGCTGGGCAGCCGTGAGATGTACGCGAGCGTCGGTGGGACCGAGGAGCTGGTCGGCGGAGCCGACACCCCCTCGAAGGTGACGGTCTCGTTCGACCTCGGCAGCCGCGAGGCGGTGGACGAGCTCGTCGAGCGCGCCGCTGCAGCCGGCGGGCGGATCGGCGACACCGACGACTACCCCTTCATGTACCAGCGCCAGTTCGACGACCTGGACGGCTACCACTACGCGCCGTTCTGGATGAAGCCGGACGCCGATCCGACCGCGTGAGCGACCTCGCCGCGGCCCTGCAGCTCGTCGGAGCCCGGTGGGCACTCCTGATCGTGGAGCGGCTGCTCGACGGTCCGCAGCGGTACGGCGATCTGCAGCGCGACCTCGGCGTGCCCACGAACGTGCTCGCCACCCGCCTCCGCGAGCTGGAGGCGGCTGGCGTCCTGACTCGGCTTCCCCTCCGGCACAACACCCGCGCGTACGCGCTCACCGATCGCGGCCAGGACCTGCGCGAGGCGGTCGTCGCACTCGAGCGCTGGGCCGCGGAGCAGACGCCGCCCTAGACCGGGAGTCGCGACTGCCTGGCGGGGGTGCGGGTGGCGGGCGCTACACGTCGTCGGGGGCTCTGCTGCGCGTCCGGAGTGCGAGCGCGCCCACCGTCCTGTCGAAGGCAGCGGTCACGCGGTCGGCGTCCTTCGTCGCGGCCAGGTCGAGGTGCAGCCCGCGCAGCAGGGCCAGGATGGCGGTGGCCAGGACGTCGGCATCCGGCTGTGAGTGGCCCAGACCGCGCAGGGCCTCCTTCAGCGGCTGGAGCCAGTCCGTGACGACCGTGGCGAGGAACCACGCGTGGTCGTGCGGCGCGCGGAGTGCCAGCGCGTAGATCTCGAACAGCAGCGCGAACTCACGTGCCCTGCGTGGCTCGAGCCATCGGCTCCAGAGCGTCCTCAGGACCCTCTCGGGGTCGCCGCCGGCGAGCGCGGCGTCGCTGTGCAGGTCGGTCAGCAGCTGGGCGTGGATGCCTCGGACCACCGCCTCGACGAGCTGGTCCTTCGACCCGAAGTGGCGGATGACCGTGGCGATGGTGACGCCGATGCCGCTGGCCAGCGGACGCAGCGTCAGGTCGGCGACCCCGTGGTCCAGGACGTACTCGGTGGCGGCGGCGAGCAGCTCCGGACGGCGGTGCTGCCACCGGCTGGTGCGGCCGTCCACCCGGTCGTCTGTCGACGCTGCTCCGGACACCAGGCCAGGCTAGTCGGCCGCGCCGCTTGTGCGGATCGGTCGATGCGGATACTTTCCCCGGCATGACCACCACGCACGTCGTCCTCGTCCACGGCACCTGGGGCAGCGGGCCCTTCTGGACCGAGGCCCGTGCCGCCTTCGAAGCCCGCGGCTTCACGGTGCACACCCCCACGCTGCGGCACCACGAGCTCCCGCTGCTGGCTGGGGCCACGAGGGTCGCCACCGTCAGCCTCACCGACTACACCGACGACCTGGTCGAGCTGTGCGAGTCGCTGGACTCCCCGCCGCTGCTCGTGGGCCTGTCCCTGGGTGGCCTGCTGGTGCAGATGACGGCCGCGCGCACCGCCACCGCCGGGGTGGTCGCCGGGTGCCCGGCGCCCGCCGCCGGCATCTTCCAGGCGTACCCCTCGATGGCCCGGCTCTTCTTCCGGCACTTCCTGCAGCCGCGCCCCTGGGCCAAGCCGCTCTACCCGACGTGGGAGGCGTGGTCGTGGGGGGTCGCCAACACCCAGACGCCGGAGAGGGCGCGGGAGATGTTCGCCGACCTGGTGTGCGAGTCCGGGCGCGCGTACTGCGAGATGGCCTTCCCGTGGCTCGACCGGCGCAAGGCGGCCCGCGTCGACTTCGCTGCCGTCACCAGTCCGGTCCTGGTCCTCTCGGCCGAGAAGGACCGTGTCGTGGTCCCGGCGATCGGTCGCGCGACCGCTGCCAGGTACCCCGGCAGCAGCTACGTCGTGATCCCGGACTCCGACCACATGATCCTGTTCGGCGACGCTCTCCCGATCACGATGGGCCACATCGACACGTGGATGCAGGAGCACCGCATCGCCGCCGAACGGCACGCCCCGTCGGTGTAGGGCTGCGCTCGCTGCTCGCGGGCTGCCAGCGGCGTCGAAGGTCTGTCGGCTGCAGCGCTCATGCGCTGCGGGTGGTCTGCGCTGCGCGTCCAAGCGGGTGCGCCGGCCGGCGCGGTGCAGTGCCACGCCCAGGGCCACAGCCAACGCGCCGAGCGCAGCTGCGTCGAGGGAGGCGGCGCCGGTGGGCGGGAGCGCGCTGGCGTCGGGCCGCGTCGGCGTGCCCGGGCCGGCCGGTGCGGGCGTCGGCGGGGACGTCGGCGCCAGGGCCGGTGCGGCCTGCGTGGCCTGGACGACCAGGGTGAACTGCTGCGTGGAGGTGGCCGTCTTCCCTGCTCTGGCCGCCGCTCGTGCTGCGGGCGCCGAGGTGCCGGGGTCGTCGGTGACGGGCACGGTCGAGGTGGCGGTGAGCATCAGGGCGAAGCGGCCCTGCTCGGCGGGGGTGCCGGCCAGGCGCGCGGTGCCGTCGCCGAGGTCGGTGAGCGTGACCCCCTCCGGCATCGGCCCTGCGCTTCTCACGGCCACCGACGGCTGACCGCCGGTGGTGCGCAGCTGGAGGCGACGTTCAGCGGGTCGCCGCCGTAGCTGGCGGTCAGCTCGCTGCTGCCGGTGCGCGTCGGCGTCACGACGCTCTGGCCGTCGGCCACGGGCGCCTGGCACGACGCGCCGTCGGAGCTGAGGAGCCGGTCCGCCGTCCTGCTCCTCGAGGAGGCGCTCACTCCTGCACCGCTCGTCCAGGCGCCCTGCGGTGCCGTCGTCGACGCCCCGCCGAGCGCGGGCGGCCCGCGAGCGACGGGCCGGCGGCGCGCTCGGCGTCACCCGCGCAGCCCGGCGGTCAGCAGCTCGACCACCGCGCGCCGCTCCTGCTCGGGCTGGGGATGGGTGAGGAGGCCCTCGAGGACGAAGACGCCGACGCGGGTCATCGCGGCGAGGTCCTCCTCGGCGGCACCGGCGTCCCGGAAGCCGTCCGCGAGCAGGTCGTCGGCCAGGGCGTGGAAGCGCTCGTGCCAGGCCCCCACGGCCGGGGAGGTGGCGGCTCGGGCGTGCACCACGGCGACGAGGCGCCGCATGCGCTCGAGGCGGTCGAGCGCCCAGAGGACCTGCTCGGTCCACGGCCGGTCGGCCACCTGCTCGCGCTGCAGGAGGGCGTCCGCCAGGAGCTGGTCGAGGACGGCGACGAGCAGGGCGTCCTTGTCCTCGAAGTACCAGTAGACGGTGTTGGT
>CAFBMW010000080.1_pt1 | contig 3588 bp, 1 predicted proteins | sample 7269061 | NCBI WGS metagenome assembly CAFBMW01 (sample SAMEA6814074, study PRJEB35770) | uncultured Nocardioides sp. | biome: Freshwater; feature: Freshwater reservoir; material: water | place: Czech Republic | collected 2017-05-23 | depth 30m m | reverse complement strand
GCTGCCGCCACCCCCGCCGCGCCCGCGGCGCCCGAGGTGCGCCGGCAGACCCGCCGGCTGGCCGCGCTGTCGGGGCTGCTCGCCCTGCTGCTGGTCGCCACCGCGCTGCTGTTCGTGCTCGACCGCCGCCAGGACGAGGTCGCCGAGGCGCAGGACCCCCGCGGCGAGGCCATCGCCACGGCGACCGACGCGCTCGAGGCCGTGCTGGCCTACGACTACCGCTCGCTCGAGGAGAGCCTCGACCGCGCCCGCGGCTTCCTGGTCGGCACCGCCGCCGAGGAGTACGAGACGACCGCCGGCGGGCTGCGCAACCTCGTGCCGCAGGTGCAGGCCGTCGTCACCGCGCAGGTCGTGCGGATCGCGCCCGTCGACGTCGCCGACGACCGCGGCGCGGTGCGCCTGCTGGCCTACGTCGACCAGCGCAGCGCCACCACCGTGGTGCCGAGCGGCGTCGACACCGTCACCGTCCGCATGACCGTCGTCGAGCAGGACGGCGCCTGGAAGGTCTCGACGCTCGAGCCGATCTGAGCCGCCGCGCCGGGGGAGGCCGTCCCCAGGCACCCGCGCGGGTGCTTGACGCGGCGCCCCCGCCGCACCACGATCGCCGCACGCCCCGCCCGTCGCGCGACCGCGCCTCGACAGGCTCGCGGGAGCATGGGTAGACTGCGCCTTCGCGCTGCTCCCTGTCAGATGACCGCCCGGGCCGGATGCCCGTGCAGGTGGGGCTGGGGCACTGCGCGCCGTCTGACGAACTGCTGGCAGGAGCACCACCCTGCCGTCGGAAGGACCCCACACGTTGGCTGCTCGGCGCACCACCCCCCGCCTGTCCTTCGCCAAGATCCGGGAGCCCCTCGAGGTCCCGAACCTCCTGCACCTGCAGACCACCTCGTTCGACTGGCTGGTCGGCAACGAGGCCTGGGAGGCCCGCGTCCAGGAGGCCCTCGACGCCGGCCTCGAGGACACCTCGACCACCTCGGGCCTGGAGGAGATCTTCGAGGAGATCTCCCCGATCGAGGACTTCTCCGGCTCGATGTCGCTGAGCTTCCGCGACCACCGCTTCGAGCCCACCAAGTACTCCGTGGAGGAGTGCAAGGACAAGGACATGACGTACGCGGCGCCGCTGTTCGTCACGGCCGAGTTCACGAACAACACCACCGGTGAGATCAAGAGCCAGACGGTGTTCATGGGCGACTTCCCCGTGATGACCGACAAGGGCACCTTCGTCATCAACGGCACCGAGCGCGTCGTGGTCAGCCAGCTGGTCCGCTCGCCCGGCGTCTACTTCGACAAGGCGATCGACAAGACCACCGACAAGGACACCTACTCCTGCAAGGTGATCCCGAGCCGCGGTGCCTGGCTCGAGTTCGAGATCGACAAGCGCGACGCCGTCGGCGTGCGCATCGACCGCAAGCGCAAGCAGCCCGTCACGGTGCTGCTCAAGGCGCTCGGCATGGACGACGCCCAGATCCTCGAGCGCTACGGCGACTACGAGTCGGTGCGCGCCACGCTCGAGAAGGACCACACCACCGGTCAGGACGACGCCCTGATCGACATCTACCGCAAGCTGCGCCCGGGCGAGCCGCCGACGCGCGAGTCGGCCCAGACGCTGCTCGAGAACCTCTTCTTCAACCCGAAGCGCTACGACCTCGCCAAGGTCGGCCGCTACAAGGCGAACAAGAAGCTCTCGCTCGAGCTGCCGATCGACCAGGGCGTCCTCACCGAGGACGACATCCTGGCCACGATCGACTACGTCGTGCGCCTGCACGCCGGCGAGGAGGGCTACGAGGTCGACGACATCGACCACCTGGGCAACCGCCGCCTGCGCACCGTCGGCGAGCTGATCCAGAACCAGATCCGCCTGGGCCTGGCCCGCATGGAGCGCGTCGTGCGCGAGCGCATGACGACCCAGGACGTCGAGGCCATCACGCCGCAGACGCTCATCAACATCCGGCCGGTCGTCGCCTCCATCAAGGAGTTCTTCGGCACCAGCCAGCTGTCGCAGTTCATGGACCAGACCAACCCGCTGTCGGGCCTGACCCACAAGCGCCGCCTGTCGGCGCTCGGCCCGGGCGGCCTGTCGCGCGAGCGCGCCGGCTTCGAGGTGCGCGACGTGCACCCGAGCCACTACGGCCGCATGTGCCCGATCGAGACCCCCGAGGGCCCGAACATCGGCCTGATCGGCTCGCTCGCCACCTTCGCGCGGGTCAACCCGTACGGCTTCATGGAGACGCCCTACCGCCGCGTCGAGAACGGCCGGGTCACCGACCAGGTCGACTACCTCACCGCGGACGAGGAGGACAAGCACGTCGTCGCGCAGGCCAACTCGCCGGTGTCGAGCGACGGCACCTTCTCCGAGGCCCGCGTGCTCGTGCGCCGCAAGGGCGGCGAGGTCGACTACATCGCGCCCGAGGGCGTCGACTACATGGACGTCAGCCCGCGCCAGATGGTGTCGGTCGCGACCGCCATGATCCCGTTCCTCGAGCACGACGACGCCAACCGCGCCCTCATGGGCGCGAACATGATGCGCCAGTCGGTCCCGCTGCTGCGCAGCGAGGCGCCGCTCGTCGGCACCGGCATGGAGCACCGCGCCGCGGTCGACGCCGGTGACGTCGTGCTGGCCGAGCAGGCCGGCGTCGTCGAGGAGCTCTCGGCGGACTACATCACCGTCATGCACGACGACGGCACCCGCCGGACGTACCGCCTGGCGAAGTTCCGCCGCAGCAACCAGGGCACGAGCATCAACCAGAAGCCCATCGTCGACGAGGGCCAGCGGGTCGAGCAGGGCCAGGTCATCGCCGACGGCCCGTGCACCGACTCCGCGGAGATGGCGCTCGGCAAGAACCTGCTCGTCGCGTTCATGCCGTGGGAGGGCCACAACTACGAGGACGCGATCATCCTGTCGCAGCGCCTCGTGCAGGACGACGTCCTCACCTCGATCCACATCGAGGAGCACGAGGTCGACGCCCGCGACACCAAGCTCGGCGCCGAGGAGATCACCCGGGACATCCCGAACATCTCCGAGGAGGTCCTGGCCGACCTCGACGAGCGCGGCATCATCCGCATCGGCGCCGAGGTCCGCGACGGCGACATCCTCGTCGGCAAGGTGACGCCCAAGGGCGAGACCGAGCTGACCCCGGAGGAGCGCCTGCTGCGCGCCATCTTCGGCGAGAAGGCCCGCGAGGTCCGCGACACCAGCCTCAAGGTCCCGCACGGCGAGACCGGCAAGGTCATCGGCGTCCGCGTCTTCAGCCGCGAGGACGGCGACGAGCTGCCGCCCGGCGTCAACGAGCTGGTCCGCGTCTACGTCGCCCAGAAGCGCAAGATCACCGAGGGCGACAAGCTGGCCGGCCGCCACGGCAACAAGGGCGTCATCGCCAAGATCCTCCCGCAGGAGGACATGCCGTTCCTCGAGGACGGCACCCCGGTCGACATCGTGCTCAACCCGCTCGGCGTGCCCGGCCGCATGAACGTCGGCCAGGTGCTCGAGACCCACCTCGGGTGGGTCGCGAAGGCCGGCTGGCAGGTCGACGGCGCGGGCGACGCCGGCGCGGACCCGTGGAAGCAGCGCCTCACCGACATCGGTGCGGC
>CAFBMW010000079.1_pt1 | contig 3603 bp, 3 predicted proteins | sample 7269061 | NCBI WGS metagenome assembly CAFBMW01 (sample SAMEA6814074, study PRJEB35770) | uncultured Nocardioides sp. | biome: Freshwater; feature: Freshwater reservoir; material: water | place: Czech Republic | collected 2017-05-23 | depth 30m m | reverse complement strand
GCACCTCGATGGCCACCCCGCACGTGGCCGGCGTCGCCGCGCTCTACCTGCAGGGCAACCCCTCGGCCAGCCCGGCCACCGTCGCCTCCGCCATCGTCGGCGGCGCGACGACCGGCGTCGTCAAGGCCCCCGGCTCCGGCTCGCCGAACCGCCTGCTGTTCAGCAGCTACTAGCCCCACGCGCGTCCCGGAGGGCGCCGCACCTGCTTCGCGGGTGCGGCGCCCTCCGGCGTGTGCGGGGGCGAGTGCTCGGCTGGCGCGCTGATCGGCGGGCGCACGCAGTGATCACGTGCGGTGGCCCAGAGATCACGCGTGTGGGCGGCCGGGGGAGGGCGGTCGGGCGTCCACGCGGGGTTGCGCGCCGCAGTGATCGTGCGCTCGGCCCGCCCCGGTCGTGATCACTGCACCCGTCGGCGCGGCAGCTGTGCGAGCCGGTGCAGTGATCGCCGAGGAGCACCCGGATGGCCGTCCACAGGCCGCCCCCGCTGTCCGGTACCTCCCGATACTGTGCGCCCGTGCGCGCCAGGGGAGTGGGTCTGCTGCTGGCGGCGACGCTCGCCGTCGCCGGGTGCTCGGACGAGTCGACGGGCGGCGAGCCGCTGCCGCCGGTGAGCCCGACGGTGTCCAGTGCGCCGCCGGCCAGCGCGTTCCCGGAGACGCCGCAGGGCGCGTCGGACTTCGCGCGGTACGTGTTCGAGCAGTTGGACCAGGCCTACGCGACTGAAGACCCAGAGCGAGTACGCCCGTTGTTCGCAGCCCAGGGCTGTAGTAGTTGTGACCGCTTCCTGCGAACTCTTGAGGCCTTGCAGTCAGGGGAAGTGCAGTTGCAGGGCGGGGGCTTTGACGTCGTCGGCGCGGAGAGCCCCGGCGGCGAAGAAGGGCGCGTCGTCGTGATGCGCGTCAACTTCGCGCCATCAACCTTCGTCGATGCGGCGGGCGAGGTTGTGGCTCAAGAGCCAGGTACGCCGGGGCAATCGCTGGAGATGCAGCTGGAGACCTCGGCTGACGGATTCATCGTGGCCGACATCCTCTTCGTCGGGGAGGCGCCGCAGTGAGGCTCGTAGTCGCCGGCGGCTTAGCGGTCGTCTTCGCAGTGACGGCTACGTCGCCCGCCTCGGGAGACGAAGTTGGCACGCGGCAGGCCAGTCCAGCGCCACCTGTGTGCACCTTCTGCAACCCAGTGGGAGGCGCTGATGGCGAGGAGCTAGTCGTAGTTGTAGGCGTGCCCGGAGTAGAGGACGGCGGTGGGGGCGCTGGAGGCGCTAGCAGCCCCGTCTTCACGATCACCAACCGCGATCAGGTCCCCGCCTGCGCAGGCAACGACCGGACGCTCGTGCAGAACCTGTGCGAGTACGCGACGACCTGCCCCGACCCCCTCGACACCCGCTACTGGGTCTACGTCCAGCGCGTGCAGGTCGACACCCGCACCGACCCCGACACCACGACGGTGCTGCAGGACTGGCAGCGCCAGCCGGGCGACGTCTGCCTCGGGCCCGAGGAGGTCGCGGAGCCGGGCATCGGCGAGGTCGTCAACGCCGTGCAGACCGGCTTCACGCGCAAGCGCCCGGCCGAGCCGCAGCTGGTCATCCAGCCGAACCCGACCGCGCTCGTCAACGTCGACACCGGCTTCTCGGCCGGAACCGGCGAGCCGGTGCAGCTGACCGACACGGTGCTCGGCTTCCCGATCGCCATCACCGCGACGCCCGAGCGCTGGCTGTGGGACTTCGGCGACGGCACGACGCTGGCGACATCCTCGCCGGGCCGGGCCGGCACCCGCGAGGTGTCGCACCGCTACACGCGCGTCGGCGACTACGCCGTGACGGTGGCCGTCGAGTGGAGCGGCACCTTCACGGTCGGCGGCTTCGCGCAGGTCTTCCCGATCGAGGGCGTCGCGGTCGTGCCGGTGGCCGCCCCCGGCCAGGTGCAGGTGCGCGAGGCGCGCACCGAGCTCGTCGACCAGTAGCGCTAGACCGCGCCGGCGAGACGGGACGCGCCGCGCTTGCGCTCGACCTGCAGGTCGTACAGGTAGGTCTCGAAGTCGACCTGGATGGTGTGGCGCTTGCTGCCGATGTAGCGCTTGCGGATCGCCTCGTCGGCGGCCTCGACGTCGGCGCGCATCTGCTCGACCGGCGGGGTGGCGTACGCCCCGGACAGGCGCGCCGCGACGAGCCGGCCCTGCTCCTCGGCCAGCGGCATGATCGCGCCGAGCGGCTGGATGAGCCCGATGAACGCCAGGTCCGGGTGCTCGAGCGAGAAGACGCGCTTGTAGAGCGAGATGCGGTTGTCCGGCGCGCTGACGACCTCGCTGTCGAAGAAGGGGAACGAGATGCGGTAGCCGGTCGCGTAGACGACGACGTCCGCGGTGACGCGCGAGCCGTCCTCGAACACGACGTCCGAGCCCTCGAAGCGCGCGATGTTCGGCTTGCCGACGACCTTGCCGTGCGCGAGCCGCGACAGGATGTTGTCGCTGACGGTCGCGTGCGCCTGCAGCAGCCCGTGGTCGGGCTTGCGCAGCCCGTACGTGCGCAGGTCGCCGACGGAGACGCGCAGCATGCCCTCGGTGAGCTTCTGCCGGACCTTCCACGGCATGAGGCGGGCCGCGCGCGGGCTCTCGACCTGGTCGAGCGGCTTGCCGAAGACGTACTTCGGGAGGATGTGCACGGGCGTCCGCGCGGCGAGGTAGACCTTGGTCGCGACCCACGAGGCCTCGACGGCGATGTCCATCGCGGAGTTGCCCATGCCGAGCACGACGACCGTCTTGTCGTGCCAGTCGCTGTTGTCCTCGAAGTCGTGCGCGTGCATCTGCACGCCGGGGAAGGACTCGCTGCCCTCGAACGCCGGCTCGGGCCAGCGCGGGTCCCAGTGGTGGCCGTTGGCGACGACCAGCGCGTCGAACTCCTCGACACCGCCGTCGTCGAGCCGCAGCACCCAGCCGCCGCCGGGACGCGGCTCGGCCTTCTCGACCGTCGTGCCGAAGCGGATGTGCTCCTTGAGCCCGAAGCGGTCGGCGTACGCCTCGAAGTACTCCGCGATGTGGCTGTGGTGCGGGAAGTCCGGGTACGACTTCGGCATCGGGAAGTCGCTGTACTCCATGCGCTCGCGCGAGGTGTTGATGTGCAGCGACTTGTACGACGAGGACACGCCGTTGCTGTTCTTGAAGACCCAGTTGCCGCCGACGCGGTCGCCCTTCTCGAAGCAGACCGTCGGCACGCCGGCCTCGAGCAAGGCCTTGAGCGCGGTGATGCCGGCGGAGCCGGCACCGATCACGGCGGTACGCGGGTGAGACACGGGTGGTCCTCTCGACGCTGAGGACCGCACTGTGACGCATCGCGGCCTTACACGCCAGCCCTTCGTGTCAAGCAGGTGCGGCCTGTGGACGGCGAGCCACGCGTGTCGGCGTCCTGGGCCACGGTGTCCCCGTGAGCGACCTCCTCGTCGACAGCGCGGCCCTGCGCAGCGCCGCCACCACCGTGGCGCACGCCGTCCGCGAGGCCCAGTCGCTGCCCCTGGTCGCGGCGTCGGCGTGGATCGCGTACGACGCCGGGCCGGGCCCCGTCGGCACCGCGGCGGTGCACTTCCTCGAGGCGACCGGCCAGTCGCTCCT
>CAFBMW010000078.1_pt1 | contig 4660 bp, 4 predicted proteins | sample 7269061 | NCBI WGS metagenome assembly CAFBMW01 (sample SAMEA6814074, study PRJEB35770) | uncultured Nocardioides sp. | biome: Freshwater; feature: Freshwater reservoir; material: water | place: Czech Republic | collected 2017-05-23 | depth 30m m | reverse complement strand
GGCCCCCTGACCTCGGTCATCGTGCAATCGGAGAACGACGGCGGGGACTGCGCCGAGGGCATCATCGGTTGCCTCGACTCCCTAGGCATCCCCCTCGGCTCCCAAATCGTCGACCGCCTCTCCGAGCGGGTGTTTTTCTACCGCGAGGCCGTCAAGACCGGCGAGGAGTTCGGGCAACTCCTCCGCGACCTCATCACCCGCCACAAGGCCGACTGCATCTGGGTGGATCCCCTCCTAGGGTTCGCGGGGGTGGACCTCTCCGATCAACAGGCCGCCTCCCACTTCCTGCGCCACATCATCCAACCTGTCCTCCAGGACACCGGCGTCATCCTCTTCTCAGTCCACCACACCACCAAGCCATCCAAGGACAAGCAGGGCGGCGGCTCCCTCCTCGACCTTGCTTACAGCGGGGCCGGGTCGGCAGAATTAGCAAATTGGCATCGATCCGTCATCACCCTCACGAAAGACCCCACCCCCGAGGGCGAGGACGAGCAGCCCTTCTTCACAATGAAGGTCGTCAAACGCGGCGGGCGGGCGGGCATCAAGGACGAGCGAGGGCAATACACCGTCTCCGTCCCCCTGCGCCACTCCAAGACCCCGGGACGCATCGCTTGGGAGCGTCGTGGCACCCTACCCCCTACCCAGACCCCTCAAACGGCTAACGCATACAGGGGCAGGGGCGAGTTTGACGAGGTCTAGGCCACTACCCCAGCCACCCACCCCCCAAGCCCCCTTCCTAGGGCATTTTCCACCTGTCTACTTCCTTGTCTACTTCCTTGTCTACTTCCTTGTCTACATCCGTCTCTCTCTTTACAGAGAGAAGGGGGAAAGACTCCTCCCCCCTTTCGCTTACGCTCGGGGTCGTCGCTTTCCCATCTAAATCCCCTAGCCTGTGACCCAAACCAACCGACCCAACCTACCGGCCTCCGTCAGGGCCAAGTTCTACCTAGCCAACCGTCGGCGCAAGGCTTGGAAGGAGAAGCCCGAACACATGGAAGCAATCCGTCAGCGGGCAACCAAGGCAGCCAAGACAGGCAAGGAAAGGAAACACCAACTCCTCGTCCACCGACTCCGCACCCTTCCCGCCGAGATCCAGACCGACCAGCTCCGCGTCCTCGCTCTGGACATCTACCCCAAACGGTTCGCCTTCCGCTCCTTCATCAATCGGGTCCGTCGGCATGGCCTGATGTCCTACGACGCCATCCTCGGCCTTTGGGTCAACCATACCCTCTCGACAGGCGTGGGCAACTGACCCAAGCAAATTTGCCTTTGGTGTGTCAAAATGGAGCATCGAAACCTCCAAGGCATACAAGGTTTGGTGGGCATCCCTGCGACCAGAGGAGCGCCGCACACTAGTCGCGTCGGGGGCTTTCCGGGCAGACGATCCACAGGACACCACGCCCGCCAACGACAGGACGCGGGTCAACGACGGTCACTCACCCTTTGACCATCAAGACGGCTGGCTGGCCTATGGGCCGACCAATCGCCACCGGGACAGCATCGCGTCGCCTTCCGATGTCCTGCAACAGGTCATCGCCAACGAGGAGGCCGACGACCAAGGCATGAGCCACGCCAGGGCAGACCTAGACCTTGCCACCTTCCGCTTGCGTGCGACGCTGACCTTCCTCCTCTCGGCCTTGGACAAGTCCACCGACTCGGCGATGAGACTGCACGCGGACATCATCCGCATCGTGGTCGGCGAGGGCAACCCGCCGAGGATGACAGAGTTGGCCCAGCGTCACGGCATCACGCGAGCGGCGGTCTCGCTTCGGTGCCGACGCCTCCTCCGTCAGCTCGGACTAGAGCCTTCAATGTTCATGCGTCCCGAGTCTCACGTCGTGTCCATGCGCTTCTCGCGGATCGTCTCGCACGCGACAGGGCAGCCCTGCTCTATCGGAGGAAAACGCAGGAAATCGGCACTTTTCGGCGATAATGCCACCCCCACCCCTCCCCCGAGTAAGGAGTCTCCTCGAAAAGCGGGGGTTTTCCCCACGCGGGCGCGACCCCGTCAAAATGGAGCGAAATAACTGAAAATGGCCCAGCCCCGCAGAAAACCGCGTCGAGACGGCGAAACTTCTCCGCTGACCAATCAGCAGATTGCCACGCACTTTGGTTTTTCTGCCGCTCGGGCCGCCGCTCTGATCCGCGAGGGAATGCCGCTGGACTCTTTGGAGAACGCCGACGCCTGGAGGCAGCAGAGACTTCTCCGAGGCCAACGCGGTCGAGCCGCCGGCGTCGCGCAGACGAGCCCGGTCGTCATCGACCCTTCGACGGTGAACCCCGACGACGACTTTGAGCAGACGGTGGTCAGGCACCGAGAATTGAAGGAGACCGCACGCCAGACTTACATCGAGGCCGGCAGGACGCAGTCGGCAGGGGACGCGGCGAAGTATTACTCGACCTACCAGAACATCCTCAAGACCTTGGTGGTCATCGAGCGAGAGGCGCTGGCCCGCCGCATCGACTCGAAAGACCTCATCAAGACCTCCTCGGCGCTCGACCGCTTCAACCGCGTCCTGGGCGAGATTAAGGCCGACCTCACCGGGCTCCCTGTCCAGATTGCCTCGCAGTTGAACCCGAACAACCCGGGGCTGGCCCTCAAGATGCTCGATAAGCACCTGAACGCCCTGATGACCAAGTGGGCGCAGGGGACAGGCAAGACGGTCGAGGAGATGATTAAGCCGATCAGGACGTCGGCTCCTTCCATCGACGCAATGGGGGGCGAGGATGCCCATGAGCCCGAGGACGACGCTGAATGAGCGAGGAGACGGCCTTTGATGCCCGCTTGAGGTCGACGCTGGCCCCGAACCCCTACCGGGAGCCGGTCTCCTTCTGCGAGCATTACATCAAGCGCATCCCCTACGCGGTGGGGACGCCCGCCTTCACCATCGCCTCGGCCCCTTGGCTGCGGGAACCCCTGCAAGCCATGTTCGACCCCGAGGTGAAGGAGATTGCAGTCCAGGCGGCGGTCCAGCTCGGCAAGTCGATGCTCATTGAGGCGGCTTCCTGCATCATCCCGGTCATTGACCCGGGGCCGACCCTCATCCTCCAGGACACCGACCGCAACGCCAACGACTACCGCGAGAGCCGCCTCCGCAAGCTATGGAACGCCGTTGAGCCGACCCGCAACGAGTTGACCTCGGAGGGCATCCCGAAGTCTGGCCCCATCTCCTTCAAGTCGAACACCTGTTGGGTCTTGGGTGGGGATAACGACAACAACCTTCACGGTCGGTCCATCCGCTACGTCCTCGGGGATGAGGTCTGGCGCTGGGCATCCGGGAGCATCGGTCGGGCGACGCGGCGAGTCTCGGCGAACAAGTGGCGGTCGAAAGTGGTGCTGGTCTCGCAGGGGGGTCTGGCTGGATCGGAGTGGGCGGCTTGGTCGCATGAGTCGACGCGGTCGGTCTGGCAGTTCCGATGCCCAGCGTGCAACGAGTCGCAGCCATACCGCTGGGAGCAAGTCATCTTCCCCAAGGAGGCCCGCACCCCGAACGGCTGGAACAAGCGGGCGGTCAAGGCCGGGACGACCTACCAATGCGCCAAATGCAAGGTTCACTTGCCCGACGCCATCGACACCCGGATGGAGATGAACAAGGACGGCTTTTACCTTCAACAGGCTGAGTCGTCCCGGCTGGGCTTCATCTTCGACTCCCTCCTCGCCCAGGAGCGGGGCCTGTCGTGGGGCGAGCTTGCGGAGGAGTGCATCGACGCGAAAGCCTTCTACGACGACACCGGGGACAACTCAAAGCGCCGGGACTTCATCATGCAACGGCTCGCCCAGACCTATCAGGAGGAGGCCGACGAGGTGCAGATTGAGGCGTCGACAGGTGGCTACAAGACAGGGGAGGAGTGGTCGGAGGAAGGGGGCTTCGTCCAGGGGAAGCCCAAGGCAGGGAAAGACCTAACACCCGAGGATCGTGCCCACCCCGAGTTCGTGCCCTTGCGTTTCATGGGTGTGGACGTGCAAAGGCGGGGGTTTTGGTGGACCATCCGCTCCTTCGATGGCTCGGGTCGGTCGCGGCTTCACTCCTTCGGCTATTGCTTCGCGTGGGGCGAAGTCGCCGACATCCACAAGAAGGCCGGGGTGCATCAGGCCAACGTGTTCGTCGACTCCGGGGACAATCAGGACGAGGTGCTGGCGGCCTGTGCTGCCAACGGCTGGGTGGCGACGCGAGGGGACCAGCGCAACGACTTCCCCTGGAAGGTTCGGACCCCGCAGGGCACCAAGACGGAATTGCGGCCCTACTCGACGCCGGTGGTCGAATTGGTGGGCCAGCGCCGATGCAAGCGTTTCTACTTCTCCAACCTCCGACTAAAGGACACCCTCGCCCTGCTCATCCGACGCGGGAAGCACACCCGCCCCGACGACGTGCTGGAAGAATACCTCAAGCAGATGCAATCCGAGAAGCGGACCATCCGCGAGGGCGGTCGTCCTATCTGGGAGCAAATCGACTCCAAGCCGAACCACCTGTGGGACTGCGAGGTCATCCTGATGCTCCCGGCGATGGCGTGGCGGCTCATCGGCAAGGCCGAGGCCATGATCGCCAACAGCGAGGCGTCGAAGGAGGAAGCGACAACCCCCAACGAGGGGGCCGAGGAAACCAATTGAGAAATCTGGGCTTTTTTGACTGCCGCGTCTCGCTATGGCCCGAGCCACCGG
>CAFBMW010000077.1_pt1 | contig 4829 bp, 3 predicted proteins | sample 7269061 | NCBI WGS metagenome assembly CAFBMW01 (sample SAMEA6814074, study PRJEB35770) | uncultured Nocardioides sp. | biome: Freshwater; feature: Freshwater reservoir; material: water | place: Czech Republic | collected 2017-05-23 | depth 30m m | reverse complement strand
CTCGCCGTAGAGCCGGGCGTCCGGCACGCCCGCCTCGTGCAGGGCCTCGACGCGCGCGGCGGCGCGCTCGCGGAGCTCGTCGAGCTCGCCGAACTGGATGCTCTGCGTCGGGCAGGCCTGCGCGCACGCGGGCGTGAGGCCCTCGCCGAGGCGGTCGTAGCAGAGGGTGCACTTCTGCGCGATGCCGACGTTCTTGGTGACGCCCCGCTCGCCGATGCGCCGGTCGATGACGCCGAAGGGGCAGGCGGGCACGCAGTAGCCGCAGCCGTTGCAGATGTCGTCCTGCACGACGACCGTGCCGAACTCGGTGCGGAACAGCGAGCCGGTCGGGCACACGTCGAGGCACGCGGCGCGCGTGCAGTGCTTGCACACGTCGCTCTCCATGAGCCAGCGGAACTCCGTGCGCGCCGCGCCGTCGCCCGCGCCGGGCAGGGCCGTCGACGGCATGCCGAGGTCGACCGGGGCGGTGCTCGTGCCGAGCGCCGAGCGCTGGCCCCCCAGCGCGCTGTCGCCGGCGCGGTTGAGCACGTCGCTGGACGGCGGCCCGACCGGCTGCCCGTCCCGGCCCGGGTCCTGGCTGCCCAGGCTCTTCGGCTGCTCGATGAAGGCGACGTGCCGCCACGTGCTGGCGCCGAGCGCGCCGGTGTTGTCGAAGGAGGAGCCGAGCAGCTGCAGGCCGTCCTCGGGCACCTGGTTCCACTCCTTGCAGGCCACCTCGCAGGCCTTGCAGCCGATGCACACCGAGGTGTCGGTGAAGAAGCCGACGCGCGGCGGTGCGTCGGTCCAGCCGGTGTCCTGCGCGGGGTCGGTCACGGGGAGTCCGTTCGGAGGGTGGAGCCGGTCGCGGTGGTGATGCCCGCGCGGCGCTGGTAGTCGGCGACGTGCGCCAGCAGCGCGGGGCCGCGCGGGCGCCGCCCCGGCTGGATGTCGCAGGTCGCGACCTTGCTCTCCTGGATGTGCACGTTGGCGTCGAGCACGATGCCGACCAGGTCGTTCGCGGCGTCGCCGCTGGTGAGCGCCTCGCCGCCGACGCCCCAGTGGTAGGGCAGGCCGATCTGGTGGATGACGCGGCCGGCGACGCGCAGCGGCACGAAGCGGTCGGTCACGAGCACCCGCGCCTCGATGGCGGCGCGCGCGCTCGTGAGCGTGGCCCAGCCCAGGTGCTCCAGCCCGCGCTCGCGCGCCAGCTCCGGGCTCACCTCGCAGAACATCTCCGGCTGCAGCTCCGACAGGTACGGCACCCAGCGGCTCATGCCCCCGGCGGTGTGGTGCTCGGTGAGCCGGTAGGTCGTGAACACGTACGGGAAGACGTCGGCGTGCGCCTCGGGCGGCGAGGGGTTGTTGAGCGCCTCCTGCCGGCCGTAGACCTGCCGCGTGGGGTTGGCCTGCTGGCCGTAGACGGGGTTGCGCACCGGCGACTCGGCCGGCTCGTAGTGCGAGGGCATCGGGCCGTCGAGCAGCCCGCTCGGCGCGTAGAGCCAGGCCTTGCCGTCGCTCTGCATGACGAAGGCGTCGTCGCCGGCGAGCGCGTCGGGCCCGGTCGCGCCGTCGGGCGGCACGTACGACGGCGGCTTGGTGACCTCGAAGTCCGGCACGTCGTGGCCGGTCCAGCGGCCCTGCTCCTCGTCCCACCAGACGTACGCCTTGCGCTCGCTCCAGGGCCTGCCGTCGCGGTCGGCGGACGCGCGGTTGTAGAGGGTGCGCCGGTTGAGCGGCCACGCCCAGCCCCACTCGGCGGCGACCCAGTCCTGCTCGGAGGCGGGCTTGCGGCGGGCGGACTGGTTGACGCCGTCGGCGTAGACGCCGGTGTAGATCCAGCAGCCGCCGTCGGTGCTGCCGTCGTCGCGCATCTCGGTGTAGCTCGACAGCGTCTGGCCCGCGCGCTCGCCGGTGAGGAAGCGGCCGTTGACCTCCTGCAGCACGGCCTCGCCGGACGGCTCGCCGTGCTCGTCGAGCGGGTAGTCCCACGTCAGGTCGAGCACCGGCCGGTCGCGGTCTCGCGTCGAGCCCGCGAGGCGCTCGCGGACGTGCACGCCGAGCCGGTGGAAGAAGTCGAGCTCGCTGCGGGTGTCGCCCTGCGGCTCGACCGCCTTGTGGCGCCACTGCAGCAGCCGCTGCGTCTGCGTGAACGTGCCGGCCTTCTCCAGGTGCGAGGCGGCCGGGAAGACGAAGACCTCGGTCGCGCACTGCTCGGGCACGATCTCGCCGGTCTCGACCTCCGGGCCGTCCTTCCACCACGTGGCCGACTCGATGAGCTGGAAGTCGCGCACGACCAGCCACTTCAGCTTCGCCATGGCGAGGCGCTGCAGCTTGGCGTGCGCGGAGCCGACCGCCGGGTTCTGGCCGACGACGAAGTAGCCGTCGACCTTGCCGTCGAGCATGTCGAGCACGGTCTGGTAGGTGCCGTGGTCGCCGGTCAGGCGCGGCAGGTAGTCGTACGCCCAGTCGTTGTCGGCCGTGGCCGCGTCGCCCCACCAGGCCTTGAGCAGGCTCGTGACGTACGCCGGGGCCAGGCCCCAGAAGCCCTTCTGCTCCGGCGAGGTGATGCCGCCGAGGTAGTCGGCGAGCGTGTCGTGGGCGCCCGCCTTCGGCATCGGCAGGTAGCCGGGCAGCAGGTTGAACAGCGTCGGGACGTCGGTCGAGCCCTGGATGCTGGCGTGGCCGCGCAGCGCGAGGATGCCGCCGCCGGGGCGGCCCATGTTGCCGAGCAGCGACTGCAGCACCGCGCACGTGCGGATGTACTGCGCGCCGACGGTGTGGTGCGTCCAGCCCACGGAGTACGCCCAGCAGGTCGTGCGGTCGCGCCCGCTGTTGGCCGTCACCGCCTCGCAGACCTCGAGGAACTGCTCGACCGTCACCCCGCAGGTCTCGGCGACGAGGTCGGGCGTGTAGCGCGCGTAGTGGCGCTTCAGGACCTGGAAGACCGAGCGCGGGTGCGTGAGCGTCTCGTCGCGCTTGACGCGCGTGCCCGGCACGCTCGGGCCGCGGCCGCCGCTCTCGTCGCCCGCCGAGCGCGACCGCTCCGAGCCGCGGTCACCCGCGCTCTCGGCGTCCTCCGGCCCGTCGCCCTCGCGGTCGCTCGCGGGCGCGTCGTCGAGCTCGTACGCCCAGGTGCTCGTGTCGTACGAGCCGGTCTCGGGGTCGTAGCCGGAGAACAGCCCGTCGAGCTCCTCGGTGTCGACGAAGTCGTCGCGCACGAGGTTGGCGGCGTTCGTGAACGCGACGACGTAGTCGCGGAACTCGAGCCCGTTGTCCAGGACGAACTTGATGATCCCGCCGAGGAAGGCGATGTCGGAGCCGGCCCGGATCGGGACGTGGGTGTCAGCGACCGCCGAGGTGCGCGAGAAGCGCGGGTCGACGTGGATGACCTTGGCGCCGCGCGCCTTGGCCTCCATCACCCACTGGAACCCGACCGGGTGGCACTCGGCCATGTTCGAGCCCTGGATGACGATGCAGTCGCTGTTGACCAGGTCCTGCTGGAAGGACGTGGCGCCGCCGCGTCCGAACGAGGCCCCCAGACCGGGGACGGTGGCGCTGTGTCATATGCGCGCCTGGTTCTCGACCTGGATCGCGCCCAGGGCCGTGAACAGCTTCTTGATGAGGTAGTTCTCCTCGTTGTCCAGCGTCGCGCCGCCGAGGAAGGCCAGGCCGAGGGTCCGGCGCAGGCGGTGGCCGTCCTCGTCGGCCTCCTGCCAGCCGTGGTCGCGCGCCTCGAGCACGCGGTCGGCGACCATCTGCTCGGCCACCTCGAGCGGCAGCTCCTCCCACTCCGTCGCGTACGGGCGGCGGTACTTCACCGTCTGCAGGCGGGTGGGGGAGTTGACGAGCTGCTCGGTCGCCGAGCCCTTCGGGCACAGCCGGCCGCGGCTGATCGGCGAGTCGGGGTCGCCCTCCACCTGCGTGACGCGGCCGTCCTGCACGTAGGCGCGCTGGCCGCAGCCGACCGAGCAGAAGGGGCACACGGTCTGCACGACCGCGTCGGCCGTCGCGGTGCGGGCCTGCCTCGCGCTCGTGCGCGGCGACAGCGCCGCGGCGCCTCGGCCGGTGGGGTCGTCGCCCGTCAGCTGCCGGACCACGGGCCAGCCGAGGAACGCGCTCCTCAGGCCCACGGTCGTCCCGTCACGGGGTGAGGCTCCCACGTGACGGCTGTCTCACACCTGCTGCGGGGTGCGTGCGCGGTCCGCTCGGCTGCGGGCAGCGGTGCGCGCCCCGGCCCGTCGGCGGCTCTGCGCGGGCCGACACGGCGAGTCAGCGAGCGGTGCCCGCGGTGCTCGTCGTCGCGCAGCGCCAGGTCTGGACGGCGTCCGTCGCGGGCTGCACCGCTGTGCTCGTCCCGCCGCCGTCCACGGTGCGGACGGCTGCAGGTCGGTCGTCCTGCCGATGCGCCCGCGGTGCGTGTCGGGGTTCGCTGGCGCGGTCGAGGCCCCCTGCTACGGGGCGTCGCACCGCGCGAGCCCACCGGCCCGCGACCCGAGCACGGGACAGGAGCAGGCATGAGGGCACGGGTCGACGACGGGCCGCGGCAGGTCAGCGTGAGGGACGTGCCGGAGCTGCCCCTGGACCAGGGGCCGGACGCCTGCGAGCAGTCCGACGCCCGCGACGACGGCTGGACCGGGGTCGTGCTCGTGCCGGCCCCGGCCACGGCATGACCCGCCCGCTGGGCGCGGCGCTGCTCGTCCGGGTGGAGGCACAGCCCGGCAAGGAGGACGAGGTCGCGGACTTCCTCCGCGACGGCCTGGCCGTCGTGCAGGACGAACCGGGCACCGTGGTGTGGTTCGCGGTCCGCTTCGGACCTTCGAGCTTCGGCATCTTCGACGCCTTCCCGGACG
>CAFBMW010000076.1_pt1 | contig 4898 bp, 4 predicted proteins | sample 7269061 | NCBI WGS metagenome assembly CAFBMW01 (sample SAMEA6814074, study PRJEB35770) | uncultured Nocardioides sp. | biome: Freshwater; feature: Freshwater reservoir; material: water | place: Czech Republic | collected 2017-05-23 | depth 30m m | reverse complement strand
GAAGAGGACGGGGTCGCCGGATCCGCGGTCGTCGTAGGCCAGATTCACGCCCGCGACCCTACTTGAGAGCGATTCGTGCACGCAGAGGCGCGGTGAGCGCGCCTGCGCGTGCACGAATCACCGGGTGCGGGCGCGGACCTTGCCGATCGCGCGGTCCCACAGCATCCGCACCGGCGCGGTGACCTGGCCGGTGGCGATCATGTCCCGCGACAGCAGCGCGGTGGCGGTGGCCTTGGTGGCCACCGACGCCTTCGACATGTGGCCGGAGTCGAACGGGGGCTGCGGGTCGTACTCGATGACGAGCTGGATGACCTTGGCGCGGGCCTCGCCTGCGATCTGCCCGGCGAGCCACATCGCCATGTCGAGGCCCGCCGACACTCCGGCCGCCGTGACGAGCTTGCCCTCCCGCACGATGCGCTGGTCGCCGACCGGCGTCACCCCGTAGGCCCGCAGCAGCGGCAGCGCGCTCCAGTGCGACGTCGCGCGGTGGCCGTCGAGCAGTCCGGCTGCGGCGAGCAGCACCGACCCCGTGCACACCGACGTCGTCCACGTCGACGTCTCGTGGGCGCGGCGCAGCCACTCGAGCACCTTCTCGTCGCGGGCGTGCTCCATGGTGCCGGGGCCACCGGGGACGAGAATGACGTCGGGCGAGGGGGTTTCGTCGAACGTGTGGGTGGCGCCGACGAGGAGGACGCCGGAGTCGGCGGTGACCGGTCCGGTCTCGTGCCACACGAAGCGCACCTGCGCGTCGGGCAGGTTGCGTAGGACCTCGTACGGGCCGATGAAGTCCAGGGCGGTGAAGTTCGGGTAGAGGACGATGGCGATCTGCATGGTGGTCTCCTGGGTGGGGTGGTCAGGCTGGGGTCGCGGACGGGGCCGTGGCGAAGCTGCGTCGGTACTGGTCCGGTGAGATGCCCATCCGTCGAATGAAGTTGCGGCGCATGGTCTCCGACGTCCCGAAGCCACAGCGCGCGGCGATCACGGTGACGGTGTCGTCGGTCTCCTCGAGTTGGCGCCGGGCGGCGTCGGTGCGGATGCGCTCCACGTACGCGCCGGGGGCCTCGCCGACCTCATCGGTGAACAGGCGGGTGAAGTGCCTCGGGCTCATCGCGGCACGACGCGCGAGGTCGGCGATCGCGTGCGCGCCGCCCGGGTCGGACTCGATGGCCTCCTGCACGTCGCGGATCGGGGCCCGCCTGGCGCGCGGCATCCACACCGGGGCGGCGAACTGGGTCTGCCCGCCGGGGCGACGGAGGTAGAGCACCAACCACCGGGCCACGGTCTGCGCGATCTCGGTGCCGTAGTCGTCCTCGACCAGCGCCAGCGCCAGGTCGATGCCCGCGGTGACGCCGGCTGCGGTCCACACGGTCTCGGAGCTGCGGACGAAGATGGGCTCGGGATCGACTCGGACGGCGGGGTATTCGCGGGCCAGCTGGCCGGCGAACGCCCAGTGCGTCGTGGCGGGGCAGCCGTCGAGCAGGCCCGCCTCGGCGGCGAGCAGCGCGCCGTTGCACACGCTCACGACCCGGCGCGCGGTCGTCGCGACCCGTTGGATCCACGCGATGACCTCGGGGGCGCGGCGGACCTCGTCCGAGCCGAACCCGCCCGGCAGGACGACGGTGTCGAGCGCCGTGCCGTCCTCGGGCAGCGGGTGCGCGACCAGTTCGAGACCGGTGCCCGTCTTGACCGACCCACCACCGAGGGAGACGACCGAGACGTCGTAGCCGTCGCGGCTCCTCCCGGCTGCGGCAAGGCACGCGGTGGCGGCGGTGAAGACGTCGAACGGACCCACCAGGTCGAGGGCCTGCACGCCCTCGAAGCCCAGGATCACCACGGTCCGCCTCACGCCCTCAGTGTGGGCGACGAGGCCGATGGCGTCCACGCCACGTACCCCACGGATCAGGACACGCCCAACGTGACCCGCAGCAGGTGGCGCACGACCGCCTGCGACTGCTCGGTGTACTCGTACTGCATCAGCCGACCCAGGTCGACTACCATCGCGAAGGCGGCGTGCACGGCGAATCTCGCTTCGCGGGAGGCGATCTCGGGCCTCGCCGCGGTGACCTGGCGCGCCCACGCCGCCACGGTGGCGCGCTGGACGTCGGTCAGCGCGGCCAGGTCCTCGGCCGGGAGGTTGCCCCGCTCGGCGTAGTAGACGTACGCGAGATCCGGTTCGGTGAAGGACCGGGTGACGAACAGGTCGACCAACCGGCCGACGGCGTCCTCGGGACCGTCCCCGTCGGCGAGGACCACGGCCACGTCACCGGACACGCGGTCTGCGGCACGGCGATACGACGCCGTCAGGATGGCGCTCTTGGCGGGGAAGAACCGGTAGAGGCTCGACGTGGGCATGCCCGCCGCGGACGCGATGTCCTCCATGCTCGTCTCGCGGTAGCCGCGCTCGTTGAACAGGCCCATCGCGGCGTGCAGGATCCGCTCGTACTCACCGGCGTCCGCGGCGGGTGCGACACGGCCGGGCAGTGGCCGCTCCTCCCCAGAGCCGTCGGGCAGATCGGTGTCGCGCACGTCGCGCGCGATCCTGCTCAGCGTCGCGTGCACCCGGTCGTCGGGCAGCTGCGCGCGGTGGTCGGTGATGCTTCCGATGACGCTGAGCACCGACGAGGACAGCGTCCACCGCTGCCGGGACGTCAGATGCGGCCGCAGTGCCGTCAGCGGGCGTTGCAGCCTGCGGTTCACCAGCTTGACCTGCTCGTTCAGGACGGCCTGGTCCCGCTCTTCGAGGTAGCGGCCCTCCCAGCGATACAGTCCGCCGCTATCGCGGTAGGTCAGCGTGGTGGCGATCAGCGCGGCGACGAGGCGGTCCCAGGTCTGTTCCGGGGTCTCGGCGTCGGACTCGTCGGCGAACGCGGTGCAGTCGACCAGCTGCTGACCCAGGGCGAGGACGGCGAGCCGGAAGAGGTCGTACTTGCCTGCGTAGTGGCGGTACAGCGACGTCGCCGTCACACCGACCCGACGGGCGATGTCGTCCATGCTGACCCGGTGATAGCCGAGTTCGCTGAACGCCTCTGCCGACGCGCGGGCGATCTGCTCCTTGCGATCCTTCGGGCGCGTGCGCACGACGTCAGCCGATCACGACGTGAGCGGCAGGCACTCGGCAATGCGCTCGATCCACCACTGCCTGCGTTCCGGGGTGGCCGCCAACGCGGTGAGCCGTGCGGGGTCGGGCGCGACGGCCGCGACCGGCAGGTAGCCGTCGACGGGTAGCAGCGGTTCGGTGACGTCCTCGACGAACAGTCCGCCGGTGCCCAGCCCGCACGCATGCCGGAGTTCGGGCAGGCATGCGGCGGCGAGCAGGCCCTGGGACATGCCGACCGCCGAATCCAGGGCGCTGGAGACGACGATCGGGACGTCGACGTGCGCTGCGATCTCGAGCAGGCGCCGAACACCGCCGAGCGGCGCCACCTTCACGACCGCGACGTCGGCGGCCTTCGCGCGCACGACGAGCAGTGGGTCGTCGGCCTTGCGGATGCTCTCGTCGGCCGCCACGGGGACGTCGACCTGGCGGCGCACCTCGGCGAGTTCGGGCACCGTCGCGCACGGCTGCTCCAGGTACTCCAGCGGTCCGGCGACGGTGAGGGCACGGGCCGCCTCGACGGCCTGGGCCACCGTCCACCCGCCGTTGGCGTCGACCCGCACGGTCGGCACCAGAGCCCGCACGGCCTCGACGCGGGCGACGTCGTCGGCGAGCGTCTGGCCCGCCTCGGCCACCTTCACCTTCGCGGTGCGAGCGCCGGGAAAGCGGGCCAGCATCTCGGGCACGCGGGCGGCCTCGATCGCGGGCACCGTCGCGTTGATCGGGATGCGGTTGCGCACCGGGACCGGCGGGTCGGCGTAGGCCGCCTCGATCGCCGACGCCAGCCAGTGCGCCGCCTCGGCGGGCCCGTATTCGAGGAAGGCGCCGAACTCACCCCAGCCGTTGGGCCCCTCGAACAGTGCGACCTCTCGAACCTCGATGCCGCGGAACCGAACTCGCATCGGCAGCGCGACGACGTGCAGGCGGTCGACGAGGTCGTCGAGGTGTGGGGTCACGCGTCCATCATGCCGTTAGGCGGATCACCACCCGGCCTCACACGGTGGACCGCTCGCGTCCCTCCCAGTGCGGCTGGCGGAGGTCCTTCTTGAGGATCTTGCCGGTGGGGTTGCGTGGCAGTTCGTCGAGGATGTCCACGGTCTTCGGGCACTTGTAGCTGGCCAGCCGCTCGCGTGCCCACGCGATGATGTCGCTCTCGGACGCCTCGCCGTCGAGCGCCACGACGGCCTTGACGGCCTCGCCCCACTTCTCGTCGGGCACGCCGATCACCGCCACCTCGGTCACCGCGGGGTGCTCGGCCAGGACGCGCTCGACCTCGATCGAATAGACGTTCTCACCGCCGGTGATGATCATGTCCTTCAGTCGGTCCTCGACGAAGATGTAGCCGTCCCCGTCGACCCTGCCGATGTCGCCGGTGCGGAACCACCCGTCCTCGGTGATCGCCTCGGCCGTCGCCTCGGGCTTGTTGTGGTAGCCCTTCATCAATTGCTTGGTGCGGAACCACAATTCGCCCTGCTCACCGGACTCCACGTCCTCGAGGCTGTCGGGGTCGACCACGCGCACTTCCGCGCCGGGCACCAGCCGCCCGGCGCTCACCAGGCGCTCCTCGTTGTCGCCGCGATGGTCCTCCGGCGCGAGCAGGCTGATCACGCCGCCCACCTCGGTCAGCCCGTAGGCCTGGATGAAGTCGGTGTCGGGCCATGCCTCCAGCGCCTGGCGCAGCAGCGGCAGCGGCATCGGCGACGCGCCGTATCCGTAGGTCTTCAGCGCGCTGAACAGCTTGACCGCGTCCTCGCCCGACTCGAGCACCTTGGCCAGGACCGCGGGCACCAGGAAGGTCCGGTTC
>CAFBMW010000075.1_pt1 | contig 5195 bp, 4 predicted proteins | sample 7269061 | NCBI WGS metagenome assembly CAFBMW01 (sample SAMEA6814074, study PRJEB35770) | uncultured Nocardioides sp. | biome: Freshwater; feature: Freshwater reservoir; material: water | place: Czech Republic | collected 2017-05-23 | depth 30m m | reverse complement strand
TGGTCTCGAAGTAGGTGCGCCAGTACTGCCAGCCGACCGCCTCGATCATCTCGACCGAGACGATCGCGTCGTAGCTGCCCTGCACGTCGCGGTAGTCGCACAGCTCGATGGAGACCTGGCCGGCGTCGAAGCCGTCGCGCTCGGCGGCCTCGGCGACGCGCCGGTCGCCCAGCGCCTTCTGCTCGGTAGACAGGGTCACCGAGGTGATGGTCGCGCCGCGACGGGCCGCGCGGATGCACAGCTCGCCCCAGCCGGAGCCGATCTCGAGCACCCGCGTGCCGGCGCCGACGCCGGCCTCGTCGAGCAGCCGCTCGATCTTGCGGCCCTGGGCCTCGGCGAAGTCGGGGCCGTGGCGGCGCGGGTCGTCGTGGTCGACCGGCTCGGGCGGCGTGGCGACGTGGTGGTCGCCGACGGAGCCCGGGCCCTTCGCGACCTGGGTGGTTGAGGTGTCGAAGAGGGCCGCGGAGTAGCTCAGCGTCTCGTCGAGGAAGAGAGTGAAGAGGTCGTTGGACAGGTCGTAGTGGTGCGAGATGTTGGCCTGGCTGTTGGCCTCGGTGCTGCGCTGGTGGTGGGGCAGCCGCGGCGTCACGAGCGCGCGCAGGCGCTGGAGGGACGGCGGGACGAGGGTCGCCATGCGGGCCGCGGGAACGGTGAGGAAGCCGGCGAGGTCGTCGGTGTCCCACGCCCCCGTCATGTAGGACTCGCCGAAGCCGATCAGGCCGTCGCGGCCGAGGCGGGCGTAGAACTCGTCGGGACGGTGCAGCCGCATCACGGGCCCGCCCCGGCCGAGCCGGTGTCCGGTGGGCTCCTCGATCACGGTCACCGCGAGGCGACCGACGGCGGCGCGGAAGAGGCGACGGGCCACGGCCGCCGAGACGGCCGTGCGGGGTCCACCGCGCAGCGGCTCCAGCGGGGGCATCCCCTGTGAGCCGGTCTCGGCTGGGCGGTTCTTCTCGACGGTCACTGCACGCCCTCCTGGCGATGGCTGGGACGGGGGCGGACGGGCAGGCGCCGTGCCCACAGCCAGATGCCGTGGACCCGGATGAGCGCGCTGCCGCGCAACGCGGCCCCCAGGGTCTTGCGGACCGGCACGTCGGTGCGCGACCCGGTCAGGCTGGCGCTGAACGGCGCGGAGCCGCCCGGCGCGTCGGTGTCGTGGCCGCGCAGCGTGACGGCGACGTGGAGCCGGTCGGTCGGGATCGGTACGGCGATGTCGTAGGTGCCGTCGACGCCGTGGAAGGGCGAGACGTACATCGCCTTGTCGGTGCGGGCGCGGCCCTGCTCGTCGGGGTGGACGAGGTAGGCGTGGCGGTCGCCGTAGGTGTTGTGGACCTCGACGACCACACCGGCCTGGCGGCCCTGGTCGTCGAAGCACCAGAAGACGCTGATCGGGTTGAAGCAGAAGCCGAGCGAGCGCGGGTGGGCGGCCATCAGGATCGTGCCCGGACGCTCACCGGCGCCGAGGGTCACGCCGTTGTCGGCGAGGAACGCCTCGACGTTGGCGCGCAGCGACTTCTCCGGCGAGCCGAGGTGGTCGCGGGCCTCGAAGCGGGCCAGCCTGCCGTGGTCGGGCAGGTCGTCGAGGTCGACGAGCCAGCAGGTCGAGGTGTGCTCGAAGGAGCGCCGGATCGGCGTACGCCGGGTGTGGCGGATCGTGGTCGCGAAGCGGCCCGGGGCGGGCAGCACCGTCGTGGTGCGGGTCCATGGCAGGCCCAGGTGGGTGGCGGCGGCCAGTCCCGAGCGCGCACCGTCCTCGTGGAAGCCCCAGCCGTGGTAGGCACCGGCGAAGGCGATCCGCTCGGTGTTGATCTCCGGCAGGCGGCGCGACGCGGCGACCGACGCGGGGGTGTAGAGCGGGTGCTCGTACTCCATCCGGTCGATCACGGTGGCGGGGTCGACGAGGTCCTCCCCGCCGAGGGTGACGAGGTAGTGGGTGTCGGTGGGCAGCCGCTGGAGCCGGGTGAGGTCGTAGGTCACGGTGACCACGCCGGTCTCGCTGGCGGGTCGGAAGAAGTTCCAGGACGCACGCGCGTCGTGCGCGGCCGGCAGCAGCGAGGTGTCGGTGTGCAGCAACGCGGGGTTGCTGGAGTAGGGGAGCGCCGAGAGCAGCTCGCGCTGCAGGTCGGTCGGCTCCTCGAGCATGCCGAGCGCGTGGGACGGGTGGGTGGCGATGACCACGGCGTCGAAGGTCGTGGTGGCGCCGCTGCCGTCGGTGACCTCGACGCCGCCGGCGACCTCGCGCACGGATGTGACCTTGGTGTCGAGGCGTACGTCGGGCAGGGCGGCCCCGATCGCGGCGACGTAGGTGCGCGAGCCGCCGGTCACCGTGCGCCACTCCGGCGAGCCGAAGACCGAGAGCATCCCGTGGTGCTGGAGGAAGGTGAAGAGGTAGCGCGCGGGGTAGTCGAGCGAGGTCGCGGGGTTGCAGGACCACACGGCCGCGACCAGGGGCTCCATGAAGTGGCGGACGAAGCCGGCGGAAAACCCGCCCCGGTCGAGGAACTCGCGAAGGGTCTCGTCCGACGCCTCACCGGACGCGGGGTCGGTGGCCAGGACCGCCCGGGCGCGACGGTGGAAGCGCGGGATCTCCAGGAGCATCCGCCAGTGCTCGCGCGAGCGCAACGTCGAGCGCTGCGCGAACAGGCCGCGGGGACCGAGGGCACCGGCGTACTCGACCCCGGTGCCGGCGTCGCTGACCGAGAGCGACATCTCGGAGGGCTGCGTCTCCACGCCCAGCTCGGCGAAGAGCCGCAGCAGCGTGGGGTAGGTGCGCCGGTTGTGGACGATGAAGCCGGTGTCGATGGACAGCTCGCCCTCGGGCGTGGGCACCACGTGGGTGTCGGCATGTCCGCCGAGGCGGGCGTCGGCCTCGTAGAGGGTGACGTGGGACGTGCGCGAGGCCACCCAGGCAGCCGTCAGCCCGGCAACACCGGAACCGACGACCGCGACCCGACGCTGCCCGCTCCCGCTCACGCGTCCTCGGTGAGGTCGAACACGGCGATCGGGTCGGTGGTCGGCTGCTCCGAACCGCTCTCGGGCTCGACCGTGATGCCGACGGCGGCGGCCTCGGCGGCCGAGCCGTCCAGCACGACGGTCTGGTCGGGCGCGTCGGACATCAGGCCGGCCGAGGTGAACTCGTCGCCGGTGATGAACCACAGCTCGTAGGCCTTGCCCTCGGGGGCGGAGACCATGTCCTCGGTGCTGATGACGGCCCGGTCCTCGGACTTGGAGCGGACGACGGTGGCACGGCCGGCCTCGCCGAGGTCGACGAAGACCTCCTCGGCGTCGGGGGCCTGCAGGACCTGCTCGGCAGCGGTGAGCTTCGTGACCCGGTCGTCGTCCGACCAGGGCTGGCTCACCATGGCGCCGATGCCGACGAAGAGCGCGAGTGCCGCCGCGACCAGAAAGGGCATCCAACCCCGCCCCCGCCCTGCCGTGGTGTCGGCGAGGGGGGTCGGAGCGGGCTGGGGGACCTCGGGGGCCATCGGACGGATGTGTGCGATGCCGGCCAGGACGGACTCGCGGAGCGCGGCCGGCGGCGTGGTGGCGACGGTCTCGGACAGCAGGGCCGCCGTCTCGCGCAGCTCCGCCACCTCGGCGCGGCAGTCCTCGCACTGGGCGAGGTGCTGCTCGAACCGGGCGCGCTCGAGGTCGTCGAGCGCGTCCATGGCATAGGCGCCCGTGAGCTTGTGAAGATCGCTCATGAGGCAACTCCCATCAGGTCTCGCAGGCGGATCAGTCCGTCGCGTATTCGTGTCTTTGCGGTGCCCAACGGGACGTCGAGCAGGGTGGCGACCTCGGTGTGCGTGTAGCCGCCGAAGTAGGTGAGCTGGACGGCCTGGCGCTGCACGTCGGTCAGTGTGGCGACCGCGTTGCGCACGCGGGCCGCCTCCAGCGAGGCCTGTGCGGCCTCGGAGGTCTGGTCGTGGTCGACCGGTGCGGTCTCCCGGTTCCAGGTCTCGTCACGGGTGGTGGCCGCCTCGACCGAGCGGACCCGGTCGACGGCCTTGCGGTGGACGATCGTGAGGAGCCAGCCGGCAGCACTGCCACGAGCGGTGTCGAAGCGGGTGCTGGAGCGCCAGGCGTCGAGGTAGGCCTCTTGCGTGACCTCCTCGGCGTGGGCCGGGTTGCGCACGACGCGCAGCGCCAGGCCGTAGGCCCGGGCCGATGTCGCGTCGTAGAACTCGGCGAAGGCGCGCTCGTCCCCGAGGGCGGCCTGCCGGAGCAGGTCGGCGAGCCTGGCTGCGTCGCCCCCGGACGGGACGCCCTGGGGCGCCCCGTCCGGTACGGGCCTCACGTGATCCACGTCAGTCATCCTTGCAGTGTGCGTCCAGAAGGACGATCACATCTGCGGCATCAGGACCTGGTCGACGACGTACACGGTGGCGTTGGCGGTCTGCACGTTGCCGCACACGACGCTGGCGTCACCGATGGTGAAGTCCTCGCCGGAGCCCTCGACGGTCAGCATGTCGCCGGCCAGGGTCTCGAACTCGCCCGCGACGGCGTCGGGGGCGAGGCGCTCGCCGATGACGTGGTGCGTGAGGACCGTGGTGAGGGCCTCCTTGTCGGCGAGGAGCGCGTTCAGGTCCTTCTTGGGGATCTGGGCGAACGCGTCGTCGGTGGGCGCGAAGACCGTCAGGTTCTCGGCCGAGTTGAGGGTGTCGACCAGACCGGCCTCGGTCACCGCGGCGACGAGCGTCGTGAGCAGCGGGTTGTTCGAGGCGGCGGTGGCGACCGGGTCGTCAGCCATGCCCTCGACGGAGCCCTCGTCGGACGGGTCGGTGGGCACACCGGCGCAGCCGGGACCGAACGGACCGTCAGCCATCGGCGCCTCGGACTCCGTCTCCGTGGGCTCCTCGGTGGGGGCCTCAGAGGTGGACTCGGAGGTGGTGGGCTCGGTGGCGCTGTTGGTGTCGTCCTCGCTGCCACAGGCGGCCAGGCCCATGGAGGCGGTCAGCGCGAGGGCGGCGAGGCCCATGGAACGGGTGCGGAGCTTGGTGTTCATGGCGATGTGCCTTTCGACTTGGGTGCCTTCTGTGTGGGCCGTGTGTGGCCCGCTTACAGGAGGTGTTCGGGGCGGTGGACCAGGTGGATGGGTGCTTCTGCGAAAAACTTTGGACCAACGTTGGACAAGCCCCGGACGCAGGCGTCGGGCGGTGGGTGACGCAGGTTCCGGAAGGCGCGGAACCTGCGTC
>CAFBMW010000074.1_pt1 | contig 6958 bp, 9 predicted proteins | sample 7269061 | NCBI WGS metagenome assembly CAFBMW01 (sample SAMEA6814074, study PRJEB35770) | uncultured Nocardioides sp. | biome: Freshwater; feature: Freshwater reservoir; material: water | place: Czech Republic | collected 2017-05-23 | depth 30m m | reverse complement strand
GAACGAGGGCGACGACGTAGGTCTCGTCTCCTGGACGGTCACCATCCCCGTCGATGCGATCGCGGGCCGAGCAACGTTTGTCCCTGATGGCGGGCAGCCCCTGACGGTCCGAGTCGTTCCTGAGTGACCACCAACGGTTGATCGAGACCTTCACGTTGCGCCCGTTCGCTCGCCGAACGCACTCGTCTGCTGCGTTGAGGGCGGCTACGCTCGCCCGGGCCACCGGCGAAGGTGGCGACGGGGCACTGCTCGAGGGGACGGTCCGGCTGGAGGACGGCTGCTTCCTCGTTGAAGCCAGCACCGGTGAGCGCTTCCTCACCTACTTCCCCGAGGACAAGGTCGAGTGGAGCGACGAGGGGCTTCGCTACGGCGGCTCGACGTACGGCTCAGGCGACAGCATCGCGCTCGGCGGTGGGATCGCCAGCGACTCGCGACCCGTGCCGTCGGACTGCCGTGAGCGCTCCGAGACGTTGACTCAGTGGACCGTCGCTCAGTCCGGCTAGCCCACTGGAGGGTCTGCGCTCACCAGCTCCACGCGTCCCCGGGGCCTACCCTCTCTCCCGTGACGGACGACACGACCACCACGCCGACGGACTGGGACCAGAGCGAGGGGCCCGCTCTCGACTCGCCCGCTCTCGGTGCGATCGCGCTGGTCGTCGCGATCCTGAGCGCGCTCTGCTCTCTGACGTACCTCTTCAGCGTCTTCACCTACCTCGGTGCGGCCGTGGCTGTTCCTCTGGGCGTGCTCGCGCGCGGCGTCCCCCGGAGCCACGCGCTGGGCAACGCGGCCATCGCGGTAGCCGCAGTGGCCTGCCTCGTCGCGACGGCGGTGCTGATCTCGGTGGGTGGCTGATCCAGTACGGTCGGCGCCATGGCATCTCCGGAAGCGAAGTTCGCACCTGTCGGCGCACTGCGGGGCGGACTGGCCCTGATCGTCCTCGGGGCCCTGCTGGCCTGGGCGCCCGCCGACTCGATCCCGGACTGGGCCTGGCTCACGAGCCTGTTCATCGGTGTGCTGCTGGTGGCCGTCGCTCTGGGCATCCGGACCCTTCGCATGTAGCTCGACCGCGGCGGGACCGGGACGAGGTCAGGCCGTCGCAGCAGCCAGCACCAGCACCCCGAACGACACCTCGACCACTGCGCCGAGCACGTCGCCGGTGATCCCGCCGAGGCGGCGTACGCACCGCAGCAGCAGGGCGACGACCGCGGCCACGAGGACGACGAGCCCGACGAGCAGCGGCCACGGCGACCCGAGCCCGACGCCCGCCAGCGCGACGGCGACGGCTGCCAGGACGAGTGAACCGGCAGCGGCGACCACGGGCACGGCGCCGATGTGGACCGCGCCGAGCCCGTCGGCGCGGGCCGCCGGGACGCCGCGCACGCACGCCAGCGCGAGGCTGGAGCGCGACGCGCAGACGAGGACCGCGACCACCCACCACGCCTGGTCGTGCCGCACGACCGCGCTGAGGCCGGCCGCCTGCAGGCCGGTGACGAGCACGACCGCGACGACGCCCGCCGGCCCGACCGGCCCGGTGCGCATCACCTCGAGCGAGCGGGCGGGGGAGTAGGACGCGGTGAGCCCGTCGGCGGTGTCGGCGAGCCCGTCCCAGTGGAGGGCGCGCGTGCCGAGCGCGAGCACCAACACCACGACGTACGCCGTGGCGAGGGGCGGCAGGTCGATCCACCCGGCGACGAGCACGGCCAGCGCGGCCGCGGCAGCGAGGGGGAGCACGGCCAGGGGCGCGAGCACCATCGCGACGCCCGCCACGGACCGGTCGACGCGCGACGGCGGCGGCACGCGTACGGCGGTGAGCGTGCCGGCGGCCAGCAGCGAGGCGTTGCGCAGCAGGCTCACGAAGGCAGGATCTCCGAGAGCAGCGCCACGTCCCGCAGCACCGCGATGCCCGAGCGCAGCATTGGCAGCGCGGCCACGGCGCCGGAGCCCTCGCCGAGGCGCATCCCGACGTCGAGGAGCGGCTCGAGGCCGAGGGACTTCAGGGCGTGTGCCTGGGCGGGCTCGGTGGACCGGTGCCCGGCGACCCACCAGGCGGCGGCGCCCGGTGCCATCGCCTCGGCGACGACCGCGCACGCGACGGACATCAGGCCGTCGAGCACGACGGGCACGCCCAGGGTCGAGGCCTCGACGAGGAAGCCGACCGTCGCGGCGAGGTCGGCGCTGCCGAGGGTGGTGAGCAGCTCGACCGGGTCCGTGGTGCGTCCCTCGGCCCGCGCCAGGGCGGCCGCGACGACGTCCCGCTTGCGGGTCCAGCCGTCGTCGTCGATGCCGGTGCCGCGGCCGGTGACCTCGTCGGCGGGCAGGCCCAGGACCGCCGCGACGAGCGCGGCGGCGGGCGTGGTGTTGCCGATGCCGAGGTCCCCGGTCATGAGCAGCTGCGCGCCGTCGTCGACCAGCTCGCGCGCCACCTCGGCGCCGAGGGTGAGTGAGCGCTCGGTCTCGGCCCGGGTGAGCGCGTCGGTGAGGTGGATGGCCCCCGAGCCGCGGCGCACCTTGCGGGCGCCGACCTCGGCGGGCAGGTCGGAGAGGTCGGCGTCGACGGCGATGTCGAGCACGGTCACCGCCACGCCGTGCTCGCGGGCCAGCGCGGAGACGCCCGCACGGCCGGCGACGATCGTGCGCACCATCGCCTCGGTGACCGCGGCGGGGTAGGCCGAGACGCCGTGGGCCGCGACGCCGTGGTCGCCGGCCAGCACCACGAGGCGTACGTCGGTGAGCGGGCGCGGCGGCACCTCGCCCTGCACGGCCGCCAGCCAGGCGCCCAGCTCGCCGATGCGGCCGAGCGCTCCCGCAGGGGTCGCGAGACCGGCGAGACGCTCCTGCGCACGGGCGGCGACGTCGGGGGAGGGCGGGGCGATGCGTGTCTGGTCCATGGCGGCGCCAGCCTAGATGCCAGTCTGGGTCCGTGCCCGGCCACTCCGTCCTCCAGCTCCCGGTCGACGCGCTGGAGGAGTGGGTGCAGGCGCGGACTGCCCACTACGACGCGGGATTCGTGTCGACCGATCCGCGCTTCGGGCACGCCCACGTCACCGCGCTCGGCCCCTTCGACCCCGATCCTTCGGAGGCCGCCCTCGCCACGATCGCCGACCTGGCCTCGGCGACCGCGCCGATCGCCGTGGAGCTGGCAGAGCTCGCGCAGTTCCCCAACGGCATCATCCACCTGCTTCCCGAGCCCGACGACCGGCTCCGGGACCTCACCGCCCGGCTCGTCGCGGCCTTCCCCGCGTGGCCGCCGTACGCCGGCGAGTTCGGCACCGACGTGCAGCCGCACCTCACCGTCGACGCGGCCTCCGACCGGGTCGACCTCGCGTCCACGCGGGCACTGCTCGCCGACGTCGTGCCGGTGCGGGTGGTGCTCGACCGGCTCCAGCTCGCGTGGTGGGAGACCGACGAGTGCCGCGTTCTCCATGAGTGGCACCTCGGCAGGTGACAGTCTGGGGCCATGCGCCGCCTCGCCCTGCTCCTCCTCACCGCAGCAGTGCTGCTCGCACTGCCGAAGGTGGTGGGAACCGCTGGGTTGCCCGCGCAGGTGACCGACCTGCTCGGCGCGGACCAGGCGCAGCGCGACCGGGCGGTCGTCGTACGTGTCACCGACGGCGACACCCTCGAGGTGCGGCTGCCCAACGGGAGCGAGAAGGACGTTCGCATCCTCGGCATCGACACCCCGGAGGTCTATCCCCAGCTCGAGTGTGGTGGCCAGGAGGCGACCGCGGCGATGGCTCGACTCGCCCCCGTGGGCTCGGAGGTCGTGCTCGTGTCGGACCCGACCCAGGGCAATCGCGACCGCTACGGCAGGTTGCTGCGCTACGTGCATTCCTCCGGTGACGACCTCGGGCTCGCGCAGCTGAGGTCCGGTCGCGCGCAGGTCTTCATCTTCCGCGACGACCCGCTGCAGCGCGCGGGGGACTACCGGGCGGCCGAGCGGCGGGCCCGGAAGGCCGACCGCGGCTCCTGGGCAGCCTGCTGGCGCTGAGTGCGGGTGACCGGACCGTGCCGCGACGTGGCAGGATCGTGGCATGGCTTCATGGGCGCACCTCGAGATCACTGTCGACGATCAGGGCAACGTGGAGGTCGGTGGCTACAACGCCGACCCCGAGGCGCTCGTCGCCGACACCGAGTCGTGGGAGGACCTGCTGACCTCCCTCGGCGTCAACGGCTGGGAGCTGGTGCAGGTGATCCCCGGCGTCGAGACGACGTACTGGTTCAAGCGCCAGTCCTGATCGGACGGTCGTGAGCGACCTCGCGACCCGGTTCCGCGCCGCCTCGGCGTCCGCGGAGACGATCTTCTGGCGCCCGCCCTCCACCCCGGCGGCGATGTTCGCCGACCTGGCGGCGTACGCCGACGAGCACGAGGTCGAGTGGGACCGCTACGGCGAGCGCGGCGCGGTCGCGCAGCTCGAGGCGGAGGTCGCCGGGCTGCTCGGCAAGCCCGCCGCGGTGATGTTCCCGAGCGGCGTGATGGCCCAGCAGGCCACGCTGCGCGCGTGGTGCGACCGGTCCGGTTCGCGCCGCGTCGCGCTGCCCGACCTCTCCCACCTCGTCCACCACGAGCAGGACGGCCCTCGCCGGGTGCTCGGCCTGGAGCTCGAGTGGCTCACCACCGGACGTGAGACGCCCACCGCGGAGGCGCTCGCGCGGGTCGGCGGCCGCCTCGGTGCGGCGATGGTCGAGCTGCCGCTGCGTGACGCCGGGTGCCTGCTGCCGACGTGGGACGAGCTGGTCGCGCTGTCGACCGCGGCGCGTGAGCGCGGCGTGCCCCTCCACGCGGACGGCGCGCGGATCTGGGAGTCGGTGTCGCACTGGGACCGCACCCTGGCCGAGGTGGGCGACCTCTTCGACTCGGTCTATGTCTCGCTCTACAAGGGCCTGGGCGCCTCGAGCGGCGCGCTGGTGGTGTGCCCGGAGGACGTGGCCGGCGAGCTGCGCTCGTGGCGCCAGCGGATGGGCGGCACTCTCTTCTCGATGACCACCGCGGCGGTCGGTGGGCTGATGGGCCTGCGGGACCTGTCGAGGTTCGGCGACCACCGCGCCTGGGCGATCGCGCTTGCCGCGGCGCTGCGCGACCACGACTTCGCCACCTTCCCCGAGGAGCCGCACATCGCGACCTTCCTGGCCTACGCCCCCGGCACGCCCGACGAGGTCAACGAGCGCGTCGTCGCCTTCGCCGAGGAGCGCGGCATCGTGCCGTGCGGGCTGTGGCGGGCGGCCGACGTCCCGGGCTGGGTCGAGACCGAGCTGACCTGCTACGAATCCGCGATCACCCGCGACCCGGTCGAGGTGGCTGGTTTGATGGCCGCGGCAGTCGGGGAGAGTCGCCCCGGCACGTAGCCGAGCGCGGGAGGATCGCCATGCGGGCAGAGGCAGGGACGACCCTGGGCAGTTGCGTACGACGGGGCGCCGCGCTGGCGCTGCTGGCGTGCGGGACGGCCCTCGCCGTGACGACGCCGGCCCACGCCGCCGGTGAGCTGTGCGACAGCGGTGTTGTGTTCGACGGGGCCGACGTGCTGGACGACCGGGCCGTCTCGCGCGCGGCCAGGTCCTCGTACGACGATCGGGTGACGGTGAAGGTGATCGCCTGGGAGCAGACCCCCGGCGGCGGCACCCTCTACGACGCCCTCGTCGACGCCCGCGCGCAGTGCGCGGGATGGGGCTTCACCGGCGGCGGACGGCGCTCGCTGCTGGTGCTCGGCGTCTCGACCGGCGGCCGTGAGCTGGGCACGCACTACGACGGCTGGGCCTTCGACCGCTTCGACTCCTCGCGCGACGACGTCGAGCTGGGCGCCATGGGCCCGGCCTTCGGCAACGGCCAGTGGACCGACGGGATGGTCGAGGGCCTGCGGGGCTACGCAGAGGCGTACGCCGCCTCGAACCCGACGCGCGGCCCCGAGCCGTACGTCCCGGAGATCGACGACTTCTCCGACGACTTCGCCTCCGACGGTGGCGGGTCGGCCCCGTCCCCGTGGCTCCTGGGCGTTCCGGTGGGCCTGGCCGCCGTCGGGGGCGGGGGCTACGGCGCGGTCCGGCTGCGACGACGCCTCAAGGCCCGGGCCGCCGCCCGCGCCTCGCTCGCCCACGGGGTGTCCGCGATGGCGCAGGCGTGGTTCGAGCTCGACGAGAGCAACGAGCTGATCGACGCACGGGTCGGCGCGCTGCCGCCGGTCAGCGACTCGGTCGCCGACGGGATCCGGACCGCCCACGCCGAGGCCGTGACCACGCGCGACGCTGCCACCGCGACCTACCTGCGCCTCTCCGAGGTGCACACCGAGGCCGCCGTGGCGGAGATGGACACCGAGGAGGCCACGCAGGCCGGCCGCGAGGTCGAGGCCGCCACCCGCGAGCTGCGCGACGCGCAGGCCGCCATGGCCGTCGTCGAGCAGCGGCTCTCGGCCTACGACACGCTCCGCGAGGAGCTCCCGGCGCGGATCGAGGCGCTGCGGACGGGGGCCGCCGAGGTCACCGCGCTCCTCGCCTCGCGGCAGGTCGAGGGCTACCGCACGACCGACAACGACGCCGCCCCCGCCGCCGCCGAGCAGGCCGCCGCCGATGCGGCCGCGCTCGCGACGCAGCAGCGCCACGGTGACGCCGCCGCGCTCCTCGACCGGGCGCAGGCCGACCTCGCCGCCCACCGCACGTGGCTCAGCGAGCTCGCCGACTTCCGGGCAGCGCTCCTGCGGGACACGGCGGCGCTCCATACCCGCACGAGCGAGCTCGATGCCGCGCTCGCCGACGCCTACGTCACCACCGAGGCCCTCAAGCGCGACCAGGACCCCAGCTGCGTCGAGGGCGTGCGAGCCACGGTCGACGAGGCGTCCGCGGCGCGCAAGGCGCTCGACGGGGCCCTGCGGACCATCGAGCAGCACACCTCGATGGCCGACCAGCAGTTCGCCCGCGCGCGCGAGGAGCTCACCGCGGCGCAGCAGTCCGCGGACGCCGTCTCGGCCG
>CAFBMW010000071.1_pt1 | contig 8889 bp, 8 predicted proteins | sample 7269061 | NCBI WGS metagenome assembly CAFBMW01 (sample SAMEA6814074, study PRJEB35770) | uncultured Nocardioides sp. | biome: Freshwater; feature: Freshwater reservoir; material: water | place: Czech Republic | collected 2017-05-23 | depth 30m m | reverse complement strand
CGTCCGCGTCATCAACGCCATCACCGGCGAACTCCTCCGCGAGCTCACCATCGACCCCGACCACGACTACCAACGCAGAACCCCAAAATGAAGAACACCCGAACCCACGCTTCCGTGGGTTCGGGTGTCCGTGATGTCTTGCGACATCACATTGGCGGTGGCGGTGGGATTTGAACCCACGGTGGGTTTGACCCCACACAACATTTCGAGTGTTGCACCTTCGGCCGCTCGGACACGCCACCGCGCGGAACATTACCGGAGCCCTGCCGCCAGCCTGAAACCGGCGTCGACCCCACGATCGGTCCACGATCGGTGCGGTGCCATGGTCAGGGACGGCGTACGGGGGTAACTTTCGCCGCACGCTTGTGCTCGCGCCTTCGCGAGAGGGAAGGAGCGTGGCTGACCATGACCGCCGTACGCCGTGTCCGAGATGTTGCGAGGTCCGCCCTGCCCAGGTCGGTGGGGGAGCGGCTGTCGGCCGCGCCGCCGCAGGAGGTGACCGAGCTCCTCCACGACAAGCGCTTCCAGAGCGCTGTCGCGGCGGCGGCCGAGGAGCAGGGCCGTCCCGAGGAGGAGGTCTGGTCGGAGGTCAAGGGCTACCTCCACGAGATGTCCGCGGCCCACGACGACCGCACCTCCCAGGGCTGGGCGCGGATGGGCGAGTGGTTCCTCCGGGCGTACGACGTCCTGGTCGACGAGGACGACATGCAGGAGCTCAAGCGGCTCGACCGCTCGCACAGCCTCGCGCTCGCCTTCAGCCACCGCTCCTACCTCGACGGCATGGTGATCCCGAACGCCCTGTCGTCGCGGCGGTTCTCGCCGACCTACACCTTCGGCGGTGCCAACCTCAACCTGCCGATCATCGGCACCGTGGCCAGTCGGACCGGCCTGATCTTCATCCGCCGCTCGACGCAGGAGATCCCGGTCTACCGCCTCGCGCTGCGCTCCTACATCCGCCAGATGGTGACCAACAAGCGCAACATGGCGTGGTCGATCGAGGGCGGCCGCACCCGCACCGGCAAGCTGCGTCCTCCGGTGCACGGCATCCTCAAGTACCTCACCGACAGCGTCGACGGCGACGATGCCCCCGACGTGCAGGTCGTCCCGATGGCGGTGGTCTACGACCAGCTGCACGAGGTCTCGCTGATGACCGAGGAGGCGCGCGGCGGCAGCAAGACGCCCGAGGACTGGCGCTGGCTGGTGCGCTTCGCCCGGCTCCAGCGCAACCGCCTCGGCCGTGCCTACCTGACCGTCGGCGAACCCTTCTCGCTCCGCGAGCGGATGCAGGCGCTCGCCGACGAGGGCGTCACCGGACACCAGGCGGTCGAGCGGATCGCGCTCGACATCTCCCACCGGCTCAACCGCGCCACCCCGGTGACGGTCACCGCCATCGTCTCGTTGGCGCTGCTGGGTGCCGACCGGGCGCTGACCGTCGACGAGGTGCTCGAGACCGTCGAGCCCCTGGCGGCCTACATCGATGCGCGCAGCTGGCCCGTCGCCGGTGCCGCCGACCTGCGCGACCGCGCGACGATCCGCCGCGCGCTCGCCGAGCTGGCCCGCAGCGGGGTGCTGACGGCGTACGACCAGGGCACCGAGCCGGTCTGGAAGATCGGTGACGACCAGCACCTGGTGGCCGCGTTCTACCGCAACACCGTGATCCACATCCTCGTCGAGCGGGCGATCGGCGAGCTCGCACTGCTCACCGTCTCCGAGCTCGAGCCGGACGCCGAGCTGCCGCAGGGCGGCACGCTCCAGGTGGGCTGGGAGGAGGCGAAGCGGATGCGCGATCTGCTGAAGTTCGAGTTCTTCTTCCCGGGTCGCGCGGGCTTCGAGGACGACCTGCGTACCGAGCTCCAGCTGCTGGTGGGCGAAGGAGTCACGGACATGACGCCCGAACGCGCCCGCGAGCTGCTCGTCGGCGCCCGCCCGCACCTCGCGCACCTGGTGCTGCGGCCCTTCCTCGACGCCTACCTCGTGCTCGCCGACCGGCTCGCCGACCGCGGCGACAGCCCCGTCGACGAGGACGACCTGCTCGCCGACGCGCTGGCCGTCGGACGCCAGTGGGCCCTGCAGCGCCGGGTCGCGAGCGCGGAGTCGATCTCCTTGGAGCTCTTCCGCACCGCGATGGCGCTCGCGCGCCACAAGGGCCTGCTCGAGGGCGGCTCCGGCACCGGATCGGCACGCGAGGCGTTTGCCGCCGAGCTCCGCGAGGCGGTGCGGAGGGTCAACGAGATCGGCGAGATCGCCGGCGAGCCGGTCCAGGTCGTCGTGCCCGAGGTGCGGCCGGCGACCGAACCCCAGGACAGCCGGTGAGCGGGCTCTCGGCCGCCGCGCAGGAGGCGATCGAGGCGATCGAGGCCGGTCCCCAGGGCCCGACGGTGGGGGCCTTCTTCGACCTCGACGGCACGCTCGTCGCGGGCTACACCGCCGCCACCTTCTACGGCGACCGGCTCAAGGGCCGCGACGTGTCGCCGGCCGAGTTCCTCCGCACCGTCGTGACCGCGGTCGACGGCGAGCTCGGCGGCGACCCCACCCGCATCGCCCACGTCGCCTTCTCCGCCATGCGCGGGGAGTCCGAGGACGCCTTCGCCGACCTCGGCGAGCGGCTCTTCCGCTCCAAGATCGCCGGCACCATCCGTCGCGAGTCCCGGGCGCTCGTGATGGCCCACCAGCGCGCCGGCCACACGGTCGCGGTGGCGTCCGCGGCCACGAAGTACCAGATCGCACCGGTCGCCCGCGACCTCGGCGTCGAGCACCTCGTCTGCACCCAGCTCGTCGTGGAGGACGGCCAGTTCACCGGCGCCACCGACGGCCCGATGCTGTGGGGCCGCCACAAGGCGAGCGGCGTACGCGCCTTCGCCCGCGAGCACGGCGTCGACCTCGGCGAGTCCTACGCCTACGGCAACGGCTACGAGGACGTCGCCTTCCTCTCCTCCGTCGGGCGCCCCACCGCGCTCAACCCGCACCGCGACCTCCGCGCCGCGGCCGCCCGCCTCGACTGGCCGGTGCTCGACCTCTCCGACCCGGTCGGCGGCTCGCTCGTCGCGGCGGGGCGTACGGCGGCCGCGCTGGCCGGCATGAACACCGGTGTCGTCGCCGGGCTGGCCTACGGCCTGGCCCGACGCGACGCCCACGAGGGCCGCAACCTCGCGGTCAAGCTGGCGACTGCGCTGCCGATGGCGCTCGCGGGCGTGGACGTCGAGGTGCAGAACCGTGAGCGGCTCTGGACCCACCGCCCCGCCATCTTCGTCGCCAACCACCAGAGCGCGCTCGACATCCCGGTCCTGGGCAACCTCCTCGAGCGCGACTTCACCATCGTGGCCAAGAAGGAGGCGCGCTGGGACCCGCGCACCTTCGTCGGCTCGCTCGTCATCGACCCGGCCTGGATCGACCGGTCCGACTCCGCCTCGGCCCGCGCCACGCTCGATGGGGTCGTCGAGCGGATCCGCAGCGGCACCTCGCTGATGATCTTCCCCGAGGGCACGCGCTCGGCGACACCGGTGCTCGGCCCCTTCCGCAAGGGTGCCTTCCACCTCGCCGCGCAGGCCGGGGTGCCGGTGGTGCCGATCGTGCTGCGCAACACCGGCGAGCTGATGCGACGGAGCTCCCTGGTGCTCAACCCCGGTGTCGTGGACGTGTGCGTGCTGGAGCCCGAGACCGACTGGAGCGTCGACGACATGAGCGAGCGGATCGCTGCCCTGCACGCGAAGTTCGAGGACACGCTCGCGAGGTGGCCGAAGTGAGTGCCGCGGAGGACTTCGAGCGCTGGGGCGGGGCGGCCGCGTGGTCGTCAGGTGCCGAGCTCACGCCGATGCAGACCCTGCTCTGGCGCGCCGAGCGCCACCCCGTGCAGTCGTCCACCACGACCGTGGTGATCGACCTCGACCGGGCGCCGGACTGGAAGCGCTTCGTCGCTGCCACCGAGTGGGGCACCGGGCTCGTACGCCGCCTGCGCCAGCGCGTCGTGGACCCGGTCGTGCCGACCGCGCCGCCGACGTGGGCCGACGACCCGACCTTCGACCTCGGCTACCACCTCCGCCGCGAGCGCGTCTCGAGCCGCGAGGAGATGCTCGCGCAGGCCGCCCAGGTCGCGCTGCGTCCCTTCGACCGCTCGCGCCCGCTCTGGGAGGGCGTCCTCTACGAGGGCGTGCCCGTCGAGGGCGGCGAGGGGGCGGCGTACGTCCTCAAGATCCACCACGCGCTCGCCGACCCGCTCGGCATCGTCCAGCTGCTGTCGATGCTCCAGTCGGGCCGTCGCGCCCACACCGCCCGCAAGCCGCTCGGCGACGAGGTCGCCGCGCCGGTGGGTGTCGACGGCGTCGAGCTGGCCGTGGCCGGCCTCCGCGCCGACGTCTCGACGTTCCCGGACCTGGCCCGCACGAGCGTCCGCACGCTCGGCCACGCGGCCGTCCGGCCGCAGGCGGTGGTCGCGTCCGCGCTGCGCTACGGCGCGTCGGTGCGCCGGCTCCTCACCCAGACCGAGCGTCCCTCGCCCGAGCTGTCGCCGCGCACCGGGAAGAAGTGGACGTTCCTCACCTTCGAGGCGCCGCTGGAGCCGCTCCGCACGGTGGCCCGGCAGGGCGGCGGCACCCTCGACGACGCCGCGGTCGCGCTGGTGCTCGGCGGGCTGCGTCGCTACCACGCACGACGGGGCAGCGACGTGCGCGAGCTGCCGGTCGGCGTACGCGTCTCCCTCGACCGTGCCGACGACCTCGGCAACCGCTTCGCGCAGGCGCTGATCTCCGGGCCGCTGTCCATCGAAGACCCCGTCGACCGGGTCGCGGCCGTGCGCGGCGAGGTGCTGTCCCTGCACACCGAGCGCGCGCTGGAGGTGCTGGACGCCGCGGCGCCGGTCGTCAACCGGATGCCCGCCTTCGTCGGCGCCTCCGCGCTGCGCACCGCCGTCCCGCCGGACGCCTTCGTGCTGACGCTGCCCGGTCCGCCTCGCAAGCGCTTCATGGCCGGCGCCGAGGTGCAGGGGATGTACGTCCTCGGCCCGCTGCCCGGCGCCGCGCTGACCGTGTGCCTGGTGACGGTGGGCGACACCGCCTGCATCGGCGTCAACGTCGACGCCAGCGCCGTCGCCGACCTCCGCGGGCTGGAGGAGTGCCTGGCCGAGGGCGTCGAGGAGCTCGTCTCGGTGGGCGGGTAGCCGAGACCCCCACCTAGGGTGGCGAGGTGAAGACCTGGTGGCGGGGCGCGCAGCTCCGCGAGTCGATGTGGTTCGTCCCCGGCGTCATGGTGGTGGCCGCGATCGTGCTCGCCCAGGGCGTCATCGTGCTGGACCTGTGGCTCGACGCGCGGACCCTGGACGTCCTCCCGGACTCGTTCCTGCTCGGCGTCGAGGGCAGCCGCGGCATCCTCGTCGCCATCGGGGGCTCGGTCCTCGCCGTGGCCGCCACGACCTTCTCGATCACGATGTCGGTGATCGCGACCGCGTCGTCGACCTACGGCCCGCGGCTGGTGCGCAACTTCATGTCCGACCGCAGCAACCAGCGGGTGCTGGGGCTCTTCGTCGGCACGTTCGTCTACTGCCTGATGGTGCTGCGCCGGGTCCAGGACTCCTCCGACGGCATCACTTTCGTGCCGCACGTCGCGGTCTACGGGGCGCTGCTCCTCGCGCTCGCCAGCGTCGCCGCGCTGGTCTACTTCCTGCACCACATCTCCGACGTCATCCAGGTCCCGACGCTGGTGCGGAGGGTCCGCGCCGAGCTCGAGTCCGCGGTCGACGACCTCTACGGCGAGGCGAGCGGCGAGCGGGTCACCGCCTTCGCCCTGTCTGTCCCGGACGCCGAGGTCCTGGCTCCCCGGGCGGGCTTCGTGACCTTCGTCGACGCGCCCGCACTGGTCCGCGCCGCGACCGGCGTGGGGGTGGCCGAGCTCGTGGCCACGCCGGGGACGCACGTGATGGCGGGGGAGCTGCTCGCGCGGGTGAGCGGCGACGCCGATGAGATGAGCCGGGTCGTGTGCGCGCACGTGCGCGTCGGCGACACCCGGACGCCGGCGCAGGACGTCGAGTTCGCCGTGCAGCAGCTGGTCGAGATGGCCGTGCGCGCGGTGTCGCCGTCGACGAACGACCCCTACACCGCGCGCAACGTGGTGGAGGAGCTCGCCTGCGGGCTGGTCCCGGCCATGCGCCACCCCGCACCGGGGGACGGGTGGGTCGACGACGACGGCGTCGTACGCCTCGTCTGGCGCCTGCCCACGGGAGCCGAGCTCGTCGACCTCGTGTTCGACGACCTCCGGCTGTACGCCGCCGGGGACCCCGAGGTGGTGAAGGCCGCGCTGCGCCTGGCCGGTCGGCTGGCGCGGGTCGCCGGGCCCGAGACCGTCGCGCGCGTGCGGACCCAGGTCGAGGAGCTCCTGGCCGCCGCCGAGCGGGAGGGCACGTCCGCCTTCGACCTGGACCGGCTGCGCGCCTGCCGCGATCAGCTCGTGACCGGCGCCTCGGACGTCGGCCCGATGTAGCAGAGCATCCGGTAGTCCGTGCCCTCCTCGATGTTGCGGAAGCCGTGCCGCTCGTAGAAGCGCCGGGTGTCGGCGTCGACCTCGTCGACGTTGATGTGCATCTCCGGCGAGCCCAGGTCCCGGACGAGCGTCCTGCAGAGGTCGAGCACCTGCGTCCCGATGCCGCGGTCGCGCAGGTCGGGCACGACGTAGAGCTCCTCGAGCTGCGACACCGGGCCGTCGAACCAGATGGCGGGTCGCAGGCTGAGCAGCGCGAACCCCACGGCACCGCGTACGTCGTCCTCGGCGAGCACGGCCACGATCTCGTCGAGACCCAGCAGCCGGGCGAAGCGGACAGTCAGCACGTCTGCGTCGTCGGTCTCGGACTCGAACTCGGTGTTGAAGTCCCACAGCAGCCGGCCGAGCACCTCGCTGTCCTCGCCCGTGGCGCGGCGGACGGTGGTCACCGGACCTCCGGCGCGCGGTGGCGGGAGAAGAAGTCGTCCAGCAGCGCCGTGGACTCCGTCGCCAGCACCCCGGCGACCACCTCGGGCCGGTGGTTGAGCCGGCGGTCGCGCACGACGTCCCACAGCGACCCGACGGCGCCCAGCTTGTCGTCGTACGCCCCGAAGACGACACGGTCCACCCGGGCCAGGACCAGGGCCCCGGCGCACATCGTGCAGGGCTCGAGGGTGACGACGAGCGTGCAGCCGGTCAGCCGCCACTCACCGCGGGTGGCCGCGGCCGCCCGCAGGGCCACGACCTCGGCGTGGCCGGTCGGGTCGGCGTCGGACTCGCGGGTGTTGCGGCCCGTGCCGATGACGGTGCCGTCGGCGTCGAGGACGACCGCACCGACAGGTACGTCGTCGCCGGCGAGCGCGGTGCGCGCCTCGGTGAGGGCCAGGCGCATGGCGCCGTCCCAGGGGTCCACGCGCGTCATGCCGAGGTGAGGCCCACGGCGTCGTCGAAGAGCTCGCCGAAGCCGAGGCGGCGGGCGATGTCGGACAGCACCTCGTCAGGGTAGGCCTCGACGTCGTCGAGCAGCGCGCCCATGTCGATGGCGTGGAGGCCGAGGTCGGCGAGGAGGTCGAGGTCGCCGGCCGGCACCTGGATGTCGTCGTCCTCCGGCGGAGGGAGGCCGAGGAAGTCCATCGCCGACTGGGCCAGCTCCCACTCGTCGGCCGCCGTGACGTCGGAGAGCAGCACGCGGGTCGTGGTGCGGTCGACCCGCACGAGCACGAAGAAGTCCTCGTCGACCGCGACCATGCCGACCGCCCCGGACTCACCCGAGACGTGGCGCAGCGCGTGGCTCAACGACTCGATCGTCTCGAAGGCCGGTGGGGCGATGTCCTGCACCTCCCAGGCGCCGTCCTCGACGAACGCGGCCAGCGCGAAGTCGATCTCGCCGCTCTGCTCGGACATGACCGGCCTCCCCACCGTCAATCGGACATCCAATGTCGCAGAAACCGCAGGGTCCGCCAACCCTCTTGCGCGGTCGATCCGCCGACACCCGGACCCACTAGGGTGAGCGCCATGCGCCTGCACGTGGTGAACCACCCCCTCGTCTCCCACAAGCTCACCGTCCTCCGCGACGAGAACACCGACTCGCCGACCTTCCGCCGGCTGACCGACGAGCTCGTGACCCTCCTGGCCTACGAGGCGACCCGCGAGGTGCGCGTCGACCCGATGGACATCACCACGCCCGTCGGCCCGACCACGGGCGTCTACCTCGCCCAGCCCAAGCCGATGGTCGTCCCGATCCTGCGCGCCGGGCTCGGCATGCTCGACGGCATGATGCGGCTGCTGCCGACGGCCGAGGTCGGCTTCCTCGGCATGGTGCGCAACGAGGAGACCCTCGAGGCGTCGACGTACGCCGAGCGCCTGCCCGAGGACCTCTCCGGGCGCCAGTGCTACGTCCTCGACCCGATGCTCGCCACCGGCGGCACCCTCGCCGCGGCGATCCGCTTCCTCACCGACCGTGGCGCCGACGACATCACCGCGATCTGCCTGCTCGTCGCCCCCGAGGGCGTGGCCAACCTCGAGAAGGGCCTCGAGGGCCTCGACGTCCCGGTCACGGTCGTCACGGCCGCGCAGGACGAGAAGCTCAACGAGAAGGGCTACATCGTCCCGGGCCTCGGCGACGCCGGCGACCGGTTGTACGGCGTCGCGCACTGACCCGACCCTCTCGCTGTTCGAGCGTCAGCCCTCCGGTGGTTGAGGTGCTCTTCCTCGGTGGTCGAGTAGCCGGTGCGTCGCGTCTTCCCTGGGTGGTCGAGTAGCCGGAGCGAGGAACGAGCGCAGGCGTATCGAGACCCGGCGAACTCAACCGGTTGTTGCAACTCGATCGTGAGTGAGAGGTTGCGGCGCATGCCGGGAGTGAGGTTGACCGCGGATCAGCGGTTGGTGATTGAGCGGGCGTTCATGGCGGGTTTGCCGCAGGCG
>CAFBMW010000070.1_pt1 | contig 9753 bp, 10 predicted proteins | sample 7269061 | NCBI WGS metagenome assembly CAFBMW01 (sample SAMEA6814074, study PRJEB35770) | uncultured Nocardioides sp. | biome: Freshwater; feature: Freshwater reservoir; material: water | place: Czech Republic | collected 2017-05-23 | depth 30m m | reverse complement strand
CGCGACGTTGCCGTTGGAGCTGCGTAAGTCGATCACCTGGGACCGCGGCACGGAGATGGCCCAGCACGCCCGGTTCAAGACCGAGACAGGTGTCCCGGTCTACTTCTGCGATCCGCAGTCGCCGTGGCAGCGCGGTACCAACGAGAACACCAACGGGCTGCTGCGTCAGTACTGGCCCAAGGGCGCCGACCTGCGTCACCTCACCGACACCGATTGCGACGCAGTTGCGCTGCAGCTCAACACCCGGCCCCGCAAGACCCTCGAGTGGCAGACTCCTGGCCAGGCCCTCAACAAGAGGCTCGTTGCAACAGCCGTTTGAACTCGCCCGATGTGCGGCGGATCCCGATGGGTTCTTGATCGAACATGTGTTCTATATTTGCCTTGGGTGGCGTAGGGTGGGCGTCACGTTCCACAGTCACCGGGTAGTCAAGATGCCGAGCTGGTGGGGCGAGTTGCGAGGGTGAGTAATAGTCCGGTGATCCGGGCCTCCAGGAGCGACGACCGTCAGGTGCCACGCGTGTGCGTGGCGCTTCCCGTCGTCGGAAGGAGGCCCAGTGGTGACTCACCCGATCCTCGCTGCTGCCTCCGACATCCGGAGCCTGTTGAAGGGTGTGGCGGGTGCGAACCCGACCTTCATGTCCACCACCGACAAGGCAGCAGCACTGCGTGAGCTGGTCGCAGCCGAGGCGCAGCTGGTCGAGCTGCGGCTGCGGGTCCTGGCCGACGCCGGCGACCTGGCCGACGCGACGGGCGCGAAGGACGCCGCGGGGTGGTTGGCGCACCAGACGCGTACGCGGTTCGCTGACGCGCGGGCTGACCTCGCCCTCGCCGCGACCTTGGACCGGGAGCGACCGGTGCTGGCGGCAGGGATGCGTGACGGCGCCGTGACCTTGGCCCAGGCGCACGTGATCCGCCGCGCCCTCGACGCCCTTCCCGCAGCGGTGGACGCGGACACGATCGACCGCGCGGAGACCCACCTGGTCGCGTGCGCGGGCGAGTTCGGGCCGAAGGAGCTCGGGCGGATCGGGCGTCGGGTCCTCGACGTGGTCGCCCCCGAGATCGCCGAGGCCGCGGAAGCCGCCCGGCTGGCCGACCTCGAGACCGCCGAGGCGGAGCGGACTCGGATGACGATGCGCCGCCAGGGCGACGGCACCACCCGCATCAGCGCGCTGGTCCCGGACGCGGTCGCAACCCGGCTTGCGACCTACCTCGAAGCGTTCGCCAACCCCCGCGCCCAGCGCGACACGACCCACAGCAGCGAGACCCAGGACACCGGGGATCCGTTCATCCGGTTGCCCTACCCGCGGCGCATGGGTGAGGCGTTCGCCCGGTTCCTCGATACCGCCGACCCGACCCGGCTCCCGATCCACGGCGGCGACGCGACCACGGTCATCGTGACCATCCCCCTCGCGTCCCTGCGGGCCGAGCTCGCGACCGCTGACCTCATCGGCGCCGGCCTCGTGCCCGGCGATGACCTCACCGGTGACCGCATCACCGCCAGCGACGCGCGCCGGTTGGCGTGCACCGCGAAGATCCTGCCCGCGGTCCTCGGCGGCACCGGTCTCCCGGTCGACCTGGGTCGCGCGAAGCGGCTCTTCACCCCGGCCCAGCGCAAGGCGCTGCTGATCCGCGACCGTATGTGTCGCGCCGAGGGTTGTGACGTCCCTGGCACGTGGTGCGACGCGCACCACCTCGACCCCTGGCACAACGACGGTCCCACCGACCTCGACAACGGGATCCTGCTCTGCCCGCACCACCACCACCGGGCCCACGACACCGGCTACCGCACCGACCGCCTCCCCAACGGCGACCTCAGGTTCCACAGACGGACGTAGGAGCCGGCGCTGGACACAACAGGGGCGGCATCGGGGTGTGGCACGCTGTCGACGTGGCATCTCCTTCTGCAGACGTTGCCGCCGAGCGGCCCTTCTACGACCGTCATGTCGACGCCTACGACGCGTTGGTCTCGGACCCGGTCGAGCCCTGGGTGGAGGCTGTGGACGCGTCGCTGCGTGCCGCTGGATTCAGCAACGCGCAGGTGCTGGATGCCGGGTGTGGCACCGGCCGCCACGCTGCTGCACTGATCGAGCGCGGGCACCACGTCACCCTGCTCGACGCCTCGGAGGCGCTCATCGCGATCGCGCGCAAGCGCTGCCCCCATGCACCTGCTGTCGTGACAGACCTCTGTGAACCCGCCGTTGCCGGGACGTTCGATGCCGTCATTGCTCGGGGCGTGCTCAACGACCTGCTGACGGATGACGAGAGGTCGAACGCGCTCGACGCCTTTGCACGGCTCACCCGCTCGGGCGGCGTCCTGGTGCTCGACGTCCGGGAGGCCTCGACGTCCCAGGAACGAGCTGACGGACTCTGGCGCACTGCGGAAGTCGATCTGACCGATAGCTCCCAGCTGCGCTTCGTCAGTCGACCGACGTGGAACGACGGACGGATCGTGGTGGAGGAACGCTACGAGCTCACCAGCGGCCACGACGGGACAGCTGAGGTGAGCGAGTTCCTCTTCGAGATGCGTCCGTGGACGCGCGACGAGATGCAGCGTCGCTTGTCCAGCGCGGGATACGGCCACATCGAGATGCGCGACGGTGTCGGGCGGCGCTCGCCGGACCGGCTTCTTGTCACGGCACGCCGCTAGGTGACCGCAGCTGCCGCGTTGAGCGTGGACCTGCCGTGGAGCAGTCCGGTCGCCGAGCGACGTCGACGAGACGCATCGTCGACCATCCGGTGGTGGCGATGTCCTCGCGGAACGAGTGCCTCACGGTTAGGGTCTACGTGCATGACCGATCAACCAGGGACGTGGCACTGGCGCCCGGAGCCCGGTTGGTTGATGCTGTCGCTCCTCGGGGCGACGTTCGGAGGTCTGGTCGGCGCCGCATACGTCGTCGCAACCGTTGCCGTGAGCGTCGTTGACACGGGGGCGCTGAACGGCGATCCGGGAGGAACGCTCGTCGGCCTCCTCGGTCTTGCAGTGTTCGGTGCCGTGGGTGGCGCCGCGTCAGGCCTCGCGGGAGGAGCCGCGGTCGGGGGTGTGCTCACCTTCCTGGTGGGCCGCGACATGCCTGGACGCACTGCGTGGGCGTTGACCTTCTCGGGAGCGGCCGCCACCGTCGGCTTGTCTCTGTGGCTCGTGCTTCCTGCAGTGCTCAGTGGGACTGACCGGGACCGCCTCGTCCTGCTCGTGCTGGCGAGCGCGGTCACCGCAGGGCTGGGGGCGATGTGGTTCCGCGGCCAGCTCCCCGATCGTCGTCACCCTGCCGTGGTGCAGCACGCCTGACCTTGTGCGCACCGCGCCGCTGGAGGCTTGAGAGGCGCGTGGCCAAGGTCAGGCCTCAGGTGCCGACAGGCTCTCCTCCAGCTCGTCCATCGTGCTGGTGAAAGCACCGGCCAAGTCGACGTCGTACGCGTCGGCGAGGGTCAGCACGCTCCACAGGCAGTCGGCGAGCTCGTGGGCGAGCGCCTCGTCCAGGTCCTCGCGCGGGCGCACGCCGGCCTTGCCCTGCACGAGCTTGGCGAGGTCGCCGACGTCGCCGAGGAAGCCGAGCATGATCTCCTCGGTGGTCCACGAGCGCCCGTAGGTCGCGGCCTCGACGTCGGCGTAGCGTGCGCGGACGGCGCGGGCGCGGTCCTGCATCTGGTGGAAGTCCATGGCGCGATCCTGCCTCAGCCGAAGGTGCGGGGGAGGTCGAGTGCGCCCGCGAGCCGGTCGGCGTACGGCTCGCGCTCCTGCGCCGTCACCCACCGCGTCGATCGGTGCTGCTCGTAGAGGCGGTCGTCGCCGTGGCGCGGGAAGACGTGGACGTGCAGGTGCCACACGTCCTGGTTGCCGGCGGGCTCGTTGTGCTGGCGCGTCGAGGTGCCCTCGCAGTCGTACGCCGTCCGCATCGCGACCGCGACCCGCTGGGTCAGGTCCCAGACGGCGTGACCGACGTCGGTGGGGATGGAGTAGAGGTTCTCGTGGTGACCGCGGGGGATCACCAGCGCGGCACCGGGGTTGCCCGGCCACCACTTCGGCGAGATCCGCGCGTAGGCGAGGTCGGTGACGGCGACGACGTCCCCGGGCTGGTTGTGCTCGTCGTGGCCGCCCTGCTGGATCCGGCAGAAGGGGCAGTCGTAGTCGTCGGGCTCGTGGGTGCGCACGCAGAGACCCTGCCACGGCGGCGACCGCTAGCGTCGGCGCATGGACGACGCGCGCGAGCCGCTCCACCGGACCGCGGAGGAGATCGCGGAGGACGAGGAGTTCTTCCGCCGGTACGGCCCGTGGGCGCCGCTCGACCCGGAGGGCCTCGTGGACTTCATGGCCGGCTTCGACCGTCCGTGGTGGATCGTCGGCGGCTGGTCGATCGAGGCCTTCACCGGTGTCCGACGCGAGCACGAGGACGTCGACCTGTCCCTGCTGGCCTGCGACCTGGGGGCGTTCCGCGAGCACGTCGGCGACCGCTGGCACCTCTGGAGCAACCACGGCGGCACGCTGCGTCCCTTCGACGACCGCCACCCCGAGGTGCTCGACGTACGCAGCCAGGTGTGGGTCCGGCGCAGTGCGCTCGACCCGTGGGTCATCGACCTGGTCATCACGCCCGATCGGGACGGGCTGTGGACCAGCAAGCGCGACCCCGACCACGTGGCGCCCCTCGACGACGTGACCTGGGTCGACGACGGGGGAGTGCGCTGGTTGAGGCCGGAGGTCACGCTGCTCTACAAGGCCGCGCTGCACCGGCCGAAGGACGACCGCGACCTGGCAGTGACCTGGCCGCTGCTGGGGGCCGCAGCACAGGGGTGGCTCCGTGATGCCATCGAGCGCCTCTACCCGCAGCACGCGTGGCTGCAGCAGATGGGCTGAGTCAGGCAGACCGGGCCCAGGCCAACGCCTGGGTGCTGACCTCACCGGTCGAGAGGCCGAGCTCGCGCCGTACGACGTCCTCGGACTCCGCCCACGTGGAGAACCGCGCCGTCCGGAAGGTGCGGACCAGGTCCCACAGCACCGCCTCGCCGCGGGTGGTGGCGAGGTAGTCGCACACGAGCGAGGCCAGCGCGTAGTTCACGAGCGGGTCCCGGGTGTAGAACCGTCGGCTCGCCTCGAGCGTGCGACCGACGGCGCCGGCGAGCTCGAGGGCCGCGATGCGGCGTCGGTCGTCGACCGGCAGCGTCGAGCGGGCAACGTACTGCGCGACCCCCTCCACCAGCCAGAGGGGGGACCGGTCGTCTGTGGTGCCGAGGGCCACGTGGACCAGCTCGTGCCGGAAGACCTCGCCGCGCGAGATGACGTCGCCGACCACGGTCGGGTTGACGGCGAAGCGGTAGGCCACGACCGGTCCGCGCTCGTCGGCCATCACCGGGAACGCCACGGCGGCGGTGTCGTCGACCGTCATCGCGCTCATCCGGTCGATCGCGGTCACGTCGGAGATGCCGTAGGCCACGAACTTCCCCGACCACTGCGGCAGGTGGCGGCGCACGACCCGGGTCGCCTCGGCGAGGTCGCTCATCACGTAGGTGCCGTGCTCTGCGGTGTCCTCGTCGAACACCGCGAGGATGCCACCGGAGCGGCGTACGTCGATGTGGGCGAGGTCCCACGGCGCCGGCGTCCAGCCGGTCTGCGCGTCGATCTGGGTGTTGCGGTCGTCGACGAGGAGCGCCTCGTCACCGCTGCGGACGAAGGTCCACACCATCCGCTGGGTCACCGGCCGCCGGTCGAAGCCGCGCAGCCGCATCGTGAAGTCGACCGGGAGCTGGAGGTCGCCCTCGCCGGAGACCCGCGTCATCACGTCCTCGTCGCCGAGCTCGTAGGACACGTCGGTCACCGGCAGCTGCGCCAGGTTGTCGAACCAGCGCGCCTGCGTGGCGGAGAAGCCGAGCTCGTCGGGGTCGACGGTCGCCAGGAACGCCTCCCGGTCTCCGTCGACGAGCGCACGCTCGCGGGCCTCGACGACCTCGAGCGCGGCGTCGCGCAGGGACTGGTCCATCCCGGCCGGTGCCCCGCTGCTGTCCGGCAGGTCGCGGGGCGAGGGACCGTCGTCGGCGGGTGGCTGCGCCTGGCAGGCCAGCAGCGGCACCAGCAGGAGGCTGCTCAGCCAGGCCCGGGACATGCGCACGCCGCGAGCCTAGGCGCAGGCGGGGACATGCGGGGCGGGTTCGCGCAGGGAGGCCCCGTAGGCTTGGCAGGTCATGACCCAGCCGCTCGTCTACCTCGACCACGCCGCGACCACGCCCATGCTGCCGGCCGCGATCGAGGCCATGACCCGGCACCTGACCGGCGTGGGCAACGCGAGCTCGCTGCACGCGTCGGGGCGCGGGGCGCGACGGATCGTGGAGGAGTCGCGCGAGACGATCGCGGGCGTCATCGGCGCGCGGCCGGGCGACGTGGTCTTCACCTCCGGCGGCACCGAGTCCGACAACCTCGCGCTGAAGGGCATCTTCTGGGCGCGCCGTGAGCAGGACCCGCGCCGCACGCGCATCCTGTCGACGGCGATCGAGCACCACGCGGTGCTCGACCCGCTGCACTGGCTGGCGACCTACGACAACGCCGACGTCGAGCTGCTGCCCGTCTCGGCCGAGGGGATCCTCGACGTCGAGGCGCTCCGGGCCTCCATCGAGCGCGACCCCGAGTCGGTGGCCCTCGTCTCGGTGATGTGGGCCAACAACGAGGTCGGCTCGCTCCAGCCGATCGACGAGGTGGTCGCGATCGCGGCCGAGCACCAGGTCCCCGTGCACACCGACGCCGTGCAGGCGCTCGGGCAGGTGCCGGTCGACTTCGCCGCCTCGGGCGTCGATGCGCTGACCTTCACCGGCCACAAGGTCGGCGGCCCCTACGGCGTGGGCGCGCTCGTCGTACGCCGCGACCTGGCCGTCAGCGCGCTCGTGCACGGAGGCGGGCAGGAGCGCGACATCCGCAGCGGCACCCTCGACGTCCCCGCGATCGCTGGGCTCGCGGCCGCGGTGGAGGAGTCGGTGAAGCACCAGCACGACCACGCCGCCCGCGTCTCCGGGCTGCGCGACGACCTGCTGCGCCGGGTGGTCGAGGTCGTCCCCGACGCCCACCTGCACGGCGCCCCGACCGGCCCGCTGCGCCTGCCCGGCAACGCCCACGTCGGCTTCCCCGGTTGCGAGGGCGACTCGCTGCTGATGCTCCTCGACGCGCGCGGCATCGAGTGCTCCACCGGCTCGGCCTGCTCGGCCGGCGTCCCGCAGCCCTCCCACGTGCTGCTCGCCATGGGGTGCGACGACGACCAGGCGCGCCACTCGCTGCGCTTCTCCCTCGGCCACAGCACCACCCCCGCCGACATCGACCGCCTCGTCGAGGCGATCGGCCCCGTGGTGGAGCGCGCGCGGGCCGCCCGGGCCCGATGAGGGGGCTCCGATGAGGGTCGTCGCCGCCATGTCCGGCGGGGTGGACTCCGCCGTCGCCGCGGCGCGTGCCGTCGAGGCCGGCCACGACGTCACCGGCGTGCACCTGGCGCTGAGCCGCAACCCCGCGTCGTACCGCTCCGGTGCCCGCGGCTGCTGCACCATCGAGGACAGCAACGACGCGCGCCGCGCGGCCGACGTCATCGGCATCCCGTTCTACGTCTGGGACCTGTCCGAGCGCTTCCACGAGGACGTCGTGGAGGACTTCATGGACGAGTACGCCGCCGGGCGCACGCCCAACCCGTGCCTGCGGTGCAACGAGAAGATCAAGTTCGCCGCGGTGCTGGACCGGGCCCTGGCGCTGGGCTTCGACGCGGTGGCGACCGGCCACTACGCCCAGCTGCGCACCGGCGCCGACGGCCTCGTCGAGATGCACCGGGCGGCCGACCACGGCAAGGACCAGTCCTACGTCCTCGGCGTGCTCGACCAGCAGCAGCTGCGGCACTCGCTGTTCCCGCTGGGCGACACCCCCAAGCCCCTCGTGCGCGAGGAGGCCGCGCGGCGCGGCCTGCTCGTGGCCGACAAGCCCGACTCCCACGACATCTGCTTCGTCGCCGACGGCGACAACGCCGGCTGGTTGCGCGAGAAGCTCGGCGACCGTGCTCCCAACCACGGTGGCGAGATAGTCGACGCCACCACCGGCGAGACCGTGGGCACCCACACCGGCACCTACGGCTTCACCATCGGCCAGCGCCGCGGGCTCCGCCTCGGCACCCCGGCACCGGACGGCAAGCCCCGCTTCGTGCTCGACATCGAGCCGGTCAGCGGCACCGTGACCGTCGGTCCGCGCGAGCGGCTCGCCGTCGACCGTGTCGAGGGCATCCGGCCGCGCTGGTGCGGGACGGTGCCCGAGCGGGTGGAGGGCACCGTGCAGCTGCGCGCCCACGGTGCGGAGCACCGTGCGGTGGTCGTCGTCGCGGGGGACCACGTCGTCGTCGACCTCCTCGACCCCGCCGAGGGCATCGCCCCCGGACAGGCCGTGGTGATCTACGACGGCACCCGGGTCGTCGGGTCGGCCACCATCGCCGCCACCCGCCCCGTCGGGGCCCGCGCGTGAGCGCCCTCTGCGAGAAGGCCGGCGAGCTGCTCGGGCCCAAGCACACGACGTACGTCGTCGCGCGGGTCACGCCTGCCGGCGCCGAGGTCGACGCGGTGGGCGCGGGCGTCCACGACGACGTCGAGCTCGGATCGGTGTCCAAGGGCGTCACCGGGTTCCTGTGGCGCGACGCCGTCGCCCGGGGCACGCTCGCCGAGGACGCACGCCTGGGCGAGCACCTCGCCGTCCCTGCGGCGCTGACGGACATCCGGCTGTCGGCGCTGGCCACCCACGCCTCCGGGCTGCCCCGCCTGGCGGGCGGCTCCGAGATGCTCCGGCGCACCTGGGACCTCTGGCGCGCGGGGCGCAACCCCTATCGCGAGGACCTCACCGGCCTGCTGGCCCAGCTCGACGGCGTGAAGCGCGGCAAGCCCACACCGGCCTACTCCAACCTCGGGTTCGAGCTGCTCGGGCACGCCGTCGCGTCCGCGGCAGCGACGCCCTACTCCGACCTCGTCGCCCAGCGGATCGCCGAGCCGCTCGGCCTCGTCGACACCTACGTCCCCCTCACGCCCCACCAGCTCCGTCCGGGAGCGGTGGCGCCGCGCAACCGCGCCGGCCGTGTGGTCGAGCCGTGGACCAACGAGTCGATCGCCCCGGCCGGGGGCGTACGCGCATCGGCCACGGACCTGGCGGTGCTGCTGCGCGCGATGCTCGACCGGACCGTCGCAGGTGCCGACGCCCTCGAGGCCACCGCCCCGTTCGTGGGCAAGCAGCGGATCGGGGCGGGCTGGCTCACCGGACCGATGCTGCGCCGGACCGTCACCTGGCACAACGGCGGGACGGGCGGCTTCCGGTCGTTCGTCGGGATCGACCGCGACCACGGCGTCGGGGTCGCTCTGGTGAGCGCCTCGACCCGGTCCGTCGACGGCGCCGGAGCGCGCCTGCTGGCCGAGGCGGGGGACGCATGAGCACCGCGACCGGCATCGGGTCCATGCCCGGCACGACCGACGACGACTTCGCCGAGGCGACGCGGCTCGTGCTCGGCGAGCTGCCCGACCTCCCGCACGTGCCGGAGCTGCCGGGCCGTGGGGTGGGCGCCCAGATGACCGGTCGCAGCCTCGCCGTGGTAGCGGGCCTGGCTGCCGACCTCCAGCCCGCGGGCTGGAGGCTGACCGACGCCAGCGGCGCCGACCACCGACGCGCGCGCTCGCTGCTCGCCCAGGACCTCGACACCGTCGAGGAGCTCGCGCAGGACTACGTCGGCGCCTTCAAGACCCAGGTGGCCGGGCCGTGGACGCTCGCGG
>CAFBMW010000069.1_pt1 | contig 9897 bp, 9 predicted proteins | sample 7269061 | NCBI WGS metagenome assembly CAFBMW01 (sample SAMEA6814074, study PRJEB35770) | uncultured Nocardioides sp. | biome: Freshwater; feature: Freshwater reservoir; material: water | place: Czech Republic | collected 2017-05-23 | depth 30m m | reverse complement strand
AGTCGAGAAACCTGTCCCACGCACCGCTCGTGCGTTGGACGGGCTAGAAGCCTCCGGGTTGGTCCGGGATCGAGCCGGCGAGGAAGATCAGCGAGCCCCCGAGGGCGAGCAGGATGAGCGCGTCGAGCACCTTGTGGCGTACGGCGAGCATGCCGGCGTTGGGCGTGGACAGCACCAGGCGTACGGCGGCGGCGAGGAGCAGCGAGCCGCCGAACAGGCGGATGCCGTTGCGCCACTCGCCGAGGGAGACCAGCACCAGGGCGAACCCGACCACGCCGAGCACGACCAGGTAGAACGCCCCGCCGAGCGTGGAGGGGTAGCGGCGCGGCTCCTCGGGGTCGACCGGCTCCGCCGAGACCGGATCCACGGAGTCGGGCGGCTCGATGCGGTCCGGCTCGCCCATGTCAGGCGACGGACCGCTCGGCGATCTCGACGATGTTGCTCAGCAGCATCGCGCGCGTCATCGGCCCCACGCCCTTGGGGTTGGGCGACACCCAGCCGGCCACGTCCCACACGTCCGGGTGGACGTCACCGGTGACCTTGCCGTCGACGCGGGAGACCCCGACGTCGAGCACCGCGGCACCCGCCTTGACCATGTCGGAGGTGATGATCCCCGGCACGCCGGCGGCAGCGATGACGATGTCGGCCCGCCGCACGTGCGCGGCCAGGTCGACGGTGCCGGTGTGGCAGAGCGTGACGGTGGCGTTCTCCGACCGACGGGTCAGGAGCAGACCGAGCGGGCGCCCGACCGTGAGACCGCGGCCCACCACGACCACCTCGGCGCCGGCGATCGCGACGTCGTGGCGGCGCAGCAGCTCGATCGTCCCGACCGGGGTGCACGGCAGCGGACCGGACTCCCCCAGCACCAGCTTGCCGAGGTTCATCGGGTGCAGGCCGTCGACGTCCTTGTCGGGGTCGACGCGCGAGAGCAGGGCGAACTCGTCGAGGCCGGTCGGCTGCTGCACGAGGAAGCCGGTGCACGCGTCGTCGGCGTTGAGCTCGTCGATCACCGCCTCGACCTCGGCCTGGCTCGCCGTCGCGGGCAGGTCGCGCCGGATCGAGGTGATGCCGATCTCGGCGCAGTCCTTGTGCTTCGCGCCGACGTACCAGTGCGAGCCGGGGTCGTCGCCGACCAGCACGGTGCCGAGACCGGGGACGACCCCCTTCTCCTTCAGCACGGCGACGCGCTGCGCCAGCTCCGCCTTGATGGTCCGCAGCGTCGCTGCGCCGTCTAGGGTCTGTGCCGTCACGGTGTCATCCTAGGGATCGTCGATGGGGCTGGGGTGGCTGGTCACGACGGTCGGGTCTCGGTACGCGCCGTCGCGACCTCCTACGTCGGTCGCGGGCGCACTCGACCTTTTCACTCGCGGGTCCGCTGGCGCGTCCCCTAGTGAAAAAAGTGCCGCGTGCCGGTGAGGTACATCGTCACGCCGGCTGCCTCGCAGGCCGCGACCACCTCGGCGTCGCGCACCGAGCCGCCGGGCTGGACGATGGCCTTCACGCCGGCGTCGATGAGGATCTGCGGACCGTCGGCGAAGGGGAAGAAGGCGTCGGAGGCAGCGACCGCCGAGGCGGCCCGCTCCCCTGCGCGCTCGACCGCGAGGCGGCACGAGTCGACGCGGTTGACCTGTCCCATCCCGACGCCGACGGACGCACCGCCGGAGGCGAGGAGGATCGCGTTGGACTTCACCGCGCGGCAGGCGCGCCAGGCGAAGGCGAGGTCGGCGAGGACGTCGTCGGACGCGGCCTCGCCGGTCGCGAGCGTCCACGTCGAGGGGTCGTCCCCCTCGGCGGAGATCACGTCGCGGGCCTGCAGCAGCAGCCCGCCCGAGATCGCGCGCATCTCGCCGCCACCGCGCGTGAGCGGCGGGCACTCGAGGACCCGGATGTTCTTCTTGGCCTGGAGCGCCTCGATCGCACCGTCCTCGTAGGCCGGGGCGACGATGACCTCGGTGAAGATCTCCGCGACCTGCTGGGCCATCGCGACCGAGACCGGCACGTTGGTCGCGATCACGCCACCGAAGGCGCTGACGGGGTCGCACTCGTGGGCGAGGCGGTGGGCCTCGGCGACGTCCGCGGCGACGGCGATGCCGCACGGGTTGGCGTGCTTGATGATCGCCACGGCCGGTTCGTCGAAGTCGTACGCCGCCCGGCGGGCAGCGTCCGCGTCGACGTAGTTGTTGTAGGACATCTCCTTGCCGTGGTGCTGCGTGGCCTGGGCGAGCCCGGGCCCCTCGGGGAGGAAACCGTTGGAGTAGAGCGCGGCGCCCTGGTGGGGGTTCTCGCCGTAGCGCAGCACCGCCTCCTTGCTCCACGTGGCACCCATCCAGGCCGGGAAGCCCGACCCCTCGCTGGTGTCGGTGAGCACGTTGCTCATCCAGGAGGCGACGTGGACGTCGTACGTCGCGGTGTGCACGAACGCCTCCGCGGCGAGGCGCTTGCGCTCGGCCAGCGTGAAGCCGCCGGCGGCCACGGCGGCGAGCACGGCGTCGTACGCCGCGGGCGAGGTGACGATGGCGACGCTGGGGTGGTTCTTCGCCGCGGCGCGCACCATCGACGGGCCGCCGATGTCGATCTGCTCCACGCACTCGTCGGGGCTCGCGCCGGAGGCCACGGTCTGGGTGAAGGGGTAGAGGTTGCTCACGACGAGGTCGAACGGGTCGACGCCGAGCTCCTCGAGCTGCGCGACGTGGGAGTCGAGGCGGCGGTCGGCGAGGATGCCGGCGTGCACGCGCGGGTGCAAGGTCTTGACCCGGCCGTCGAGGCACTCGGGGAAGCCGGTGAGGTCCTCCACCTTGGTCACCGGGAGGCCGAGCGACTCGATCAGCGCGGCCGAGCCGCCGGTCGAGACGAGCTCGACGCCGGCGTCGTGCAGGCCGCGGACGAGGCCGTCGAGGCCGGTCTTGTCGTAGACGGAGACGAGCGCTCGGCGAACGGCGATGCGCATCGGGTCGGGCTGGTCGGACACGGGACTCCTCGGATGATGATTGAGTCGAGGCACCCAGGCGTTCGATGTCCTCGCGCGTCACTCCCTGGTGGTGAACCACCTGCGCCAGTCGTGTGGCAGCAGACTACCGAGGACCGGCGCCGATGCGAACCCGGCGGCCCTCCACCGAGAGGCCGTCGCGGGCGATGCGGCCGACCGCGTCGACGAGCATCGCGCGCTCGGCGGTCTTGATCCGCTCGTGGAGCGAGGCGACGTCGTCGTCCTCCTCGACGGTCACAGGCACCTGCGCCACGATCGGGCCGGTGTCGATCCCGGCGTCGACGACGAACAGGGTCGCGCCGGTGACCTTCACGCCGTGCTCGAGGGCGTCGCGCGGGCCGTGCATGCCCGGGAAGGCCGGGCACAGCGCAGGGTGGGTGTTGAGGGTGAGGAAGCGCTCGAGGAAGTCCGCGGACAGCAGCTTCATGAAGCCGGCCGACACCACGAGGTCGGGCTCGAAGGCCCCCACCTTGTCGCCGAGCGCCCGGTCCCAGTGCTCGCGCGAGGTGTAGTCGTCGACCTTCGCCACGAAGGTCGGCACCCCCGCACGGTCGGCCCGCGCCAGGCCCTCGATGTCGTCCCGGTCGGCGCCGACGGCGACCACGCGCGCGCCGTACGACGACTCGGCGCAGGCGTCGAGCAGGGCCTGCAGGTTGGTGCCGGCACCGGACACCAGGACGACGATGCGGGCGGGACTGTTCACGCCGTGGAGTCTAGGCGCGGTGGGAGGGACCGGCGTCCGCCGTCCGCTCCCGGACCAGCCGTCCCGCGACCAGGGCCGCGATGAGGGTGGTGACCGGCACGGCCGCGAGGATGCCGAGCCCGCCGACGAGGCCGCGCACGACCTCCTGGGCGACGATCTCCTGGCTGACCGCGATGCCGAAGGGCAGGTCGAGGGCGGAGAAGACCAGCATCAGCGGCAGGGTCGCGCCGACGTAGGCCAGCACGAGGGTGTTGACGGTGGAGGCGGCGTGGGAGCGCCCGATGCGCATGGCGCGCACGAAGAGGGTCCGCGTGCTGGCGTCGGGGTCCACGTCGGCCAGCTCCCACACCGCCCACGTCTGGGTCACGGTGACGTCGTCGAGCACGCCGAGCGCGCCGATGACCAGGCCGGCCAGCAGCAGGCCGCGGAGGTCGACCTGCGCGGCGATGCCGGAGATGTACTGGCTGCCCTCGTCGACGAGCCCGGTGAAGTGGCCGACGCCGGTGAAGACCCACCCGATCGTCCCGATCACCAGCAGCGAGATCAGCGTGCCGAGCATCGCGACGGTCGAGCGCACGTCGAAGCCGTGGGAGAGGTAGAGGGTGACGAGCATGATCGCCGCCGCGGTGACCACGGCGACGGCGAGCGGGGAGGAGCCCTCCATGATCGCCGGCAGCGTGAAGACCGCGATGAGGACCAAGGAGTACGCCAGGCTGGCCAGCGCCCCGATGCCGCGCCAGCGCGACAGCGCGAGCACGCCGACGGCGAAGAGGAGCGTCAGCACGAGGAGCGGCGGGCCGCGGTCGAAGTCCTGGAAGGCGTACTGCTCGCCCTCGGGCGCCTCGGCGGTGTAGGACACGATGATCCGGTCGCCGGACTCCACCACGGGCGCACGCTCGCCGTAGGGCAGCAGCGCCTCCGCCTCGCCGGGCGCACCCGGTCCGCTGAGCAGCTCGACCTGGGCCAGCTGGCAGCCGACCACGTCCTGGCGGCACTCGCCGATCTCCTGGACCTGCGCGGTGCCCCGCTGCACGTCGACCCCCGGTCCGCTGATCTCGAGGTCGCCGTCGGGCCAGAGCACCGCCACGCCGATGACGGTCGCGAGGACGAGCGTCCCACGAGCAGCGCCATCAGCACCCTCAGGTGCCGCGGCGCGGGTCCCAGTCCGGGACGGTCGCCGTGGCTGTGGCCAGCCCCCACGCTCAGTCCTCGTCCACCCGGGTGCGGGCGGCGCGCCACGCCTGGAGCGACACCACGGCCGCACCGAGCAGGGCACCGACACCGCAGGCGGTGACGGCGTGCACGAGGACGTCGGGCACCAGCGGACCGACGAAGCGCATCCGGCCGGGGCCGGCGGCTCCCCCGGAGAGGGCGGCCAGCACGGCGAAGCCGACACCGGCGACGAGCCCGCCGCCGCACCCTGCGAGCGCGATGCGGTCCCAGGTGAGCGGGCGGCCACGCAGGGTGCGCAGGGCCGCGGCGGCGGCCACCAGCGGGGGCACGACCATCAGCGCACCGACCCAGGCGGGCGGCGTGCCCACAGCCGGCAGCGCGGCGAGCAGCGGCAGCGCCGGGAGCGGCCCGAGCACCACGGCGGCGGGCGAGACGAGCGTGGCGCCGCCGACGACGAAGCCGGGGCCGAGCAGGAACGAGCCGGCGAAGAGCGCGGCGTTGGGGAGCAGCGCGGCGTTGAGGAGGGAGTAGAGGCCGATCTCGGACGGGCTCGGGTGCAGCTGGGCGGTGGTCGTGGCCGCGTCGCTGAAGGACAGGCCGAGCGCGACGACGAACACCACCGTCGAGACGATGACGAGGGAGGTGAGGACGGCCCCGGCGACAGCCGCCCCGGCGCGGACCGTGGCGGGCAGGAAGGCCGCCCAGATCGCGGCGCGACCGGAGCCGACCGCGATGGCGGGCGCCGCCACGAGCGCCGTCATCGCCAGGCTCCAGGCCAGCACCCGGGGCACGGACGGGTCGACCGTGGTGCCGGCGGCGAGCGTGGCGACCACGACCGCCACGACGGCGTAGCCGGCGAAGAAGGTAGCCACCGCGGTGGGGACGGTGAAGTCGCGCTCGCCGTCGGAGATCCGGTCGGCATCGGGGCCGTGGCCGGACACCGCGTCACCGACCCGGTGGCCAAAGCGCCACATCGACCAGGCCGAGATCGCGGTGATGCCCAGCGGCACGAGCGTCACCCGGGCGCCCATGACCGTCACGCCGGACCCGTGCCCGGCCAGCCAGGTGAGGGCACCGACGCGCATCCCGTCGCGCGGAGCGCCGTGCACGCCGGCGTCGGTGATGAACCAGCCGATCACGCCCACCGCGAGGAGCACCACCAGCGGCCCCAGGGCCGCCAGCACTCCCCCGAGCGTCGCGACCAGCACCAGCGGGCGCGGTCGGGCAGGGGTGACCCGCGCACTGTCGGGTCGGGTGAGGAGCGACGTCATGACCGACCCATCATCACCCGGGCCGTGGTGCTGATCGTGCTCCCACGCCGCCCCCGTCGATCCCCCACGGGATCAGCAGGAGGATGTGCGCGCCGTGGTCGGCTCCCGTACCGTGGAAAGGTCATGAGGAGCCCCGAGACGTTCGACGCCTACTACGTCGAGACCCGCACCCGACTCCTGCACGAGGCCTATGCGCTCACCGGTGACGCGCCCGCGGCACGTGCGGCTGTCCGGGACGCCTTCGTCGTGGCCTGGCACCACTGGCGCAAGGTCGCGCTCCTCGACGACCGCGACGCCTACGTCCGCCCGATCGCCCTGCGCCGGGCACGCCGGCGCCACACCGCGCGCATCTGGCACCGGGACAAGTCGCTCGACGCCGAGGCCCGCAGCACCCTGGACGCGCTGTCGAAGCTGACCGCGCGCCAGCGCGAGCTGCTCGTGCTCAACGGCCTCTCCGCGCTCTCCCTCGCCGACCTCGCCCGCGAGGTCGGCCTGCCGCGCGGCGACGCCGAGCGCGAGCTGCAGACGGCGACCGCGCAGTTCGCGCTGCACCGTGACGTGCCGACCACGGAGGTGTCGCGCCTGCTGCACGACCTCGCCGCGCCGCTGGAGGAGATCCGCTGGCCCCGCGCGACCGCCGTACGCCGCTCGGGCTCGGCGCGACGGCGCACCCACACCGTCATCGGGGCCGGGCTGGCCACCGCAGCGCTCGTCGTGTCGGGGTCCCTCGTCGCGACCGGCTCCGGCGCCGAGCCCACCAGCCTCGACGAGGAGAAGGCCACTGCCGGCGTCACGGTGCACGCCCCCGTGGACGACTCCGCCGGCGAGGAGATCATCGGCGAGTCCGCCCTGCTGTCGGCCGCCCAGATGTCGCGCTTCGGCGCCGGCCTGGACTGGGAGGAGACCGCGACCACCGACAACCTGTCCGGCGACGGCCTCCTGGCCCCGTGCCAGCGCGAGCGCTTCTCCGACCCCGACGGGGTCACGGCGATGGCGCGCACGTGGGAGGGAACCGCGACCCGCGTGGTGCGCCGCACGGTCGGCCAGGGCGAGGACCGCCGCACGAAGAAGCGCCGGGTCAGCACCGTCGAGTCGACGGCTGTCCAGATGGTCGAGATGTCCCGCGGGCCACGGCAGGCGGCGCGCGGCTTCGACACCGCGTCCCTGTGGTTCGCCGGGTGCGCGGACCCGCGCACACAGCTGCTGTCGACGCGCACGGTCAAGCGGGTCGGCGACGAGGCCCGCACCTTCCGGCTCCGCTCGTGGGGCAAGCAGCCGGCCACGATCACCGTCGGCGCCGCCCGCACCGGCAGCCTCGTGCTCACCCACGTCGTACGCAGCCAGGGCCGCGCCGCCTCGGACAAGGCCGTCCTCACCGGGCTCGCCGCCGCCGTCAACGCCGTGTGCGGGTCGGAGGGGGCCGGCACCTGCGCCGGCCGCGCCCGGGCCCGTGCCACGGGACCGCTCGACGTCGGTACGCCGCCCGGGTTGCTGTCCGCCGTCGACCTCCCGCCGGTCGCGGCCGTCCGCGGTCCCTGGGTCGGCACCGACGCGGAGAAGGCCCGCGAGAACTACGCCTCCACCCGCTGCGACCGCACCACCTTCACCGGCAAGGGGATCAGCCGTGCCCTGACCCGGACCTTCGTGTTCCCCGCGACCCCGAACGCCGCCCAGCTCGGCCTGACCCAGACGGTCGGGAAGATGGAGCAGGCCCGCGCGCGCTCCTTCGTCGAGCAGGTCCGGAACCGGATCCGCGACTGCGGTCGCGCCAACCTGGGCACCACCGTCACCCAGCTCAAGTCCTCGTCCTCCCAGGCCGCCGACCTGAGCGTCTGGGCCCTGACGATCGAGCTCAGCGACCGCCAGTCGTTCCCGTTCCTGATGGCGATCGTGCGCGACGGCTCGGCGGTCTCCCAGCTCGGCTTCGCCCCGGACCGCAACATGACGATGTCGCGCCCCGACTTCGTCGCCCTCGCCGACCGGGTGATGGAGCGCCTCGGCCCGCTCGACGACGCCGGCTGAGGGACTGACGCAACCTTTTCCCGCTCCCGGGTGTCTCAACATGCATGAGGCTCCGCGCACCGCTGGTCACCGGCGCCGCCGCCTGCCTCCTCGCTCTCGCCAGCTGCGGCGACCGGGGCCCGGTCGACGCCTCGATGGCCGGCGGTGCCGACAGCGCCGCCGACGCGAGCGCAGCCGACGCCTCGGTGGCGACCGGCACCGCGATCCCGGACGACTTCGCGCTGGCCGCCGGGATGGGCGGACCCTCCGACACCGTCGCGACCTCGCGCAGCGGCACCGGCCTGCGCGACCTGTCGCTGTGCGGGACCTCGCCGCTGCGGGGGCTCGGCCTGCGCGACCGGATGGTCGCGGACAACAGTGGCGGCGAGTCGGCCGACACGCGTGAGCTGGTGCTCCTGGGGACCCCCGATGAGGCGCAGGAGGTGGCGCAGACCTTCACCGACCTGCCGGCGGAGTGCGACCCGGCCGACGGCGGTGACGACGACGCCGTGGAGACCCTGACCGAGGTGCGGGAGTCGCCCTTCGGAGGCGCTCCTGCGACGACGCTCGTGCAGACCTACACCTTCGACGGGACTCCCGGCGACGGCGCGACCGTCCTCCACGTCGTACCGGTCGGTGCCGCGCTCCTGGTCACCTCGACCTACGGCCAGTGGCCGTCCGACGGCCTCGACGAGGGCGTCGCTTCCACCGTGGAACCGCTGCGCGCCACCGTCGACGCGATGGCGATCTTCGAGGACGGTGCCGAGCCCTCCGCCGCACCCGAGCCCTCCGCCTCGGCCGAGCTTCCCGAGCCCCCTGACATCCCCGCGGACTTCCCGCTGGACGTCGGCATGCCGCCGGCCGACAGCGACACCCGGGTCTCGGCGCCGTCACCCGACGGCGACGGCCTGGGCGAGGTCGAGATGTGCGGACAGGTGGTCTGGCCGCAGCGCGAGACACCCGGAGGCATCCGCCGCCTGGTGGCCTCCGCGCTCGCTCCCGAGGACTACGAGTGGCGCGAGCTGTTCGTCCACGCCGACTCCGACCACGCCGGCTCCGCCATGGACGTGCTGCAGCAGGCCACCGAGGAGTGCCGCGGATCGGGAAACCTGGTGTGGACGGTGCTCGAGCGCGACACCGGCCACGACACCGTGACGGTGGGCCTGACCTACTCCGACGGCCTCGGGAGCTCGGTCTTCCAGGTCACCCGGGTCGGTTCGGCCCGCCTGCTCGTCGCCACGTACGGTGAGGGCTCGCTCGCATCGCTGGACGAGCAGGCCGACGGGGTCACGGGGACCACGGAAGAGATCCTTCCGGCGATGTGTGTGTTCACGAGAACGGGGTGCTAACAACCATGTCCATTCCCTCCACGCTGGCCAGCTCGGCCTGCCCGACGCTGCCCTCCTCGCCCCGCCGTGCCGTGGCGCCCGTACGCCTGCTCGGCGCCCACGTCGTGTGGCGCGTGCTCTGGGAGGCGCGGCGACCGGCCCGCCACGAAAGCCAGACGGCCCCGCAGGTGGACCTGCGGAGCCGTCTGGAGGGATCTGGCGCGAGCCTCGATCAGAGGTTCTGAAGGATCTCGCGCATCAGCGCGGCGGTCTCGGACGGCGTCTTGCCGACCTTGACCCCGGCGGCCTCGAGGGCCTCCTTCTTGGCCTGCGCGGTGCCCGAGGAGCCGGACACGATGGCGCCGGCGTGGCCCATGGTCTTGCCCTCCGGCGCCGTGAAGCCGGCGACGTAGCCGACGACCGGCTTGGTGACGT
>CAFBMW010000068.1_pt1 | contig 10568 bp, 10 predicted proteins | sample 7269061 | NCBI WGS metagenome assembly CAFBMW01 (sample SAMEA6814074, study PRJEB35770) | uncultured Nocardioides sp. | biome: Freshwater; feature: Freshwater reservoir; material: water | place: Czech Republic | collected 2017-05-23 | depth 30m m | reverse complement strand
TCGTCGAACTCCAGGATCGTGGGCATTGCTGTGCTCCACTAGGGATGTTCAGGGCCGGACGACATGGATCCCGGCCGGCCCCGTGCCGGCCGGGATGCCAGGTGCGTCAGGAGACGACGGCGAGGACGTCGCGGGCGGAAAGGATGAGGTACTCCTCGCCGGCGTACTTGACCTCGGTGCCGCCGTACTTGCTGTAGATGACCTTGTCGCCGACGGCGACGTCGAGCGGGACGCGGTTGCCGTTGTCGTCGATGCGACCGGGACCGATCGCCACGACCTCGCCCTCCTGGGGCTTCTCCTTGGCCGTGTCCGGGATGACCAGGCCGGAGGCCGTGGTCTGCTCGGCTTCGAGCGTCTGGACGACGATGCGGTCCTCGAGGGGCTTGATGTTGACCGACACTTCGGATCAACCTCCACTTTCTCTGCGCGAGATTCTTCAGGAGCCCGGATCCATTGGTCCGGCTCCCAGGACGTGGGCCCGGGACCTGTTCGGCACGCCGTCGCGGGGATCGAGCCGGGGTCACGGGCATTGGCATTCTCGGGGTGAGAGTGCCAGCACAGACGCTAGCACTCTCCCCAATCGAGTGCTAGCCGGTGGTGCCGCTGTCAGGATGGCCGGGTGGAGATCGAGACGCTGGACTGGCTGCAGACCCCCGAGGGCGGGCGCCTGCTGGTCCACGCCGCCCAGGCCTGGGCCGACCACCCGGGCGACCCGGTGCGGGTCGCGAGCGTCGTACGTCGCCTCGAGCCCGACGCGGAGAAGGCGGCGGCCGCCACCACCCAGGCGCGGCTGCGCGAGCGCGCGGTCGCCAAGTTCGGTGACGCCGCTCCCCTGATGTTCTTCACCCCCGACGCGCTCGAGCAGGCCACCCGCTCCCGCGTCGCCGACCACCGTGCCGCGCGGCTCGCGGCCGCGATCCCCGAAGGCAGCGTCATCGACCTCGGCTGCGGCATCGGAGGCGACCTCCTGGCCTTCTCCCGCGCCGGGCTCGTGGCGGCCGGGATCGACCAGGACCCCGTCCGGGTCGCGATGGCGCGGGCCAACCTGGCGGCCCTCGGGCTTGCCGGCGCCGTCCAGGTGGGCGACGCGACGACGGTCGACCCGAGCGGCTTCGGCGCCGCCTTCGCCGACCCCGCCCGCCGCGGTGGCCGCGGCCGGGTCTTCGACGTCGACGGCTGGACTCCCCCGTGGCCGTGGGTCCTCGACCTGCTGCGACGGCGCGCGCTGGTCAAGGTGGCTCCCGGGATCGGCCACGACCTCGTCCCCCCGGGCGTCGAGGCGGAGTGGGTCAGCGACGGCGGCGAGGTGAAGGAGGCCGTGCTGTGGTCACCGGACCTGTCCACGACCGACCGTCGCGCGACCGTCATCGGCGAGGGCGGTCTCGCGACCCTGACGCAGGAGGACGACCCCGGCGCCGAGGTCCGTGCGGTCGGCGACTACCTCTACGAGCCCGACGGCGCCGTGATCCGCGCCGGCCTCGTCACCGCCGTGGCGGCCGGTGTCGGCGGCGGGCTCATCGACCCGCACATCGCCTACGTCACCGGCGACGCCCCGTTCCGTACGCCGTTCGCGCGGGGCTACCGCGTCGTCGAGCACCTTCCCTACCGCGAGAAGCAGCTGCGCGCGGCACTCCACGAACGCGGCGTCGGTCGCCTGACGATCAAGAAGCGCGGCGTGCAGGTCGTCCCCGAGGAGCTGCGCAAGCGGCTGGCCCTCAAGGGGGACGCGGAGGCGACGCTGGTCATGACGCGCGTGGCCGGTCAGGGCACGGCGCTGCTCGTCGAGCCGTTCTGACCCGGCCCGGCAGCCGGCTCAGCAGCCGGCGCGGGAGACGCCGGCGACGGTGACGGGCAGGCGCCCCGGCGCACGAGCCTGTCCGAGCAGCACCTCGACGAGGACCGCCATCGCTGCAGGGGTATCGCCGTACGTCGCGATGCGGGTGGGCGCACTGACCCGCCCGAGCACCCACGGGCTGTCGGTGGCAACCGCCACCTGACCGTCGACCGGCGCGTCCCGGAAGCCGGTGAACCCGATCCCGGTGCCGACAGACAGGCGGGCGTCCTCGCGTGCGGTCCACGCCGCGAGGCGGCGTTCCCGGCGCGTCTCCGCCTTCTGCCACGCCGCCAACCGCTGGCGGTAGGCCTTCTTGCGCTCCTTCTTCCGACGCTCGGGCCGCGGCCTCGCCTCGGTCAGGGCCGCGGGGGGCGAGCGACGGGCCAGGACGGTGAGCCCCGCAGCACGGGCAGCCGGGGCGAAGGTCGCGACCGCGCCGGGATCCCCGTAGGGATGGACGGTGTCCTCGACCAGGCGGCCCGAGCACGCGCCGTCGGTGACCGTGACAGCAGCGGCCGACAGTCGGCGCGAGGCGGCGCGCGCCGAACCGACGGGCCTTCCCTCCTGGCCGGCCAGGTGGGTCAGGAGTGCCACCTGGCGCGCCGCGGACTGCTCCAGTCGGCGCCGTGTCAGCTCGCCGGAGCGCACCGCACGGACGACCGCTGCGCGTGCGGCGGCGGGCGAGGGCGGCATGAGCAGCACGTCGGAGCCCGCACGGAGTGCCTGGACGGCAGTGCGTCCCGCATCGCGGCCGCGCGTCACCGCAGCCATCGCGAGCGAGTCGGTCACCACCAGCCCCGTGAAGCCGAGCTCGGTGCGCAGCAGGTCGGTGACGACCTTGCGCGAGAGCGAGGACGGCACGCGCGGGTCCACGGCCCGGACGTCGAGGTGCCCGACCATCACGGCCGGGAGTCCTGCCTCGACCGCGGCGCGGAACGGCACCAGGTCCGACTCGTCGAGGGCGGCGCGCGTCTTCGCCTGCACGGGGAGCGTCAGGTGGCTGTCCGCGGGCACCGAGCCGTGGCCCGGGAAGTGCTTGATCACCGGCAGCACGCCCGACGACGTGAAGCCCTCGGCCGCTGCGATCACGTGCTCCGACACCGCTCGGGGTCGAGACGACGGTGAGCGTGAACCGATCGTGGGGTCGCCCGGCCCGGATGTGACGTCGGCGTCCGGCGCGAAGTCCACGGTGAATCCGAGGCCGCGCAGCTCGGCCCCGCTCGCGGCGTACGCGGTGCGGGTGAGCGCTGCGTCGTTCGCGGCACCGGCACTCATGAAGGTGGGGAACCGCGTCGCGGCGCCGCGCAACCGCTCGACCACCCCGCCCTCCTGGTCGACACCGAGGAAGAGTGGCCACTTCCGGCCCGCCCGTCGGCTCAGCGCGGCGTTGACCCCCTTGACCTGCGCAGCCGAGACGACGTTGGAGTCGAACGCGATCACGCCCCCGAGGTGGAGGTCGCGGACCATCGCCACGGGCGCGGTCGTGCCGCGCCACTCGGCCACGATCAGCTGGCCGGCCAGCTGGGGCAGGCTCAGCCGCTCGACGAGGCGCGCGGCCCGGTCCAGCTCGGCCCGATCCGGCCCCCAGTCCTCGGTCAGCCCGAGCTCCTCCGAGGGGCTGGGTGGCGTCGGCGGGGCCGGGCTCGGCGTACCGCCGGCAGCCGCCTGCCCGGCGTCCGGCTGCGCGTCCGACGGTTCGTCGCCACCGGTGCAGGCCGCCAGGGAAGCGACGAGGGCGACCGCCGTCAGCGCCGATGCCGCCGAGCGCCGGCGGGCGCTCCGCGGACTCGTCAGCGCGACCTTCGACAGCATCCCGCCATGGTGGCACGACGCCACCTCCGCACCCCTGCCGGTCCGGGATCGACCGAGGGTCCGGCGCCTTCGCTGGCTGACTCCCTCGGGTCCCTTGCGCTTGAGTCTCCCAGCGACTCAAGCGCAAGGGGAGAGACGAGGGCACCGACCACACGGCCGTCGCAGGCCCCTGTGGAGAAGCCCGGCCCGGCGTCGGTGGCCGCGGGTGCAATGGGACGACGACACGGACCGACGAGGGGGAAGCAGTGGAGGCAGTGGAGACGGAGAAGGACTGGGCGCAGATGGACGGGTGGACCGCGGACGAGGTGGCTTGGTACGTCATGGGCCCCTTCGATGGGGAGGTCCCCGGTCTCGTGCGCAGGATCAGGCGCATCCTGGACGTGTCTCAGCGAGGGCTGGCGGCCGCCCTGGGCGTGTCACAGTCGGTCGTCGCGCGATGGGAGACCGGCCGCACCAGTCCGCGCGCCTCGGTCGTCCAGCGCCTGCTCGAGATGGCGGGCCTGCGGGTGCGCTTCCACGACGCGGAGTCGGGCGAAGTGGTGGAGCCGATGCGCGACGACGGGGCGCGGGACCGGGGCAACCGTCGCTACCCGGCCCACGTCGACCTCCGCGTGACCGGCTGGTGGATGCCGCGCGGCACCGAGTGCACCGCCGACGTCCTGCTCTGGCGGCGGATCTCTCGCAAGCGACGCAACCCGGCGATCCGCTACCGCACCTCGCCGTCGCTCCGTGCGATCCACCGACTGCTCAGCGGCACGCCTGACGACCACCCGTCGGGCATCCAGCTCGTCGCCGACGCCGAGCACCTCGACGAGGTGCGGGAGCAGCGCCGACGGCAGATCCTCCAGGCATCACCCTGGTTGCGTCCGCCGTCGGCGTGGCTCACCGCCTGAGGGCGCGGCGCCTCAGACGTTCTCCCGCTCGGCGCCGATCGTGGTGTCGGGACCGTGGCCGGTGTGCACCACCGTCTCGTCGGGCAGGTCGAGGAGCCGCCGACGGATCGAGTCCTTGATGACGTCCGCATCGCTGTAGGACCGCCCCGTCGCACCGGGCCCACCCTCGAAGAGCGTGTCGCCGGTGAAGACGCAGCCCAGGTCGTGGACGTAGAGGCACACCGCGCCGGGCGCGTGGCCGGGCGTGTGGATGACCGTCACAGCAGCGCCGCCGATGGTCAGCGTCATGCCGTCGGACAGGTCGACGTCCCAGAGCTCGGCGCCCTCCTCGTCCCCTCCGTGGGTCAGCTCCCACAGCGGACGGTCGTCGGGGTGGAGCAGGATCGGCGCACCGGTACGCCGCCGCAGCTCGGGCGCCACGCGTACGTGGTCGTCGTGGGCGTGCGTGCAGACGATCGCCTTGACCGCGCGCCCGGCGACGAGCGCCAGGATCGCGTCGACGTCGTGCGGGGCGTCGACGACGAGGCACTGCTCGTCGTCGCCGATCACCCAGACGTTGTTGTCGACCTCGTGGGTCTCCCCGTCGAGGGAGAACGTCCCGGAGACGACAGCGTGGTCGACCCGCGCGCTCACAGGACCACGACCGAGCGCAGGACGTCGCCGCCGTGCATCTTCTCGAAGGCAGCCTCGACGTCGCCGATGCCGATCTCCTCGGTCACGAAGGCGTCCAGGTCGAGCCGGCCCTGCTGGTAGAGGTCGACGAGCATCGGGAAGTCGCGCGAGGGCAGGCAGTCGCCGTACCACGACGACTTCAGCGAGCCACCGCGACCGAAGACGTCGATGAGCGGGATCTCGGGGATCGACATGTCCGGGGTCGGCACGCCGACCAGGACGACGGTGCCGGCCAGGTCGCGGGCGTAGAACGCCTGCTTCCAGGTCTCGGGACGTCCCACGGCGTCGATCACCACGTCCGCGCCGCCCTCGTGGCCGGTGCTGTCGGCCGGCGGGGTCAGCGCCCGGATCGCCTCGACCGCGTCGGTCTCCTTGGAGTTGACCGTGTGGGTGGCACCGAGCTTCTTCGCGGTCTCGAGCTTCCGGTCGTCGATGTCGACGGCGATGATCTTCGAGGCGCCGGCCAGGGCCGCACCTGCGATCGCTGCAGCGCCCACGCCTCCGCAGCCGATGACGGCTACGGTCGAGCCGCGCCCGACGTTGCCCGTGTTGATGGCGGCCCCGAGCCCGGCCATCACGCCGCACCCGAGCAGGCCGACGGCGGCGGCACGCGCCGAGGGGTCGACCTTGGTGCACTGACCGGCAGCGACGAGGGTCTTCTCGGCGAAGGCGCCGATGCCCAGCGCGGGCGAGAGCTCCGTGCCGGCGAGGTCGCCCTCGGCGAGCGTCATCTTCTGGGTGGCGTTGTGGGTGGCGAAGCAGTACTGCGGCTCACCGCGGTTGCAGGCCCGGCAGTCGCCGCACACCGCTCGCCAGTTGAGGACGACGAAGTCGCCGGGCGCCACCGACGTCACGTCCGGGCCGACGGCCTCCACGACCCCTGCAGCCTCGTGGCCGAGCAGGAAGGGGAACTCGTCGTTGATGCCGCCCTCGCGGTAGTGCAGGTCGGTGTGGCACACGCCGCAGGCCTGCACCTTCACGACCGCCTCCCCCGGGCCCGGGTCCGGGACGTTGATGGTGGTGAGCTGGACCGGCTCGCCCTGGGCGAGTGCGACCACGGCCTTGACCTGCTGCATCGATGACTCCTGTACGTCGGGGATGCGAGGAGCCTGTCAACGCGACCCAAACAGATGCAACCCCTGCCTGCGCGGTCGCGTCCTCACCACGACACGCCACACAGAGACGAACGGGGGTGGCACGTGGGCACGACACTCGAGGCGATGGGCACCACGCACGACCGACACAGCGACAAGGACGCCGACTTCTCGGCGTACATGGCCGCACGCCAGGTCGCGCTGTACCGCACGGCGTACCTGCTCGCGGGCGACCACGCCGGCGCCGAGGACCTGCTGCAGAACGCCTTCGCCAAGCTCTACCTGTCGTGGGACAAGGTCCGCGACCGCGAGGCCCTCGACGGCTACGTCCGGCGGATCATGGTCAACGAGCACAGCTCCCTGTGGCGCCGCGCCTGGAAGCGGCGCGAGCACTCCTCGGACACGCTGCCCGACAGCGGCGTCGTCGACGCCTACGACGACGGGATGGGCGGGGTGCTGTGGTCGTTCGTCCAGACCCTCCCGCCCCGCCAGCGCTCGGTGGTGGTCCTGCGCTACTACGAGCAGCTCAGCGAGGCCGAGATCGCCGACGTGCTCGGCATCTCCGTCGGGACGGTCAAGTCCCAGGCCAGCCGTGCCCTCGCGGGCCTGCGCGCCCGCGCCCCGCAGTCACTGAACCCCCACCAGTCCGGAGATGACGTCCGATGAACCACACTCCCCTCGAGGACCAGGTCCACGACGCCCTGCACCGCCGGGTGGACCCCCTCCAGCACGCTCCCCTCACCGTCGCCGACGTACGCGGTCGCGCCCGCCGCATCCAGCGTCGGCGAGCCGTAGCCGCCGGTGCGGCCGTCGCCGCGGTGCTCGCGATCGCCGTCCCGTTCGGTCTCGCCACCACCGGTCCCGCGCAGCGCACCGAGGTGCCGCCGGTGACCCAGCCTCCTGCGCCGACCATCGCCTCGGGCACCGTGCTGGTGGACCCCAGCAGTGCCGAGACGCTCGCGGAGACGCCCGTCCCGCTTCTCGACGTCGACGCCCCCAGCCTCATCACGCCGGTCGGCACGACCGACCTGCCCGGACCGTTCTCGGTGCTCACCCCCTACCTCGACGGCTGGGTCGGCATCCAGATGGACGAGGGGACGGGCACCCTCCGGTTCCTGGACGCCGACGGCCCCGCCGAGGACGGCGCGAGCCCGACAGGCGGCCTGGTCGCGAGCCCGGACGGCACCCGGGTCGCCTGGTCGACGTACACGGGCTCCGAGTGGGAGGTCGTCGTCGCCGACCCGTCCGGCAGCACCGAGCCGGTCCGTACGACGTTCCCGCCCGCTCCGCAGGAGCACCGGGTCGAGCCGGTGGGCTTCGTCGCCGGGGACGAGGTCGTGGTGCGGACGTTCGACGACAGCGTCGAGACGAAGACGTACGTCGTGCGCGGTGGCCGACCGGTCGAGGTGACCGCCCTCCTGCAGGCCGAGTCGGCCTCGGCCGCGACCGGACTGGTCGCCGGCCTGTCGAGGCTCACCGCGGACGGCGCCTGCTCAGGCGCCGTGAACGGTGCGGGCACCCCCGTGTGGGAGACCTGCGAGCACAGCATCGGCGCGTTCAGCCCCAGCGGGGCGTACGTCGTCGGCACCGACCCCGAGGCCGATGGCTACGGGTCGCCCACCGTGTCGGTGCTGGACGGGAGCACCGGGGAGGAGATCGTCACCTTCGAGGCCGTCCTGCCGCGCCGCACCGTCGGCGGGTTCTGGTCGCAGGTGGCCTGGGAAGGTGACGACGCGCTCATCGTCCGGCTGTTCCGCGGAGAGGAGTACGACATGATGCGGCTCGGCCTCGACGGCACGGTCCGGCGCATCGACATCGACAGCGCCGGTGCCTCGGGGCTGACGGTGGCCCAGCCCTGGTAGCCCGGGGTCAGTCCAGGTCGGTCTTGAAGGTCGCGAGCAGGCTGTCGATCACCTGCTGCTGCTCCTCCTCCGTCAGCGTGTCCGGCACGCCGGGGAGGTAGAACGTGATGTCGATGAGCCACGCGGAGTCGAGGAACATGATCCCGAAGTCGTGCTGCACCTGCGAGGGGTCAGAGGTGGTGTCGACGACGTGCCAGGCGCTGTACTTCCCGCCCGCCACCGCGTCGTCCTGGCGGACCTTGACCTTGGGACCGCCGTGCTCGCGGATCCACTCGCGGGCGAAGGCGTCGAGCGACGTCGCCTGCGTGAGGCTGGGCGAGAACGTCATCGCGCTCTGGCCGTCGTTCCACCCCTGCACGATGCCGTAGTCGTTGAGGTGCTTGTAGGTGTCCAGCGCCCGCATGCTGGCGCCCGGGACCTTGACCCGACCGCCGTCCGCGGGCTCGACGGCCGCGGTGCTCGGCACGGTGACAGGGGCCGACGACTCCTCTGCCGGGCTCTCCGAGGCACGCGCCGCCGGGTCGGGGGCGTCGGGGTCCTCCGACGAGGAGCCGCACCCGGCGGTGAGGAGAAGGGCGGCGACCGCCGTGACGGCCGCGATCGAGCGCTGACGAGTCCCCCGAGAAGTCATGGGTCCAGAGTAGCCGCGGGCATCGATGCGGTCGGCGGCAGATCGACCGCCTAAAGTGGGTTTTGGCTGTGTGACACGGGGGAAAGGACAGACCATGCTGCCGCTCGAAGACAGGGAACTGCTCAACCAGACGATGGTCGGGTTGAACATCGACCCCGAGACCATCGCCTCGCTGATGTCGTCCTTCGACAAGGCCGCCGAGGGAGTCGAGTCCGACCCGATCCTGCCGGTGCAGAGTGCGTCGTTCGGCGAGTCCTACACCGGCGGCTACCGCCTGGGCACCAACGCCGAGATGGCCCACCAGGCGGTCAAGGACGAGCTGGACAAGGTGGCCGCCGGCCTGCGCGGGATGGGTACCTCCGTCGAGGCCTTCCGCCAGGACATGGAGACGACCACCGAGCAGACCACCGCGACGATGGCGCTGATCCAGGCCGCCACGGACTGCGTGGCGGCGCCCGACTTCGCCACCGACCAGTGCACGCTGCCGACCGAGGGGGACTGAGACCGTGACCAAGGGACCCAACCGCATCGTCCTCGACCAGTACCTCGACTCCGCCGCTGACGGCTGGGTCCGCAGCGCCGGCCGGGACTGGAAGAAGAAGGCCGACGACCTCCAGGCGCTGGCGGAGGGACTCCAGCAGGCCGCCGCGCAGGCGGAGCTCCGCATCGGCGAGCAGACCCTCACCGGACCGGCCCTGCGCAAGAGCATGGAGGAGTCGTCGGTCTCGCTGACGACCAAGGCCGACCAGCTCCGCGCGGCCGGCGAGGCGCTGCGCCAGGTCGGCCAGCAGATCTCCGACACCAAGGACCTGCGCGACACCATGGCCGACCTCGGCCCGAAGCCGTCGCCCTACCAGGCCCCCGCCAACACCACCGGCATCGAGCCCACGGACGACGAGATCGCCGCGCAGGCGGCCGCCTCGGCCGCGCGACAGCAGGAGCGCAGCTCCTGGCAGACGGCGTACGAGAAGCAGGAGGCCCGGTCCCTGGCCCTCACCAAGCAGATGGACGCCGCCTTCCTCGCCGCGATCCCGCCGATGAAGGAGATCCACGGCCAGCAGGACCCGACCGAGCCCCCGCCGAGCTCCCCCTCGGCTCCGGGCGGCCCCTACCTCCCCGGCACCCAGGCGCCGCCGGTCACCGGTGGCGGCGCGGGCGGCAGCGGCGGTGGCGGCGGCGATGGCGGGTTCGTCCGGACCGGCCTGGTGCAGGTGGGCAACGAGAACAACCCCACCCTGATCAACCAGCCGCCGACCCACGTCACCCAGCCGCCGATCACCACGCCGATCACCACGCCGACGACGGTGCCCACGACGCTGCCGACGCACGTGCCGACCGAGGTCCCGTCGACGTCGGTGGGCGGCACCTCGCAGAGCGGCATCGCCTACCAGTCCCCCGGCTCGGGCATCTCGACGCCGACCACGTCCGGCGGCTCTGCCGGCGCCTCCGCGGCCGCGCTCGGTGCGGCCGGAGCGGCTGGCGGTGCGAGCGCGATGACCGGCGGCGTACGCCCCGGCGCGCTCCCCACGGGCACCGGCGGCAGCGCGGTCCGCCCGATCGGCTCGACGGGCCGCGCCGGTGCCCCCGGCGCGCTGTCCCGTGCCGCCACCGCCGGGTCTCCCACCACCGCTGCCCGCAGCGCCGGTGCCGCCGGCAGCCCCACCTCGCGTGCGGCAGCCGCTGGCTCGACGGCGGGTCGCGGCGCGGCCGGCGGTCGTGGCGCCGCCACCGGCGCGACCGGCTCGTCCGCCGGCTCGCGCTCGGGTGGGC
>CAFBMW010000067.1_pt1 | contig 10760 bp, 12 predicted proteins | sample 7269061 | NCBI WGS metagenome assembly CAFBMW01 (sample SAMEA6814074, study PRJEB35770) | uncultured Nocardioides sp. | biome: Freshwater; feature: Freshwater reservoir; material: water | place: Czech Republic | collected 2017-05-23 | depth 30m m | reverse complement strand
GGGCCCCCCCCCCGCGGGGGGGGCCCCCGACGTGCATTTGCTGTCGACCAGAGCGATAGCCTCGCCCCGTGAGCGACAATCAGCCCGGCGAGATCGAGGTCGTGGTCGGCCGCATCGGCAAGCCCCACGGCATCCGCGGCGAGGTCACCCTCGACGTCCGCACCGACGAGCCCGACCGCCGCTTCGCCCCCGGTACGACGCTGCGCGCCGAGGCCCCGGCCGGCGCCGACCGGCGGCCCGCGAGCCTGACCGTCGCCCGCGCCCGCTGGCACCAGAGCACCCTGCTGGTCACCTTCGAGGAGCTCGCCGACCGCAACGCGGCCGAGGCCGCGCGCGGCACGGTCCTCCACGCCACCATCGGCCCCGACGACATGCCCGAGGACCCCGACGAGTACTACGACCACCAGCTCGTGGGCCTCGACGTCGTCGACCTCGACGGGACCCACCTGGGTCAGGTGAAGGCCCTCGTGCACGGGTCCGCGCAGGACCTGCTGACCGTGCGGACCCCCGACGGCCGCGACACCCTCGTGCCCTTCGTCTCCGCGCTCGTTCCCGAGGTCGACCTCGACGCCGGCCGGATCGTGGTCGCCGACCGGCCCGGTCTGGTCACGCCGTTCCCCGACGACAGCGACGGGCAGGACCCCGCACCGTGAGGATCGACGTCGTCACGATCTTCCCCGACTACCTCGCCCCGCTCGATCTCAGCCTGCCGGGCAAGGCGCGCGCCAAGGGGTTGCTCGACGTCGGTGTGCACGACCTGCGGCAGTGGACGACCGACCGCCACCACACCGTCGACGACACCCCGTACGGCGGTGGCGCCGGGATGGTCATGAAGCCCGAGCCGTGGGGCGAGGCGCTCGAGGCCGTGGCGCGCGACGCCACCATCATCTTCACCACGCCCAGCGGGGAGCCCTTCACCCAGCAGCTCGCCCACGAGCTCAGCACCCACGATCACCTCGTGTTCGCGTGCGGGCGCTACGAGGGCATCGACCAGCGCGTCATCGAGCACGCCGCCACCGTCGGCACGGTGCGGGAGGTGTCGCTGGGCGACTACGTCCTCAACGGTGGCGAGGTCGCGGCCCTGGCCATCACCGAGGCGGTCGTGCGCCTCCTCCCGGGTTTCATGGGCAACGCGGAGTCCCTCGTCGAGGAGTCCCACGCCGACGGCCTGCTGGAGTACCCCGTCTACACCAAGCCGGCGGCGTGGCAGGGCCGTGAAGTACCCGACGTGCTCCTCTCCGGCGACCACGGCCGCATCGCGGCCTGGCGCCGCGAGCAGGCCGAGCGCCGCACCGCCGAGCGCCGTCCCGACCTGCTCGGTTCGACCGGCACGGTGCGCGGCCTCGACGACCTCGACGTACGTCCTGCGGTCCTCGCCGACGCCGGCGAGCTCTACACCCTCCAGCGGGCCTGCTGGCTCCAGGAGCTCGTCGCCAACCCAGGCGTGGAGATCCCGGCGCTCACCGAGTCGCTCGACGACGTACGCCGCGGGCTGGGGGAGTGGACCGTGATGGTCGCGCGCGACCCGGGCTCCGGGCGGCTGGTGGGCGCGGTCCGTGGCCGCCTCGACGCCCACGACGAGTGGGACATCGGCCGGATCATGGTCGCCCCGGACCTCCAGGGCCGCGGCCTGGGCCGCGCGCTGCTCGAGCTGGTCGAGGACCTCGCGCCGCGCGAGGCCCGGACCTTCGTGCTCTTCACCGGCGCCGGGTCGGTGGACAACCTGCGGATGTACAAGAAGGCCGGCTTCCGGCTCCGCCCCGACCGCGAGGCCCCACCCGGCGCCGTCGTGCTCTCGAAGAAGGCCGGTCAGCGGATTTCACGCTGACGACCCGCTCTGGCAGACTTCTGCACTGGTCCGCTCGAGGCCAGGGTCGCCCGGACGCATCCCAGATGCACCGCCCCGGGGTCCCGTCGAACCGCACCTGCCACAGGGGGCGCGCCGGCCGGCCACGTCGAGCACCAGCCGAATCCACCCCACCGAAGATTCCGCGGTTGACCTGTGGCACCCGCGAGGAGCACGTCATGACCAATGTCATCGCCGAACTCGGCAACTCCCTCAAGCGCGACGACGTCCCGGCCTTCCGCGCCGGCGACAACATCAAGGTCCACGTCAAGGTCATCGAGGGCAGCCGCTCGCGTGTCCAGGTGTTCCAGGGCGTCGTGATCCGCATCCACGGCTCGGGCGTCGGCCGCACCTTCACCGTCCGCAAGGTCTCCTTCGGCGTCGGCGTCGAGCGCACCTTCCCGCTGAACTCCCCGATCTTCGAGAAGATCGAGGTCGTGACGCGCGGTGACGTCCGTCGCGCCAAGCTCTACTACCTGCGCAACCTGCGCGGCAAGGCTGCCAAGATCAAGGAGCGCCGCGAGGCGTGAGCGGCGTGCTGCGCGCCTGCCGCGTGGCTTCGCCCAGTGACTGGTTAGTCTCTGCGAGTGACTTCTGATGACCGCGGTTCCACGTCGATCTCCACCGGCGAGGAACCGCGGTCGTCGCGTTCTGGGGTGACCCGATCGGGCAAGCCCAAGCCCAAGCGCAAGCAGCTGCCGCTGTGGCAGGAGACCGTGTTGCTGCTGAGCGTGGCGCTCGTGCTGGCGGTGGTCATCAAGACGTTCTTCGTCCAGGCCTTCTACATCCCCTCGGAGTCGATGGAGCCCGGGCTCATCCTCAACGACCGGATCCTCATCCAGAAGGTGTCCTACTGGGGCGGCGAGCCCGAGCGCGGCGACGTGGTCGTCTTCAAGGACCCGGGCGGCTGGCTCCCGCCGATGGACAGCGCCGGTCCTACCAACCCGATCGCGAAGGGGATGGCCAAGATCGGCCTCTACCCGACCGGCGGGCACCTGGTGAAGCGCGTCATCGGCGTCGCCGGCGACACGATCGAGTGCTGCGACGACCAGGGCCGCCTCCTGGTCAACGGTGAGCCCCTCGTCGAGGGCACCTACGTCAAGCGCGGTGGGAAGTCGTGCGCGGGACCGATGCCGACGGACTGCAACGAGGACTGGGAGGTCGGCCCGATCCCCGAGGGCCACGTCTTCGTGATGGGTGACAACCGCTCGCAGTCGGCGGACTCCTCGGCCAAGATGTGCCGCCCCGACGCGACCGAGTGCGTGCCCGGCGACGAGTTCGTCCCGGTCGACCTCGTGGTCGGCAAGGTGTTCGTGCTGCTGTGGCCGGCCGACCGCTTCCGCTGGAACCCCCGCCCGGACACGTTCGAGGACGTCCCGGACCCGTCGTGAGCCAGCCGCCCCCCTCCCTGCAGGGCGGCGTGACCGTACGCCGCGACGCCGGGCTCTACGGTTACGAGCGGGCCCTGCGCCGTGCCGGCCTCGAGCCGATCGCCGGCGTCGACGAGGCCGGCCGGGGCGCCTGCGCCGGACCGCTGGTCGCCGGTGCGGTCGTGCTGCCACCGGGCCGGGCCGGCATCGTGCCGGGCCTGGCCGACAGCAAGCTGCTCACCGAGGCGGCACGCGAGCGGGTCTACGCCCAGGTCGTGCGCCGTGCACTGGCGTGGTCGGTCGTGGTGATCGACAACGAGGAGTGCGACCGGCTCGGCATGCACGTCGCCAACGTCGAGGCGCTGCGACGCGCGGTCGCCCGGCTCGGCACCCGTCCGGCGTACGTCCTCACCGACGGCTTCCCGGTCGACGGGCTCGGGGTGCCGGGCCTGGCGGTGTGGAAGGGCGACCGCGTCGCCGCCTGCATCGCCGCCGCCTCGGTGATCGCCAAGGTGACGCGCGACCGCCTGATGGTGGCGCTGCACGACGACTGGCCGGCCTACGACTTCGCGACCCACAAGGGCTACATCACCGCCGAGCACGAGGCCGCCCTGGGCGTGCACGGACCCTCGCCGGTGCACCGCATGCGCTTCGTCAACGTACGCCGCGCCGCCGGCCTCGAGCCCGCGCTCGATCCGCGGCTGGATCCGGCCACTAGTCTCGGGCCGGGGTCGCCGGTCACACCCGGTGGCGAACCGGAGCCGGGCACGACGGAGCCAGACACGACGGAGGAGGACGCATGAGCGCCGAGGATCTCGAGAAGTACGAGACCGAGATGGAGCTCACCCTCTATCGCGAGTACCGCGACGTCGTGGGGATCTTCAAGTACGTCGTGGAGACCGACCGACGTTTCTACCTCTGCAACCAGGTCGACGTGAAGGCGCGCTCGGAGAGCGGCGACGTCTTCTTCGAGGTGTCGATGACCGACGCCTGGGTCTGGGACATGTACCGCCCCGCGCGCTTCGCCAAGAACGTCAAGGTGCTGACCTTCAAGGACGTCAACGTCGAGGAGCTGGCGCCCCAGGAGATCGACCCGCCCAAGGACTGACCCCGGACGCGGGCCACCAACCGTCCACAGGCGACGTCCTGCGGACGTTGTCCACAGCCCCGAGCCCGCGACCCGCGCCGGTGTCGGCTCGCCGATGTGTGCTGGTGCCTTCCCGATCTGCCCGACCGGAAGGCATCCACGATGGCCCGCACCGCAGCCGCCTCACCCTTCGCCCCCGATCCTGCCGCCGAGCACCGTCGCCTGCTCGGCGAGCGCGGCGAGACCATCGCCGCGCGTCACCTGACGCGCCTGGGCCTGGTGCTCCTCGACCGCAACTGGCGCTGCGATGCCGGTGAGATCGACCTCGTCCTGCGCGACGGCGCGGTCCTGGTGATCTGCGAGGTGAAGACCCGCACCTCGACCGACTACGGCGACCCGCTCGAGGCCGTCACGCCGGCCAAGGTGGCGCGCCTGCGACGCCTCGCCGCGCGGTGGCTGCGGGTCCACGACTGCCACCCCGAGGACGTCCGCATCGACATGGTCGGCGTCCTGGCCCCGCCGGGTCGCCCGGTCGAGGTCGAGCACGTGGAAGGCATCGGCTGATGGCCTTCGCGACGGCCCGCTCGCTGGCCCTCAAGGGACCGGACGGGCACGTGATCGACGTGCAGGTCGACGTCTCACCCGGCGTCGTCGGCACGACCCTGGTCGGTCGCGTCGACAAGAGCCTGTCCGAGGCCCGCGACCGGGTGCGGATGGCGATCAACAACGACTGCGGTCGGTTCCCGGCCACCAAGCGGGTCACGATCCTGCTCTCGCCGGCCGACCTGCCCAAGGGCGGCACCCACTACGACCTGGCCATCGCCGTGGCGGTGATGGCGGCCGACAAGTCCCACAAGGAGCTCACCCCCGATCTCCTCGAGGGCTGGGCCTTCGTCGGGGAGCTCTCCGTCTCGGGCGGCCTCCGCCCGGTGCCGGGGGTGCTCCCGATGGTCATCGCCGCGGCCTCCCACGGCATCACCCGCGTGTTCGTGCCGGAGCCCCAGGCGGCCGAGGCCGGGCTGGTCCCGGGCATGACGGTTTTCGGGGTGCGTTCGCTCGCCCAGGTCTCCGCGGTGCTCCGCGGCGTCGAGGTGCCACAGGCGCCTCCCGTGGTCGGGCCCTCGGGCAGCCCGCTGGCCACCTGGCGCGGCGAGGACCGCCTCGACGACCTCGACCTGCGCGACCTCGACGGCCTCGAGGACGTCCGCTACGCCGTCGAGGTCGCGGCTGCGGGTGGGCACCCGCTGATGCTGGTCGGGCCTCGCGGGACCGGCAAGACGTCGATCGCCGAGCGGATCCCGACGATCCTGCCCGACCTGACCACGGAGCAGTCCCTCGAGGTCTCCGCGCTGCACTCCGTGGCCGGCATCCTGCCGCAGGGGGCCGGGCTGCTGCGCCGTCCACCGTGGTTCGCCCCCCACCACGGCGCCTCGGCTGCGAGCGTCCTCGGCGGTGGGTCGGGGCGGGTGCACCCCGGTCAGGTGAGCCTGGCCCACCACGGGGTGCTCTTCCTCGACGAGTTCCCGCACTTCCGCACCGACGTCATCGAGGCGATGCGCCAGCCGCTGGAGTCGGGAGAGGTGACGATCGCCCGAGGCGACGAGTCCGCCACCTATCCCGCCCGGTCCCTCGTCGTGCTCGCCGCCAACCCGTGCCCCTGCGGCAACTTCCACGCGCAGGCGCCGCAGGCGTGCGACTGCACGGAGGTCCAGCGCTCCCACTACCAGCGCAAGCTCAGCGGCCCGATCCTCGACCGCGTCGACATCTGGATGGAGGTGCGTCCCCAGCTGGGGCCGCGCGGCCAGGGCTTCGGGCCGGCCCCGGAGTCTTCGGCCGACGTCCGGGCCCGCGTCGAGGACGCCCGGATGCGCCAGGCCCGGCGGTTCCGCGACTGCGCCTGGCTGGTCAACGCGTCCGTGCCCGGACCGGTGCTCGCCGAGAGGTGGCCGTTGGAGCCCGACGCCCAGCGACTCGTCGACGACCAGCTGAGCGCAGGGACGCTCACCCGCCGCGGCCTCACCAGGGTCCAGCGCCTCGCGTGGACCGTGGCCGACTGTGCCGGTGTCGCGCGCCCGGGCGTCGCGGAGGCGACGCTCGCGTTGGCGCTGCGCTCCAGCAGCGCCGCCTGCGCCCTCCCCGCCCGCGCGGTGACGGCGGCCGCCTCGTGAGTGCGGTGGGCAGCGCGGTGAGCGAGGACGACCGCCTGGCCCGCGTGGTGCTCAGCTGCGGCGTGGAGCCGGGGGACCGCACCACCTCGTCGCTGGTCCGCCAGCTGGGCGCACGCCGGGCGCTGGAGGTCCAGCTGGTGCGCAAGCCCGGCAGCGGGCTGGCCGAGCGCCTGTCGGTCGTCGACCCCGTGCGGCAGCTCGAGCAGGCGGCTCGCTGCGGCATCCGCTTCCTGGTCCCCGGCGACCCGGAGTGGCCGGTCGGGCTCGACGACCTCGACCACGGCACCGAGGTCCAGGAGCTCGGCGGCACCCCGCCGGGCATCTGGGTCAGGGGACCGATGCCCCTCACCGCGCTCACCGGCTCGGTCGCCGTGGTGGGTTCGCGCTCCGCCTCCACCTACGGCGCCGAGGTCACCCGCGGTGTCGCCGGGCACCTGGCGGGCGCCGGGGTGCCCGTGGTCTCGGGCGGGGCCAAGGGCATCGACTTCGTCGCCCACGACGCCGCGCTGCTCGCCGGAGGCGCCTCCGTCGCCGTGCTGGCCTGCGGCGTCGACCGGGTCTACCCCGAGCAGAACCGCCGCCTGCTGGCCCACCTCGCCGCCGAGTTCGCGGTGGTCTCGGAGCAGCCGCCCGGGTCGGCGCCCACCCGCATCCGCTTCCTCGCCCGCAACCGGCTCATCGCGGCCCTCACCCGCGGGACCGTGCTGGTCGAGGCCGCGCTGCGCAGCGGCGCGCTCAACACCGTCGCCTGGGCCGAAGGGCTCAGCCGTCACGTGATGTGCGTCCCCGGGCCCGTCACGAGCTACACCTCGCAGGGCGTGCACCACTGGTTCCGGCGTGGCAACGCCACCCTCGTCACCCACGGGGCGGAGGTGTTGGAGGTGGTGGGCGAGGCAGGTGAGCACCTCGTGGTCGACCCGCGCGGTCCCGAGCGCCCGCGCGACCGGCTCACCTCGGTCGAGCGGCGGGTGCTGGAGTGGGTGCCGGTCAGCAGGCCCGCCGAGATCGACTCCATCGCCCGTCTGAGCGACGTCCATGTCCGCGACGCGGACCCGACGCTGCGACGCCTCGAGAAGGCGGGCTTCGTGTGCGCCGTCGACGGAGGGTGGCGACTCGCAGGTGCCGGGTGAGGAGGCGCGCCCCACCTAGGATCGGAGCGTGGACGACGACGGGGCAGAGGAGCAGTCGGAGGCCGAGGGTCTCCCGGAGCCCTTCGTCCGGCTCCTGGGCGACTACGAGCGCCACCTCGTCTCCGAGCGCGACCTGGCCCCGCACACGGTGCGGGCCTACCTCGGCGACGTCTCCGGCCTGCTCGACCACTGCGGACGGCTCAGCATCGACGACGTCGCCGACCTGGACCTCCGCGCGCTGCGCAGCTGGTTGGCGCGCCTGCAAACCACCGGCCGCAGCCGTACGACGATCGCCCGGCGCGCCACGGCCGCCCGGGTCTTCACCGCCTGGCTGCACCGCACCGGCCGGGTGCCGACCGACCCGGGCGCCGCCCTGGGGTCTCCGAAGAAGCACAAGACCCTGCCGCCGGTGCTGCGTGCCGACGAGGCAGAGGCGCTCATCCGCTCGGTCGCCGACCTGGCCGACGACGGCACCCCGGTCGGCCTGCGCGACGTGGCGATGGTGGAGCTGCTCTACGCCACCGGGATCCGGGTGGGCGAGCTCGTCGGCCTCGACATCGACGACGTCGACGCCGAGCGCCGGGTCGTGCGGGTCTTCGGCAAGGGCCGCAAGGAGCGCGCCGTCCCCTACGGCGTCCCCGCGGGCCGGGCGGTCGAGCGCTGGCTCGCCACCGGCCGGCCCTCGCTGCGGGTCGAGGGCTCGGGTCCGGCGCTGTTCCTCGGCGTGCGGGGGCGCCGCATCGACCAGCGCGCGGTCCGCGACCTGGTCCACCGCCGCATCGCCGACGTCCCGGGCGCACCGGACATCGGCCCCCACGGGCTGCGGCACACCGCCGCCACCCACCTCCTCGAGGGCGGGGCCGACCTGCGCTCGGTGCAGGAGCTGCTGGGCCACGCCTCGCTCGCCACGACGCAGCTCTACACCCACGTCACCACCGACCGGCTCCGCAAGGCCTACCAGCAGGCCCACCCGCGCGCCTAGCGGAGACCCGCCAGCGAATCCGCTGATGGTGGTCGAGTGAGCCGCGCCGCCGAGGGACGAGGCGGCGACCGGCTCGTACCGAGACCTGGTCAGGGGAGTGAGTCGACCGGCCGCCTCCACCGCTCCAGCGGGGGAGTCCACGGGGTGCGCACGGACACCGGCTCGTCGCGCCACAGCGGCAGCAGGCGCACCGGGCCCCCGCCGACCAGCGTCAGCGGGTCGGCGTACTCCTCCTCGGCGCCCGTGCCCTCGATCAGTCCCCAGTGCAGGCACGCGCCGGGGAAGCAGTGGCTGTCGGTCACCACGAGCCGCCCGAGCACGTCGCCGGCCGCCACCTCGTCGCCGCGCGTGACCGACGCGACGACCGGTTCGTAGGTCGTACGCCGACCGCCGTGCAGGACGGTCACGACCGGCTTGCCCGCGATCGACCCCGCGAAGCCGACCGTGCCGGCGAGGGCCGCGCGCACCTGTTGGCCGGCGTGTCCGGACAGGTCCACGCCCCGGTGGCCCGGCGCGTAGGGGTGCGGGGGCGGCGAGAAGCCCTGCACCACCGCAGGCTCCGGCTCGAGGGGCCACACCCCGACCGGCTGCTCGGGAGCTGCCGCAGCAGGGGACAGGCCCGAGGGGGAGAGGAGGCCGGGGAGGCCGAGGACCAGGACGAGCAGGAGGGCGCCGACGACGGATCGCATCCGGCGATGCTGGCCTCCCCGGGGCCCGGTCGACAGTGGCCCGGGCGACGCCTGTGGACGAGCGTCCCGGGACCGGGGCTGTGGACGATCCCTGGCCACCGATCCACGCGCGGCCCACGCTCGCGCGAGGACGTCCGCAGCGGATTCGCCGCGTGCCGAATCCGTGGCCTACGATGTCCGGAGCAGTCCTCATGGACTGACTTCGCACGTCCACCGGCCACGTCGGGATGCATCCCTGGTCCCGAGTCACCCGTGGGCGTCGGCCCTCAGTTCCGCACCAGCTCCAGGTCCATCGGAGGGGCGCGGATCGGACCGGCGCGTGGACGTCAGGGCTCCCGGCACCCGTCGGGCGCAGCAACTGAAACCAACAGGAGTCACGCTCCCGGCCCGCACCTGCGTCAAGGTCGGGCACAACGGCGAGCGCCTCCGTCACCACAGGAGAACCCATGGCAGTCGTCACCATGCGCCAGCTGCTCGAGAGCGGCGTCCACTTCGGTCACCAGACCCGTCGTTGGAACCCCAAGATGAAGCGCTTCATCATGACCGAGCGCAACGGCATCTACATCATCGACCTGCAGCAGTCGCTGGCCTACATCGACCGCTCCTACGCCTTCGTCAAGGAGACCGTCGCCCGCGGCGGCGTCGTGATGTTCGTCGGCACCAAGAAGCAGGCCCAGGAGGCCATCGCCGAGCAGGCCACCCGCGTCGGCATGCCCTACGTCAACCAGCGCTGGCTCGGCGGCATGCTCACCAACTTCCAGACCGTGCACCAGCGGATCAACCGCCTCAAGGAGCTCGACGACGTCGACTTCGAGACGGTGGCCGGCTCGGGTCGCACGAAGAAGGAGCTCCTGCAGATGAAGCGGGAGCACACCAAGCTCGAGAAGACCCTCGGCGGCATTCGCGAGATGACGAAGGTCCCGTCCGCGGTGTGGATCGTCGACACCAACAAGGAGCACCTCGCCGTCGAGGAGGCGCGCAAGCTGCGGATCCCGATCATCGGCATCCTCGACTCCAACTGCGACCCCGACCTCGTCGACTTCCCGATCCCGGGCAACGACGACGCCATCCGCGCGGTCGGCCTGCTGACCCGCGTGGTCGCCGACGCCGTGGCCGAGGGCCTGATCGCCCGCTCGGGCGCCAAGGGCGGCGACGCCGACGCGACCGTCGGTGCCGAGGAGCCCCTCGCCGAGTGGGAGCGCGAGCTGCTCGAGGGCGACGCGGAGAAGACGGCTGCTGCCGCCACCGGTGACGCCACCGCCGAGACCCCGGCCTCCGAGGCCACCGGCGCGTCCTCCGAGGCCCCCGCGGCCGAGGCTGCCGCCGACGCCGCGACCGAGGCCCCCGAGGCCACCGAGACCGAGGCTGCGACCGAGGCCCCCGCCGAGGCCGAGGCTGCGACCGAGGCGCCCGCCGAGGCCGAGGCTGCGACCGAGGCGCCCGCCGAGGCCGAGGCCGAGAAGAAGGACTGATCGCGGTACGCCGGTC
>CAFBMW010000066.1_pt1 | contig 11026 bp, 14 predicted proteins | sample 7269061 | NCBI WGS metagenome assembly CAFBMW01 (sample SAMEA6814074, study PRJEB35770) | uncultured Nocardioides sp. | biome: Freshwater; feature: Freshwater reservoir; material: water | place: Czech Republic | collected 2017-05-23 | depth 30m m | reverse complement strand
TACGCGCTCGCGGGCGCCAAGCTGATGACGGCGCCGCTGGCCTCGGGCGGGTTCGAAGAGTGGGGCGAGCCCGGCCCCGGCAAGTGGATCACGATCTACACCAACCCCGGGCACATGTTCATGACCGTCGGGGGCGTTCGCTACGACACCAGTGGACGCTCCGGCGTGCTCGGAAGCCGCTGGAACGCGACGCCGCGGAGCGTCTCGGGCTTCACCGTGCGGCACCCGAAGGGCTTGTAGGGAGCCCTCTGGTGCCCTACGGCAGTCCGGAACTGGTCGGTCCAGGGGACTGATCGACGGTATCCCCACCCGGCCGGCTACGGCGCCGACAATGCGTCAATGCCTGCCTCGTCCTTGACGTCCATCGCACCCGTCTTCTCGACCTCCGACGTTGGTCGGTGGCTGGAGCACTACCGGTCGCTCGGGTTCACCGTCGACGCGTTCGGCGAGAGCTACGGCTTCGCGTCGAGGGACGTGATCGAGTTGCACGTCTCGTTCAACGCTGAGCACGATCCCGCCCGCACGGCCGGATGCGCATACGTCGCCGTCGACGACGCGGACGCCCTGGCACGAGAGTGGGCCGGGGTACGCGGCGGCCGAAGCGTCACTCCCGTCGATACCGACTACGGCACCCGCGAGGGAGCGCACATCGACCCCGATGGGAACCTCATCCGGTTCGGGAGCCGTCGACCGTAGGACCGCACTCGAAATGAGTCAGAGCTTCTGGACGCGCTGGCGTCCGCCTGGCAGCGTGGTCCGCGGTGGCTTGGCGACCGTCCTGCACGCGGGTGACGCGGAACGCCAGCGAGGCGCACCTCCAGCCGGTGGTGTTCTGCAGAGAAGCCAATTTCGGTGACGAGAACGGCGCCGGGCGCACAGGTGCTCAGTTCGCCGCGGCCGGCGCGGCCGGTGTGCTGGTGAGGCAGCCGATGCCGGGCACGAACCGTCCGACGTGACCGGCGTAGGTGGCGAAGTGGTCCGGGTGCGTGGCCTGGAGGTAGGGCTCCTCGGCGTAGCGGACCTGCAGCTCGATCGCGACGACCAGCCCGATCAGGCCCAGCAGCGCGACGGCGTTGGGGGTCAGGAGCGCGAGGCCGAGGGCGGCGAGGGTCATGGCGGTGAAGATCGGGTTGCGCATGTGCGCGAACAGCCCGCCGGTGACCAGCGCGGTCTGCTCGTCCTGGTCCACGCCGATGCGCCACGAGACGCCCATGTCGATCTGCGCGCGGACGGTCATCGCGATCCCCACGACCGCGGCGGCAGCACCGAGGACCTGCACCACACCGGTGTCCAGCACGCCGATGGGGTTCAGCGTGTCGGTGGCCTGCCGGATCGGGGCGGCGACGCCGCAGACCAGGGCGAGGACGAAGAGGACGCCGCCCCACCACTCCGCGGCCCGCGGGGTGCCGCTGATGCCACGGAAGCCCGAGCTGCCGGTCTGGCGGATCTGCAGCCAGGTGCGCCAGCCGAACGCGATCGCGAGGTAGAGGACGTAGAGGGTGATGGCGAGCGTGGGCATGATCAAGCGGCGGGGTCGAGGGTCGGAACGGTCCGCGCGGTACGCGATACGGACGGGGTCGCGGTGTGGGCGCGGCGGGGCCGGCGGGCGGCACGGACGCCGTTGGCGATGACGAGCAGCTCGGCGAGCTCGTGCGCGGCGACGACGGTGGCCAGGCCGAGCACCCCGAACGCGGCGAGCGGCACGAGTCCCAGCAGGATGGCGGCGGAGAGCGCGAGGTTCTGACGCATGATCCGGTCCGCCCGACGTGCGTGACCGATCGCGTCGGGGAGCGCGCGGAGGTCGGAGCCCATGAGCGCGACGTCGGCGGCCTCGATCGCCACGTCGGAACCGACGGCACCCATCGCGATGCCAACCTGCGCGGACGCCAGTGCCGGGGCGTCGTTGATGCCGTCGCCGACCATCGCGACCGGCTGGGTGGTGCTGAGGTCCTGGACGGCGGTGAGCTTGTCCTCGGGCAGCAGCTCGGCGCGGACGTCGTCGATGCCGGCCTGCGCGGCGAGGGCGCGGGCGGTGGCGGTGTTGTCGCCGGTCAGCATCGCGACCTGCCGCACGCCGACGGTGCGCAGCAGCGCTACGGCCTCGGCCGCCTCGGGTCGCAGCTCATCGCGGACGGCGACCGCACCGATGGTGTGGCCGTCTCGTTCGACGAGGACGACGGTGGTGCCCTGTTCCTGCAGCCGGGCGACGTCGTCGGCGAGGGGGGCGGCGTCGGTGAAGCCGGGCCGGCCGAGCCGCACGGCGACGTTGTCGATGGTGCCGGTGAGGCCGCTGCCGGCGACGTTCTGCACGTCGTCGGCGGCCGCGGTCTGGTTCGTGGCGGCGAGGATCGCGGCCGCGAGCGGGTGGTCGCTGCGGCTCTCGAGCGCGGCCGCGACCGCCAGCACCTCGTCGGCCGTCGTGTCGCCGGTGGTGATGGTGTCGATGACGGTCGGCTCATTGCGCGTCAGGGTGCCGGTCTTGTCCAGCGCGACGGTCCGCACCGACGCGAGCGCTTCGAGCGCTGCGCCGCCCTTGATCAGGACGCCGGCGCGGGTGGCCGCACCGATGGCGGAGACGACGGTGATCGGGACGGCGATCGCGAACGCGCACGGCGACGCGGCGACGAGCACCACGAGTGCGCGGTTGATCCACTCGCTGGTGTCGCCGGTCGCGAGCGAGCCGATGACGGCGACCAGCAGCGCGACGACGAGGACGCCGGGGACGAGCGGTCGGGCGACGCGGTCGGCGAGGCGCTGACCTGCGCCCTTGCGGTCCTGGGCCTCTTCGACGATCCGCACGACGCGCGTGAGCGAGTTCTCCCCGGCGCGGGCGGTGACCTCGACCTCCAGGGCGCCGCCGCCGTTGATCGCGGCGGCGAAGACGTCGTCGCCGGGTCCGCGCTCGACGGGGACGGACTCGCCGGTGATCGCGGACTGGTCCAGGGCGGAGCGGCCGGTGCGGATCGTGCCGTCGGTCGCGACGCGCTCGCCGGCTTTGACGAGCAGGACGTCACCGAGGACCAGCTCGGCGGGGTCGACGTCGACCTCCCGTCCGTCGCGACGGACGGTCGCGCGGTCGGGCACGAGGTCCATGAGCGCCCGGAGGCCTTGCCGGGTGCGGGTGAGGGCGTAGCTCTCCAGGGCTTCGGAGATCGCGAAAAGGAACGCGAGAGTGGCGGCCTCGGCGAGCTCGCCGAGGAGGATCGCGCCGATCGCGGCGATCATCATCAGCGTCCCGACCGACAGGCGGCCGCGCAGCAGCGCACGGGCGGCGTCGGGGATGAACGTCAGGCCACCGGCGACGAACGCCAGCGCCTCGAGCACCGTCCCGACGGTGCCGCCACCGACGGCGATGCCGGCGGCCAAGAGGACGCCGGAGACGGCAGCGAGCTGGATCTCGCGGACCTCGTAGAGCTTCGGGACCGGGGCGCCGTCGACGGGCACCTCGATCTCGCAGCCGCACGCGTCGGTGATCGTCCGCGTCTTCGGGGCGGGCGCGGCCGGGGCGCAGCAGCCGCAGGCGTCGGTCTCCAGCGGCGGGCTGCCGGCCATCGTCAGGAGCGGGCCGGTGGTGGTCGGGCGGTCCTTCTCGGGGCCGCCGCAGCAGGCGTCGCTCATGTGGGCACCTCCCCCGGGACGAGCGCGGCCAGCAGCCGGTCGCCGGTCTCGGTCAGGCCGTACATGACCATTCGCCCGTCACGGCGCGAACCGAGGACACCGGCGGTGCGCATCTTCCTCAGGTGGTGCGAGACCGCCTTCTCCGGCCGCTGCACGATCCACGAGAGATCGCAGACGCAGAGCTCCCCTCCCCCGCGCAGCGCCATCGCGAGCGCGACACGGGTGGGGTCGCCGAAGGCGGCGGCGTGGACGGCGACCTGCTCGGCCGCGGGGTCGTCGAGGCCGGCTTGACGCAGCGCCTCGGCCTTGGGCAGATCGAGACAGAGGAGATCGCAGGTGTCATCAGCCATGCGAACACTCTAACGATCGTACGAATGACTGCCTAGGGCTGTCGGCGGCAGGTGGCGGCGGCGCCATGCGAGCGCTGATGCGCCACACTGCCGCCTCATGACTCGCCCTCCTGGCCGCCCGTCCGTCAAGGCTCGCCTCGAGCAGGAAGCCGTCGAGCTCGCCGCCGCGGAGCGCCGCGGCCGCATGAAGCTTGCCGCCGCGGCCGTTGCCGCCGTGCTCCTGGTCGTCGTGGTCGTCGTTGCGCTCGGGCCGTTCAGCGACCCGACCGACGGCGCGGAGAAGACGACCGTCGCGGGCGTGGAGCTCTCCGGGATCCCCGAGACCGAGAAGAAGCTGGCCGGCGTGCCACAGGACGGCACCCTCCTGGGCGACCCCGCCGCGCCGGTGACGATCCACGAGTTCGCGGACCTCAAGTGCCCGGCGTGCCAGCAGTACGAGGTGCAGCGCCAGCCCCAGAACGTCGACGAGCTCGTCCGGACGGGCAAGGCGAACGTCCGCATCCACCTCATCAACATCATCGACCGGGGCCACAGCACCACCGACGGCGTCGGACTGCGCAACGCCGCCCACAACCTCGCCGCCACCGACAAGCTCTGGCCCTTCCTCAGCCTCGCCTACTACAACCAGGGGCCCGAGAACGACGAGTGGGCCACCGAGAAGCGTCTGCGCGAGCTCGCTGCCGGCGCACCCGGCGTCGGCGCACCCGCGATCAACCTCCGCGAGACCTCAACGAGTCGCACCCTCAACGCGGCCGCCGACGACCTTGCCCGTCGGCTCGAAGTCCAGGGCACTCCCTCGTTCTATGTTCAGCCGCGCGGCACCGTCCAGTACGAGAAAGTCGACGACCCCGTCGACGGCTTGAGCGACGCCGTCGACGACGCCGCCAAGAACGCCAAGCCGGCCGCCACCCGATGAGCGAGCGTGGGATCTCGTCGCTGCAGGTCGTGACCGTGCTCTTCGCGCTGTTGCTGATGGGGACGATCGTCACCTTCGTCGTGCTGGCTGCGGACTCCGGCAACAACGGGCCGACCACACCGGCCACGACCCTCACCGCGCCGCCCGCCGTCCCGTAGCGCCGATCGCCCAGGTGGCGCGACCGCATCGACGTTCGCGGCCCGGCGTCCGATCGGGTCAGTGGTAGGCGTGGACGACGGCGTGGCCCTTGCCGCGGCTGATGAGCCAACGGTTGACGGGCACGGTGATCCAGAACGCGATGAAGAGCGCGGCGGCGAGCGCGGCCCAGAATCCGAGATCGCCCAGGCCGGTGTCCATCGCCCCGGGGATGGTCAGCATGATCCCGTTGTCGATGATCTCCATGGTCAGGATGCTGACCGTGTCCGCGGCGAACGCGAGCGCGACGACGCGGCGGAACGGTAGGCCGGCGCGCAGCAGCGGGATCGACGCGAGCGCGTAGCCGAAGACGAACGCCAGCGCGACGGCCAGGCCGATCGATGCGGCGTCGCCCCACCCCCACGCGGTGGCCAGCGCCATGCCGAGGACCTCGCCGATCGCGCACCCGGTGAGGCAGTGCAGCGTCGCGCTGATCGCCGTCCTCGTCAGGCCGGCTCCGTCCTCGTGGTCGTGATGCATCGCGTGATCCATGCCCGAAGCATATACCCCCTGGGGGTATAGGGGGAGGTGGTGGCGTGGCGTTTAGGTGCGGTGGGTACAACTTCCTCATGGGTCCGATGGCCATCCGCGCGCGTCTTGCGCGGACCGATCAGCGCTTGATCGCGCTGCTGGCCGTCCTGGTCCTCGCCGGTTCGGTCGTGGTGCATCATGGTGCGCCCGCCATGGCCTCCATGGGTCACGAGCGCGGCGACCACCAGATGGCCGCCGCTGCGATGTGCATCGGCGCGATCGCCGCGACGATCGCGATCGTCGGGCTCATCACCACCGTCGTCCGGCGCCGGCGTTCACGCATCCCGCGCCCGGCCTTGGTGGTGCCAGCGGTCGTCCTGCGGCTGGTGCCGCACGCACCGGTGCCACGGGCCCGTTCAAGCCCGCTGTATCTGGAGTACGCCGTCCTTCGGCGTTGATCGCCCGCACCGGGAGCCCGTTGGCTGCCGGAGCACCTGCCGCATGCCTGCCCGCCCGGGCGGCGTGCTTCATGACGACCAACCGAAGGACCACCAATGTTCAAGTTCTCCACCCGGACCGTGGCGCTGCTCGGCGTCACGGCCGCGACCGGCCTCGCTGTCGCGGGTTGCGGCTCCTCCGGCACCGACAAGTCGACGGCCGCCTCGAGCACCGCTACGTCGGCCGCATCGGCGGCCAGCGCCGTCGATCGCGCGTTCGTCGCGCAGATGGTTCCCCATCACGAGATGGCCATCGAGATGGGCGCACTGGCGCCGCAGCGCGGCGAGCGGACCAAGATCAAGGAGCTCGGCAACGCGATCGCCGCCGGTCAGGCCCCGGAGGTCAAGCAGCTGCAGCAGGCGGCCAGGCGCCTCGGGGTGCAGGTCGCATCGATGTCGACCGCCGAGAAGGCCAGCGGCATGGACCACTCCCAGCACGGCGGCGACTCCATGGCCACCGCCGCAATGACCCTCGGCCTCTCGATGGACGACATGGCCATGTCGATGAACATGGACGCCTTGACGAAGGCCGACCCGTTCGACCGGGCGTTCATCGACGAGATGATCCCCCACCACCAGGGCGCTATCCGCATGGCCCGCGCCGAGCTCGCCAAGGGCAAAGACCCCGGGCTGAGGAAGATCGCCACCGCGATCGTCGCCACGCAGACCAAAGAGATCCAGCAGATGAACTCCTGGCGCAAGCAGTGGTACGGCTCCGAGTCGCCCGCCGGCGGGGTGCCCACCACCTAGGACCGCGCGCCACGGCCCGGACCGGCTCATCAGTCGGTCCGGGCCCGGCGTCGTGCTCCTCGCACCCATAACCCAGCAGACGTTCGTCTTCGCGAACGCACCCACCACCCAGATCCCCGGCTCGAGGCGGCCCTACGGGGACAGCTGACCATCCACGACGGCCACCACGTCGCGACGATCGCCGACGTCGTGATCCTGCGGATGGCCCGCGCGACCGACGCCGTCACCCTCGCTCTGCACGCCTGTGAAGCCCTGGCCGTAAACGGTGTCCCCTACGTGCGGGTCGGCGTCGATACGGGCACCGCGGTCCGTGACGGCGATCGGTGGGGCGGACCGGTCGTCGATCTCGCCTCCCGCCTGGTCGAACACGCCGACCCGGGTGAGGTCCTCGCAACCTCTGCGACGAGGCAGGCCACCGATCGTGGCCAGCTCGAGTTCCTCGACCTCGGCGACCACCGCCTGCACGGCGACGGGCCGCCGACCGCACTTCACCGCGCCTACCGCGTCACGGACATCGACGGTCCCCGGCGGGCGACGCACGCCGCACCCCACCGTCCCGGTGCCTCGACGGCCGACACCGGCCGTAGGTCGGTCGACCCTCAATAGACGTGTCCCGCGAGCCGCACCTTCTCCGACACACCATGGACACCAAGCGCGCGTGACCTTGATCGCTGGCTGGCGAACTTCATAGATCGCGATCAGGCGCGTCCGGGCGTCAGCGAGCGTCGGTCGGTGATGTGAAATCCGGTGTCGGTGCGGGTGAGCTCGCCGTGGCGGGCCATGCGGCTGACCGAGGACGCGAGGACGGTCCGGGGTCGGCCGGTGCGGGCGGCGATCTGGGCGGCGGTGCTGCCGGGATGCTGGGCGAGCTCGCGCAGGATCAGCTGCTTGTTGGTACCCGTAGGCGCGCGGGTCCGGTCTGGTGTGGGCTTCGGGTGGCTGATGCTCGGGAGGGCCGCGTCGAGGATCGCGTGGAGGCGTCGGGCTTCTCGAAGGTAGGGCTCGAGCTCGAGGAGGCGGCGGTGCGCGGCGGCGCAGATCTCGGACACGGCGGGCGCGGCGCCGGCGCAGCACTCGGCCGACATCGTCGGGGGCGCGGCCGGCTGGTCGGTTGCAGCGTCGAGCACGGCGCTGCGCTTCAGGCGTCGAGCTCGGCGAGCAGTTGATCGATGCGGCGGCCGATGTCGTCGCGGGTGGCGCGGACCTCGTCGACGGGGCGGCCGGAGGGGTCGGGGAGGTCCCAGTCGATGTAACGGACGCCGGGGACGAAGGGGCAGTCGTCGCCGCAGCCCATCGTGACGACGACGTCGGCCCATTCCGCCATCTCGCGCGTGAGGAGCTTGGGCTCCTGGTCGCGGAGGTCGATGCCGAGCTTGTCCATGACGGTGAGCACCTCGGGGTGGACCCGGTCCGCCGGGGTGGTGCCGGCGGAGCGCCCTTCGTGTCGGCCGGCGGCGGCACGCTGGAACAGCGCACGGCTGATCTTCGAGCGCCCCGCGTTGTGCAGGCAGACGAACAACACGTGGGCCATCAGGCGACCCCCTCAACGGCCTGGTTCGGGGCCGTTCGGCGGGCGCGGGAGCGCGCCGGGTCGCCGGGCAGGAGCAGCGAGAGGAGGCCGGCGGCGAGGACCATGATCGCCGAGCCCCAGAGGCACGCCTGCAGGCCCTGCCACTGGTAGAGCGCACCGGAGAGGACGGTGCCGGAGAGTCGGCCGAACGCGTTGGCCATGTAGTAGAAGCCGACGTTCATCGCGACCTTTGACCCCTCGGCGTAGGCGAGGATGAGGTACGAGTGCACGGCGCTGTTCATCGCGAAGACGACGCCGAAGACGATGAGCCCGGCGACGATGACGACGTCGGGGTCGATCGAGGTGCTCATGGCGATCGCGATTGCGGCGGGGAACGCGGCGAGGACGAACGCGAGCTTCGCGGCGGTGTGGCCGTCGGGGTCCTTGACGAACCGCGGGGCCAGGGCTTGGACGATGCCGTAGCCGATGGTCCAGACGGCCATGAAGATGCCGACCTGCCAGAACGACCAGCCCATCACGGTCCGCAGGTAGACGGGGAGCCCGACGACGAACCAGACGTCGCGGGAGGCGAAGAGGAAGATCCGCGCGCCGGCCAGCAGGTTCACCGACCGGTTGTTGGAGAACATCTGCCGGAATTTCGCGGTGGCGTCGGGCGTGCCGAGGTCGCCGCGCATGAAGATCAGCGTGCCCGCGAGGCCGGCGGCGACGAGGCCGACGATGCACCCCAGCGCGGCCTGGAAGCCGATGACGGTGAGGAGCAGCCCGCCGAGGAAGAAGCCGACGCCCTTGAGCGCGTTCTTGGAACCGGTGAGGATCGCGACCCACTTGTAGAGCGCGCCCGGGGTGTCCTGCGGGACGACGAGCTTCACGGCGCTCTTGGAGGACATCTTCGTCAGATCCTTGGCAATCCCGGACAGCGCCTGGGCGACCATCACGTACGCGACGACGAGCCACGACTCGGGCACCAGCGCGAGCATCGCCAGCGCCGCGAGCTGGAAGCTCAGGCCGCCCAGCAGGGTCGATTTGAGTCCCCAGCGGGCGGCGATGTAGCCGCCGACGAGGTTGGTGAGGATCCCGAAGACCTCGTAGAAGAGGAACAGCGAGGCGACCTGCAGCGGGCTGTAGCCGAGCTCGTAGAAGTAGAAGAGGACGAGGACGCGGATCGCGCCGTCGGCGATCGTGTCCGCCCAGTAGGCGCCGGTGACGACGACGTAGTTGCGTAGGTCGCCGCCGCGCTGCTCGGCGGCCGCGGTCGTGTCCGGGCTGTTCACGCCCGTGGCTCCAGGGAGGCGGCGACCTGGCCGGCGAGCTCGACCCAGCGGTTGACGTAGCCCCACTCGTTGTCGTACCAGGCGAGGATCTTCACCTGCGTCTTGTCGGTGACCATCGTCGAGGGCGCATCGACGATGCCGGAGCGCGGGTCGTCCTTGAAGTCGACCGACACGAGCGGCCGCGTCTCGTAGCCGAGGATCCCGGCGAGCGGCCCGTCAGCGGCGGCGCGGAGCAGCTCGTTGACCTCGTCGACGGTCGTCTCGCGGGCGACCTCGAAGACCGCGTCGGTGAGCGACGCGTTCAGGAGGGGGACGCGGATCGCGACGCCGTCGAGGCGGCCCTGCAGCTCGGGGAAGATCAGCCCGATCGCCGTCGCGGACCCCGTGGTCGTCGGGATGAGCGACAGGCCGGCGGCGCGAGCGCGCCGGAGGTCCTTGTGCGGTGCGTCGACCAGCGTCTGGGTGTTGGTCAGGTCGTGCAGCGTGGTGATCGACCCGCGCAGGATGCCGAGTCCCTCGTGGAGGACCTTGACGACCGGGGCGAGGCAGTTCGTGGTGCACGACGCCGCGGTGACGACGTCGTGGCTGGCCGGGTCGTAGAGGTGGTCGTTGACGCCGACCACGACGTTCAGCGCGCCGCCGTCCTTGACCGGGGCGGCGACGATCACCTTCCGCACGCCGCGGGCAAAGTACGGGGCGAGCTTTGCCTGGGTCTTGAACTTGCCGGTGCCCTCGAGCACGACGTCGACGTCGAGCTCGTCCCACGGCACGTCACCCGGTGTGGGGTGCGCGCTGTAGCTGAGCGTCTGACCGTCGATGACGACCGTGTCGCCGTCGGAGGCGATGTCGCGGTGCCAGCGGCCGTGGACGGAGTCGAACTCGACCAGATGCGCGGCGCAGGCGGCGTCGCCGGCGATCTCGTTGATGTGGACGAACTCGAGGTCTGGCCGGTCCCAGCCGGCGCGGAGGGCTAGGCGCCCCATGCGCCCGAACCCGTTGATGCCAACCCGGATGCTCATGCGCAGTTCCCGGCGGTGAGGCACTCGGTGACGTCGCGGTGCGCGATCGTCATGACGTGGCCGCGGACGGTCGCGTCGTCGTAGCCGGCGAGGACCTGGTCCGAGCACGCCCGGATCTGCTGCTCGGAGAACCGGTCACCGAGGTCCTCTCGGACCGCCGGGAGGAGTCGCTCGAGGCGCAGCTGGTGGGCGGTGCGGTCGAGGTAGATGTCCTGCAGGTGCTCGTCGAGGAGGTTCTTGACGTGCTGCTCGATCTGGTCGCGGATCTCGCGGACCCGCTCGATCGGCAGCGTCGAAGGGTCTTCGACGTCCCACTCCTGGACCATCGCGGGGACGAACGGGCAGGCGTCGCCGCAGCCCATCGTCACGGCCCAGTCGGCGTGCAGCTGCATCTCGGTGGTGAGCTTC
>CAFBMW010000065.1_pt1 | contig 11688 bp, 11 predicted proteins | sample 7269061 | NCBI WGS metagenome assembly CAFBMW01 (sample SAMEA6814074, study PRJEB35770) | uncultured Nocardioides sp. | biome: Freshwater; feature: Freshwater reservoir; material: water | place: Czech Republic | collected 2017-05-23 | depth 30m m | reverse complement strand
GGGGGGTTCCCGGGGGTTGTCGCCCCCTCCCCCCCCCGCTCGACTCTGTTCAGCGCGAGCAAGTGCCCGCTCGACGATCAGCCGCGCGGGATCTCGCGCATCTCGAAGGACTCGACGATGTCGCCGATCTGGATGTTCTGGTAGTTCTTGAGCACCAGACCACACTCGAAGCCCTCGCGGACCTCGGAGGCGTCGTCCTTCTCCCGGCGGAGCGAGGACAGATCGAGGTTGTCGGCCACCACGGCTCCGTCACGCAGCACGCGCACCTTGGCGTTGCGGCGGATGAGGCCGGAGGTGACCATGCAGCCTGCGATGTTGCCGGCCTTGGACGAGCGGAAGATCTCGCGGATCTCCGCCTGGCCGAGGGTCGACTCCTCGTAGACGGGCTTGAGCATGCCCTTGAGCGCGGCCTCGATCTCCTCGATCGCCTGGTAGATGACCGAGTAGTAGCGGATCTCGACACCTTCCTTGTCGGCCATCTGGCTCGCCTTGCCCTGGGGGCGGACGTTGAAGCCGATGATGATGGCGTCCGAGGCGGCGGCCAGGTCGACGTTGGTCTCGGTGATCGCACCGACACCGCGGTCGATGACCCGCAGCGAGACCTCCTCGCCCACATCGATCTGCGACAGGGCGTCCTCGAGGGCCTCGACCGAACCGGACACGTCGCCCTTGAGGATGAGGTTGAGCTCCTGGCTCTCGCCCTTCTCCATGGAGGCCATGAAGTCCTCGAGGCTGCGACGCACGCGACGCTTGGCCTGCATGGCCGCACGCTCGCGCGCCTCACGCTTCTCGGCGATCTGGCGGGCCATGCGGTCGTCCTCGACCACGATGAAGTTCTGGCCCGCACCGGGGACGGCGCTCAGGCCTAGCACCATCGCGGGACGCGACGGGTCTGCCTCGGTGATCTCGTTGCCGTGCTCGTCGAGCATGGCGCGGACACGACCGTGGGCGGGACCGGCGACGATCGAGTCGCCCACGCGCAGGGTTCCGCGCTGGACGAGGACCGTGGCGACCGGACCGCGACCGCGGTCGAGGTGGGCCTCGACCACGAGGCCCTGGGCGTCCTGCGTGGGGTTGGCACGCAGGTCGAGCGAGGCGTCCGCGGTCAGGACCACGGCCTCGAGCAGCTTGTCGAGGTTGAGCCCCGCCTTGGCCGAGACGTCGACGAACATCGCGTCGCCGCCGTACTCCTCGGGGATCAGGCCGTACTCGGTGAGCTGGCCGCGGACCTTCGTCGAGTCGGCTTCCGGCTTGTCGATCTTGTTGACCGCGACCACGATCGGCACGCCTGCTGCCTTGGCGTGGTTGAGCGCCTCGACCGTCTGCGGCATGACGCCGTCGTCGGCCGCGACGACCAGGATCGCGATGTCGGTGGCCTGGGCACCACGGGCACGCATGGCGGTGAACGCCTCGTGACCGGGGGTGTCGATGAGGGTGATGCGACGGTCGTCGCCGTCGACCTCGGTGTGGACCTGGTAGGCACCGATGTGCTGGGTGATGCCACCGGCCTCCTTGTCGACGACGTTGGCGTTGCGCAGCGCGTCGAGGAGCTTGGTCTTTCCGTGGTCGACGTGACCCATGACGGTGACGACCGGCGGGCGGATGACCAGGTCGGACTCGTCACCCTCGTCGGCGCCGAACTCGAGGTCGAACGTCTCGAGCAGCTCGCGGTCCTCGTCCTCGGGGGACACGATGACCACGACGTAGTTGAGCTCCTCGGCGAGCAGCTCGAACGTCTCGTCACCCACCGACTGCGTGGAGGTCACCATCTCGCCGAGCGAGAACAGCATCTGCACCAGGGCAGCGGCGTCGACGTTGATCTTCTCGGCGAAGTCGGTCAGCGAGGCGCCCCGCGGCAGGCGGACGGTCTCGCCGTTGCCCTTGCGGACGCGCACGCCACCGATGGTCGGGGCCTCCATGGCCTCGAACTCCATACGACGCGCACGCTTCGACTTGCGACCTCGACGCGACGGACCACCCGCGCGCCCGAAGGCACCCTGGGTCTGGCCACGCTGGCCGGGACGACCGCCACCGGGGCGACCGCCACCGGACGGGCCGAAGCCACCGGGACGACCGGGAGCGCCGCCGGGAGCACCGCCACCGGCACCGGGACGACCCGGAGCGCCGCGACCGGGGGCACCCGGACGACCGGGGCCGCCACCGGGGCCACCGCGAGCAGGACGGCCGCCGGGACCGTTGCCGAAGGCAGCGGGCGACTTCGGCATCATTGCCGGGTTGGGGCGCGGCATGCCGGGGCGTGCGTCGCCACCGCCGGCCGGCGGACGCGGCGGACGGTTGTCGTCGCCGGGCGTGCGCGGGGCCGGGCGCGAGCCCATGCCCTGGCTCGGGGCGAACGGGTTGTTGCCCGGGCGCGGGGCGCCGGGGCGACCCACGGGGCGCGGTGCCGGGGACGGGGACTTGGCAGCCGGAGCAGCCGGGGCCGCGGGCGGCTCGGCGGCCGGGGCCTTCGGCTCGGCGGCAGGTGCCTTGGGGCCGGGCTTGGGGCCGGGCTTGGCGGCCGGGGCTGCCTCCTCGACGGGCGCCGGGGCAGGAGCCTCGGCGGGAGTCTCGGCGGGGGCCTCGGTCGCGGCAGGCGCGGCGGGGGGCTTGGGACCGGGCTTGGGTGCGGCCTTCTTGGCCGGCGCCTCGGTCGCGGTGTCGGCGGCGGGGGCGGAGGCCGCAGCGGCCTTCAGCTCGTCGCCGTACTGCTTCTTGAAGCGCATCTCGACGGGGGGCTCGACGGTCGACGATGCCGACTTGACGAACTCACCCATCTCCTTGAGCTTCTCGAGAACGAACTTGCTCTCGACTCCGAACTCCTTGGCGAGTTCGTGGACTCGGGTCTTTGCCACGGTTGGTAACTACTCCTTCTGGTCCGTGACCCCAGAAGGAGGGGAAACGGAACAGCTAGTGGGTGTGCACACTCATTACGAGTTACTCATCGAGTGCTCATGAGCTGCGTGCTCCAGTTTCTGGTCGGTCGTGCTGTGGATCGGGATGGTGGTGAAGCGAGGCGAGGTGGTCCTCCACCGGCGCTCCGGCGAGCGGGACTCCCGAGCGCAGGGCCCGGGGGAATGCTCTCCGTCGCACCGCGAGCTCCCAACACTCGAGCGTGGGGTGCAGGTGCGCCCCACGACCGGGTGCCCGGCGGTCCGGATCGGGCACCAGGGCGGGCGTGCCCCCGGCGTCCGAGCCTGCGACCACTCGCAGCAGCTCGCTCGCAGCGGCCCTGGCCCGGCAACCCACACAGGTCCGGACGGGTCCGGGCGCAGGGGTGTCAGACGTGGTGGCCACTGTGAGTCACTCTACTGCGTGGGGCCAGTGGTTTACGAACTGAGGCTCACTCCGCCGCCTGGTCCGGGTGGGGAGCCTCGTCGCTCCGGATGTCGATGCGCCAGCCGGTGAGCCGGGCGGCGAGGCGGGCGTTCTGCCCCTCCTTGCCGATGGCGAGCGACAGCTGGAAGTCCGGGACGACCACCCGCGCGGACCGCGCCGCCAGGTCGACGATCTCCACGGAGTTGACCCGGGCCGGCGACAGCGCGTGGGCGACCAGCTCGGCCGGGTCCTCGGCCCAGTCGACGATGTCGATCTTCTCGCCGTGCAGCTCGCTCATCACGTTGCGCACCCGCTGGCCCATCGGACCGATGCAGGCACCCTTGGCGTTGACGCCCGGGATGGTGGAGTGGACCGCGATCTTGGTGCGGTGGCCGGCCTCGCGGGCGATGCCGGCGATCTCCACGGTGCCGTCGGCGATCTCGGGCACCTCGAGCGCGAAGAGCTTCTTCACCAGCGTGGGGTGCGAGCGGGACAGGGTGACCTGCGGGCCGCGCATGCCCTTGCGCACGGAGATGACCAGGCACTTGATGCGCTCGCCGTGGACGTAGCTCTCCCCCGGCACGCGCTCGCTGATCGGCAGGATCGCCTCGAGCTTGCCGAGGTCGACCATCACGTCGTCGGGGTTGCGACCCTGCTGGATGATGCCCGAGATGATGTCGCCCTCCTTGCCGAAGAACTCGCCGAAGGTCTTCTCGTCCTCGGCGTCACGCAGCCGCTGGAGCATGACCTGCTTGGCGGTGGTGGCCGCGATCCGGCCGAAGCCGGCGGGGGTGTCGTCGTACTCGGGTCCGGCCACGCCGTCCTCGTCGACCTCGCGGGCCCACACGGTCACGTGGCCGCTCTTGCGGTCCAGCTCGACGCGTGCGGGGTGCTGGGACTCCGTGGCGCGCTGGTAGGCGGTCAGCAGGGCCTGCTCGATGGCCTCGGCCAGCACCTCGAAGGAGATCTCCTTCTCGCGCTCCAGCATCCTCAGGATGCTCAGATCGATGTCCATCAGTCGTCCTTCTTCTCGCTCTTGCGGTTGAACTCGACCTGCACGAAGGCCTTCGCGACGTCGGCGTAGGCGACCACGTGGGTCTCCCCCGACACGTCGAGGGTCACCGAGTCCTCGGAGGAGTCGGTGATACGGCCGGTCACGGTCGTGCCGTCGGCCAGCGTGGCCTTCACGAGCCGGTCGGAGTTGCGGCGCCAGTGGCGCGGCAGGGTCAGGGGGCGGTCGACACCTCGGGAGGTGACCTCGAGCGTGTAGGGCATCTCGCCCATGACGTCGGACTCGTCGAGCACCCGCGAGACCTCGCGGGTGGCGTCGGCGACGTCGTCGAGCGTCACGCCACCGTCCTTGTCGACGGCGACGCGCAGCACGCGTCGCTTGCCGGCGGGGGTGACCTCGACGGCCTCGACGTCGAGGCCCATCACGCTCAGGGGGTCGACCAGCTCCGCCTCGATGCGGTCCCGGGTGGCGTCCTGACGGGGTGTGCTCATCGGGTGCGACCTCCTTGTGCTGTTGTCGAAGGATCACCCTAGCGGCCGGTGCCGGAGCCGGCTCATCCACCGCCGACCGGTCCGGACCGCCGCGGGTGGTAGGTAGGGTGCGGGGGTGCCCGGCCGCCCCCTCTCCCGCCGTACGGCGGTGGGCTCGGCACTCGCGGCACCCCTGGTCCTCGCGGCGTGCGACATCGACCCACCGGCCCGCGACGATGCCTCGCCCGCCTCCCCGCCACCCCCGGAGGACGCCGAGCTGGTGACCTCGGTCGTCGTCGAGCTCGTGCGCGCCGAGGGCGTGCTGGCAGCCGCCGCGGCCACGGAGCTCACCGCCCGGCTCGCGCCCCTGGCCGCCGCGCACGCCGCCCACCGCGAGCTGCTCGTGGGAGCGGTCGCCGACACCGAGCTGCCCGACGCCTCCCCCGTCCGCGTCCCGGACGCGCCGGACCGGGCACTGGCCGCCGTACGCCGCTCCGAGCAGCGGCTGCTGCGACAGCTGCGCGAGGCCTGCGTCGGTGCGGCCAGCGGCGACCTCGCGCGCGTGCTGGCCAGCGCGGCCGCTTCGACCGCCCAGCACTCCGCCGCCCTGCCCGCGACCGTCCTGGGCACCGGGACGACACCATGACGGTCCTCGACGCCCTGCAGGAGACGCTCGCCGCCGAGCACGCTGCGCTCTACACCTACGGCGTGCTGGGCGCGCGCACCTCGCAGGCCGCGTCGCCCGAGCTGTACGACGTCCTCACCGCCGGCTACCGCCGGCACCGCGCGCGTCGCGACCGGCTGCGGCTCCTGGTCGCAGAGGCCGGCGGCGAGCCCGTGGCGGCAGCGGCCGCGTACGAGCTGGACGGTCGACCGCTACGCCCCGCGAAGCTGCAGGCCGCGGCGCTGGAGCTCGAGGTGGCCGGCGTGGCCACGATGCTGGCCCTGGTGGCCAGGTCGACCGGCACCGTGCGCGAGTGGGCCATGACAGAGGCGACGTGGTCGGCGTCGTGGCAGCTGGAGCTGGGCGGCGAACCGCAGGCCTGGCCCGGCGCCCCCGAGCTCGGCTGAGCGCCGACCCCCAAAAAAGGAAAACGGCCCGCGGCCTCAGCCTTTGGGAAAGTCCCGAGATCTCTCCCAAAGGCCGAGGACGCGGACCGCTACATGGGGTTGGTCAGCATCACCCTGTGTGGCCCACTTGTGGGGTAGTGGTGGCCACATGCACAATCATGCATTCGATTGACGGGTAGCGAAAGCACATCCGACTTGCATGTTCATGCAACGCACAAACTTGCAGGACGATCCGTTCGGACGTCGCGCTCAGGCTGCGCTCCAGGCACGCACGACGGCAGGGATCCCGGCGAGCGAGTGGACGGTCGCATCGGGCTCGCCCTCGGTGTGCCCCACCTGGCCGGGCGGGATGGTGCTGTGCGGCACGTGGATCGCACGCAGCCCAGCGTTGTGGGCGCCCCAGACGTCGTCGAAGAGCCGGTCGCCGACATAGACGCAGGCCGCGGGCTCGGTGATCCCGACGGCCTCCATCGCCGCGGCGAACGCGTGCGGGGACGGCTTGGTCCACGGGATCTCGCTCGAGTAGACGTCCCCGTCGAGCAGGTCGAGCACGCCGTCGCGCTCGAAGAACCCGCGGTGCCACTCGCGCGGCCACAGGGTGTTGGACAGCACGCCCACCTTCACGCCCATCCCCCGCAGCTCCTCCCACATCGGCCCCACCTCGGGGTCGGTCTGGGTGTGCGGCTCCCAGAACTCGTAGTAGGCCGCCAGGAGGTCGGGGTCGTGGTCGAGGCCGGCCTCGGCGAAGAGGTGCGCGATCGTCGCGCTCTGCTGGCGGTCGCGACTGCGCCCCCAGACCACGTCGCCCGCGCTGTGCAGCCGCGCGGCGTGCGCGTGGTGGTCGTCGTCGGTGCTCGGCGTCCGTCGTACGGCCTGGGCGAGCGCGAGCGACTCGGCGTGGAAGTCGATGTCGTGCCAGCGCGTCAGCGTGCCGCCCCAGTCGAAGATCACTGCCCGGATCGTCATGTGCGCGAACCTATCCGAGCCGGACGGGAACCTTTCGGGGCTCCGTGGTCATCTCAGGAACAGGAAGGGGGCACGGTGGGACAGGACCGTGACGACGCGTTCGCCGAGTTCGCCAGCGCGCGCTGGCTGGTGCTCGCGCGCTCCGCCGTGCTCCTCGGTGCCGGTCACCACGAGGCGGAGGACCTGGCGCAGACCGTGCTCATGCGGTGCTACGTCTCATGGACGAAGGTGAGCGGCGCGACCCACCCGGACGCGTACGTCATGAAGATCCTGCTCAACGAGTTCCGCAGCTCGCGGCGACGTCGGTGGTGGCAGGAGCGCCCCACTGCCCAGCTGCCCGACCGCGGCGACCAGGATGCCTCGGTGCGTGTCGACGGTGCCGACGCGGTGGCCCGCGCGCTCGACGGCCTCGGGGACGGCCAACGCGACGTCGTGGTGCTGCGCTACTACGCCCACCTCAGCGACCGGGAGATCGCCGACGCGCTCGGGATCGCGATCGGCACGGTCAAGAGCCGCCTTTCCCGTGCCCACGACCGGCTCGCCCATGACGAGCACCTCACCACCCTCCGCGACGGGACGACGCGATGACCGACGACACCACCCGAATGCTCGAGCGACTGGCCGAGACGTTCCCCGAGCGACCTGCACCTCTCCCCGACCTCGTGCGCGCGGCCCGCGCGGGGCGCCGGCGGCGTACGCGCCACAACGTCGCGCTGGTGGCCGGGGCCCTGGTCCTGGCTGGCGCAGGAGGCATCGCCGCGCAGCAGGTCCTGCCCGGAGACGAGCGCTCGACCGACCGGATCGCCGACACCGCTCCGGATGCTCCCTGCGACAAGCAGGACCCGCAGCCGCCCTCCGAGCCGGTCCCGAGTGGTCCCGACTACCCCACGAACGCCTCGGGCCAGACCTACGGCAGCGCGCGCGACAACGCGCGGCAGCCCGACCTGGTCGCCGCCGTCGGTGACTGCGGACGCACCGGCTACATCGAGCGGGACGCCCTCGAGGAGCAGCCCCCGTGGGAGCCCGGCGCCGGTGCTCCCGGCCTGCGTTCCACGCCGGTCTACGAGTCCGACGGGCTCACCCGCATCGACACCTTCACGCACTCACCCGGCACCACGGTCGCCGACGGAGTGACGAACCCACCCGCACCCGCCGGCGGCGCGGACGCGATCGACGTGGAGGGCGACTGGACGGCGCTGATCGCGGGCATCAGCAGCGGCGGCAAGGAGCAGTACGACACGTTCCGCGACGTGGACCTGCGCATCACGTTCTACCGGACCACACTGCAGGTCCACGACGGTTGCCGCGACCTGGGTGCCGGCTACAGCCTCGAGGACGGCGCCTTCGCCCTGACCACACCGTTCGAGGTCGAGTACCGGAACGAACCGGGGTGCGGGCGCTCGGCGCCCCTCACCGCGATCCTCGAGAACGTCCGGCACGTCACGCAGGCGGGACCGCGCACCTACCTCCACCTCGACGACTTCCGGATCGCGGTGTCACTGACGCCTACCGGTTGACGTCGTCGGCGTCGGGCCAGAGCGAGCCGTCGACGGGCCACGGCAGCACCTCGAGACGGTGGTCGGCCAGCAGGTCGTCGACCAGCGCCCGGCTTCCGCCGACGAGGGTCGAGTCGAGGTCGGTGTCGTTCGACGTCGCCCAGGCGTGGTCGGCGGGCCACCACGCGCTCGGGCTCTGCCACTCGTGCGCCGCGATGGCCTCGAACTGCTCGTCGGGGGTCGGGACCCACGACCTGCCGTCCGCAGACCGGGCGACGGCCGTCCCGGTGGGCGTGCCGAGGGCGCACGCCACCGCGGGCGCCTCGGCGCACAGCGTCACCACGTCCGCGAGCGGGCGCGCGAAGAGATAGGACTCGCGCACCGGGCGGCGTGTGGTCGGGCTCCCGAGCCACGCGTGGGGCCAGGTGCCGTAGCCCACCCAGTACGCGACGAACGTGCGTTCGGGCTCGCTGGTGTGGCGGGCCAGGGTCTCGGCCAGCGCCTCGAGGCCCTCGCGCGGCAGACGGCCGACCTCGGGCTCGTGCCCGGGCCAGCGATCGGGTTCCGGCCCCTCGCCGCGGGGGTCCAGGTCTCGGTGGCCGGCCAGCCGCCACCACTGCGCCTGTGGGTGCAGGGTGGTGCCGCAGGCCTCGGCGACCTCTGCCCATCGGACGTCGCGCCCTTCCTCGTCTCCGGCCGGGTGCAGGACCCGGGCGTACGCCTCGAAGTCGGCGGGGACCAGGAACCCGACGGCGGCGGGGTTCTGCCGACCGTCGGGCCACGCGGTGTCCCACCAGTCGGCCTCGGCGAGGTCGGCGTCGGGGCGGATCGCGGCGAGGTGCTCGCGCCACGACGGTGGTTTCGAGGCTCGCTCCGCTCGCACCTCAACCACCGACCGGGATCAGCTGCGGACGGCCTCGAGCACGCGCGCGGCGGCCGCGTCGACCGCGACCTCCTCGCGCTCGCCGGTCCGGCGGTCGCGCACCTCGACGGTGCCGTCGGCCAGGCCGCGGCCGACCGTGACGATCGTGGGTAGGCCGATGAGCTCGGCGTCCTTGAACTTCACGCCCGGGCTGACCTTGCCGCGACGGTCGTCGAGGAGCACCTCGACGCCCTGGGCGGTGAGGTCAGCGGCGAGCTTCTCGGCTGCGTCGAAGATGGAGTCGTCCTTGCCTGCGGCGACGACGTGGACGTCGGCGGGCGCGACGTTGCGCGGCCAGCACAGACCGATGTCGTCGAGGGTGCCCTCGGCGATGGCGGCCACGGCGCGCGAGGGTCCGATGCCGTAGGAGCCCATCGTGACGGTGACAAGCTTGCCGTTCTCGTCGAGCACCTTCAGCCCGAGCGCGTCGGCGTACGAGCGGCCGAGCTGGAAGATGTGGCCCATCTCGATGCCACGCGCGGACTCCAGCGTGCCCTCGTCACAGTTGGGGCAGGCGTCGCCGTCGCGCACGTCCGCGGCCTCGATGGTGCCGTCGGGCGTGAAGTCACGACCGACCACGAGGTCGACGACGTGGGAGCCGGCGACGTTGGCGCCGGTGACCCAGCGGGTGCCCTCGACGACGCGGGGGTCCACGAGGTAGCGGATGCCGGACTTCGAGTCCTCGCCGAGGACCTCGGGGCCGATGTAGCCCTTCACCAGCGCAGGGTGCTTGGCGAGCTCGCCCTCGTCCATGGGCTCGACCTCGATGGGCTCGAGCTGGCCCTCGAGGCGCTTCTGGTCGACCTCGCGGTCCCCGGGTACGCCAATGGCCAGGGGCTCGCGCGTGCCGTCGGGGTGCTTGAGCACGACGAGCACGTTCTTGAGCGTGTCGCCGGCGACCCAGGGCCGGTCGTCGCGCGGGAACGTGGCGTTGAGGTGGTCGACGAGGGTGTCGATGGTGGGTGTGTCGGGGGTGTCCTCCGCGTGCGCGGCGGGCGCGTCGCCCCACCCGTTGGACTCCGTCGAGATCGCCTCGGGTGCGCGGACGGTGACGGCCTCGACGTTGGCGGCGTAGTCGCACGTCGTGCAGCGGACGTAGGTGTCCTCGCCGACAGCAGCCTTGGCGAGGAACTCCTCGCTCGCGGAGCCGCCCATCGCGCCCGAGGTCGCCTTCACGATGACGTACTCGAAACCGAGTCGGTCGAAGATCCGGATGTAGGCGTCGCGGTGCTGCTGGTAGGACCTGGCGAGGCCCGCGTCGTCGATGTCGAAGGAGTAGGAGTCCTTCATCACGAACTCGCGCCCACGCAGCAGGCCGGCGCGCGGACGCGCCTCGTCGCGGTACTTCGTCTGGATCTGGTAGATCGAGAGCGGCAGGTCCTTGTAGGAGGAGTAGAGGTCCTTCACCACGAGGGTGAACATCTCCTCGTGCGTGGGGCCGAGGAGGTAGTCGGCGCCCTTGCGGTCCTGGAGGCGGAAGATGTTGGGGCCGTAGTCGGTCCAGCGGTTGGTCGCCTCGTAGGGCTCCTTGGGCAGCAGCGCGGGGAACGACAGCTCCTGGGCGCCCATGTCGTCCATCTCCTCGCGGATGATGGCCTCGATCCGGCGCAGGACGCGCAGGCCCAGGGGCAGCCAGGTGTACATGCCCGGCGCGACCCGGCGGATGTAGCCGGCGCGGACCAGCAAGCGGTGGCTCGGGACCTCGGCGTCGTTGGGGTCGTCGCGCAGGGTGCGCACGAACAGGGTCGACATGCGGAGGAGGCGGCCAGTCATGGGCGCAAGGATAGGTGCGCGCCGCGCGGCACCGCACACCAGATTCGCTGGCGCCTACACTGCCGGCTCCTCCATCGTGCGAACCCCCAAGGACCGAGCCGTGCCCGAGCGTCCCGAGATCGTCTGCATCTGCGGCTCCACCCGCTTCGTCGACGAGATGACCACGGCCAACCGGGACCTCACCTTCGCCGGCGCGATCGTCCTCGCGCCGGGCGTCTTCCTGCGCGTGGAGGACCGCGGCGCGGACGCCCCGATCACCCCGGAGCAGAAGGCTGCGCTGGACGAGCTCCACCTGCGCAAGATCGACCTGGCCGACCGGGTCCTGGTGGTGAACCCGGGCGGCTACGTCGGTGAGTCGACGAGCCGGGAGATCGCGTACGCCCGCGCGACCGGCACGCCGGTGTCGTTCACCGACCCCGACTGACCGTTCCCCCCGCGGAGTCGGACCTAGGTGCCGACCACCGTGAACGACGCTGCCGTCGCGGCCAGCACCGGGTCGCCCGCGGCCAGGGTCCGTGCCGCGAGCAGCGCGTCGCCGAGCCCGCCGCCCGAGCGGAGCCGGGCGTGCAGCGCCACCATCACCTCGACCGTCGCGGCGTCGTCGACCTCGGCGAGGCTCGACACGACACCGGCGGTGCCCATCGACAGGAGCGCCGCGGCCAG
>CAFBMW010000064.1_pt1 | contig 12613 bp, 19 predicted proteins | sample 7269061 | NCBI WGS metagenome assembly CAFBMW01 (sample SAMEA6814074, study PRJEB35770) | uncultured Nocardioides sp. | biome: Freshwater; feature: Freshwater reservoir; material: water | place: Czech Republic | collected 2017-05-23 | depth 30m m | reverse complement strand
CAAGGGCGCAGACCTGCGCCACCTCACGATGGCCGAGTGCGACCAGGTCGCGCTGCAGCTGAACACCCGGCCCCGCAAGACCCTGGAATGGCAGACTCCAGGACAGGCCCTCAACCAGAGGCTCGTTGCAACAGCCGATTGAACTCGCGGCCGTTTCGAGCTTCGATGACCAACGGACAGCCGAGCGGCTGATCGAATCGGTCCTCGATCGCCGATCGCGAGAGATCGACGACTGGCTGAACAAGCCGCAGCCCGGTCGACTCACGCTGACCGACGATCTCGGCGTGCGGACTGGCACGACTCTCGCCCGGGACGGCACCGCCACACTTCCGACCGGCCTCAGGGTCGTACTCCTACCTGACCCGGACGCGCGATCGGGTTGGCGCATACTGACCGCGTTCCCGGACTGAGTGAGGACGACCATGAACGCTCTGCAACAGCTCCTGGCCGGCTATTTCCACCAGGACTGGGACCTCGATGGCGGCACGTCGTCGGACACCGTCGCCGCGTTCCTCAATGAACCCACAGACGTGACGACCGCCTGCGCTGAACAGATCGATCGCCTGCTGGCGGAGGACATCCCCGAGGGTGAGCTCCAGGAGCGCCTCGAGATCTGGGGCAACCAGTACCGAGCCGGTGACACGGACGAGGACTATCGAGGCTGGCTGATCGACGTTCGTGACCAGATCCGGCGATCTCTCGTCTGAGTGCCCCACTCCTAAGACCTCCTCTGGGTTTCCTCCAGACCTCGTCAATCGGCGCATGGACCTCCCCAGCCTTGGGCAGGGGAGCAGGGTGATCCCCGTAGGAAGCTTCGACCACGACCGTGTCGCGCATGCCGCGATGACGGCCCGCCGCGCTGCCCGGATGAGCGAGGTCGAGGCATCCCGGAGGGACGCGGAGGCGGTCCTCGAGAAGCTGCTCGAGCAGTGGCGCGCCGACGACCTCGCCGGCACCGCGTCGGCGTACCTCTGGGACACCACGGCGATGGAGGCGATCGACGCCCTGTCCACGCTGCTGGCGAAGGTCGACCTCGCCCACGGACCCCAGCTGATCAGCCAGCGCACGCACTCCTGATCCCCGGACTCCGCCGCGCTGACCACTGCCCGGCGATACTCGTCGGGTGCCCCGCCGCCACCGCTCGACGTCCGTCTCGGTCGTCCTCACCGTGGCGCTGCTGGCGGCGGTCGTGCTGCTCCACCCGTCGTCACAGATGCAGAACGTGCGGAGCCTGGTCGGCCTCGGGCAGGAGCGGGTGCTGCCCGCACCGCCGATCGAGTCGCTCGGTGGGGCGTACGCCTTCTCCGCGACGCAGCCCCGCTCCGGTGAGCCGGTCGGGTGGGACCCGTGCACGGAGGTGGAGTACGCCGTGAACCCGGCGGGGATGCCCGAGGGCATGCGCCCCCTCGTCGAGCGGGCCGTCGACCGCATCTCCGCCGCGACCGGGCTGGCCTTCGAGGACGCCGGCGACACCGACCGCCGCCCGTTCACGGGCCCGCTCGTGCGGCTCGGCGGCGGGCGACCGGTGGTGATCGGCTGGGGCGACGACGCGGAGTTCCCGGGTCTCGCCGGGCCGGTCGCGGGCCTCGGCGGCGCGGCCGCGGAGGACGGCGCCCAGGGCCGGCGCTACTACGTGACCGGCGGGATCGTGCTCGACGTCGACGCCTTCACCGACGCAGCGGTGGCCCAGCAGCCGCGGATGGTCGAGGCGATCGTGGTGCACGAGCTCGCCCACGTCGTGGGTCTCGACCACGTGGCGGAGCCGATGGAGCTGATGTTCGCCGACAACACCGGTCAGGTGGAGCTCGGCGCCGGCGACCGCGAGGGCCTGGCACGGCTCGGGTCGGTGCCCTGCGGCTGACGTGTCAGCGACGCAGTCGGGGCAGGACGCTCAGAGGTGGTGCAGCTTCGCGAAGGGCGGGGTGATCCGGTAGGCCTGCGACCCGAAGTCGACCGTGACCGCGTGGCTGTCGACCTTGACGACCTTGCCGAGGCCGTACATGTCGTGGCTGACCCGGTCGTCCACGTCGAAGACCTTGATCTCCGCCTCCGCCGCAGGCTTGAACGGGCTGCTCTTCAGGTGCTTCGGCCGTGAGCCGCTCGAGGAGGTCATTTGATCCAAGTATGCACCCGTGGGGGTGATTCTGCTCCATCTCACCCCTGCCTCACCTCATGACGGCACGACCACGCCCGCCCGCACGCAGGCGGCGTACACCCCCAGCACCGGCTCCCCCGCGGTGTTCGTCGGGCGCGAGCCGACCAGCCCCTTCAGCAGCCTCAGGTCCTTGGCGCCGGTGTCGGGATCGTGGTCGATGACCGCGCACCGCGGCACCGGTACGCCGACCCGCAGCCGTGCTCCGCCCACCCCGACCTCGGTGCCGAGCCAGGTGTCCTCGACGTAGGGCTCGTCGGCCTCCACGACGAGCGTGGCGCGGAACCGAGCGGCCTCGACCGGGCGTCCGAGACGCTCGGTCAGGTCGTCCAGGGTCGCGGTGCCGACGAGGGTGACCGGGTCGCCGAAGACCACCGCGCCGCGCGGTGCGGCAGCCAGGCGTAGGTCCGTGCCGAGGAAGCGCGACACCAGCGCGGCGTGCGGGCCCTCGGTCAGCGTGAGCGGGACCGATCGCCCCCAGTAGTCGCACGTGACCGTCTCGCCCGACGCCTCCGGCACCGCGTCGACGGACGACCCGTCGGGCAGCGTCAACGCGAGGCTGCCGCCGTCGACGGACGCGACGACGCCTATCAACGACGGGTGCTGGACCGTGCGCAGCACCCGTCGCGCGCCGACGTCGACCAGGCACCATGCGCGATCGCCGACCGCGCCCCGCTGGTCGAGCTCCAGCCGCGGCACCGGACGGTGCCGCATGCCCTTGACCGGCGCGAAGCCGGCGCTGCGGACGACGAGATCGGCGGGCATGCGGCCCATCGTCCCAGCCGCGTCAGGCGTCGGTCGCCCGCAGGAGCCCGATGACGTACGCCGCCTGCCCGAGGTGCTGCAGGCAGTCCCCCTGGATGCTGACCAGGCGCTGGCCCGCTGTGACGGGCGGGTCCCAGTTCTGGTCGACCTCGCGCTCGAGCTCCGCCTCGTCGACGGTGAGCAGGTAGCGCGCGGTCGCGAGCGTCACCTCGTGGTGGTAGTCGACGAGCAGCCGCGGGTCCTCGATGCGGATCGCGTCGACCTGCTCGCTGGTGTGGCCGTAGCCGATGTCGTCGGTGTCGTTGGGCAGGCCGAAGCGGTCCTGGAAGTCCTCCCAGACCTGCGGCTGGTCGGCCAGGTGCGCGACGTGGTGGTCCTGCACCCGCGCGAGGTGCCACAGCAGCCAGCCGACCGGGTTGCCGGTGCCGCCGGGGCGCTCGTGCAGCGTGCGCTCGTCGAGGCCCTCGGCCACACCGTCGTACAGCTCGGTGATGCGGCCGAAGCCCTCGGTCAGCAGTCCGCGGACGTCCACCGGGTCACTCCGCCGGGGCCGCAGACCTGACCTGCGGCGCGCTCGAGTGCTCGTCCTTCATGTCGTCGATCTCGGCGAGGATGCGCGAGCGCTCCTCGTCGTCGAGCGACACCTTCGCCTCGCGCAGGCCCTCGTCGAGCTGCTGCGCGATGGTGCTGTCCTCGGCGCTGTACTGGTAGGAGCTCACGTCGTCGACCACCCGCTGGGCTGCCTCGACCGCTGCCTGCTGCGCTTCGTCAGTCATGCCGTCCACCGTCGACGACGCCCTCTCGCCGCACAACGCCCGTCGGGGTGGGGGCTCACCGGACCGCCCTCCAGAACGCCTCCAGCACCCCCGCCGACTCCGGTCCCCCGAGCTCGACCTGGGTGAGGACCACGCTGACCGTGCCGTGCGCCGGGTCGACGTACGCCGCGGTGCCGGTGCCACCGACCCAGCCGTAGCGACCGACGACGTTCCACGGCTGCAGAACCGAGGTGTCGACACCGCCGCCGAAGCCCCAGCCCTGCCCGTCGAGGAAGAAGCCGCCCATCTCGCGCTGCTGCGCGGTGGTGTGGTCGGTCATCATCCGCCGCACCGACGTGGGCCGCAGCAGTCCGTCTCCCTCGGCCAGCAGCATCCGACCGAAGGCGAGCATGTCGTCGGCGGTGGTGACGATCCCGCCCGCACCGGAGGCGAAGGCGGGCGGCTGCGCGAAGGCACCGTCGGGTTCGTCGGTGACGACGAGCTCGCCGTCCCGGTGGCCGAAGAGCGTGGTGAAGCGGTCGCGCTTCGCGGCCGGCACGTGGAAGCCGCTGTCGACCATGCCCAGCGGTTCGAGCAGCCGCTCGGCCATCAGGTCGGCGAAGTCCTCACCGCCGGCCCGCGCGAGCAGCACGCCGAGGACGTCGTACGACGCGTTGTAGGTCCAGCCCTCCCCCGGCTGGTGGATCAGCGGGATGTCGGCGAGGCGGCGCATCCACTCGGCCGGCGCGGGCACGGCCCCGACGTCCATCGACGCCTGGCCGAGCCGTTCCACCAGCAGCGGCACCACCGGCGACTCGACGGTCGCGAACCCGTGGCCGGAGGTGGAGGCGAGGAGGTGGCGCGCGGTGATCGGCCGCACGCACGCGACGGTGTCGTCGAGCGCGCTGGTCGGCGTACGCAGCACGCGCGGCTCGGCGAGCTCGGGCAGCAGGAGGCCGACCGGGGCGTCGAGGTCGAGCAGGCCGTCCTCGACGAGCAGCATCGCCAGCGCCGCGGTCAGCGGCTTGGTGATCGAGGCGCCCCGGAAGATCGAGTCGCGCCGCATCGGCGCACCGTCCGGTCCCTGGCGTCCGAGGACCGCCACCTCGACGTCGTCGCCGCGTGAGACCAGCGCGACCAGCCCGGGGACCGCGCCGGAGTCGACGTACGGCCGGAGCGCGGCGTCGAGGTCGGCCATGGCTCGACCGTAGTCGTGGGATCAGGAAGGGGCGAGGACGTCGAGACCCAGCAACGTCGCCGCCTCGGCCATCCGCACGTCGTAGGTGATGACCGACTCGACCTCGAGCCGGATCGCAGCGGCCAGGTGGAGGGCGTCGAGCGATCGCAAGCCGGCTCCCGGGAGGAGGCCGGCCTCGGCGAAGAGGGGCGGCGACAGTTCGTAGAGGTCCACACCACGCAGCAGCTGTGTGACGGCCTGCTGGGTCAGGACAGGCTCGCGTGCAACGACGCGACGCAGCTCCGTCTCCAGCAGCAGGCATGCCACCAGGGTCGACTGCTCGCGACGGAGCTCGTCGACCAGCGCGTCAGACTCTGCTTCAGCCACCAGCAGCTTCACCGCAGCTGACGTGTCGAGGTAGCACCGCCTCAACGATCGCCCCGGAGGTCGTCGAGGTGGTCGGCCATCGGCCGCGACGCTGCCACGCGCGGCAACGCCGTGACGTCGGTCTCCGGAGCGGCGGACCGGACCCGTCGCAGGTCCGAGTCAGGGACGGGCATCAGCCGCGCAACGGGGACCCCGCGTCTGGTCACGGTGAAGGACTCCCCCTCCTCAACGGCGCGGATGATCGCCGCGTTGTCGTTGCGGAGCTCCCGCTGGCTGATCGTCCTCACAGACCGCAACGTAGCACTTCGTAGCACATGAAGGGACGAGGTCATCCGGCTGCCCGGCTCGCGTACGCGCGTTCGAGGAGCAGTCCGCGCGCCGGCTCGTGCACCAGCGCCGCCCACCCCGCCCACACGTCGTACTGGCCTTCCCGGACGAGCAGCCGCCGGGCATCCGACATGGCAGCCGGCTGGAGGGCCGCCGCCGCGACGCGAGGGGCCTCGGTCGGGTGCCCGACTCCGTCGGCTGCTCGTCGCAGGATGCGGAAGGCCGCGCGTGGGATCTCGTCCCGTCCCGCGCGCAGCTGCGCGGTGACTCTCTCGAGGTCGGCGGGCGGGGTGCCGATCCTGAGCAGCTCGATGCTGGGCACGTCGGTCACCAACTCGTAGTGGGTGCGCATGAAGGCACGCTCGACGAGCCTGCCGTCATCGAGGGCCTCCTTCAGTCGAAGCCACGGCTTCGGCGCGGCAGCCAAGTCACGGGCCACCCGCTCCGGGACTGCCATGGGTGCGGTGTCGAACATGAGGAGTTCGTCGACGCCGCTGGGCACCAACCGCCCGATGACCCACCCGCCGTCGCCCGCGGCGTCGCGGGCGCCGAGATCGAGGACCTCCGTCCACGAGTCGCCGCCGAGGTCCTCGACCCTGAGCCGCCCGCCGGGCAGGCTGGGTCCGACCAGGTAGCCGCCCAGCGGGGCTCCGACCCATGAGCGTGCCAGCGCGGCGTGCTCGGCGAGCGGCCCCGTCGCCTGCTCGTCGATGAACCGCGCGAGCCCGCCCATCTCGTGGAGGAGCACCTGGTGGAAGAGCCACGACTCCGCTGCCACCCACGACACGACCCTGATCGGGTCGCCTCCGTTGGCGTGGCAGTCGGCGAGCTGGTCCTCGTGGAAGGTCTCGATGGCGTACTTCAGCGCGAGCCGCTGCATCTTCCCGGTCTCCGCGTCCGGGTCCTCGCACCGGACGGCCTGGTAGGCGATCCAGCGTGCCCACAGCCAGTCGGGGAGCTCGGTGCCGAGCGCGGCGAGCTGGGCCAGCAGGACGTTGTGCCGACTTCGGAGGTGGAGCGCAGGGACGGAAGCGTGCAGCTCGAGCGCGCGGGCGGCGTCGCCGGCCCGCTCTGCGGCGAGGGACTGCGTGACGAGGTCGTGGTCTGCCGCCGACATCCGGTCAGCGACGCGCGGGTGCCGGCGAAAGCCGGGAGCGGGGTTCCGAGACATGCCTCCAGCCAACGTCCGTCCGACCAGCCGCCACAAGCACGTCCTGCGGATCTGTGGACAGGTGCCGGGCCTGTGGAGACTCGTTCGCCAAGCGCCCCTACTAGGGGGCAGGGTCGGCGCCATGTTCGAACCAGTCCTCACCACCCAGGCCCAGATGGAAGATGCGTGGCGCGAGCTGATGGGTCCGTGGAGCTTCAGCGGCCACAGCGTCTGGATGATGCTCGTCGTCGACGACCGACCACTGCCTCACCTCACCGAGATCGCGGAGGCCGAGGATCCGCCCGACACGTCCGAGGCGGACGGCCTCGCGGACCTCCTGCTGATGCTCGACAACGAGGTGGCGCCCGGAGCCCGCGTCGCCTTCCTGCGGTCCCGCCCCGGCAAGGACGTCGTCACCGACAGCGACCGCGCCTGGGCGCGGAGCCTGTACGCCTCCGCGCGACGCGCCGGCGTGCCCTGCGAGGTGGTGCACCTCGCCACCCGCGGGGCGATCCGCCCGATCCCCGCGGACGTCATCGGCATCCGCTAGACCATGGGCGGCGTGCGGAAGGATGGATCCATGCCGCTCTCCTTGGACGAGGTCCACGACTTGATCGACTCGTGGGAGTTCGACCCACGCGTCGACACGCTGGGACCGGCGACCGAGCTGTTGACGACGATGGCCCCCGCGGATCCCGGGCGTCTCGACGTGTTGCAGGTGATCGCAGACCACCAGGCGATGCGCGGAGATGTCGAAGCGGCGCTCGCGACCCTCGATCAAGCCGGCCCCACCTCTGCCGAGGATGCCGACGTCATTCGCGCCATGCGCGTCTCGTTCCTCGTCGAGGCAGGCCGCGGCCAGGAAGCCGAACCGTTGCTCCTCGACCTCCGGCACCGTGGCCCCAGCCTGCCGTCCGAGGCGCTCGAGCGAGTCGCCGACACCCTCGAGGGAGCTGGACGCCTGCGCGAGGCGATGCGCTGGTTCACCATCGGGCTCCGGGACCTCGACCCGCAGAACGACCTACCCACCGCCGAGGAGGAGTACGCCCTCATCGGCCGGTGGCGGGTGCGGCAGGCGCTCGACCTTCCCCCGGACCACTACGACGAGCTCGCACGCATCACGCTGGACCTGCGGCGAGCAACATGAGCCCGTTCCCGCTCGCACTGGTCGACCGCGCCGAGTCCCTCCTCGACCGCTCGGATCGCGCGGTCCTCGGGATCACCGGCCCGCCCGGGTCCGGGAAGTCCACGCTCACCTCGGCACTGCTATCCGCACTGGCCTCACGGCTCGGCGCCGATGCCGTCGGGCACCTGCCCATGGACGGCTTCCACCTCGCCGACGTCCAGCTGGACCGGCTCGGACTGCGTGACCGCAAGGGTGCGCCGGAGACCTTCGACGTCGACGGCTACGTCGCAGCGCTCGCGCGCCTGCACTCCTCGCCGCACTCCGTCCTCTACGTCCCGGGCTTCGAGCGCGACCTCGAGCAACCGATCGCGGCGGCCGTCGTGATCCCGCCGTCGGCGCGGCTGGTCGTCACCGAGGGCAACTACCTCCTGCTGCCCGACGGCGGGTGGCAGCACGTACGCCCCCTGCTAGCCGAGGCGTGGTTCGTCGAGGTCGACGACGACGTACGCCGCTCGCGGCTGGTGCGTCGGCACGAGGAGTTCGGGAAGTCGTCCGACGCCGCTCGGGCGTGGGTGGACCGGGTCGACGAGCCGAACGCCTGCCTTGTCTCCTCGACGCGCGACGCAGCAGACCTCGTCGTGGACACGTCGCTGGTCGAGTAGCCCCACCCCCTCGCTGGTCGAGCAGCCGCGAGGAACGAGCGGCGTATCGAGACCCATGCCGTTGTCCACAGATCCATCGCGAGGGGTGCCATCACCGGGGCCGACTCCGTGAGGGTGAAGGCGTGCGGATCAGTGTCGAGTGCGGGGGCTACGCCGAGGCGGCGAGCGTGTGCCGGACCGCCAACCACGTCGCCGCGCTCCTCACCGAGTCCCTGGCCGGCAAGTTGCACGGGTACGCCGCCATGGCGGGCGATGACGCCACGAGCAGCGACTTCTCCGCGGCCTACGACCCCGCCGCGCGCCAGGCCGTGGGCGCCCTGACTGACCTCACGCACGCCCTGATCGGGCTCGGTCGGCTCGTCGACCTCAGTGGTCTGACACATGCCCGCGCCGAGGCCGATGCTGCTGGGACCAGGACGAACGCCTACACCGGCGGCGGCCTCGACGCGGACGCGTTCGTGCGCGTCTCCCCCGACCTCCCACCCTCCAGCCTGGGCGGATCAGTCGCCACGGGACTCGGCGACGTCCACGCATGGATCCTCGACCAGATCGAGGGATTCGTGTGGCCGGGCGCCGACGTCGACCGGCTCCGCGACGCGGCCGACAGTTGGCGACGTACGGGTGGGTCGGTCGCCGACCTCACCGGCCATCTCGACGCGGTCACCCGCCTGCTGGAGCGCCAGCTGTCCCCGGAGATCCCGATCGCCTTGTCCGCGATCGCCGACCTGCGGGCGCTCGTCGAGGACACCGCCGACCAGCTCCTCGCGCTCGCCGATGCGTGCGACGACTACGCCGCGGCGGTGGAGGACACGCGAGCCCGCACCCGTTCCCTCCTCGCAGAGATCGGTCAGATGATCGTGGAGGAGGTCGCTCTCACCGCGATCGTCGCCGGTATCACCGGTGGCCTCGGCGGCGGCGTGAAGGCGGGTGCCGCCCTCGCCCGCATCCGCGCCCAGGCGCCGCGCTTCCACGCCCTCCTGACCGCCCTGCGCACGGTTGTCGCGTCCGCCGCCTCGCGGCTCCGGACCGCCGAGGACCAGCTGGTGCGAGCGCGTGAGGGCTTCGGCCGGTTTGCTCGGGCGCCCATCCGGGACGAGCGCGGGGAGATGACACAACCACTCGGATGGGGCGGGGCGAGGGCCGAGCGGCTCAGGCAGGTGAGAGCGACCATCGACGATCCGCGCCTCTTCGACCCTGCGAGCCTGCGGGGACTGGCGGCCGAGGACATCGCGACGATGTTGCGAGACTGGCCCACTCGAGCTGCATCGCGAGGCGATGGCGTGGTCTACGAAGACCCTCTCAACCGTGGTCGTCAGATCAGGATCATGGAAGGCTATCCGGGGAACAGGCCCGACCCCGTCACGCACGGGCCCTACGTCGTGGTCTCGCAGAACGGTCCTCCGCTCAAGTTCGCACTGGAAGGAAACCTCACGCTGTGAATGCCTTGCCCGTGGTGGCCCCGGTCGTGGAGGACCTCGAGGAGATCTTCGACTCCGAGGGGTTCCTGCCCCTGTACCAAGTGGCCTGGACGATGTCCGGCTCGGTGAGCCGCGACGACGTTCGCTTCGACGATCTCTGTCGTGAAGCCTTCGAGGCGTTTCGCACCCGCCATCCCGACCTCCTGCTCGCGTGGGTGCCCTGGCCCATCGACCTCTCAGAGGCCCGTTCGGTCGCAACCGGGACCCCGATCGACCTCGATCTGGATCCAGAAGCCCCGACCGACACACCACTCCTGGCGCTGGTAGCGCCGGACCTCCTCCCCGCGTGAGAGCGCCATCGTGTCCGGCAGGATGCGTCCGTGCGCATCGGGACCTGGAACCTCGCCGGCCGCTGGTCGGACGCCCACCTCGCCCTCCTGCTCGAAGCCGACTGCGACGTCTGGCTGCTGACCGAAGTCAACGAGCGGACGAGCCTGCCCGGGTACGCGTTGCACCTCACGCAGGCACGGATGGCAGCGTGACGACGATGGTCTGGGATCGCCAGCCGTCTGCCGATGGCATCCCTGCCCGACCCGCACCCGGCGAGCGCGGCCGCCCGGGTGGGCCCTACGACGTATGTCAGCTCGGTGCTCCCGTGGCGGGCCTGCGGCGCACGCACGCCGTGGGTCGGAACCACGCACACCGACAAGACCGCCCACGCGGTCGACGACCTGCTGCTCCACCTCCGCGCCGCTGACGGACTCGTGTGGGGCGGCGACTGGAACCACGCGCTCAGCGGCAGGGAGTACGCCGGATCGCTGGGCGGCAGGAAGGTCGTCCTCGATGCCGTCGACCAGCTCGACCTCTCCGTCCCGACCGCCGACCTGCCCCACCCGATCGACGGCCTGCTGAGCATCGACCACGTCGCCGTCCCGCGCGGTACCGCGACCACGGCGTCGCGGCTCCCCGCTGAGCGCGACGGCACGCGACTGTCCGACCACGACGCGTACGTGGTCGAGGTCTTCACCGCTTCGGCGGTCGAGTAGCGACGAGCAGCTCAGTCGGCCTACGTCCGTCTGGTGAAGGTGACGGTGTTGTCGGCGTGGATCGTCATCACGTACGTCGCGTCGTGAGCGAGCCGGTGATGTCGTGGGCACAGGAGTCGGCCGTTGGCGAGGTCGGTGAGCCCGCCACGCGACCAAGGATCGTCGTGGTGGGCGTGACACCCGGAGGCCGAGGTCTCGCAACCCCGGGCGGTGCAGCCGCCGTCGCGCAGACCGAGCGCGATGCGCTGAGGCTTGGTGAAGAGCCGCACCGCGCGGCCCATGTCCAGCGGCACGGACTTCGAGTCGAGCACGACCGGGATGATCCCAACCTCGCACGCCAGCCGCCGCGCCTGCCCTGCGGACATCCGCGAACCGTCATCCAGCAACGCCGTCGCGGTCTCGCCCAGCAGCTGCTCGATCGTCATCGTCACCACGACGGTCGCGTTCACCCCCGCCGTCTGCGGGGTCGCGTCCACCGGATAGCGCTCGACGTACTCGACCAGGGCCTCCCCCAACCGGCGCCGCAGCGGCTTCCACTCGCCCGTCTCATCCCGGAGCTCGTCCTCGGTGTGGCGGGCCGGGTTGGCCAGCGCCAGCAGGTGCCGCTTCAACATCGCCCCCACGTGGGACGGCACGACGAAGCTCCCGTGGCAGCGGCCCTCGCCGTCGTCGGACATGGTGAAGTCGGCCTGCGCCGCTGCTCGGCGCTCCTCCGCCTCGAGCACGGCAGCCTCGTGGCACTCGCCCACCTCGGGGGCAACCACGTCGAGGATCCGCTTGCCGATCTGCCTCAGCTCACGCGCATCGTGCTGACGAGCAAGCTCGAGGAGCACGCTCTCGGCCTGCTCGCGGGTCTCGAGGTCGACGTGGGAAGGGAGCGCGTCAACCGCCTCCACGACCACCCGCGCCTGCTCCGAGCGCACCGCGCCCGACGTCAATGCGGTCGCGACCCACGGGTGCTCCTCCAGCGCCCGCCCCAGCGCCAGGTCGCGGCGCGCCTCGCGCCGCGTCGTCCTGGTCTCGACCGCCAGCCACGCCGCCGCGTCACGCAGCCCGTGCGCGGTGGCCACGTCGTCCGACGCACCCAGCACCCGCGCCAGCAACGCATCCAGCTGCGACCGCACTTCCGTGAGCCCGACGAGCGCCGACTGCTTCTCCCCCACCGACATGAAGGCCGGCTCCACCGACGCCACGCCCTTCAGCGCAGCACCGAGGTCGTCGGCACACTCGATGATCGGATGCACCAGCCACCTCCTCGCACGCACTCACGGATCACCGCCCGGGTCGGGCGGAGCGGAGAGGCATGACTGGTGGCACCGTTGCCAGGTCGTCACCCGAGAGCCGAAGGCATCCCGCCAGCACCACGACGGGTTCTATGGATGACTGTCCCGGTCCCGGGATCCCCGTCACCTCAGACGAGGGATCCGTTCCGGACCGGCGTGCTCATGCTATCGTACATCTGTTCGAATATGAACGCAAGAGGCACACTCACGAGAGCGCGCGAGTTCAATCGGCTGTTGCAACGAGCCTCTGGTTGAGGGCCTGTCCTGGAGTCTGCCATTCCAGGGTCTTGCGGGGCCGGGTGTTCAGCTGCAGCGCGACCTGGTCGCACTCGGCCATCGTGAGGTGGCGCAGGTCTGCGCCCTTG
>CAFBMW010000063.1_pt1 | contig 12691 bp, 13 predicted proteins | sample 7269061 | NCBI WGS metagenome assembly CAFBMW01 (sample SAMEA6814074, study PRJEB35770) | uncultured Nocardioides sp. | biome: Freshwater; feature: Freshwater reservoir; material: water | place: Czech Republic | collected 2017-05-23 | depth 30m m | reverse complement strand
GCCCGGGTACGACGACGGCGCGCCGGGCAGGAGGTCGGTCCTGCCCGGCGCGCCGTACGAGGTGTGCGCGGGTGTCGCGTCAGCGCGCGGCGGTGCCCTCGACGTAGTCGGTGTCGTGCGACTTCACCCAGGCCATGAGCTTGCGCAGCTCGCGACCGGTCTGCTCGATGGGGTGGGACTCACCCTTCTTGCGGAACTCGGTGAACTCGGGCGAGCCGTTGTCCATGTCGGTGATGAAGCGCTCGGCGAACGCGCCGTTCTTGATGTCGGCGAGCACGTCCTCCATGTTCTTCTTCACGTCCGGGGTGATCACGCGCGGGCCGGAGACGTAGTCACCGAACTCGGCGGTGTCGGAGACCGACCAGCGCTGCTTGGCGATGCCGCCCTCGTACATCAGGTCGACGATGAGCTTGAGCTCGTGCAGGCACTCGAAGTAGGCCACCTCGGGCTGGTAGCCCGCCTCGGTGAGCACCTCGAAGCCGTACTGCACGAGCTGCGAGGCGCCGCCGCAGAGTACGGCCTGCTCGCCGAACAGGTCGGTCTCGGTCTCCTCGGTGAAGGTGGTCTTGATGCCGCCGGCGCGCAGGCCGCCGATCGCCTTGGCGTAGGACAGCGCGAGGTCCCAGGCCTTGCCGGACTCGTCCTTCTCCACCGCGACGAGGACCGGCACGCCGCGCCCGTCGACGTACTCACGACGCACGAGGTGGCCGGGGCCCTTGGGCGCGACCATGAAGACGTCGACGCCGGCGGGCGGGGTGATGTAGCCGAAGCGGATGTTGAAGCCGTGGCCGAAGACGAGCGTGTCGCCGGGGGTGAGGGCGGGCTCGATCTCCTCGGCGTAGAGCTTCCGCTGGTGCTGGTCGGGCGCGAGGATGACGATCAGGTCGGCCTCCTCCGCGGCCTCGCGGGGCGTGAGGACGCGCAGGCCCTCGGCCTCAGCCTTGTCGCGGCTCTTCGAGCCGGGCTGCAGCCCGATCCGGACGTCGACGCCGGAGTCGCGCAGGGACAGCGCGTGGGCGTGGCCCTGGCTGCCGTAGCCGATCACCGCGACGTTCTTGCCCTGGATCAGGCTCAGGTCGGCGTCGTCGTCGTAGAACATCTCAGCCACTGGGGGCTCTCCTTCATGGGTTGGGGTGGAACTCGTGATCGAGCAGCCGCGCGGAGCGGCGTGTGGAGATCGGATCAACCAGCGATCGTGATCGCGGAAACGGGGGCAGGGACGGTGACGGTGCGCTGCGGGCGCTCGCTGATCGAGCGCGAGCCGCGACCGATCGCCACCATGCCGGACTGGACGAGCTCGCGGATGCCGAAGGGCTCCAGGACGCGGAGCAGGTCGGCGAGCTTGTCGGCGTTGCCGACGGCCTGGACGGTGACGGCGTCCGGCGCCACGTCGACCACCTTGGCGCGGAACAGCTGGACGGCGTCGAGGACCGCACCGCGCGTGGTGGCGTCGGCGCGGACCTTGACGAGCAGGAGCTCGCGGTTGACCGAGGCGGAGCCGTCGAGCTCGACGATCTTGATGACCTCGACCAGCTTGTTGAGCTGCTTGGTGACCTGCTCGAGCGGGGACTCCTCGACGTTGACCACGATGGTCATCCGCGAGATCTCCGGGTGCTCGGTCGGGCCGACGGCGAGGCTGTCGATGTTGAAGCCGCGGCGGGAGAACAGCCCCGCGATGCGGGCCAGGACGCCGGGCTTGTTCTCGACCAGGACGGACAGGGTGTGCTTGCTGCTCATCGACGTCCTCGCTTCGCTCCGGGCGCCGACGAGGCTCCCCGTTCACAGTGCTTGATGGTGGTCTCGCTTCGCTCGTCCACTAGAGGTCATCCTCGTCGAACTGGGGCGCGAGGTCGCGCGCGTACTGGATCTCGTCGTTGCTGCTGCCGGCGGCGACCATCGGCCACACCATCGCGTCGCGGTGGACGCGGAAGTCGACCACGACCGGCTGGTCATTGATCGCCATCGCCTTCTCGATCGTGGCGTCGACCTCCTCGGGAGACTCGCACGCCAGGCCCACGCAGCCGTAGGCGTCGGCGAGCTTGACGAAGTCGGGGATCCGCTTGGAGTGCAGGTCGGTGTTGGAGTAGCGCTCGTTGTAGAACAGCGTCTGCCACTGGCGCACCATGCCGAGGGACTCGTTGTTGATGATCGCGACCTTGATCGGGATGTCGTTGATCGCGCAGGTGGCGAGCTCCTGGTTGGTCATCTGGAAGCACCCGTCACCGTCGATCGCCCAGACCGTGGAGTCGGGCATACCGACCTTGGCGCCCATGGCCGCCGGCACCGAGAAGCCCATCGTGCCGAGGCCGCCGGAGTTGAGCCACGTGTTGGGCCGCTCGTAGTCGATGAAGTGGGCCGCCCACATCTGGTGCTGGCCGACCCCCGAGGTGAAGATCGTCTCGGGGCCGGCGATCGCGCCGAGTCGCTCGATGACGTACTGCGGGGACAGCGAGCCGTCGGCGGGGGCGTCGTAGCCGAGCGGGTAGCTCTTCTTCAGCCCGGCGAGGAAGGCGACCCAGGACTCGTAGTCACCGTCGGCGCCCTCGGCCTGCAGCAGCGCGACGAGCTGGGCGATGACCTCGCGGCAGTCACCCACGATCGGCACGTCGGCGTGGCGGTTCTTGCCGATCTCGGCCGGGTCGATGTCGGCGTGGATGACCAGCGCGTTGGGGGCAAAGGAGTCGAGGTTGCCCGTCACCCGGTCGTCGAAGCGCGCTCCGAGGCTGATGATGAGGTCGCTCTTCTGCAGGCCTGCGACCGCCGCCACCGTGCCGTGCATGCCGGGCATGCCGAGGTGCTGCGGGTTGCTGTCGGGGAAGGCGCCGCGCGCCATCAACGTGGTGACGACCGGGATGCCGGTGAGCGCGGCCAGCTGGGCCAGCTCGCGCGAGGCGCGGGCGCGGATCACGCCACCGCCGACGTAGAGCACCGGGCGCCGGGCTTCGCGGATCAGGCGCACGGCCTCCTTGATCTGCTTGGCGTGGGGCGTGGTGACGGGCCGGTAGCCCGGCAGCTGCAGCTCGGTCGGCCAGGCGAAGGTCGTCTGCGCCTGCAGCGCCGACTTCGCGACGTCGACCAGCACCGGGCCGGGGCGACCGGTGGAGGCGATGTGGAAGGCCTCGGCGATGGTGCGCGGGATGTCGGCGGGGTCGGTGACCAGGAAGTTGTGCTTGGTGATCGGCATCGTGATGCCGCGGATGTCGGCCTCCTGGAAGGCGTCGGTGCCGATCATCGCGGCGCCGACCTGGCCGGTGACGGCGACCATCGGCACCGAGTCCATGTGCGCGTCGGCCAGCGGCGTCACCAGGTTGGTCGCGCCCGGCCCCGAGGTGGCCATGCAGACCCCGACGCGTCCGGTCGCCGAGGCGTACCCCTGCGCAGCGTGCCCCGCACCCTGCTCGTGGCGGACCAGGATGTGCCGGATCCGCGTGGAGTCCATCAGCGGGTCGTACGCCGGGAGGATCGCGCCGCCGGGGATGCCGAAGATGTCGGTCACGCCGGCCGCCTCCAGGGACGTCACGAGGCTCTGCGCTCCCGTGACCGATCCGCTGCCCTGTCCGCCCTGCTCCGTCATGGTTCTTCTTCCGTCGTGTCCGGCCCAACAAAAAACCCCTCGGCCCGGTGGGCGACGAGGGGTGACGCGTGTGCCTGCGGCCTGGGGCCTCAGCTCACGCGTCGCGTGCGTACAAGAATCTCGGTGCGCATGCGACAACCGTCGTCGCCGGGAGCCTCCGGCGTCAAGCAAGTGTGACAGTCGTCCCAACATGTGGAACAGGAGTCCCACTATGTGGCACGGCGGGCGCGGTCAGCGGTCCAGCGGGGTGCAGATGCACGAGCGATTGCCGTCGGTGTCCTCGACCACCCAGTACGACGGGGCAGCGGCGTCGCTGACCAGCCGTCCCCCGGCGTCGAGGACGGCCTGCAACCGCCGCTCCCCCTCGTCGTGCGGCACCCAGACGTCGAGGTGCCAGCGCTGGTCGTGGTCCTGCTCGGGCAGCTCGGGCCCGGTCTCGTCCTCGCTCGTCGCGGGCTCCTGGAACCACAGCGTGGAGACCTGACCGCTGGGGTCGACGGGCTCGCCGTCCTTGACCTCGCCACCGATGAGTGCGGCGTAGAACGGAGCGAGCCGCGCCCCGTCCACGGTGTCGAGCCCGGGCTCGACCTGGGTCAGCCCGGAGACGTCCGCCGTGGCGCCCAGCTCGGCAGCGAAGCCGCTGATCCGACGCGCGAGGTCGACGTCGCGGGTGGTGATGCCGCCGACGTCGTGGCTGGACAGGGTGACGATCACCTCGGGATAGGTCAGCGAGACGTCCGGGTGGTGGTCTGCCTCGTCGGCGGCCGCGCCGATCCGGTCCACCAGGGCGACACCGGTCGCGAAGTCTCCCGTGCGGAAGCGCGCCCGGAGCCGGTTGAGCACCACGCGCCAGTCGTCGAGGCCTGCCGCGAGGAGGTCGTCGTGGGACAGGCGTGCCTTCGGGTCAGCGGTCGGGTCGCTCATGGGACCGACCCTGCCACGGGCCACCGACAGCGGCCACCCCCGCCGGGATCAGGCCAGGGTCTGGGTGATCTCGTGGCGGTCACCGTCGACCACCACGCGCGCCAGGGCGCCGTTGACCAGCGGCAGGTGCGGCGGCACGTGCCCGATCTCGAGGTCCCACACGATCGGCAGGTCGAGCCGGCCCAACGCGTCGAGCACCGCCTGCCGCTGCGTGAGGTCGGGGTGGTCGGGCGCCCTGGTGCTGCCCACCAGCACCGCCGCTGCGCGGTCGAACCAGCCCGCCAGCCTCATGCCGTGCAGGAAGCGGCAGATGTCGACGGCGTGGTCCTCGCAGGCCTCGACGTAGACGATCGTCGGCTCGTCCAGCGCCTCCGCCCAGCCCCGCACGTCGCCGTACGGCGTCCCGGCGACGTGGCCGATCGTCTCGATGCAGCCGCCGACGAGCCTCCCCGACACGTCGAGGCTGCCTCCCCCGTGGAGCTCCCAGGCGCCCGTGCCCACGTGCTTCCACGTCGTGGCGAGCGGGTCCTCCTCGAAGCGCCACCAGTCGGTGACGACCCCTGAGTCGCGCTGGACGAACGGGCCCGGGCCGCTGACGAGGTCGAGCCAGTGCAGCAGCCCGTCGGGGACGGCGTACGGCGTGTCCGCGAGGTTGTCGCCGTGGACGGTGGCCCACCCGAGGCGGGTGGTGATCGGGAGCAGGACCGTGGAGAGGTCCGAGAAGCCGACCAGCCACGTCGGCTCGGCCGCAGCGAGGGTGTCCCAGTCCAGGAGGTCGACCAGGTCGATGGCGGTCTCGCCGCCCCACGGGGGGACGACGCACGCGACGTCGGGGTCGGCGAGCATCCGGGTGAGCTCGGCGGCGCGCGCAGCCGCCGGCGCGGATGTCAGGCCGGTGCCGTCCATGCACTCCCCCACCACCACGTCGTACCCACGCTCGCGGAGCCACCCGACGCAGAAGTCGATGCGCGCAGCGGCGGCGCCCGCCACCCCGGCCGACGGCGAGGTGACACCGATGCGGTCGCCGGGACGGAGCGGGCGCGGGAAGCGCAGCGGCATGTCCATCCTCAGAGTCTGCCACCCTGTGTCCATGGGTTTCGGTGACGTCCTGGGCCAGGCCATCCACTCCTCGAGCGCGGTGCCGCGCCTCTACGTCGCCGCGCGGAAGGCCGGGCTGGGGACCTCGGACGCGTTCGAGGCGCTCCGCATATCCCGCGACGCGATGACCAGCGCCGCCCAGCACGGGCGGGGCGTGCCGGGACGCGCCAACGCGATGCGGCACTTCATGTGGCAGGCCGTCCTGACGGCGCGCTTCGGTCTCGACGCCGCCCGCACGATCGCGGCCGCGCAGGAGGCCGGCACTCCGAGTCGGAGGGACTCGCGCGTGGACGCGCACAACAACGAGGTCGGCCAGGCCTACGGCGCCGAGCACGCCGCCGACCTCAGGCCGCTCACCCCCGGCGAGGCGATGGCGAGCCTGGTGCCGGTGGCACTGGCGAAGTGGGAGTCCGACGAGCTGGTCTGGGTCAGGTAGTCACCAGGAAGTGAGGCCCTCGCGGTCGTGCTCCCCGTCGGGCCACACCGCACGCACCACGCCGGCAGCGGCGAGCGCCTTGCGGCAGCCGGGGCACGGCGGGTCGGTGATGTAGGCGGTCGCACCCTTGGTGTCGCGGGTGGCGAACAGCAACGCGTTGACCTCGGCGTGGATGGCGATGCAGAACCCCGGCGTGCCGGGCCGGTCGTAGTCCCCCAGCCCGGGCACGTCGTCGTACCCCAGCCGGCCGCGCGGGCAGGCGCCCGCCAGGCAGTCGTCCTCGCCGGGCGCCGCACCGTTGTAGCCGGTGGCGATGATGCGGTGCTCGATCGTCAGCACCGCACCGACGCGGCGGCGCGTGCACTTCGCGCGCGCCGAGACGGCCGAGGCGATGCCGAGGAAGTAGTCGTCCCAGCCGGGGACCGTGGGGGGCTGGCTCACGGGAGGACAGACTGCCCGATCTCACCGGGGTTGTAGGCGACTTCCCAGCGGAAGCCGTCCGGGTCGGCGAAGTAGCCGGTGTAGCCGCCCCACTCGCGCTCCGCGGCCTCGCCCACCTCGCTGGCCCCGGCGACCCGGGCCTGCTCGAGCACCGTGTCGACGCCGCGGGCGGTGGCGAGGTTGTGGGCGAGCGTGATCGGGGGTACGCCACCGCGCGCCGGCGGGTGCCCGATCTCGGCGGTGAAGCCGCGCTCGTCCCACAGGCTCAGCACGACCTTGTCAGCGACCCGGAACATGAGGACCTCGTCCGGCTCGTCGAGCTCGGGCTCCCACCCGAGCCCCTCGACGTAGAAGCGCCGCGAGGCGCCGAGGTCGGCGACCGCGAGGGTGATGAAGCTGACGCGCTGGTCCATGTCAGTCCTCCGTCTTCTCGGGCGGGCGTGCCGCGAGGCGCGCGCGCTGGCGTCCCCCGTCGTCGAAGTTGCTGTCGTCGAGCCAGTCATCGAGGGCCTTGCTGACCCGTGGCCACTCGACGTCGGTGATCGAGAACCAGTCGGTGTCGCGGTTGCGGCCCTTGTAGACCACGGCGTTGCGGAATCGGCCCTCCCAGATGAAGCCCAGCCGGATCGCGGCGCGCCGCGACGGGGCGTTGAGGCTGTCGCACTTCCACTCGTAGCGCCGGTAGCCGAGGTCGTCGAAGACGTGGCGCATCAGCAGCGCCATCGCCTCCGTGGCCGCACGGCTGCGCTGGAGCTGGCGGCCGAAGGCGATCCCGCCCACCTCGATCGAGCCCATCGCGGGATCGATGCGCATGAGCGAGCAGAACCCCACCGCGCGGTCGGTCTCGGCGGCCACGATGGCGAAGGTGACCTGGCCCGCCTCGCGGGTCGCGTCGAGGATCCGCGCCAGCTCGTCGCGGTCGCGGGGGCGCTCCCAGAAGAGGTACGTCCAGACCGGGTCGTCGTCGGAGCGGCACAGGGCCGCGAACAGGTGGTCGACGTGCTGGGGGCCGACCGGCTCGAGGCGTACGCCGCGCCCCTCGAGGACCGTGTCCCCGGCCGGGACCCTCGCCGGGGTCCACTCCACGGGGCGGCCGATCCGCTGGCCGTGGTCGTTGGTGCTCCGGGTCCGGGTCGCCGAGAGCCGCACTCCCACGGGTTGGCTCATCGCAGGGCCTCCGCCACCGCGGCGATGCCGCGCTCGACCTCGTCGAACGACGTGGACAGCGGCGACAGGCCGATCCGCAGACCGCCGGGGTCCCGGTAGTCGGGGATGACGTCGCGCTCCCACAGGCGTGCGGTGACCTCGCGCATCCGGTCGTGGTGGAGCGTGACGTGGCCGCCGCGCCGGGCCGGGTCGCGCGGCGACGCGAGGGTGACCTCGGGCAGGTGTGCGTCGGCGAGCTCGACGGCGTACGACGTCAGCGCGACGGACTTGGCACGGATCGCCTCGATGCCGGCCTCCTCGACGAGCTCGAGCATCGCCTGCATCGCGACCATGCCGAGGATCGGGGGCGTGCCGGAGATGAACCGCCGGATGCCGGCGGCCGGCGTGTAGCCCGGACCCATCAGGAACGGGTCGGCGTGGCCCATCCAGCCCTGGATCGGCTGGGTGAGCTCGCCCTGGAGGCGCTCGGCGACGTAGCCGAAGGCGGGCGAGCCGGGGCCGCCGTTGAGGTACTTGTAGCTGCAGCCGACCGCGAGGTCGACGTCCCACGCGTCGAGCTCGACCTCGACGGCACCGGCCGAGTGGCACAGGTCCCAGAGCACCAGAGCGCCCGCGTCGTGGGCGATCCGGGTGAGCTCGGGGGCGTCGGCCAGCCACGCCGAGCGGTAGGCCACGTGGTTGAGCACGACGAGGGCCGTGCGCTCCCCCACGACCTCGCGCAGCTGCTCGGGCGTCACCCCGGCGGAGGTGTCGACCTCGATCCAGCGCAGGGACAGGCCGCGCTCGGCGGCGATCCCCTCGGCGACGTAGCGGTCGGTCGGGAAGTTGTCGGTGTCGATGACGATCTCGGTGCGGGACGGCTCGGTGCGGGCGACGTGGTCGACCGCGGCACGCATCAGCTTGTAGAGCCAGACGGTCGTCGAGTCGCCGATCGCCGTCTGGCCGGCCGCGGCACCCAGGCAGATGCGAGCAAGGTCGTCCCCGAGCGTGGTCGGGAGGTCCATCCAGCGCTCGTCCCAGCCGCGGATCAGGCGCCCGCCCCACTCCTGCTCGACGAACGTGCCGAGTCGCTCGGCCGTGGCCGCGACGGGCCGTCCGAGCGAGTTGCCGTCGAAGTAGACGAGGTCGGAGGCGGCGCCGACGAAGCGCTCGCGGAAGTGCGCCAGCGGGTCGGCGACGTCGAGGTCGGTTGCGGTGCTCACGCTCCGCAACCTATCCGCCGACGTCCCGGCGCTCGTCCCCGCGTCAGTAGCAGACCGCGCCGTGGGCCGCGGACTGCACGACCTTGCGGTACTTGCCGAGCACGCCGCGGGTGTACTTCGGCGGCAGCGGCTCCCAGCCCTCCGCGCGCCGGGCCAGCTCGGCCTCGTCGACGTGGACGTCGAGGGTCATGTTGGCCACGTCGAGCGTGATCTGGTCGCCGTCGACGAGGAAGGCGATCGGGCCGCCGTCGCTCGCCTCTGGCGCGATGTGGCCCACGCAGAGCCCGGTCGTGCCGCCGGAGAAGCGCCCGTCGGTGATGAGCAGGACGTCCTTGCCGAGGCCGGCGCCCTTGATCGCGCCGGTGATGGCGAGCATCTCGCGCATGCCCGGACCGCCCTTGGGGCCCTCGTAGCGGATGACCACGACGTCGCCGGCCTTGATCTGCCCCTCGGTCAGGGCGTCGAGCGCCTTGCGCTCACCGTCGAAGACGCGGGCGGTGCCGGTGAAGGTCGAGTCGTCGAACCCGGCGCTCTTGACCACAGCGCCGTCCGGGGCGAGCGAGCCCTTGAGGATGGTCAGACCGCCGGTCGCGTGGATCGGGCGCTCGAGCTGGCGCAGGATCTCGCCGTCGAGGGGCTTCGGGTCGAGCTCGGCGAGGTTCTCCGCCATCGTCTTGCCGGTGCAGGTGAGCACGTCGCCGTGCAGATGTCCGGCGTCGAGCAGGGCACGCAGCAGCACCGGGATCCCGCCGACGCGGTCGAAGTCGGTCCACACGAAGCGGCCGAACGGCTTCATGTCGGCCAGGTGCGGGACGTTCTTGCCGATGCGGGTGAAGTCGTCGAGCGTCAGGTCCACCTCCGCCTCGCGGGCGATGGCCAGCAGGTGGAGGACGGCGTTGGTGGAGCCGCCGAGGGCCATCGCCATCGCGATCGCGTTCTCGAAGGCCGGCTTGGTCATGATCTGGCGCGCGGTGATGCCCTGGCGGAGCATCTCCACGACGGCCTCACCGGACTTGTGCGCGAAGCCGTCGCGGCGACGGTCCACCGCGGGCGGCGAGGAGCTGCCCGGGAGGCTCATCCCCAGCGCCTCGGCGACGCTGGCCATGGTGTTGGCGGTGTACGCCCCACCGCAGGCACCTTCGCCGGGGCAGATGGCCCGCTCGATCTCGTCGACCTTCTCGCGGGTGATCTTGCCGGCCAGGCAGGCGCCGACGGCCTCGAAGGCGTCGATGATCGTGACGTCCTTGCCGTCGACCTGACCCGGCATGATCGTCCCGGCGTAGAGGAAGACGCTGGCCAGGTCGAGACGGGCAGCCGCCATCAGCATGCCGGGCAGCGACTTGTCGCACCCGGCCAGCAGGACCGACCCGTCGAGCCGCTCGGCCATCATCACCGTCTCCACCGAGTCGGCGATCACCTCGCGGCTCACCAGGGAGAAGTGCATGCCCTCGTGGCCCATGGAGATGCCGTCGGAGACCGAGATGGTGCCGAACTCCAGCGGGTAGCCGCCGGCGGCGTGCACGCCGTTCTTGACCGCCTTGGCCAAGCGGTCCAGCGACAGGTTGCAGGGCGTGATCTCGTTCCAGCTCGACGCGACGCCGATCTGCGGCTTCTCCCAGTCGTCGTCACCCATGCCCACCGCGCGGAGCATACCCCGTGCCGCGGTCGCCTCCAGACCGTCCGTGACGGCGCGGCTGCGGGGCTTGATGTCGGGTCCGTTGGCGGCATGGGTCATGCCGTCAGGCTAGTGCGCCGATCCGCGCGGGTGGAGCAGCGTCTCAACGTGCGCTCATGCTGCCGACGCCCTGCGCCCCCACACCACTCGCCGGGACTCCCGCTGCTCGTCGAGGTGCTCCGCCTCGGCCGCCAGCTGTCCCAGCGACGGATGGTCGACCGGCGTGCCCCGGACCATGCGCTCGAGCCGACGGTCGTGCGCGCAGGTGCGGAACCTGATCATCGGGTCCTTCGCGGCCCGCGACCGGTCGATCCAGTCGTAATAGCTGCTCGACGTCGACGGCACCCCGGACGGCACCCACCACCCGGTCACCGTCAGGTCGGTGTGCGCGGGGAACCGGTTGCCGCCGTGCTGCCGGGCGCCGTCGTCGCGCATCGGCCCGACCTCCTCCCCGGTCTCGGCGTTCTGGACCTTCGGCACCAGCCCGGCGAGCCGCAGGAGCGCGTGCAGCACGCTCGCCCGCGGGCTGGTGCGCCCGGTCTCCCACCGCGCCACCACCGACTGGGACACGTCGATCCGCGCGGCCAGCCCCCGCTGCGACACGTCGAGGATCCGCCTGATCCGGCGTACGAGCCCGGGGATGCCCCCGTCGAACGGCCCCATCTCGAGCCACTCGAGCTCTTCCTTCGTCGCGAACTGCGTGACGGTCCCCGTCGTGTCCATTGCTGCCCCCTGACTGGTCGCATGTGTCGTTCCGTCCATCCGAGCGAGGGGTGGCGACAACGGCACGCACGTCGTCCACAGGTCGTCTGGCCCACGCGGGGAACGGTCAGCCTGTGGACGGTTCGTGGTCACACATGGTCGGGCGCCCGCGCAACTGTCCTTCCGCTCACTCGCGGTTGAGTCTCTGAGCGACTCGACCCGGAGCCTGCGGGGAGGAGCATGCGAAGAGCCGTCCGGGCCCAGGCAGAACGGGGCTGGATCAGGCTCGCTCGGCTTCGGCCTTGAGCGAGGCGAGACCTCGTTCGAAGTCCCGGCCGATGGCCTTGTCGAGGAAGAGCCTGCCCATCAGACCCATGACGGGATTGCGGGTGCCGGTCATCGTCCACGTCACGTCGGTGGCCTCACCGGCCGGCGCGAGGCGGAACGTGGTGAGGTTCGTGGCCTTGAACGGCTTGAGGAACTCGAGGTCGACCACGACGGAGGTGGGGGTGGACCCGGTGATGCGCATCATGCCCTCGCCCGCCTTGCGGTTGCCGGACCACTTGTACGTCGATCCGACGCCGCGCTGCGGGCCGGTGTAGTCACGATGGAGGTCGGGGTCGACGTTCTCCCAGGGTGACCACTTCGTCCATTCGCGGAAGTCATCGATCAGGGCGTGGACCGTCGCGGCGTCGGCGCGGACGCGGGTGCTGCGGGAGAGGGAGAAGTCGCCCATGTCGGTCGTCAGTCGGTCCGGGCGGCGCGGACCACCATGACGTCCGGCAGGTCCTTGTGGATCTCGCGCCACGTGGCGCCCTCGTCCGGGGACGCCCACACGCCGCCGTTGCGTCCGCCGAAGTAGAGCCCGGCCTGCTCGTGGTCGTCGGTGCACATCGCGTCGCGCATGACGGCGGCGTAGTAGCCGTCGGGGAGGTTGCCCTCGCCCAGCGGCTCCCAGGACGCGCCCGCGTCCGTGGTGCGGTACACCCGCGCCTTGCCGTCGACCGGCCAGCGCGCCTCGGCGCCCGTGATCGGGAAGTTGTACGCCGTGTCGGCGCGGTGGGGGTGCGCCACGATCGCGAACCCGAACTCGGTGGGCAGCCCGGGGGCGATGTCCTGCCAGAAGGCACCGCCGTCGTCGGAGCGGTAGACGCCACCGTGGTTCTGGAGGTAGAGCCGCTCGGGGTCGACGGCGTCGCGGGCGACCTTGTGGACGCACTGACCGAACTCGGGGTAGTTGCGCTCGCCGGGGAAGAACTCCGCCTTCACACCGGTGTTGGAGGCAGTCCAGCTCTCCCCACCGTCGGAGGTCACGTAGACGCCGCCCGTGGACAGTGCGGCCAGCACGCGGTCGGGGTCCTTCGGGTGGGGCAGGATCGTGTGGAAGGCCTGGCCACCGAAGCCCTCGTTCCACTCCTCGCGGTGCGGGTGGTCCCACAGCCCGCGGACGAGGGAGAAGGTCTCCCCACGGT
>CAFBMW010000062.1_pt1 | contig 14429 bp, 16 predicted proteins | sample 7269061 | NCBI WGS metagenome assembly CAFBMW01 (sample SAMEA6814074, study PRJEB35770) | uncultured Nocardioides sp. | biome: Freshwater; feature: Freshwater reservoir; material: water | place: Czech Republic | collected 2017-05-23 | depth 30m m | reverse complement strand
GCGGTGTGTCGGTGTTCGCCGGTGTCGGCGAGCGCACCCGTGAGGGCAACGACCTCATCGTCGAGATGGAGGAGGCCGGCGTCCTCGGCCAGACCGCCCTCGTCTTCGGCCAGATGGACGAGCCGCCGGGCACGCGTCTGCGCGTGGCCCTGTCGGCTCTGACGATGGCGGAGTACTTCCGCGACGTGCAGAAGCAGGACGTGCTGCTCTTCATCGACAACATCTTCCGCTTCACCCAGGCCGGTTCGGAGGTCTCCACGCTGCTCGGCCGCATGCCGTCCGCCGTGGGCTACCAGCCCAACCTGGCCGACGAGATGGGTCAGCTGCAGGAGCGCATCACCTCGACGCGTGGTCACTCGATCACGTCGCTGCAGGCGATCTACGTCCCCGCCGACGACTACACCGACCCGGCCCCGGCCACGACGTTCGCCCACCTGGACGCCACGACCGAGCTGTCGCGCGAGATCGCCTCGCTCGGCATCTACCCGGCGGTGGACCCGCTGACGTCGACCTCGCGCATCCTGGACCCGCAGTACATCGGTGACGACCACTACCGCTGCGCGGTGCGGGTCAAGCAGATCCTGCAGCGCAACAAGGAGCTCCAGGACATCATCGCGATCCTCGGTGTCGACGAGCTCTCCGAGGAGGACCGGGTCATCGTGTCGCGGGCGCGCCGCATCCAGCGCTTCCTGTCGCAGAACACCTACGTCGCCAAGCAGTTCACCGGCATCGAGGGTTCGACCGTCCCGGTGGCCGACACCATCGAGGCGTTCAACAAGATCGCCGACGGCGAGTACGACCACGTGGCCGAGCAGGCCTTCTTCATGTGCGGCGGTCTGGACGACGTCGAGCAGAAGTGGGCCGAGATCCAGAAGAGCCTCTGATGGCCGACGCAGGCGACAGCGTCCTGCAGGTCGAGCTGGTCGCTGCCGACCGGCTCGTCTGGTCGGGCCAGGCCACCATGGTCATCGCCCGCACCACCGAGGGCGACGTCGGCATCCTCCCGAACCACGCACCGCTGCTGTCCTCGATCATCGAGGGCGTCGTGGACGTGCAGACCGTGGAGGGTGAGACCTGGGTCGCGGCCGTCGACGCCGGCTTCCTGTCGGTGGCCGACAACCGCGTGTCGATCCTGTCGGAGCGTGCCGAGATGTCGCACGAGATCGACCTGGAGAAGGCGCGTCAGGACCTCGAGCGGGCCAAGAGCTCGGGCGAGGACGACGACGCCGCGCAGGAGGCCGTACGCCGCGCCGAGGCACGGATCCGTGCCGCGGAGCGGGCCTCCTGACGGAGTCCTCCCGCACGACCGCTAGGGTGAGCGCACGAACCGCAGGGTTCGTGCGCTCACCTGTTTCCAGGGGCGTTGGTGGGAGGTGTGGATGCCGGTCTGGGAGTGGGTTCTCGACCTCGTCGGGCTCGTCCTTCTCCTTGCGCTGCTCTACGGCATCTCACTGATCGTGCGGCGGCGCCTCCTCGCGCGCCACGGCGGCACCTTCGAGCTCAGCTACCGGGTCCGCACCGAGCGGCCCGGTCGCGGCTGGCTGCTCGGCATCGGGCGCTACTCCGGCCAGTCGCTGGAGTGGTTCCGGATCTTCTCGCTCTCGCCGCGCCCCAAGCGGGTCTGGGCCCGCGACCTCCTGGAGTACTCCGGCCGGCGCTCCCCGGAGGGGCCGGAGGAGGTGTCGCTCTACGACGGCCACGTGGTGGCGGCGTGCCACTACGACGGCGAGCCGCTGGAGATCGCCATGAGCGAGGCCTCGCTCACCGGCTTCCAGTCGTGGCTGGAGTCCGGGCCGCCCGGCACCGACTGGAACCGTCGCTGACCTGACCCTCCGGCCGTCCGGGCTCAGGCGGGTCCGGTCGAGTCGCCGACGCGCAGCGCGACCGGGAGCAGCACGTCGGTGACACCGGCTCCCGCGATGCGCCCCAGCACCGCCTCGGCCGTCGCGCGCCCCTTGTCGGCCAGCGGCTGCACTACCGTGGTGAGCTCGAGGTCGAGCCAGGGGGTGGCGACCCCGTCGAAGCCGGCCACGCTCAGGTCCTCCGGCACCCGGATGCCGCGTCGTCGCGCCTCGAGGACCACGCCGGCGGCCTGCACGTCGCTCTGGCACACGATCGCGGTCACCGGACCACGGTCGCCGAGGTGGTGGGCCACGAGTGACTGGGCAGCGGCCACGTCGCTCTCGCACGCCCCGAGGACCCGGGCGTCCGGGAAGACGTCGCGCAGCCCGGCCTCGCGCTCGCGCTGGGGGTGGGAGGCCGCCAGTGTCACGGTGGCCACGTCGCGGTGGCCGAGGGCGTGCAGGTGCTCCGCGAGCGCGGCCGAGCCGGCGCGGTGCTCGATGTCGATGTAGGTCGAGCCGGGCCACTCGGGTCCCTCGACCACGACCAGTGGCACGTCGCGGGCCACCAGGTCGTCGTACGCCGCCCACGTCTCGCGCCCGCAGATGTCGTAGATGACCGCGTCGAGGGGAAGTCGCGCGTGCTCGTCGTCGTCGCTCATCAGGAGCAGGCCGAGCCCGGCCGCACCGAGGACCTCCGACACCGCGTCGAGCATCGCGAGGGCGGCCGGGTCGCGGAAGGCCGTGCTCAGCTGCCCGACGGCGATGCCGACGACGCCGCTGCGGCCCTGGCGCAGGTTGCGGGCCAGGGGGTTCGGACCGGAGTAGCCCAGCTCGGTGGCCGCCGCGAGCACTCGCTCCCGCGTCGCTGCCGACACCGGCTTGTTGCCCGAGAAGGCGAGGGACGCCGTGGAGAGCGACACCCCGGCGGAGGCGGCGACGTCGGCCAGGGTGGGGGCGCGGGTTGGACCGGACACGGGGGAGAGGCTAGCATCGAATCGATTCGATCGAAACGATTCGCCAGGTGCCGCCAGCACTTGCGCGCCGAGGAGTGCCCGTGCCCACCCTGACCGCCGCCCGCAACGCCGTCGGCCTGACCTTCTTCCTCAACGGGCTGGTCTTCGCCAGCTGGGTCTCCCGGATCCCCGAGGTGCGGTCGAGCTTCGAGCTGACCAACGGCCAGCTCGGCCTGGTGCTGCTCTCGATCGCCATGGGCTCCCTGCTGGCGCTGCCCACGACCGGCGCGGTCATCACCCGCTGGGGGACCGTCCAGGTCGTGCGGGTGGGAGCCGCGGCGGCGACGGTCGGCATGCTGGCGGCCGCGCTCGGGCTGGGCAACCTGCTCTGGGTGACCGTGGCCGGTCTCTTCGTCTACGGCCTCGGGATCGGCGTGTGGGACGTGGCGATGAACGTCGAGGGCGCCGAGGTCGAGCGCGGCCTGCGCCGCACGATCATGCCGCGCTTCCACGCCGGCTTCAGTGGCGGCACGGTGGTCGGCGCGCTCCTGGGCGTGCTGCTCATCGAGCTCGGCGTGCCGGCCGTGGCACACCTCGTCGGCATCGTGCTCCTGTCCGTCGTGCTCGTCTGGCGTTCCTCGCCGGCCTTCCTGCCGGTGGTCGAGACACCCGAGGAGCACCGGACCTCCGCGGCCCGCGCCTGGCTGGAGCCGCGCACGCTGCTCATCGGCGTGATGGTGCTCGCGCTCGCGATGACCGAGGGCACCGCCAACGACTGGCTCGCGGTCGCGCTCGTCGACGGGCACGACGTGTCGCACTCGGTGGGCGTCGGCGGCTTCGCGGTCTTCGTGCTCGCCATGACGATCGGTCGCATCGCCGGCACCGGGCTCATCGACCGCTTCGGCCGGGTCACCGTGCTGTGGAGCACCATGGCGCTGGCCGGTGCCGGCGTGCTGCTCATCGTGCTCGCCGAGCAGCCCGCCCTGGTGGTGACCGGCATCGTGCTCTGGGGCGTGGGCGCCTCGCTCGGCTTCCCGGTCGGCATGAGCGCCGCCGCCGACGACCCGCGCAGCGCCGCCGCGCGCGTCAGCGTGGTGTCGACGATCGGCTACGCCGCCTTCCTCGCCGGTCCGCCCCTGCTGGGCTTCGTCGGTGACGAGGTCGGCACCCTCAAGGCCCTGCTGGTGGTCGCCGTCCTGCTGATGCCGGCGGCGCTGGTGGTCCCCGCTGCGCGCGAGGGTCGCGACGACCGCGAGACCAGCCCGGTCGGCTAGCTCGAGCGCTCCCCGCCCGGCACCCACAGCACGTCGCCGTTCTCGCGGTTGGCGTGGCGGGCGAGGATGAACAGCAGGTCCGAGAGCCGGTTCAGGTAGGTGATCGACAGCAGGTTCATGGTCTCCTCGTGCTCCGCCCAGGCCGCCCAGCCGGCCCGCTCCGCACGGCGTACGACGGTGCGCGCCACGTGCAGGTGGGCAGCCGCCGTGGTGCCGCCGTTGAGGATGAAGGAGCGCAGCGCTGGCAGCGACTCGTTGTAGTGGTCGCACCACTGCTCGAGGCGGTCGACGTAGTCCTGCTCGATGCGCAGCGGGGGGTACTCCGGGTCGGGCACCACGGGGGTGCAGAGGTCGGCGCCGACGTCGAAGAGGTCGTTCTGCACGTGGGTGAGCACCTCGACGACGTCCTCGTCGAGGCTCCCGTCGAGCGAGGCGTGGGCCAGCGCGACGCCGATGTGGGCGTTGCCCTCGTCCACGCAGGCGTACGCCTCGAGGCGCAGGTCGGTCTTCGAGGTCTCGCTCATGTCGCCGAGCCGGGTGCGCCCGGCGTCGCCGGTGCGGGTGTAGATGCGCGTCAGGTTGACCATGTCCCGGAGCCTACTGGTGGGGACTCGCCGGAAAAGGTGAGGCGCGGGTGCAACCGCGCAGGGTAGAACAGCGTCATAGGAGTGACACTGGTCACGCAGCGGCGTCGGGGGACGTCGGGAGGAGCACCCCATGGAGATCACCTGGGACGGGTCCACGCTGGTGCTGCACGGGGCCTTCGACGTCCGCAGCACCGGTGAGGTGCGCAACGCGATCTACGCCTGCCTCGAGTCGGGCGACTACGACGTCGTCGTCGACATGAGCGACGTGTCCACCATCGACGCCACCGCACTCCGGCTCCTCGCCGTCGCCACCCGCCACGCCTGGCTCTCCGGGCACCACCTGACGGTCCGCAACCCCGGGCCGGCGGTGCGGCGGATGGCCCACCTGACCCGGCTGGCGCACGCCATCGAGGTCGAGCGCGTCGCTGCGACCGCCTGAGACGGCTCCGGGCCGGGTCGGGTCTGAGGCATCCGTCACACGCCCAACCGGTGACTGACGGGTAACCGGAGTCCTAACCTGACGCCATGACCGAATCGGAGCGTCCGACCAAGGACCGGCCCTGGGTGATGCGCACGTACGCCGGCCACTCCACCGCCGAGGCGTCCAACGCGCTCTACCGCACCAACCTGGCCAAGGGCCAGACCGGACTCAGCGTGGCGTTCGACCTGCCCACGCAGACCGGCTACGACCCGGACAGCCCGCTGAGCCGCGGCGAGGTCGGCAAGGTCGGCGTACCCGTCCCGCACCTGGGCGAGATGCGCAAGCTCTTCGCCGACATCCCCCTGACCGAGATGAACACCTCGATGACCATCAACGCGGTCGCGATGTGGATGCTCGCTCTCTACCAGGTGGTCGCCGAGGAGCAGGCTGGAGCCGTTCCGGGGGGCGACGTCTCGCCCGAGGAGGTCGCCGCGCAGCTCGCCGGCACCACCCAGAACGACATCATCAAGGAGTACCTCTCCCGCGGGACCTACGCGTTCCCGCCCGAGGCCTCGATGCGGCTCATCGCCGACATGATCGCCTACACGGTCCACCAGATCCCGAAGTGGAACCCGATCAACATCTGCAGCTACCACCTCCAGGAGGCCGGGGCGACGCCGACGCAGGAGCTCGCCTACGCGCTGAGCACGGCCATCGCCGTCCTCGACCAGGTCAAGGCCGCCGGGCAGGTGTCGGAGGAGGACTTCGAGAAGGTCGTCGGCCGGATCTCGTTCTTCGTCAACGCCGGCGTCCGGTTCGTGGAGGAGACCTGCAAGATGCGGGCCTTCGTGCAGCTCTGGGACGAGATCACCCGCGACCGCTACGGCGTGCAGGACCCGAAGATGCGTCGCTTCCGCTACGGCGTGCAGGTCAACTCCCTCGGCCTCACCGAGGCGCAGCCGGAGAACAACGTCCAGCGCATCGTGCTGGAGATGCTCGGTGTGACGCTGTCCAAGGACGCCCGTGCCCGTGCCCTGCAGCTGCCGGCCTGGAACGAGGCGCTGGGCCTGCCGCGCCCCTGGGACCAGCAGTGGTCGCTGCGGCTGCAGCAGGTGCTCGCCTTCGAGTCCGACCTGCTGGAGTACGACGACATCTTCGACGGCTCGCACGTCATCGAGGCCAAGGTCGCCGAGCTGGTCGAGGGCGCGCGGGCCGAGATCGACCGGGTGCAGGAGATGGGCGGGGCGATCGCCGCCGTCGACTACATGAAGTCCGAGCTGGTGTCCTCCCACGCCGCGCGTCGGGCCCGCATCGAGTCCGGCGAGGAGATCATCGTCGGCGTCAACAAGTTCGAGTCGACCGAGCCGTCGCCGCTGACGGCGGACCTCGACGCCGCGATCATGGCTGCCGACCCGGAGGCCGAGCGGACCGCACGCGCGAGCGTCGAGGCGTGGAAGCAGCAGCGTGACGAGTCCGAGGTCGCCGAGGCGCTGGAGGCCCTGGCCACGGCGGCGCGGACCGACGCCAACCTGATGGCCCCGACGCTGGTCGCGGCGCGCGCCGGCGCGACGACGGGGGAGTGGGCCGCCACCCTGCGCGAGGTGTTCGGCGAGTACCGCGGGCCGACGGGCGTCTCCGGCGCCGTGGTGGCCGAGGCGGGCGCCGACCTCCTCGCGGTGCGCGAACGGGTCCGCGCCACCGGCGAGGAGCTGGGTGGCCGGTTGCGCCTCCTGGTCGGCAAGCCGGGGCTCGACGGACACTCCAACGGCGCCGAGCAGGTCGCCGTACGCGCCCGCGACGCCGGGTTCGAGGTCATCTACCAGGGCATCCGGCTCACGCCGCAGCAGATCGTGGCTGCGGCCGTGGCCGAGGACGTGCACTGCATCGGGTTGTCGATCCTGTCCGGCTCGCACATGGAGCTGGTGCCCGACGTCCTCGACGGCCTCGCCGAGGCCGGCCTGGGCGACCTGCCGGTCATCGTCGGCGGGATCATCCCCGACGGTGACGGCCGACGGCTGCGCGAGCTCGGGGTGGCTGCGGTCTACACGCCGAAGGACTACGGGCTCACCGAGATCATGGGCGGCATCGTCGACGTGATCCGTGCGGCCAACGACCTGGACTGAGGTAAGGCTGCCCTAAGAACTCTGCTATCGTCGCGGCGTGGGCAAGAAGAGCAAGGGCGGGACCAAGAAGTCCGGCGCGTCGATCGGCAAGGTCGCCAAGCTGCCCAAGAAGAAGTGCTGCGTCTCCCGCACCAAGTGCGGCCGCTGCCCCCTGAGGATGCTCAAGGAGGGCACGCTGCCCGACGGCTACACGGTCCACAAGCGCAAGCTCGTGAAGACCAAGAAGCTGCAGCAGGACAAGGACAAGAAGAAGACCCTCGCGGCCTGACCGCCCCACCGACCAGGAGGCCGCCGTGCCCGCACCCCGCTTCGTCGAGCAGCTCAACGCCCAGATCGGCAACGAGCTGTCCGCGCACAACCAGTACCTCGCCTGCGCGATCTACTACGACGCGCTGACCATGCCCCGCATGGCGGCCTTCTTCTACGACCAGGCGCTCGAGGAGCGCAGCCACGCGATGATGATGGTCCAGTACCTCCTCGACACCGACGCCGAGGTCACCATCCCCGCGGTCGGCGCGCCCACCTCGCTCTTCGCCGACCTCGTCGCGCCCGTCGAGCTGGCCCTGACGCAGGAGCGGACGGTCACCGACCAGATCAACGGCCTGCTGCGCATCGCGCGCGAGGAGAGCGACTTCGCGTCCGAGCAGTTCATGCAGTGGTTCATCAAGGAGCAGGTCGAGGAGGTCGCGACCATGAGCGACCTGCTCGCGGTGGTGCGGCGCAACCACGACGACATCGAGGACATCGAGGAGTACGTCGCCCGCGAGCACGGCGCGGAGGGCGAGGACGCCACCGCGCCGCGCCAGGCCGGCGCCGGAGGCTGACACACTGAGCCCATGGGGCGTGTGATCGTCGTCGGGGCCGGTGTCGTCGGGCTGACCTGCGCGGTGCGGCTGCTGGAGGCCGGGCACCGCGTCGACGTGGTGGCGCGCGACCTGCCGCTGGAGACGACGTCCGCGGTCGCCGCCGCGCTCTGGTACCCCTACCGAGCGCTGCCGCAGGACCGGGTCACCGCCTGGGCCGCGACGTCGTACGCCGTGTTCGCCGACCTCGCCCGCGACGAGCGCACGGGCGTGCGGATGCTCACCGGGACCGAGGTGCTGCGCGCCCCGCAGCCGGACCCGTGGTGGCGTGCGGCCGTGCCGTCGCTGGACCGCGAGACCGCGCTGCCGCCCGGCTACGTCGACGGCTGGACCTTCGTGAGCCCGGTCGTGGACATGCCGGTCCACCTCCGCTGGCTCACAGCCCGCATCGAGGAGCTCGGCGGCACGCTGACCCGGATGAACCTGTCCGCGCTGCCGGCCGAGGGCGCGCTCGTGGTCGACGCGACCGGGCTGGGCGCCCGGCACTTCGGTGCCGACCCGGGCGTGTCTCCCGTGCGGGGTCAGGTGGTCGTCCTCGAGCAGGTCGGCCTCGAGCGCTGGACGCTCGACGCGGACGGGCCGACCTACGTGGTCCCGCGGTCGCGCGAGATCGTCGTCGGCGGGACGGCGGAGGAGGGTGAGTGGAGCCGCACCCCGGACCCGGCGACGGCCGAGGCTGTCCTGCACCGGGCGACGGCGCTCGTGCCGGAGCTGGAGGGCGCGCGGGTCCTGCGGCACAAGGTGGGGCTGCGTCCGGTCCGCCCCGTGGTCCGGCTCGAGCGGGTCGGCGACGTGATCCACACCTACGGCCACGGGGGCGCGGGCGTGACCCTGTCGTGGGGCTGCGCCGCCGACGTGGTGGGGTTGGCCAGTGAGTGACCTCCAGTGCGCCGCCCGGGTGTTCGTGGCCCGCCACGGCGAGGCCGTCTACGAGAGCGAGCTGCTGAGCGATGCCGGGGGCTGGCTGAGCCCGCTCGGTCGCGAGCAGGCGCGGGCGCTTGCCGAGCGGGTGGCCCCCGAACGCATCGCACGCGTGTGGACCAGCGACATGGCCCGCGCCGTGCAGACCGGCGAGATCGTGGCTGCCGCGCTCGGCGTCGACGTCGTCGTACGCAAGGGGCTGCGCGAGTTCGGCGTCGGCGACGCCGCCGGCACGACCGGCGACCCCGACCCCTTCGCCGAGACCTTCGCGGCCTGGCTCGACGGTGACCTCGCCGCGCGGATCTCCGGCGGGGAAAGCGGCGAGGACGTGGTCGAGCGCTACACCGCGGTGCTGGACGAGATCGCCGACGCGCACCGCGGCGAGTCGGTGCTGGTCGTCAGCCACGGCGGGGTGATGTGCATGGCCCTGTCCGCGGTGGCGCGCAACCTGGCGCTGAGCCACTCGCGCGACCTGCCGATGCCCAACTGCGGCGTCGTGGCCCTCGAGGGTGACGCGGACGGCTGGGTGGCCCGGTCGTGGGCGGACCGCCCGGTCAGCTGAGCACCAGCACGACCACGGTCACGAGCGCCATGACGGCGAGGGCGATGCCCATCCGCACCGCCATGCCACTGATCCACAGCGACATCAGCGTCTCGGTGCCGCCCCGGCGGTCGAGGGGGGCCACGTCGACGACGGCAGTGCGGTTGATCGGGCCGTAGACGTGGGGGTAGGTGTCGTCGCCGACCGCCTCGACGCGCACCTCGGCGCCGGTGAGCCGTGACGGGTCGATGGTCAGCAGGACCAGGTGCTCGCCGAGGCCGCGGTAGTAGCGGTCGAAGACGCCCTGCACCTGCTCGCGCCTCGACGCGTGGATGAAGCCCTCCTGCTCGAGCGTGCGCCCGACGGTGGAGGTGGAGTAGGTGCCGGTCTCCAGGGTGCGGCGCCAGTCCGCGTCGGTGGCGATGTGGAAGATGCGGTCGGGCACGGTCTCGGGCGGAACTTCGGGCGGCGTCTCGGGCACCGTGCGAGGGTAACGACATGGCAGCCTCTCGGGACCCAGGTCGCATCTACGTCGTCACGGACATCGAGGTCGACGGGTTCGTCCCGGGCGCGCACTCGATGCTCGCCCTCGCATCGGTCGCGGTGACCGCGTCGGGTGAGCAGGTGGGCGAGTTCGAGGCGGTGCTCGAGCGGCTGCCGGGTGCGCAGCCCCACCCCGACACCTGGGCGTGGTGGCTCTCCCAGCCGCCCGAGGTGCTGGCCGCCGCCACGGAGGGGGCGCGCCCGGTGCCGGAGGTGATGGCCGACTTCGTGTCGTGGGTGCAGGGGCTGGGGGAGGAGCGCGAGTTCGTCGCCTCGCCGCTCGGCTTCGACGGGACGTACGTCGACTCCTACCTGCGGCGGTTCACAGCGTACGGACTGGCGCAGGGGCCCGATGAGACCGACCGCCTCTTCCACGGCGCCGGCCTGTGCCTCAAGAGCCTGGCCTGCGGGGTCACCGGCGGCGATCCGGCCACGTTCTCCGTGCACGACCTGCCGAGCGAGTGGTTCGGCGAGGTCGAGCACACCCACCGGGCGATCGACGACGCGCGCGGCTACGCCCACCTGCTCGTCGAGGTGCTGCGGCGAGGTCGCGCGACCGGCTAGAAGAGCCGGTGCTCCCCGTCGTCCATCCCGCGCAGCGCGTCGTAGTCGACGAGGGCGCAGGCGATGCCGCGGTCGGTCGCGAGCACCCGGGCCTGCGGCTTGATCTCCTGGGCGGCGAAGATGCCGCGCACCGCGCCCTTGCGCGTCAGCGCGGGGTCGCGGTTGAGCAGGTCGAGGTAGCGGGTGAGCTGCTCGACGCCGTCGATGTCGCCGCGCCGCTTGATCTCCACCGCGACCGACAGCCCGTCGGCGTCGCGGCACATCAGGTCGACGGGACCGATGGCGGTCATGAACTCCCGGCGCACCAGCGTCAGTCCTGCGGCCAGGCTCGCCGGGTGCTCGGCGAGCAGCTCCTGGAGGTGCTTCTCGACGCCGTCCTTCTGCAGGCCGGGGTCGATGCCGAGGTCGTGGGAGGTGTCGTGGAGGACCTCGTCGATGAGGATGCGCAGGGTGTCGTCGGACTTGGTGGCGCTCACCAGCCACTCGGCACGGCCGTCCTCAGACACGCCCTCGCGGACCGTGCACGGCGGTGACATCCAGTTGAGCGGCTTGTAGGACCCGCCGTCGGAGTGGATGAGCACCGACCCGTCCGACTTCAGCATCAGGACACGGGTGGCGAGCGGCAGGTGGGCCGAGAGCCGTCCTGCGTAGTCCACCTGGCAGCGCGCGACGACGATCCTCACGACGGGCGAATCTACAGTGGCCCCGTGACCGACCACGCAGTACGTCCCGCGCGGCAGCGCGACCTCGCGCACCTCGGCATCGAGGACGCCTCCCACGGGCCCGGGTTCGTGGTGGTGGCGGGCGATCCCGCCCTCGGCCACGCCCGGGTCGACCTCCTCGACGGGCACGCCCACCTCGCCCGCCTCGCGCCCGGTGTCGACCTCGACGGGAGCACCGCGCGTGCGCTGGTCGAGGCGGCCTCAGAACGACTCGCCGCCAAGGGCCACGGCCAGCTGACGGCCCTGCCCTTCGCCGGCCCCGAGGCAGCGACGTACGCCGACCTCGGCTTCGCCGAGATCCCGTCGGAGGAGCCGCTGCCGGGGCCGCTGTCCACGATGCGCGAGGAGCCCGGCCACGTGCTCGTGCGCCGCGTCCTGCGCTCGCACCGCACCGCCGCGGACCTCACCGACTTCCTCCCGGTCCTCGACGCCGCACCGCGCGAGGTCGGCACGCTCCGCGCCGTCATCCGCCGTCCGGCGCCGGGGGAGCGCGAGGTGCTCGAGGTCGGCCACCTCGACCTCGCGGAGGGGCTCGTGGGGGACACGTGGGCCGAGCGCGGCAGCCGGCGTACGCCGGACGGGTCGGCGCACCCCGACATGCAGCTCAACCTCATGAGCCACCGGCTCGTGGAGTTCCTCGCCCAGGACCCGGAGCGGGAGGCGCTCGCGGGCGACCAGATGTTCCTCGACCTCGACCTCTCGCACGACCACCTGCCGGCGTGGAGCGAGCTGCACATCGGCGGCCCCGACGGCGCGGTGATCGTGGTGACCGACCAGCCGCACAACGGCTGCGGCAAGTTCATCGCCCGCTTCGGCAAGGACGCGATGGGCTTCGTCAACGGCCCCGAGGGCAAGCCGCGGCGCCTGCGCGGGCTGTGCGCCAAGGTGGTGCGCCCCGGACCGGTCCGTCCGGGCGACCGGGTGGTCGTCGTACGCCCCTCGACCCCCGTGGGGGAACCCTCCGGGAAGTGACGGTTCCCACACCCACCGGGGATCGCCCGCGTGGGAGCATGCGTCCATGAGCGACGAAACTACCCGCGAGTTCAGCACCGTCGGCGTGATCGGCCTCGGCACGATGGGCGCCGGCATCGCCGAGGTCTTCGCCCGCAACGGCTTCACCGTCATCGGCGTCGAGCAGAACGACGCGGGCGTCCAGCGAGGTCGCGAGCACCTCGAGCACTCGACGGGCCGCGCGGTGAAGCGCGAGAAGATGACGACCGAGCAGCAGGCCGAGCTCCTGGGCCGGATCACCCTCACCACCGACATGGCCGACCTGTCGGTCGCCGATCTCGTCGTCGAGGCGGTCGTGGAGTCGCTGGAGGTCAAGAAGTCGATCTTCCGCGCGCTGGACGACATCGTGCGCCCCGACGCGGTGCTCGCCACCAACACCTCCTCGCTCAGCGTCACCGAGATCTCCACCGCCAACGCCAAGCCCGGCCGCGTGGTGGGCGTCCACTTCTTCAACCCCGCGCCGGTGCAGAACCTCGTCGAGATCATCCGCACGGTGGTCACCGAGCCCGACGTGCTCGCCGACGTCCAGAACCTGCTGCGCAGCCTCGGCAAGAACCCGGTCGTGTGCGGCGACAAGGCCGGCTTCATCGCCAACACGCTGCTCTTCGGCTACCTCAACCACGCCGTCGCGATGTACGAGGGCAAGTACGCCTCGCGCGAGGACATCGACGCCGCCATGCGCTTCGGCTGCGGCTACCCGATGGGTCCGCTGGCGCTGCTCGACCTGATCGGCCTCGACACCGCCTACGAGATCCTCGACACGATGTACAAGCAGGGCCGCGACCGCCTCCACGCGCCCGCGCCGATCCTCAAGCAGTACGTCACCGCCGGCCTGCTCGGTCGCAAGTCGGGCCGCGGCTTCTACACCTACGAGGCGCCCGACTCCCCGATCGTGGTCGCCGACGCCCAGACCCCGAGCGCCGACGACAAGCCGCAGCTGCGCCACAGCATCAAGCTGGTCGGTGTCGTGGGCACCGGCACGATGGCCTCCGGCATCGTCGAGGTCTTCGCCAAGGCGGGCTACGACGTGCTCTTCACCGGGCGTGGCCAGGACAAGGTCGACGGCGTGCTGGGCACGATCACCAAGAACTTCGACAAGCAGATCCAGCGCGGTCGCGCGACCGAGGAGCAGAAGTCCGAGGTGCTGGGCCGGGTGCGTGGCACCACGTCGCTCGACGACCTCAAGGACGTCGACATCGTGGTCGAGGCGATCGCGGAGGACCTCGCCATCAAGACCACGCTCTTCGAGAACCTCGACGAGATCTGCACGGGTGGTCGAGGAGGGGCGGGCGCGATCCTGGCCACCACGACGTCGTCGCTGCCGATCATCTCGATGGCCAAGGTGACCAAGCGTCCCCAGGACGTCATCGGCATGCACTTCTTCAACCCCGCGGCGATCATGAAGCTCGTCGAGGTCGTCTCCACCGTCGCCACCGAGGAGGCCGTGACCGAGACCGTGCTCGCACTGTGCGAGCGCGTCGGGAAGGTGGCCGTGAAGTGCGGCGACCGCTCCGGCTTCATCGTCAACGCGCTGCTGTTCCCCTACCTCAACGACGCGGTCAAGATGCTCGAGGCGCACTACGCCACCGCCGATGACATCGACACCGCGATGAAGCAGGGCTGTGCCCTGCCCATGGGTCCCTTCGAGCTCCTCGACGTGGTCGGCAACGACGTGTCGCTGGCGATCCAGAAGGAGCTCTACCTCGAGTTCCGCGAGCCCGGCTTCTCCCCGGCGCCGCTGCTCGAGCACCTGGTGACCGCGGGCTACCTCGGCCGCAAGACCGGACGCGGGTTCCGGGACTACAGCGCCCGCTGAGCGCCGTACGCCCCCTGCCGCACGCCCCTGCCGCACGCCCCTGCGTCATACGAACCAGCACGCATGAGTGCGTGTCGAGTCTCGGGACATCGGTAACGGGATATGTCTCAGGACATCGGTCACACCTGATCGGTACTCGTCCATGCTGGGCGATGGCCAGAGATGGGGTTCCGGTGGGACCAGAGGTGGCTGCGTTGGTGGCCCGGGCTGTTAGTGGTGAGCGGTTCGACGTGAGCGCGGAGTGCG
>CAFBMW010000061.1_pt1 | contig 15167 bp, 15 predicted proteins | sample 7269061 | NCBI WGS metagenome assembly CAFBMW01 (sample SAMEA6814074, study PRJEB35770) | uncultured Nocardioides sp. | biome: Freshwater; feature: Freshwater reservoir; material: water | place: Czech Republic | collected 2017-05-23 | depth 30m m | reverse complement strand
GGGTGGGTCTCGATACGCCTCGCTCGTTCCTCGCTCGGCTACTCGACCACCGAGTGAGGGCGGGTGGGTCTCGATACGCCTCGCTCGTTCCTCGCTCGGCTACTCGACCACCGAGTGAGGGCGGGTGGGTCTCGATACGCCTCGCTCGTTCCTCGCTCGGCTACTCGACCACCGAGTGAGGGCGGGCGGGTCTCGATACGCCTCGCTCGTTCCTCGCTCGGCTACTCGACCAGCGAGACAACGACCGCTCGGCTACTCGACCAGCGAGAAAGGGAGCGCTCGACCACTCGGCCAGCGAGTTCGTCCGGTGCCCGATAGATTGCTGTCGTGACCGAAGCGGACGCTGCAGCAGACGTGGGGACGACGCCCCCGCCCCGCCACTGGGAGGCGGACGTGCTGCTGCGCGACGGCCGGACGGCGCACATCCGGCCCATGCAGCCAGAGGACCGCGAGCTGCTCGTGGAGTTCTACAGCCGCGTCTCCGACCAGTCGAAGTACTACCGCTTCTTCTCGCCGATGCCCGAGCTGTCCGAGCGTGACCTCGACCGCTTCACGCGCGTCGACCACCGCGACCGGGTCGCCATGATCCTCACCGTGGCCGGGCAGATGATCGCGGTGGGCCGCTACGACACGATCCGTCCCGGCTACGCCGAGGTGGCCTTCCTCGTCGAGGACAAGCACCAGGGCCGCGGCATCGGCCAGCTGCTGCTCGAGCACCTGGCCCAGGCGGGCCGCGAGCGCGGGATCGAGGAGTTCGTCGCCGAGGTGCTGCCCGACAACCAGGCGATGATCCACACGTTCAAGGACGCCGGCTACCAGGTCAAGAGCGCCTTCGAGGACGGCGTGATGGAGCTGGTCTTCCGCATCGACCCCACCGACACGGCGATCGGGGTGATGGAGCAGCGCGAGCACCGCGCGGAGTACGCCTCGATCGAGCGCTTCTTCTCCCCGAAGTCGGTCGCGATCATCGGCGCCAGCCGCCGGCAGGACACGATCGGCCGCGCGCTCGTGCGCCACCTCGTCCTCGGCAACTTCTCCGGTCGCATCCACGTCGTGAACCCCAGCGCCGACTCGGTCGCGGGCATGCCGGCGTGGAAGTCGGTGGGCGAGATCCCCGGCGACGTGGACGTCGCCATCGTCGCGGTGCCAGCCGACGCGGTGCAGGACGTGGTGCTGGACTGCGCCGCCAAGGGGGTCCACGGGCTGGTGGTGATCTCGTCGGGCTTCGCCGAGACCGGCGAGGAGGGCCGGATGCGCCAGCGGCGCCTGGTGGGCCTCTCGCGCTCCTACGGCCTGCGCCTGATCGGCCCGAACGCGCTCGGCATCATCAACACCGACCCCGATGTCTCGCTCAACGCCTCGCTGTCGTCGGTGATGCCGCCCCGGGGCCGCGCCGGGTTCTTCTGCCAGTCGGGTGCGCTCGGTTCGGCGATCCTGGAGAAGGTGCAGAACCGTGGGCTGGGACTGACGACCTTCGTCAGCGCCGGCAACCGCGCCGACGTCTCGGGCAACGACCTCCTGCAGTACTGGGAGGAGGACGACGCCACCGAGGTGGTGCTGCTCTACCTCGAGTCGATCGGAAACCCGCGCAAGTTCTCCCGGATCGCCCGCCGGGTCAGCCGCCGCAAGCCGATCGTCGCCGTGCGGTCGGGCCGCAGCTCCCAGGGTGTGCCGATGGGCCACGCGGTCCGCAAGATCGGCGCGCCCGCCCAGGCCGTCGACGCGATGTTCAGGCAGGCCGGGATCATCCAGGTCGAGTCGTTGGAGGAGATGTTCGACGTCGCCCAGCTGCTGGCCCACCAGCCGCTGCCGCGCGGTCGCCGGGTGGCGATCGTCGGCAACTCCGACGCGCTCGGCCTGCTCGCCGCCGATGCGGCCAACTCCGTCGGGCTGGTGGTCAACCGCCAGGAGGCGCTCGGCGCCGACGCGACGGCCGAGGACTTCGAGGACGCGCTCGACGCCGCGATCGACGACCCGGAGGTCGACGCCGTCGCGGCCATCTTCATCCCGCCGCTCAACGTGACCGGTGCGCGCGAGGAGGTCGCCAACGTCCTGGCCGCCGTCGGCGAGCAGTCCGACAAGCCGATCGTGTCGACCTTCCTCGGCACCGAGGGCGTGCCCGAGCTGCTGCGCGTGCCCGACGTCGCCGGCTCGAGCGCCGGCCGCGGATCGGTGCCGTCGTACCCGGCTGTGGAGGCCGCGGTGCGCGCGCTCGCCCACGTGGTCGAGTACGCCGTGTGGCTGCGGGTGCCGCAGTCGACGGTCGGCGACCTGCCGTCCAACGACCGCGACGACGCCCGCCACCTCGTCAACGAGGTGCTGATGCGGCACCCGGAGGGCCGTGACCTCGACTTCGTCGAGCAGCGCCGGCTGCTCGGTGCCTACGGGATCGACCTGTGGGACACCTATGCGGTCGAGTCGGTCGACGAGGCCGTGGCGGCGGGGGAGGCGCTGGACTGGGACGTCGTGCTGAAGGCGACCGCCGACCACCTGCGCGACCGCCCGGACCTCGCACACGTGTGGCGCAACATCGACACCCCCGACGAGATGGCCGACGCCTGGACCTCGCTCAACGAGGTGATCACCGACCCCGATCGCGCCGGCTTCGTCGTGCAGCGCAACGCACCCCCCGGGGTGCCGGTCACCATCTCGACCATCGAGGACCCGCTCTTCGGCCCGGTGCTGTCCTTCGGCATCGGCGGCCCGCTGACCGAGCTCCTCAGCGACCGCTCCTACCGGATCCCGCCGCTCGCCGACCACGACGCCCAGGACATGGTGCGCGAGATCAAGGCATCGCCGCTGCTCTTCGGCTACCGCGGCAGCGAGATCGTCGACGTCGCCGAGATCGAGCGCCTGGTGCGCCAGGTCGCCCAGCTCCAGCACGACCTGCCGCAGGTGCGCGCCCTCCACCTGCCGCTCGTCCTCGCCGGTGCCGAGGGTGCCAGCGTGCTCGGTGCGTCGGTGCGCGTCGAGCAGGTGCAGGACGCGCGCTCGGACTGGTTCGTGCGCCGCCTGAGCACGATGCCGGGGGACACGCTCCCCGACTGAGCCCGGTTGCGTGACAGACTGCCACCATGCCTCGCTCCACCCGTGACGCGGACGTCTCCCAGGACCTCCGCAAGGAGATCCACCGCACCGGCTACTACCCCGAGGTCGTCGCCGACGGCGTCTTCTCGGCCGCAGGCGGTGAGGAGGTCGTCTCCTACTTCGTCCACCACGAGACGACCTTCGACCACGAAGAGGTGCGCCGCCACCTCACGGCGCTGCTGCTGACCCCGACCCGGCTGGTGATCGCCCACACCGACGAGCACCCCGGCGACGACCTGCTGCCCGAGCCCTACACCTCGACCACGACCGAGGCGGTCACGCTGACGTCGATCCGCACCGTCGTCGTGACCCGGATGGTGGCCAACCCGACGAAGGGCGTCGCGCCGCCGGCCGAGGCCGTGCTGACCATCGGGTGGGGCGGCGTGGGTCGACTCGACCTCGAGCCCGCCGCGTGCTCGGACCCCGAGTGCGACGCCGACCACGGCTACACCGGCACCCTGGCCGGCGACGACTACACCCTGCGGGTCTCCGCGGCTGCCGAGGGCTCGGACGCCGTGGCCGGGCTGCTGGCCTTCTCCGACGCGCTGTCCGCGCGCACGCGCGGATGACCGCTCCCCGGTGACGGGCGCCTTCACCCCGCCGGCGTACGGCGACCGCTCGCTCGCCGACGTGGTGCCGTCCGTGGCGCGCGCGCTCGGCACACCCCTGGACGGACACCCGGTCGGCCTCGAGCTGCCGCCCGCGCCGTCGTACGTCGTGTTCCTCGTCGACGGCATGGGCGCCGAGCTCCTCGCCCGCCACGCCCACGCGGCGCCGTACCTCTCCTCGCTCCTCGACGGCGGCTCGACCGGCACCGCAGGGGTCCCGTCGACGACAGCCACCTCGCTGACTTCGCTCGGCACCGGCCTGGTCCCCGGCGCCCACGGGCTGGTGGGCTTCACCGCCCGCATCCCCGGCACCGACCGCCTGCTCAACCACCTCGGGTGGGACAAGACCATCGACCCGGTCGAGTGGCAGCCGCACCCCACCGCCCTCGGGCGGCTGGCGGACGCCGGGGTGCACGTCACGTCGGTCAACAAGCGCGACTTCGACGGCTCCGGGCTCACCGTGGCCTCGCAGCGCGGGGCGACGTACGTCGGCGCGGACCGTGTCGGTGAGCGGATCGCCGCGACCGTCAGCGCGTCGGCCCACCAGCCGTCGCTGACCTACGTCTACGACTCCGACCTCGACTGGACCGGCCACAAGTTCGGCGTGGCCTCCACGCAGTGGCTCCAGCAGCTCGCCATGGTCGACGCCGAGGCCGAGCAGCTGCGCGAGGCGCTGCCGTCCGCGACCCGGCTGCTGGTGGTCGCCGACCACGGCATGGTCGACAGCCCGCGCGGGGCGCGCGTGGACGTCGACGCCGTCGACGGGATGCGCGACGGGGTCTGGCTGCTCGGCGGCGAGGCCCGCTTCCGCCACCTCTACTGCTCCGGGCGCGCCGTCGACGACGTCCTCGCCACGTGGCGCGAGGTGCTGGGGGACCGGGCGACGGTCCTGGCCCGCGAGGACGCGGTCGACCGCGGCTGGTTCGGGGCCGTCGACGCGCGGGTGCTGCCCCGGCTCGGCGACGTGATGGTCGCCTGTCACGACGACACCGCGATCGTCTCGACCCGCGACTTCGCCTACGAGGACACCCTCGTCGGGCTGCACGGATCGCTCACCTCGACCGAGATGCTGATCCCCATCCTCGTGGGCTGAGGACCGGCCTCAGCCGAAGGGCAGCGGCTCGGGCGCCAGGCTGACGGCCTTGGCCCGCGCGGCGGTGAGCCGGCGGCGGTGGTGCTGGCGGCACAGGACCTCGTAGGCCACGTCCGCGGGCGGCTCGTCGGCCTGCTCGACGTCGCCGACGACGATCACCTCGCCGTCGGTGACCATCGCACCGTTCTCGGTGCGCGCGTTGTGGGTGGCGCGCTTGCCGCACCAGCACAGTGCCTCGACCTGGAGCACGTTCATCCGGTCGGCGAGCTCGACGAGCCGGGCGCTGCCGGGGAAGAGGACGCTGCGGAAGTCGGTGAGGATGCCGAAGGCGAACACGTCGATCTGGAGCTCGTCGACGACCTTGGCGAGCTGGTCGATCTGGTCGGCGGAGTAGAACTGGGCCTCGTCGCAGATGAGGTAGTCGATGCGACCGCCGCGGGTGAGCGTGGTGACGACGTAGGCCCAGAAGTCGAAGTCGGTGCCGACCTCGAGCGCGTCGTGGGTCAGGCCCAGGCGGCTCGAGACGACCGCCGCGCCGGAGCGGTCGTGGGTGGTGAAGATGCGGCCGACGCGTCCTCGGGCGGCGTGGTTGTGGTTGGTCTGGAGCGCCAGCGTCGACTTGCCGGAGTCCATCGTGCCCGTGAAGAAGTGCAGTTCAGCCATGACCGGCCGATCTTGTCACAGCCCGGGCGCCGACCGGCGGCTACCGTGCCGGGCATGGACCAGGACTTCGGCCCGCTCATCAGTCCCGAGGAGCTGGCGGCCACGCTGGACGACGTCACCGTGCTCGACGTGCGCTACGTGATGGGCGGCCCGCCCGGCCGTGGGCTGCACGAGGCCGGCCACGTGCCGGGGGCGGCGTACGTCGACCTCGACGCCGACCTGGCCGCCCCACCGGGTGCCGGGGGCCGACACCCGCTGCCGGACGTCGGCACCTTCGAGGCCGCGATGCGGCGCGCGGGCGTGCGCCACGGTCGGCCGGTGGTGGTCCTCGACGACTGGGAGGGTCGGGCCGCGGCACGGGCCTGGTGGCTGCTGCGCCACCACGGCCACGACGACGTACGCGTCCTCGACGGCGGCTGGACCGCCTGGCGCGAGGGCGGCCACCCCGTCGAGCAGGGTGTCGCGCTGGTGGAGCCGGGCGACTTCACCGCGATCTCGCCCGGACGGATGCCGGTCGTCGGTGCCGACGACGTGCGTGACGTCGACGTGCTCGTCGACGCCCGCGCACCGGAGCGGTTCGCCGGTGAGACCGAGCCCGTCGACCCGGTCGCCGGGCACGTCCCGGGTGCGGTCAACGTGCCGACGACCGAGAACGTGGACGTCCGCGGCAGGTTCCGCTCGCCCGAGGACCTGCGTGAGGTGTACGCCCGGGTGGGCGCCACCGAGGCCGCGACGGTCGCTGCCTACTGCGGGTCGGGGGTGACCGCAGCACACGACGTGCTGGCGATGGAGGTCGCCGGCATCCGGGCCGCGCTCTATCCCGGGAGCTGGAGCGGGTGGATCACCGACCCCGGGCGGCCCGTGGCGACGGGTCGCTGATCAGCGTGCGGTGACCTCGTCGCCGACCCGGATCCTGCCCTCGTCGAGCGGGACCAGGTGGGTGGCGAAGAGCGTCTTGCCGGCGACGAGGCGGTGGCGCGCCAGCGTGCGGGTCGGCTCCTTCGCCGTGCGGAGCGTGGCGGGGTCAAGGGTGGCCATCACGCAGCGGCCGACGGGCTTGGCGACACGGAACCGGACCTCGCCCACGCGGACCTCGCCCCAGTGGTCCTCCGCGAACGGCTCGTCGCCGTCGACGACCAGGTTGGCGCGGAACCGCTCGACCGGCAGCGGCTCCGGAGGCTCCTCGCCCACCTCGAGAGCACGCTCGACGATCCAGTCGTCGAGCCGGCGCAGCGAGGCGAGCGACGCGACGGTGACCGGGAACGAGTCGGCGAAGGACGTGTGGTCGCCGGGGGAGGAGAAGCCGGGCTGCAGGCGGCGGCGCGCCGGGTCGTGGCACCACACGAGGCGTACGTCCGTCCCGAGGACGTCGCGCAGCCACGTGTCGGCGGCCGGCCCGGCGGGCCTCGCGTGCAGGTCGAGGGAGAACAGGTGCACCGGCACGTCGGGACCCGTGGGCAGGTCGACGTCCAGGTCCGGGTGACCGGCCGCGCGCAGCCGCAGAGCCGACGACACCGTGGGGTCGGTCGTCGGGGTGTCGGCGACGACATGGAACAGCGCAGGCACCTCCCGCGCGGTGACCACCCGGCCGTCGGGCCCGGCGAGCATCCAGGAGCGGTCGTCGACCAGGCCGCGGGCCAGCACCTCGGCGGAGTCGACCGGACGGATCGCTCCGGACTTCAGGGGGTGGACGTTGAGGTGGACCAGCCGCACCTCAGTCGCCCTTGCCGCCACCGAACATGATCTCGTCCCAGCTCGGGACGGATGCGCGACCGCGCTTCTTGGGCTTGGCCGCCGGTTCGACGGGTGCCTGCGCGGCGGGCTGCTCGGGTTCGGTCTCGGGCTCGGGCGCGGTCGCGGGCTCGGCCGAGCGATCGGAGGCAGCGTCGTCGGACACCGTGCCGTCGGTGCCCTCGAGGTAGGCCTCGATCGACTGCTCGGAGCCGAGTGCGGTGCCGGACATCTCCATGGTGGTCTCGTTGGCGGAGTCCTCGTCGACCACCTCGTCGGCCACGGCGCCGTCGGCCACCATCTCGATGGCGTCCTCGCCGAGCGGGACGTCGCCGTCGACCGCGCTGAGGCGGCGCTGGCGGGCGAGGGCGAGGTCGTCGGAGGCCGGCTCGGCGGGCGCCGCCGGGGCGGCGTCACCGACCAGCCAGCGCGCGTCCTCGTCGTCGACGGTCACGAAGTTGCCACGCGGGTCGTGCGAGAAGGTCGCGGCACCGGTGCGGCCCGCGACCTCGTAGAGGCCGGTCAGGGTCCAGCGGCCGTCCTCACGGCGGAAGGCGTCCCACTCGACGCTGCCCGGGTCGGCGTTGTGCGCCCGCAGCTGCGCAGCGACCGCCTCGCCCAGGGTCCGGGCCCCGGACTCGGTGGCGCGACGGCGTACGGAGGCGAGCTGGGCGCGCTCGGCGACATGGGCGCGCTCGGCCATCACGGGCGCCGCGAACGGCATGATCTTCTCCACCGACGTGCCGGCGGCGTGCGCGACCGCCTCGGGCGACTCACCCGCACGGATGCGCGTCTGGATGTCGCGGGGACGGAGGGTTGATTCCATCGGGATCTCCAACTGGCCGTTGCTTTCGGGTGCGCCGGTGAAGGCGCGGCGGAGCCGGGCGTCGATGGCCAGGGTGTGCTCCTGGCCCGACTCGTCCACCAGCAGCAGGCGCTTGCCGTCCTTGCTGCGTCCGGTGAACGTCAGCTTGGCCATGGACGGCGGGCTCCTGCCTGAGGTGGTCATCGATGCGGGGCATCCGATCGCACCGAGCCTACGCCAGCGTGGGTCCGCGGTCGGGTTGCGCCTGCGGCGCGCCGGAACGGGGTCGGCAAGGGGTGGGCGTCGTCCATCCCTCGCGGCCGGTTGGCGGGCGGGCGCCGGGGCGATCTAGCCTTCGGGCGTGCCCGAGACCGAGTTCGCCGCGACGCTCGTCGTCCTCGACCTCGTCGGCATCTTCGCCTTCGCGGTGGCGGGGGCGCTCGTGGCGGTCCGCAAGAACCTCGACCTCTTCGCCGTGATCGTCCTCGGCGGCGTCACCGGGCTCGGCGGTGGCTTCATCCGCGACGTCCTGATCGGTGCGACCCCGCCCGCCGCGCTGGCCGACTGGCGCTACATCCTGGTCCCGGTCGCCGCGGGTCTGCTGACCTTCGTCTTCCACCCCACGGTGGGCCGCCTCGAGCGGTTCGTCACCCTCTTCGACGCCTTCGGGCTCGCGCTCTTCTGCGTCACCGGCGCCCTCAAGGCCGTCGACTACGGCCTCGACCCCCTGCCCGCCGCGCTCATGGGCATGCTCACCGGCATCGGCGGCGGCATGATCCGCGACGTGCTCTCGGGGAGCGTGCCGGTGATCTTCGAGGGCGTCCTCTACGCCACGCCCGCCCTCGCCGGGGCGTGCGTCGCGGTGCTGCTCGACCGCACGGACCTGCCGCTGCTCGTGGTCGCCGCGGCAGGGTTCACGACCTGCCTCGGCTGGCGCCTGCTGGCGCTCGTGCGCGGCTGGCGCGCCCCGCTGCCCAAGGGCCCGGCGAACGTCTGAGGCGCCCCGGCGGCTCAGTCGCCCAGCACGCGCCGGAGGTAGGGGTTGGCGAAGACCCGGTCCGGGTCGAGCCGGTCGCGCATCGCGAGGAAGTCGTCGAACCGGTCGTACGCCGGCGCGAGGTCCGCGGCCGTGCGCGTGTGGACCTTGCCCCAGTGGGGGCGCCCGCCCGCCTCGCACAGCAGCGGCTCCAGGCCGCCGAAGTAGGCGCGGTGGTCGGTGTCGGCCGGCACGTGGAAGGCGAGGTAGAGGCTGTCGCGACCGTGGGAGGTGGACAGCGGCACGTCGTCGGCCGGTGCGGTGCGGACCTCGACGGGGAAGGCGATGCGCCAGTCGCTGGCCTCGATCACCCGGCGGCACTCGCGCAGCACGTCGAGGCCGACCTCCCGCGGGACGGCGTACTCCATCTCGCGGAAGCGGACCCGGCGCGGGCTGACGAAGACGCGGTGCGCGAGGTCGCTGTAGCGGCGCTCGGAGAGCGCTCGGCCAGCGATGCGGTTGATCCGCGGGACCAGGCCCGGCGACCGGGAGCCGACGCGGCACAGCGCGCCGAAGACGGTGTTGGAGACCAGCTCGTCCTCCCACCACGCCGCCAGGCGCGAGGGCGGGTCCTGCTCGCCGGGGTCGAGGTCGGTGCGGACGTTCTGCTTGACCACCATCGCGTCGGTGTGGGGGAACCAGTACATGTCGACGTGGTGCGCCGCGGCCACCATCTCGTCGTACGACGCCAGCGCGGCGTCCCACGTCATCGGCTGCTCGTGCGCCTCGACCACGAAGAGCGGCTCGACGTGGAAGGTGAGGCTCGTCAGGATGCCGAGCGCCCCGAGGCCGACGCGGGCGACCTCGAGGACGTCGGCGTTCTCGTCCGTCGAGGCGCGCAGCACCTTGCCGGTGCCTGTGACCAGCTCGAGGCCGGCGAGCTGGGCGGACAGCCCGGCCGCGGTGCCGCCCGTGCCGTGGGTGCCGGTCGACGTGGCCCCGGCCAGGGTCTGCTCGGCGATGTCGCCCATGTTGTGCAGAGACAGGCCCAGCCGCTCGAGCGCGAGGTTGAGGTCCTTCAGCGGCGTGCCGGCGCGGGCCGTCACGGTCATCGCCTCGCGGTCGACCTCGACGACGCCGCGCATCCCGTCGGGCCGCAGCAGCGTGTGCTCGGGTGCGGCGATCGCGGTGAACGAGTGACCGGTGCCGGCCATCTTGACGGTGGTGCCGGCCTCACGCGCGCGGCGTACGGCTCCGACGACGGCCTCGACGGACGCCGGTGTCGCGACCTCGCTGGGGGCCGCCTCCTCGAGGCCGGACCAGTTGCGCCAGCGGGTCGACGTCATGACCGAACGGTAGCCAATGCGCGCGACGGCCGGGCCGTCTGCGCGGCCAGCGCGCCGAGCACGCCGCCGGCGAGTGCCACGGCGTACGCCGCCGACGCCCCGCTGTGGTCGACCACGAAGCCGGCGATGCTCGCGCCGGGGGCGACGCCGGCGACGATCCCGGTGTGCAGGATCGCCATGCCCTCGGTCAGCCGACCCGAGGGCACGCCCTGCTCCACCATCGTCATCGCGCCGATCATCGTGGGGGCGATCGCGAGCCCGCCGACGAGCAGCACGACGGCCATCAGGGGGATCGAGGAGACGAACATCAGGGGCGCCATGGCGAGCGCCATCGCCGCCGAGCCCCAGCGCAGGCGTACGTCGGGGCCGCTGCGCCACGCGATCGCCCCGGTGACGAGGCCGGCCACCAGGCTCCCGAACGACCACGCCGCCAGCAGCCAGCCGGCCGCCCCGCGCTGCCCCTGCTCCTCGGCGAACGCGACGGTCGTGACCTCGGCGGCCCCGAACAGGGCGCCGAGGGTGAGGCAGACCAGCGCCAGAGGCAGCACCAGCCGCCACGGCATCGGGGGCTTCGGCCCGCCGGTGGTCGAGCTGCGCCCGGCCGGGGGCTCGGTGCGCCGCTGCGCTGCGAAGGCGAAGGTGCCGAGCACGCCGCTGACGAGGGCGAAGGTGAGCCCGGCGACCGGGTGGTAGCCGGTGGCCAGCAGCGTGACGAGCACCGGGCCGACCACGAAGACGACCTCGTCGAGCACCGCCTCGAGCGCGAAGGCCGTCTGCTTCTCGCCTGGCTCGTCGAGCAGGTGCGACCAGCGGGTCCGCACGCTCGCGCCGACCTGGGGGAGCGAGGCGCCCGCGACAGCGGCGAAGACGTAGGTCCACGCCTGTGCCCAGTCCTGCTCGACCGCCAGCATCATCAGCGCGAGCCCGAGGCCGAAGATCGAGATCGCGAGGGGAAGGACGCGCGACTGGCCGAAGTGGTCGACCCACCGGCCGTGCAGGACGGCGAAGGCCGCCTCGGCCAGCACGAAGACGGCGGCGACGGTGCCGGCGAGCCCGTAGGAGCCGGTGCGCTCCTGGACGAGCAGCACGATGCCGAGCCCGACCATGGAGATGGGCAGGCGCGCGACGAGTGCGGCGCTGCTGAAGGCGAGGGCACCCGGGCGCCTCAGCACCCGCGCGTAGGAGTCGAGCATCGAGGTGATGGTAGGCCCGCCTAGGCTGGCGCCATGAATCCTGCGGGACCCGACGTGAAGCCGTACGACGCGCTCCTGGTGCTCTCCTTCGGAGGCCCCGAGAAGCCCGAGGACGTGGTGCCGTTCCTGGAGAACGTCACCCGTGGGCGGGGGATCCCCCGCGAGCGCCTGGAGCAGGTGGGGGAGCACTACTTCCTCTTCGGCGGCAAGAGCCCGATCAACGACCAGAACCGCGCGCTCATCGCGGAGCTGGAGAAGGACCTCGCCGAGCAGGGGATCGACCTGCCGGTCTACTTCGGCAACCGCAACTGGGACCCCTACCTCGCCGACACGCTGGCGCAGATGACCGCCGACGGCGTGCAGCGGGCCGCGGTCTTCGCCACGTCGGCGTACTCGTCGTGGTCGTCGTGCCGGCAGTACCGCGAGAACCTCTTCGACGCCGTCGAGCAGGTCGAGGGTGCCCCGCGCCTGGACAAGCTGCGGCAGTACTACAACCACCCCGGTTTCATCGAGCCCGCCGTCGACGCCTGCCTCGCGGCGCTCGCCGAGCTCCCCGACGGTGGCGACCGGGCCCGCCTGGTCTTCGTCACGCACTCGATCCCGACCGCGATGGCCGAGACGAGCGGCTCCGAGGACCCCCTCGGCCAGCCCCGCGAGGCCTACGTCCGCCAGCACCGCAGCGCCGTCGACGAGGTGGCGCGTCGGGTGCACGAGGCGACCGGTCGCGCCCACCGCCACGACCTCGTCTACTGCTCGCGCTCCGGTGCGCCGTCGACGCCGTGGCTCGAGCCCGACGTCAACGACCACCTCGAGGAGCTCGCCACCGACGGCGTGAGCAGCGTGGTGCTGATGCCGATCGGCTTCGTCTCCGACCACATGGAGGTCATCTACGACCTCGACACCGAGGCGATGGAGACCGCCGAGCGCCTCGGCATCTCGGCCGTGCGCGCCGCGACCGCCGGGGTGGACCCGCGCTTCGTCGCCATGGTGCGCGACCTGCTCCTCGAGCGCGCGGCCGCCGAGCGTGGCGAGGCTCCCGAGCGGCCGGCCGTGGGCTCGATGGCTGCCGGACCGGACGTGTGCGGCGTGGGCTGCTGCCCCAACCCGCGCGGTCCGCGCCCGGCCCTGTGCGGTCGCGACTCGTGAGCGCCGCGGACCCCGCCGCCCTGCGCGACCTGGCCCGCACGATTGCCCACGAGGGCGCCGCGCTGGCCCGGGAGATGCGGGTGGGCGGCATCGACGTGGCCGACACCAAGACCAGCGTGGTCGACGTGGTCACCGAGGCCGACCGCGCCGTGGAGGCGCTCGTGCGTGAGCGCATCACCGCCGCCCGGCCCGACGACGCGATCCTCGGCGAGGAGGGCGACGACCTGCCCGGCACCAGCGGGGTGCGGTGGGTCGTCGACCCGATCGACGGCACCGTCAACTACCTCTACGGCCTGCCCGACTGCGCGGTGTCCATCGCCGCGGAGGTCGACGGCGAGGTCGTGGCCGGTGCCGTGGTCGCCATCCCCTCCGGCACCGAGTACGCCGCCGCCCGGGGCCTCGGCGCCACCCGCGACGGCGCCCCCATCGGCGTACGCCCCACCCCGCCGCTGGCCGAGCGCCTGGTCCTCACCGGCTTCGGCTACCAGCGCGTCGTCCGCGAGCACCAGGCCGCCTGCGTCGCGCGGCTGCTGCCGGAGGTGCGCGACATCCGCCGCATGGGGTCGTGCTCGCTCGACCTCTGCCACGTCGCCGAGGGCAGTGCCGACGCCTACGTCGAGGCCGGTCCGCAGCCGTGGGACTGGTCCGCCGGCGGGCTCGTGCTGCGCGAGGCCGGAGGCCGCTTCGAGCTGCTCGACGGCACGATGACGCTCCCCGGCTTCCCCCTTCGCAACGTCGTCGTGGGGACCCCCGCGGACGGTTGGGACGACTTCGTCGATGTACTGCGGAGCACCGGCTTCCTCGCCTGAAGGGGTGGCCCACGCCACGCCCCGACGGGTGGCTCCGACCGGGCTGGACCACACGCGTTCCACGGGGAATACCGAGGGGTCGCGCATGGTTCCTGCGACACGTCGCGGACCGGCTCACCACGGAGTCGGTTCATGGTGCACAATCTGGCGCCGACGACGAGCAACAACTCGGTCTCATGCCCGTGCCGCGATCCGGCCGGTCTGAGCCACTGCATGGGGAGAGGGAATCGATGGCCACCGACTACGACGCACCGCGCAAGTCCGAGGAGGACCAGAGCGAGGAGAGCATCGAGGAGCTCAAGGCCCGCCGCCACGACAAGAACTCCGGCAAGGTCGACGAGGACGAGACCGAGGCGGCCGAGTCCTTCGAGCTTCCCGGTGCCGACCTCTCGCACGAAGAGCTGGCGGTCGAGGTCATGCCGCGGCAGGACGACGAGTTCACCTGCATGAGCTGCTTCTTGGTGCACCACCGCTCGCAGCTGGCCGATGAGAAGAAGCTCATCTGCCGCGACTGCATCTGAGCAGACCACCTACGACGCACAGCGCCCGCCCCCTTGCAAGGGGGCGGGCGCTGTGCCGTGCTGGGGGAGTCGCGGCTCAGGACTCGGGCGCGGGTGCCTTGGCGGCGTCCTGGCCGTCCTTCTTCAGCTGCGGGGGCAGGTGCCCGGTGGACTTCGCGTAGTAGGTGGCCGCGCGTCGGGTGGCGAGCATCCGGGCCACGCCGATCAGGGTGCCGCTCACGGCGGCCCACATGACCGCCTCGCCGAGGCTGACGTCGGGGTCGGCCGGGTTGGCCGGCGGGTTCTTGCCGGTGGCGGCGCGCCACGTGGTGTTCAGCCCCTTCTTGGCGACCGCCGCCGCACCGATCGCGGCGACGAGCGAGAACGCGGAGTAGAACTTGCTGGATGAGTCCTGGGAAGCCATGGACGCACCCTATCCAGCGCGTCAGCGCGTCCGCGTCGCCTCTAGGGCTGAGACGAGGGCGTCGGGTCGCCGGCAGCTGATCAGCCAGTAGGGCGTCGGGTCGGCGGGATCGGTGATGTCCACCCGGACGCCGCGCTTGAGGTAGGGACGCAGGAGCAGGTAGGCGCGGGCGTCGGCGTCCACGCCCGCCTGGCGACGTACGCCGTCCGCGTCGAGCGCGGTCGCCGCCCCGACGTGCTCGAGGGGGATGTGCGCCCGGCCGGCCCGCAGGGTGTGACCGTCGACCGAGACCTTCGGGCTGCCGTAGGTGCCGAGCAGCGCCACCAGCAGTGCCAGCGCGACCGCGGTGACCGACCACGCCACGACCTCGGGGGTCGCGGCCAGGACGGCCAGCCAGAGCGACGCCACGAGCATGGTGCCCTGGACCCACCAGCGCAGCGGGACGGTGAGGCGTTCGGCGTAGTCCACGGCGCAGAGCCTATAGATTCTCTCCTCGTGCCCGACGCCCACCTCTCGCCCGAGCCCCAGCCCGAGACCCAGCTCGACGTCCAGCTCGACATCCAGGTCGTGCGGCTCGACCCTGACCTGCCGCTGCCGTCCTACGCCCACCCGGGCGATGCGGGCGCGGACCTCCACACCACCGTCGACGTCACCCTCGCCCCCGGCGAGCGGGCCCTCGTGCCGACCGGCATCGCGGTCGCGCTGCCCGACGGGTACGTCGCGCTGGTGCACCCGCGCTCCGGGCTGGCGGCGCGTCACGGGCTGTCCATCGTCAACACCCCCGGC
>CAFBMW010000060.1_pt1 | contig 15255 bp, 12 predicted proteins | sample 7269061 | NCBI WGS metagenome assembly CAFBMW01 (sample SAMEA6814074, study PRJEB35770) | uncultured Nocardioides sp. | biome: Freshwater; feature: Freshwater reservoir; material: water | place: Czech Republic | collected 2017-05-23 | depth 30m m | reverse complement strand
CTTCTTCGCGCGGTCGACGATGTTCTGGATCATCGCTCCGGAGTTGAAGTCCTTGAAGTAGAGGACCTCCTTGTCGCCGTTGGCGTAGGTGACCTCCAGGAAGCGGTTCTCGTCGGTCTCGGTGTACATCCGCTCCACCGTCGCGCGGATCATCGCGTTCACGGTCGCGACGCGGTCCTGGCCGAACTCCGCGAGGTCGTCGGCGTGCAGCGGCAGCGTCGGGGTGAGGTACTTGGAGAAGATGTCGCGCGCGGACTCCGCGTCCGGGCGCTCGATCTTGATCTTCACGTCGAGCCGGCCCGGCCGCAGGATCGCGGGGTCGATCATGTCCTCACGGTTGGAGGCACCGATCACGAGCACGTTCTCCAGCGCCTCGACACCGTCGATCTCGCTCAGCAGCTGGGGGACGATCGTGTTCTCCACGTCGGAGGAGACTCCCGACCCGCGGGTGCGGAAGAGCGAGTCCATCTCGTCGAAGAACACGATCACCGGGGTGCCGAGCGACGCCTTCTCCCGCGCCCGCTGGAACACCAGCCGGATGTGGCGCTCGGTCTCGCCGACGTACTTGTTGAGCAGCTCGGGGCCCTTGATGTTGAGGAAGTAGGACTTCCCCGACGCTCCCGTGCGCTCGGCCACCTTCTTGGCCAGGGAGTTGGCCACCGCCTTGGCGATCAGCGTCTTGCCGCAGCCGGGCGGGCCGTAGAGGAGCACGCCCTTCGGCGGCTTCAGCTCGTGGTCCTTGAAGAGCTCGGGGTGCAGGTAGGGCAGCTCGACGGCGTCGCGGATCGCGTCGATCTGGGCGGTGAGGCCGCCGATCTGCGTGTAGTCGATGTCCGGCACCTCCTCGAGCACCAGCTCCTCGACCTCCGACTTCGGCACGACCTCGTAGACGTAGCCGGCGCGGGTGTCGAGCAGCAGCGAGTCGCCGGCGCGGACGGTGACGTCCTCGGCGCGCAGCGGCTCGGCGAGGCGGACGACCCGCTCCTCGTCGGCGTTGGCGATGACCAGGGCACGCTCGCCGTCGGCGAGGATCTCCTTGAGCATCACGACCTCGCCGACCTGCTCGAAGTCGAGCGCGGCGACGACGTTGAGCGCCTCGTTGAGCATGACCTCCTGGCCGCGCACGAGGCCGTCGAGCTCGACGGCCGGGCTGACGCTGACCCGCAGCTTGCGACCCCCGGTGAAGACGTCGACGGAGTCGTCGTCGTTGCGGCCGAGGAAGGTGCCGAAGCCGGCCGGCGGCTGCGCCAGGCGGTCGACCTCCTCCTTCAGCGTCGTGATCTGGTCACGGGCGTCGCGCAGCGTCTGCGCCAGGCGCTCGTTCTGGCTGGACACCGCGGCCAGGGACCGCTGCGCGTCGGTCAGGCGGCTCTCGAGGCCGCGCGACTGCCCCGGTGCGTCCTCGACGCGACGGCGCAGGTCCATGACCTCGGCCTCCAGGTAGCGCACCTGCGTGGCCAGCTGCTCTCGGGTGGGCTCGGACATCTCGCACCTCCTGTCCAGTGACACTACCCACTGACCCGAGGGACGGAAGTGAATGTCTCGCCGTGTTGGTCACCGGTTTGCCGGGGCGGGCCCGGCCGCCCGTGGGTCAGGCCCCGTTGAGCCGCCGGATCGCGAGAAGCTCCTCGTCGCTGAAGCGGTCCGAGGCCTCGAGCACCTGCTGCAGGACCGCCGACTTGCCGGCGATGTAGGTGTCGATGTCCATGTCCGGGTCCGCGGCCAGCGCGAGCTTCGCGGCGGCGTACGCCTCACGCAGGTCGGCGCGCGAGCGCAGCACGTGTCGGGTCCACGATCACGTCGACGTCGAGGATCGGCTTGGCGACCAGGCCCGGGACCGACGTCGACCCGACGTGCTCGACGACGGCGGACCGGACGTCGGCCAGCGCCTCGCGCAGGACGTCGGCGACCGCCTCGAAGTCGTCGGCCCACCGGGGCGAGTGCTCGACGACCTCGACCCCGCTCATGCCTCGGTGTCGGCGTCGCTGTCCGTGACCACGACCGGCGGGATGTCGGCCGGCCGCGGCCCGGTGTAGTCGGGGCCGTACGCCCCGGGTGCGGGCCGACGGGTCTTGCGCGGGGGCTTCTCCCCCGGCGCCATGCGCCGTGCGGTGACGAGGAAGGCGGTGTGGCCGATCATCTTGTGGCCGGGTCGCACCGCGAGGCCCTCGACGTGCCAGTCGCGCACGAGCGACTCCCACGGCTGGGGCTCGGTGAAGCCGCCGTGCACGCGCAGGGTCTCGACGACGCGGGAGAGCTGGGTCGTGGTGGCGACGTAGGCGCAGACGATGCCGCCCGGCACGAGCGCGTCGGCCACGGCGTCGACGCAGTTCCACGGGTCGAGCATGTCGAGGATGATGCGGTCGACCTGCGTGCCGAGCCCGGGCAGGCCCTCCTTGAGGTCACCGAGGCGGAGGTCCCAGGCCGGGTGGCTCTGGCCGTCGGGGGCGGAGAAGAACTGGTTGACGTTGCGGCGGGCGACGTCCGCGAACTCCTCGCGCAGCTCGTAGGACGTCACCCGGCCCCATGGTCCGACGGCGCGCAGCAGCGAACAGGTGAGAGCGCCCGAACCGGCACCGGCCTCGACGACGCGCGCACCGGGGTAGATGTCGGCCAGCGCGATGATCTGGGCGGCGTCCTTGGGGTAGACCACGGCCGCGCCCCGCGGCATGGAGACGACGAACTCGTTGAGCAGCGGGCGGAACACGAGGTACTGCCCGCCGGCCGACGAGGTGAGGGTGAAGCCCTCGTCGCGGCCGATCATGTCGTCGTGGTCGAGGTGGCCCTTGTTGGAGAAGAACCGCTTGCCGGCGACCAGCTCGAAGTTGTGCTTGCGGCCCTTCTGGTCGGTCAGCCGCACCCACTCCCCCTCGCGCAGGGGACCGCGGTGGACGCCGGACCAGGCCTCGGCGGGGACGTCGGGAGAGGTCTCGGGCATGGCGCGCAGACTAGTGCGCCCGCGCCCGATCCACCCATCCGGCGGCGTCGCGCACGCCGCGGGCGGCACGGTCAGCGGCGGGCGTTCTCGCGGAAGGCGCGGTCGACGTCGGCGGTCGACAGCACGCCGTAGATGTGACCGTCGTCCTCGACGAGGAGGTACTCCTCGGCCGGTCGCCGGCTGATCGCGAGGATCAGGTCCTCGCCCGCGACGGTGGCGGGGAGCGTGAGCCCGTCCTCGAGCACCCGGGTGACGGTCGAGACCGGCACCCAGGGGCGGCGCTCCTCCGGCATGGCCGTGACCGCGGCCTCGCTCACGATGCCGATCGGGGAGCCGTCGTTGCCCACCGTGACGATGCTGCCTGCCTGCGCGTCCTGCGCGCGGCGGACGGCCTCGGCTAGCGGGAGGTCGGCGGGGACCGTGAGCGTACGCCGGGCGAGCGGGCGAGCGACCAGGGCGGGCAGGCGCTCGCGGAGCCGGGCGTGCGCCATCGCGGCGGTCGCGCCGGTCCAGAGGAACAGGCCGAGGATGAAGACCAGGACCACGTCGAGGATGGTGGGCGGCTCGCCGGTCAGCGGCTCCATCACGACCGGCCAGGCGAGCAGGGCCAACGCGGTCAGTCGGCCGCCCCACCCGGCGACGATCGTCGCGCGGTGCTGGTTGCCCGACGCACCCCAGACCGCCGCCTTGAGGACGCGGCCGCCGTCGAGCGGGAGGCCGGGCACGAGGTTGAGTACGCCGATGATGAGGTTGGCACCGGCCAGGCCCTGCACCGCGGCACGGACCAGTCCGTCGGGGACCACGAACCACAGCGCCGCGGCGGCGATCCCGACCCCGATGGAGGTGAGCGGGCCCACCACCGCGATCCAGAACTCGTGGCGGGGCCGGCGCGACTGCCCGTCGATCTCGGTCATGCCGCCGAGGAAGTGCAGGGTGATGGAGTTGACGCCGTAGCCCAGCCGCTTCGCGACGACCGCGTGTGAGGCCTCGTGGAGCAGAACGGAGAGGTAGAGCACCACGGCGAAGACGAAGCCGGCGACGTACTTCCAGAAGCCCAGGCCCGGCTGCACCTGCTCGATGCGGGGGGCGAAGGTCAGCGAGATCAGCAGCGCGACGATGAGCCAGGAGCTCGTGATGAGCACGTCGATGCCGACGATCGACCCGATCTTCCACGTGCCCGGAGGGCGCGAGGACCCCTGTGGCGGGGCCGGGTCAGTCGGTGCAGGCACACCACGACCCTAGCCAACCCCGCCCACGGCGGCGCGCGCGGCGGGAGGGGTGTCGTACGGCTCGCCTAGGGTGAGCCGCGCCATGACGATCCCCGCCCCAGACTCCCCCGCCGAGCGCGTCTCCACGCCCGTGGACGGCGTCGAGGTCCTCGGGGCGCTGTCGCCCAGCCGGGCCGGCGACTTCATGGCCTGCCCCCTGATGTACCGGTTCCGCACGATCGACCGCCTGCCCGAGGAGCCGTCGCCCGACGCGGTGCGCGGCACGGTGGTCCACAAGGTGCTCGAGGACCTCTTCGACCTGCCTGCGGCCGGCCGGACCCCCGAGGCGGCCGCCGACATGCTCGAGCCGACCTGGGAGGCGCTGCTGGAGGCCGAACCGGCGCTCGGGGAGATGTTCGGCGACGAGGGTCCCGACCTGACCGCGTGGCTGTCGTCGTGCCGCACGGTCCTCGCCCGCTACTTCGACCTCGAGGACCCGCGTCGCCTCGAGCCGGCCGATCGCGAGCTCTACGTCGAGGCCCTCCTCGACTCCCGGCTGCTGCTACGCGGGTTCGTCGACCGCGTCGACGTCGCGCCCGACGGCCGGATCCGCATCACCGACTATAAATCGGGACGCTCCCCGGGGGTGGGCTACGAGGCCAAGGCCCTCTTCCAGATGAAGTTTTACGCCCTGGTCATCTGGCGCCTGCGCGGCGTGGTGCCGACGGTGCTTCAGCTGGTCTACCTCGGAAACGGCGAGATCCTGCGCTACGAGCCCGACGAGGACGACCTGCGCGCCACCGAGCGCAAGGTCGAGGCCGTCTGGACCGCGATCCAGCTCGCCCACGAGACCGGCGACTGGCAGCCCAGCCCGTCGCGGCTGTGCGACTGGTGCTCCTACCACCAGTTCTGCCCGACCAAGGGCGGCACGGTCCCGCCGCTGCCCGAACGCGCGCCGGTGCAGACGGACGCCTCGGCCGACGAGGCCGACGACTGACCTGGATCCGGTCGGCGTACGGCGGGTGGCTCCGCCCTGCGTCATACGAACCCGCACCTATCCGTGCGCCTTCGTATGACGCCCAGCCCGGGGTCACCGATGAGCGTCATACGGACCCGCACCTATCCGTGCGCCTTCGTATGACGCCCGGCCGGCGCGAAGCGTGCCGCTAGTTCACGACGTCGGTGTGCATGTTGTGCGGCGGATCGAGGTCGGAGGCACCGGAACCCGAGCTGTCGGGTGCGACCAGGGCCGGAGCCACCTCGTGCCGCTGGAGCTCCCCGGACGCGATCTGCTCGGCGAAGTGGCAGGCCACGCGGTGACCGGACGACGCACCGGGTACGTCGACCACGCGCAGCTGCGGCCGCTCGGTGTCGCAGAGGGTCTCCTGCCGCCACGGGCACCGCGTGTGGAAGCGGCAGCCGGTCGGCGGGTTCGCCGGCGACGGCAGGTCGCCGGTGAGCAGGATCTGCTCGCGCGAGTCCTCGACCTCCGGGTCCGGCACCGGGACGGCCGACATGAGGGCGCGGGTGTAGGGGTGGAGCGGTACGTCGTACAGCTCCCCCGCCTCGGACTCCTCCACGAGGCCGCCGAGGTACATCACGCCGATGCGGTCGCTGATGTGGCGCACCACCGCGAGGTCGTGGGCGACGACGAGGTAGGTGAGGCCGAGCTCCTCCTGCAGGTCCTGGAGCAGGTTGATCACCTGCGCTTGGATCGAGACGTCGAGGGCGCTGACCGGCTCGTCGGCGACGATCAGGTCGGGACCGACCGACAGCGCCCGGGCGATGCCGATGCGCTGGCGCTGGCCGCCGGAGAACTCGTGGGGGTACTTCTTCAGCCCCGACGGCGGGAGACCCACCGCCGACATCAGCTCGCGCAGCCGGGTGTGGGTCGCCGACGCGTCGGTGTCGAGGCCGTGCGCGCGCATGCCCTCGAGCAGCAGCGCCTCGACGGTCTGGCGTGGGTCGAGGCTGGACATCGGGTCCTGGAAGACCATCTGGAAGCGCTTGCGCTCACGACGCAGCGCCTCGCCCTTCAACGAGGCGATGTCCACGCCGTCGAAGAGCACCGAGCCGGCCGTGGGCGGCTCGAGGTTCAGGATGGCCTTGCCGAGGGTCGACTTGCCGCAGCCCGACTCCCCCACCAGCCCGTAGGTCTCGCCGCGGCGGATGGTGAGGTCGACGCCGTCGACGGCGCGCACGTGTCCGACCGTCCGGTCGAAGACGACACCGCGCTTGATCGGGAAGTGCACCTCGAGGCCGCGCACCTCCACGAGCACCTCGCCCGGTGCGCCGGTCCGCGTGTCGTGGGCCGGGTCGAGTCCGGTCGATCCGCTCATCGGGACACCCCCATCGGGTTGAAGCAGCGCAGGCCGACCACGTCGTCGCCCTCCCACTCGGGCGTCTGCTGCACGCACACGTCGAGCGCGTTGGGACAACGCGGCGCAAAGGCACAGGCGGAGTCCCACGGCAGGTTGTCTGCAACGGAGCCGGGGATCGGTGAGAGCGCCTCACCCCGCGGGGCGTCGAGACGCGGGATCGAGTTGAGCAGGCCGACGGTGTAGGGGTGGCGAGGACGGGAGAACAAGGTGTGCCGGTCGCCGCGCTCGACGATCCGGCCCCCGTAGAGCACGTTGACCTCGTCGCACAGGCCCGCGACGACGCCGAGGTCGTGGGTGATCATCACCAGCGCGGTGCCGGTCTCGACCACCAGCTCCTTGAGCAGGGCGAGGATCTGCGCCTGGATGGTCACGTCGAGCGCCGTGGTGGGCTCGTCGGCGATCAGCAGCCGCGGCTTGCACGCCAGCGCCATCGCGATGAGGGCGCGCTGGCGCATCCCGCCGCTGAGCTGGTGCGGGTAGTTGACCAGGCGCGCCTTCGGGTCGGGGATGCCGACACGCTCGAGCAGCTCGGCCGCCTTCGGCATCGCCTCCTTGCGGCTGAGTCCTTGGTGGCGCTCCATCACCTCGGTGACCTGCCGCCCGATCTGCACGACCGGGTTCAGCGACGACAGCGGGTCCTGGAAGATCATCGCGATCTCGCGACCCCGGCGGTCCCGCATCTGGCCCGGGGACAGCCGGAGCAGGTCCTCGCCGTCGAAGACCGCCGATCCCTCGACGGTGTTGCCGCGGGTGGGCAGCAGGCCCATGATCGCCAGCGACGTGACCGACTTGCCGCAGCCGGACTCGCCGACGAGGCCGACCGTCTGCCCGGGACGTACGTCGAAGCTGATCCCGTCGACCGCCTTGAACGGCTGCTCCCCCCGTCGCCCGAACGTCACCCGCAGGTCGCGGACGGAGAGGAGCGGCTCGGAGGAGTGGACGGGGTGGACCGCGTGCGTGCTCATCGGGGTGCTCATGGCACTACCTCCGGGTCTTCGGGTCGAGGGCCTCGCGCAGCGACTCGCCCATCAGCGTGAAGCCGAGGGCGACCACGATGATGCACGCGGCCGGGTAGAACGCCAGGTGCGGCGCCTCACCCAGGAACGGCTGGGCCTTGCCGAGCATCTGGCCCCACTCGGGGCGGCGGTCGTCGGGGTTGCCGAGGCCGAGGAACGACAGCGCAGCCGCGTCGATGATCGCGACCGCCAGCACCAGCGTGGCCTGGACGATGACCGGACCCAGCGCGTTGGGCAGCATGTGGCGGAACACGATCGCGCGCTGCTTGACGCCGAGGGACCGCGCCGCGAGGACGTGGTCACTGGCACGCTGGGCGAGCATCGACCCCCGCAGCAGGCGGGCGAAGATGGGCACCTGCACCGTGGCGATCGCGATGATCAGCGTCCACTGGCTCGGCCTCGTGGCCAGCGCCGCCAGCGTGAAGGCCAGCAGCAGCGACGGGATGGACAGCATCACGTCCACGATGCGCATGACGAGTGAGTCGATCCAGCCGCCCACGGCCCCGGCGAGCGTGCCGAGGACGAGGCCGCCGAGGAGACCGAAGAAGGTCGCGAGCACGCCCACGAGCAGGGTCTGCTGCGACCCGACGAGCAGACGCGACAGGAGGTCGCGGCCCTTGTCGTCGGCGCCGAGCGGGTGGCCCGCCTCGGGCCCGGGCACGGGGTTGGACTGCGGGCGTACGTCGTCGAGGAGCGGACGCGCGGCCGGGTCCCACGGAGCCAGCCACGGCGCGACGAGCGCCAGCGCGATGAACGCGACGGTGATCGCGAGGCCGACGAGGAAGACCGGGTTGCGACGCAGCCGGCGCCAGGCGCTCTTGATGAGGGAGACGCCGCCCTCCTCGGAGGCGGAGGCGGAGGCGAGCGCGTCGATGCGCTGCGAGCGGCGCTCGGCGTACGTCGTGCGCTCCGGTGGGAGCTCGGGCGTGGGTGTCATCGGGCTCACCTCGTCCTGATCCGGGGGTCGATGACGGCGTACGCGATGTCGACCAGGAGGTTGACCAGCACGTAGATGGCAGCCGCGGCGATGATCAGCACCTGCAGCACCGGGTAGTCCTTGTCACGGAACGCCGTGGCCAGGGCGTCCCCGATGCCACGGATCGAGAAGACGGTCTCGGTGAGCACCGCCCCCGACAGCAGCGCGCCCACCTGCAGGCCCACGGTCGTCACCACCGGCAGCATCGCGTTGCGCAGCACGTGGCGTCCGCGGATCACCTGCGCGGTGAGTCCCTTGGCCTCGGCGGTGCGGACGTAGTCCTCGTCGAGGACGTCGAGCACCGAGGCACGGGTGATGCGGAAGATGACGGCGAACGGGATCGTGGCGAGCGCCACCGCGGGCAGCACGAGGTGCTTGAGGGCGTCCCACGCGGCGTCCCACTCGCGGGTGAGGATCCCGTCGAGGACGAACAACCCGGTCACGCGCGTGGCGTCGAGGCCGGTGCTCTGGCGTCCCGACACGGGGAGCAGGTTCCACTCGACTGCGAAGAAGTACTTCAGCAGGAACCCGGTGAAGAAGACCGGCACCGCGACGCCGACCAGCGAGAAGATCACGGTCGTGGTGTCGAGCGGGGTGCCCTTGCGCCGGGCAGCGAGGTAGCCCAGCGGGATGCCGAGCGCGATGGCGATGACGAGGGCGAAGAACGACAGCTCGATGGTCGCCGGCAGGCGGGCGAAGAAGATGTCGAGGGCGTCCTCGCCCGGCAGCACCTTCGTGGACACGCCGAAGTCGCCCTGGACCGCCCGCTCCATGTAGCGGAGGTACTGCACCGGCAGGGGCTGGTCGAGACCGAGTGCCTTCTCGAGCGCCGCACGTCGTTCGGGGGTGCCACGCTCTCCGAGCAGCGCGGACACGGGGCCACCGGGAAGCGAGCGCAGCCACACGAAGACCAGCACGGACAGGACGAGCACGACGCCGACCATCTGGATCAGGCGGCGCAGGACGAAGCGAAGCATGGATCTCCTCTACACCGGCCCGGACCAGGGGGTCGTCCGAAGGACGACCCCCTGGCACACGGAACGTTTCACTGGTGGGCGAGGAGGACCTCACTCACCGCCGACGGAGACGGTGTCGAACTCCTCGGCGGTCAGCGGGCTCGGGATGACGCCCTCGACACCCGGGCCGACCACGAGGGCCGGCGGCGAGTGGCTGATCGGCAGGCCGGGGAGGTACTCCTCCATGATCTGCGCGTTGATCTCCTCGAAGGCCGCGGAGCGCTCCTCCTCGTCGACGATCGCGTCGGCCGCCTTGAGGTCGTCGGCGAGCTGCTGGCCCCACGGCATGGCCGAGGTGCCGAAGTCGTTCTCCTTCAGGTTGCCGAAGAACGTGCCGATGAAGTTGAACGGCGAGTCGTAGTCGCCGGTCCACCCGAGGATGTAGGCGTCGTACTTGCCTGCGGTCACGTTGTCGAGGTAGCCACCGTTCCAGGACGCGGTCTTGACCTCGACGTTGACGCCCACGGCCTCGAGGTCGGTGCGCAGCGCCTCGTAGAGCTTCTGCGGGTCCGGCATGTAGGGGCGGCTGACCTCGGTCGGGTAGGCGAAGGTCAGCGTCATGCCCTCGGCGCCGGCCTCGGCCAGCAGCTCCTTGGCGCGCTCGGGGTCGTACTCCGGGGCCTGCAGCTCGGTGTTGTAGCCGCTGACCGTCTGGGGCATGAACTGCGTCGCGACCTCGGCACCCTCGGGCAGCTGAGTCTGGACGAGCTGCTCGCGGTTGATGGCGATGTTGAGGGCCTGGCGGACCTTGAGGTCCTGCAGCTGCGGGTTCGTGTCGGGGTTGAACCCGAGGTAGAGGATGTTGAAGGCGTCACGGATCTCGACGCTGTTGCCGGACTCTTCCAGCGCGTTCCAGTCGACGGGGTTCGGCAGGTCGTAGCCGTTGATGCTGCCGGCCTCGAGCTCCTGGCGACGGGTGCTCTCGTCGGGGATCACGCGGAAGACGAGCTCGCTCACCTTCGCCGCGTCGCCCCAGTAGTCGTCGTTGCGCTCGAGGCTGATCGTGCCGTTCGCCTCGTCGTACTCGCCGAAGGTGAACGGGCCGGTGCCGACCGGGTTGTTGGCGTAGTCGGGGAACGAGAAGCCCTCGCCCTCGGCCGCGATGCCGTTGGCGTCACCCTCCTCCAGCGCCTTGGGCGACTGCATGGACAGCGACTCGAGGGTCAGCATGGTCGGGAAGCCCGACGTCGGACCGCTGATCGTCACGACCGCCTCGAACTCGCCGGTGGCCTCACAGCCCTGGTAGAGCGAGTTGTCGGCGTCGTTGGCGAAGGCGCCCATGACGTAGCCCCAGTACTCGCCCGCGACCTGACCGGCCTCGTTCTGGTCGAACATCCGCTCGAAGTTCGCGCACACCGCCTCTGCGTTGAACGGCTCGCCGTCGTGGAAGGTGACGTCGTCACGCAGCGTGAACGTCCACTCCGTGCCGTCCTCGTTGGGCGTCCACTCGGTCGCGAGCTCCGGCACCACCTCGGCGCTGCCGGGCTCGATGCCGAGGAGGCCCTCGAACATCTGGCGGGTGACGCGGAAGGTCTCCCCGTCGGTGGCGTAGAACGGGTCGAACATCTCGGGGGCGCCGGCGGCACCGAAGATGAAGGTCCCGTCGTCGCCACCACCTCCCCCGTCGCCGGCGTCGCGGTCGCTCTCCGCACAGCTTGCGAGGGTGGCGGCTGCGAGCAGAGCCGCGGTGAGTGACGCCATGGTGCGCTTCGGGGTCATCCGAGAACCTTCCGTCCGATATGCGTTCTGGGGATGGCCAGCAACCCTAGACCGCCGGACGTGAGCCGGGCCACACCGCCACGGTCACGGTCGTGTCACGGCTGCCTTGACGCTCCGCCCGGCCGCCACGGCGAGGGCATCGGTGTCCAGGCCGGCCAGCGTCTCGACGAAGACCCGGCGCTCACCCTGCTGCATCGGCACGTGGTTGGGCACGCAGACGACGGTGCAGCCGGCCGCCGCCGCGGACGTCGCCCCCGTGTTGGAGTCCTCGATGGCCACGCAGTCCTCGGGCGCCAGGCCTAGGTCGGCGGCGGCCGTGAGGTAGGGCTCGGGGTGCGGCTTGCCGTGCTCCACCCGGTCGCCGGTGACCACGCTGGCGAAGGTGTCGGACGGCAGCTGCGCCAGGATCGGGTCCACGAAGCGCTGCCACGACATCGTCACGAGCGCGCACGGGACACCGCGGCGTACGAGGTCCGCCAGCAGCTCCTGCGCCCCCGGGCGCCACGGCACGCTCTCCTCGACCCGCGCGACGACGCCGTCGAGGAGCTCCTCGACGATCTCCTCCCGGGTCCGGTCGATGCCCATGTGCGCGCGGATGTAGTCCGCCGAGTCGAGCAGCGCGTTGCCGACGAGGTTCATCGCGTGCTCGTGCGACCAGGTGCCGCCGTACTTCTCGGCCATCGCGAACTCGGTGGCGACCCAGTAGGGCTCGGTGTCGACGAGGGTGCCGTCCATGTCCCACAGGACGGCGGCGGGCAGGGCAGTCGGCGTCACCGGTGAAGTCACCGCACGACCCTATCGACCGTCCGGAGGCTCTCTGCGCGCTGCCCACGGACGATCCGTCACTGGCCAAGTGGCCCGCGCACGGGTAGACAGTGACTCCTCTCGGGAGCTCCTCGGGATCGGGATGAGGAGAAGTCCATGGTCGCCATCCACACGTCCGTCGCGATCGTCCTGGTGATCGCCTTGATCATCAAGGGTCGGATCGACCCGGTGATCTCGCTGATCCTCGGCTCGCTCTACCTCGGCCTCGCTGCCGGCGTCGGCTTCGCCGGCACCATCGAGGCGATCACGACGGGCTTCGGCGGGATCATGGCCGAGGTCGGGCTGCTGATCGGGTTCGGCGTCCTGATCGGGTCGCTGCTGCACTCGACGGGTGCATTCCGCCGCCTGGTGGGCCTGCTCGTCCAGCGGGTCGGTTCCGGGCGGCTGCCGTACGCACTCACCTCGATGCTGGCGGTCGTGATGCCGTCGATCTACGTCGACGTGCAGGTGGTGCTCGCTGCACCGGTCGCCCGGTCGGCGTCGCCGTTCATCGGCAGGATCGGCCTGCCGGTCCTCGCGTCCGCGCTGGGCTGCGGCATCTTCGCCGGCTACGTGTTCGTGCTCCCCGGCCTGGCCGCCATCTCGATCGCCGGCCTTCTGGACATCCGGCTCGGTCACTGGCTGGTCTACGGCGTCGTCATCGGCCTGGCCACCGCACTGGTCTCGACCCTGCTGATGCGGGTGCTCTTCAGTGCCGGCGGCATGTGGGACCCCGCGACCGACGAGGAGGTCGACGAGGCGATGGCCGAGCAGGAGGCCGCCGACGCCGCCTACCTCGCCGGCGAGGCCGAGACCTCGCAGGAGGCCAAGGACCAGCGCGAGGCCCGGGCGCGGGAGGTCGCGGCCGAGTCCGGCGTACGACAGCTCCCGCTCGTGGTGCTGATGCTGCCGATCCTGGTGCCGCTCCTGCTGATCGCATTCGGCGCCTTCGCCGAGCTCGGCGGCTGGTCGACCACCTTCATCGCCTTCCTCGGCGACGCCAACATGGCGCTCTTCATCGGCCTGCTGGGGGCCTACGCCCTGTCGCGGTCCTCCGCGGGTGCGGAGCGCACCAACGAGGCGATGGAGGACGGGTTCCACACCACCGGCGAGATCCTGCTCATCACGGGCGTGGGCGGCTCGCTCGGCGCGGTCATCGAGGCGACCGGCCTCGACTCGGTGCTGGGTGACCTGTTCCGCGCCGACGAGGGCGCTCCGGTCGTCCTCAGCATCCTGCTGGCGTGGTTCATCGCCGCGGTGCTGCACCTGGCGATCGGGTCGGTGTCGGTCGCGGCCATCACCGCCGCCGGGATCATCGCCCCGATCCTCGACTCGCTGACCGTCTCCCCCATCGTGATCGGCCTCGCCATCGCCTCGGGGGCGATGTTCGCCCTCCAGGTCAACAGCAACTTCTTCTGGATGTTCAAGTCGCTGCTCGGGCTGTCGACCAAGGGCACGCTGAAGACCCTGACCCTCGTCACCTCGGTGGCGTCGGTGGTGTCGCTCCCGATGGTGATGCTGGCGGCGCTCGTCGCCTGACGCCCGAGCGGCCCGGGCCACTCCTCGCGCTCGGTCCTCGAGCTCAGTCCTCCGGGTCGTAGCCGAGGTTGGGCGAGAGCCACCGCTCGGCCTCGGCGAGGGTCCAGCCCTTGCGCTCGGCGTAGTCGGCGACCTGGTCGCGGTTCACGCGCCCCACGACGAAGTACTGCGACTGCGGGTGGGAGTAGTAGAAGCCGCTCACCGAGGCGCCGGGCCACATCGCCATCGACTCGGTGAGCTTGATGCCGGTGTGCTCCTCGACGTCGAGGAGCTCCCACAGGGTCTGCTTCTCGGTGTGCTCGGGGCACGCCGGGTAGCCGGGCGCGGGGCGGATCCCGTCGTACTGCTCCTTGATGAGCCCCACGTTGTCGAGCTGCTCGTCGGGCGCGTAGCCCCACATCTCCTTGCGCACCAGCTCGTGCAGGTGCTCGGCGAACGCCTCGGCCAGCCGGTCCGCGAGCGACTCCAGCAGGATCGCGTTGTAGTCGTCGAGCTCGGCGCGGAAGGCCTCGACCCGCTCGGTCACGCCGTCACCGGCGGTCACCGCGAAGGCACCGACGTGGTCCGGCAGCCCGCTCTCCTTGGGCGCGACGAAGTCGGCCAGCGAGCGGTTGGGTACGCCGTCGCGGTGCTGGCCCTGCTGGCGCAGGTGGTGCAGCCGGGTGTGCACCTGGCTCCGGTCGTCGTCGAGGTAGAGCTCGACGTCGTCGCCCACCGAGCTGGCCGGGAAGAAGCCGACCACGCCGTGGGCGCGGATCCACTTCTCCTCGATCATCTGCTCGAGCATCGCCTGCGCGTCGTCGTACAGCTTGCGCGCGGCGGGACCCGAGCTCGGGTTGTTGAGGATGTCGGGGAAGGCGCCCTTCATCTCCCAGGCGTTGAAGAACGGCTGCCAGTCGATGTAGGGGCGCAGCACCGACAGGTCGTGGTCGCGCAGCACCCGGGCACGCTGGCCGCTGCGCAGCTGGTCCGGCTGCGGTGGCTGGTAGTCGGTCCAGTCGATGGGGGTCGCATTGGCGCGCGCCTGCTCCAGCGTCACCATCGGACGGTCGTTCTTCGCGGAGTGGCGCGTGCGGAGCGAGTCGAAGTCGGCCTTGACGTCAGCCATCAGCTTGGCGCGGCCGGTCTCGTGGAGCAGCGCCGCGGCGGTGGGCACCGAGCGCGAGGCGTCCTTGACCCAGACGACCGGGCCGTCGTACTTCGGGTCGACCTTGACTGCGGTGTGGGCACGTGAGGTGGTGGCGCCGCCGATGAGCAGCGGGATCGTGAGGCCCTGGCGCTGCATCTCGGTGGCGAAGTTCACCATCTCGTCGAGCGACGGAGTGATCAGGCCGGAGAGGCCGATGATGTCGGCACCGACCTCGGTGGCGGCGTCGAGGATCTTCTGCGCCGGCACCATCACGCCGAGGTCGATGACCTCGTAGTTGTTGCACTGGAGCACCACGCCGACGATGTTCTTGCCGATGTCGTGCACGTCGCCCTTGACCGTGGCCATGACGATGGTGCCGTTGGTGTCCTTGGCGGTGGCGAGCTCGGGGTTGTCGAGCTTCTCCTGCTCGATGAAGGGGATGAGGTAGGCCACGGCCTTCTTCATCACGCGGGCGCTCTTGACGACCTGGGGCAGGAACATCTTGCCGGCGCCGAAGAGGTCGCCGACG
>CAFBMW010000058.1_pt1 | contig 17646 bp, 18 predicted proteins | sample 7269061 | NCBI WGS metagenome assembly CAFBMW01 (sample SAMEA6814074, study PRJEB35770) | uncultured Nocardioides sp. | biome: Freshwater; feature: Freshwater reservoir; material: water | place: Czech Republic | collected 2017-05-23 | depth 30m m | reverse complement strand
GCTGAATGGCGCCGACGGGGGGCTTCCGCGCGATGCTGCGCGTGTAAGCGCCCGGTCGATGGGTCCTGCCGGAACGAACCGCCCGGTCAGAAGAGGAGCGCGGTCCCCGGGTCGGCGAGGATCCCGGCGACGTCGGCGAGGAACCGCGAGCCCTTCTCCCCGTCGATGTGGCGGTGGTCGAAGGACAGCGCCAGCGTGGTGACGTCGCGGACCACGATCTCGCCGGTGGCCTCGTCGACCCACGGCCGCTTGTTGACCGCTCCGAAGCACAGGATCGCGGACTCGCCCGGGTTGATGATCGGGGTGCCGGCGTCGACGCCGAAGACGCCGACGTTGGTGATCGTGAAGGTGCCGTCCGCCATCTCGGCCGGCTGCGTCCTTCCCTCCCGGGCGGTGGCGGTGAGCTCGCCCAGCGCCGCGGCGAGCTCGGTCATCGACAGCGCGTCGGCGTCCTTGACGTTGGGCACCACGAGCCCGCGCGGGGTCGCGGCGGCGATCCCGAGGTTGACGTAGTGCTTGTAGACCACCTCCTGCGCGGCCTCGTCCCACCACGAGTTGATCTCCGGGGTGCGCTTCATCGCCAGGATGACCGCGCGCGAGAGCACGAGCAGCGGGCTGATCCGGACGTCCTTGAGGTCGCGCCGCGCCTTGAGCCGCTCGACGAGCTGCATCGTGGCGGTGACGTCGACGGTGATCCACTCGGTGACGTGCGGGCTGGTGAAAGCCGACTGGCTCATCGCCGTCGCCATCATCTTGCGCACGCCCTTGACGGGCTCGCGGGTCTCGCGGACACCTGAGGTCTCGATACGGCCCTCGTCCCTCGGGCCTACTCGACCACCGAGAGGGGCAGCGGCGGGAGCCTGGCCGGACGTCGCGCCCGACACCACACCGTGGACGTCGTCGCGGGTGATCGACCCCGACGGGCCGGAGCCGGTGAGGGTGGACAGGTCGACGCCGAGGTCCTTGGCGAGCTTGCGCACCGGCGGCTTCGCCAGGGCGCGTACGTCGCTGGGTTCGCGCTGGGCCGCGGCCGGGACGAGCGCCTCGGCGGGCGCGGCCGCGGGGGCCGGACGCTGGTCAACGGCCGGCACCGGCGACTCGTCAGCGGGGAGCACGTCCTGCGACTGCGCGCCGCCGGGCGAGAACGCCCCCTGCACCTGCATCTGGGTCTGCGCACCGGCGTCGGTGCTCGGCGACGCCGAGCCGCGGCGCGCGCGGCGCATCGGGCCTCGCTCGGCCTTGATCCGGCCGACGAGGGACGCGCCCTCCATCGAGCCGGACGCCGCCGGGTTGGAGAGGTCCATCTCCGTCAGGTCGGCCTCGGCCGCGCCGGCCTGCTGGCCCGCCTTCTGCGCCATGCCGAGATAGGGGTCGGACTCGGTCTGCTCGGCCGGGGCGGCGGGCGCGGGGGCCTCGCCCTCGGCGCCGATCGAGATGATCGGCGTGCCGACGGGGACGGTCTCGCCCTCGTCGACCAGCAGCGCCAGGACGGTGCCCTCGTAGGGCGACGGCAGCTCGACGAGCGACTTGGCGGTCTCGATCTCGACGATCACGTCGTTGATCTCGATGGTGTCGCCGACCTTGACCTTCCAGGCCACGATCTCGGCCTCGGTGAGGCCTTCGCCGACGTCGGGGAGGAGGAATTCGGACATCAGGATCCTTTCGGAGCCAGTGGTTTCGAGGCTCGCTGCGCTCGCACCTCAACCACCGAAGGAGGACTAGAAGGCGAAGGTGCGGTCGACGGCGTCGAGCACGCGGTCGAGGTCGGGGAGGTACTCCTCCTCGATGCGCGACGGCGGGTAGGGCATGTCGAACGCGCCGACGCGCAGGACCGGGGCCTCGAGGGAGTAGAAGCACTGCTCGGTGATCCGGGCCGCCACCTCCGCGCCCATGCCGAGGTTGACGTGCGCCTCGTGGGTGATCACGCAGCGGCCGGTGCGGCGTACGGACTCGAAGACCGGGGCCATGTCGAGCGGCGAGAGCGTGCGCAGGTCGATGACCTCGAGGCTGCGGCCCTCGGACTCGGCAGCCTCCGCGCACTTGAGCGCGGTCTTCACCGTCGGGCCGTAGGCCAGCACGGTGGCGTCGGTGCCGGCGCGCACGACGCGCGAGGTGAAGAGCGGCTCGGGCGTCGCGGACTCGTCGAGCTCGGCCTTGTCGGCGTGGTACTGGCGCTTGGGCTCGAGGAAGATGACCGGGTCGTCGTGGGCGATGGCCTGCTGGATCATCCAGTAGCCGTCGACGGGGTTGGAGCAGGCGACCACCTTGAGGCCGGGGGTGTGCGCGAACTGCGCCTCCGGGCTCTCCGAGTGGTGCTCGACCGCACCGATGCCTCCGCCGAAGGGGATGCGGATGACGATCGGCATCTTCACCTTGCCCTGCGAGCGGTAGGTGTACTTCGCGACCTGGCACACGATCTGGTCGTAGGCGGGGTAGACGAAGCCGTCGAACTGGATCTCGATGACGGGGCGGTAGCCGCGCAGCGCCATGCCGACCGCGGTGCCGACGATGCCGGACTCCGCGAGGGGCGAGTCGATGACGCGGTCCTCGCCGAAGTCCTTCTGCAGGCCGTCGGTGATGCGGAAGACGCCGCCGAGCTTGCCGACGTCCTCACCCATGAGCAGGACCTTGTCGTCGGCCTCCATGGCCTTGCGCAGGCCCATGTTGAGGCCCTTGGCCAGGGTGATCTTCTGGGTGCTCATCAGTGGGTGCTCCCCTCGAACGACGCGAGGTAGGCGGCGAAGCCGTCGCGCTGCTCGCGGATCTCGTCGGTCATCTCGCTGAAGACGTAGCCGAACTGGTCCATCGGCTTCGGGTCGGGCAGCGCCTTGCAGCCCTCGCGGAGGTGGTGGCCCATCTCCTTGGCCTCGGCGTCGAGGTCGTCGAAGAACTCCTGGTCGACCAGGCCGTTGCGGCGGAGGTAGACCTTGAGCCGCTCGATCGGGTCCTTGAGCTTCCAGTGCTCGAGCTCGTCGTTGAGGCGGTAGCGGGTCGGGTCGTCGGTCGTGGTGTGCGCGCCCATGCGGTAGGTGTAGGCCTCGACGAACGACGGGCCGTTGCCCTCGCGGGCGCGCTGCAGCGCGGCCTTCGTGACGGCGTACGTCGCCAGCACGTCGTTGCCGTCGACGCGGATGCCCGGGAAGCCGAAGCCCAGCGCGCGCTGGTAGAGCGGGATGCGGGTCTGGCGCTCGATCGGCTCCGAGATGGCCCACTGGTTGTTCTGGCAGAAGAACACGACGGGGGCGTTGTAGGAGGCAGCGAAGATGAACGCCTCGTTGACGTCGCCCTGCGAGGACGCGCCGTCGCCGAAGTGGGCGAGCACGGCAGAGTCGCGCTCGGGGTCGCCGGTGCCGACCACGCCGTCGCGCTGCATGCCCATGGCGTAGCCGGTGGCGTGGAGCGTCTGGGCGCCGATGACGATCGTGTAGAGACCGAAGTTGTTCTCGTTGGGGTCCCAGCCGCCCTGGTCGACCCCGCGGAACAGGCCGAGCAGCCGCAGCGGGTCGACGCCCTTGCAGTAGGCCACGCCGTGCTCGCGGTAGGTCGGGAACGCGTAGTCCTGGGGACGCATGGCGCGACCGGCGCCGATCTGCGCGGCCTCCTGGCCGAGCAGCTGGGCCCAGATGCCGAGCTCGCCGTGGCGCTGGAGCGCGGTGGCCTCGACGTCGATGCGCCGGGTCAGGACCATGTCGCGGTAGAGACCGCGCAGCTCCTCGGCGGAGAAGTCGTGGTCGAACTCGGGGTGGTGGACGCGCTCACCCTCGGGTGTCAGCAGCTGGACGAGGTCGGGGCCACCATCGGTCTGGGAGGGTCCGAAGACCTCCGCAAGGTCGGGGCCGAAACTCACCGGGTCGGGCAACGGGCTCTCCTTCAACAGCTAGCGACGTTCCCGGGATCACCGGACGCCGACGGCTTTCAGCGTGGTCGTCGGCGTGTGTGACCCCGACCACATGATGGCGCCAAACGTATCTGCCACGGCCTGCCAGCACCAATCTGGCGGGGGCCCGGCGCACCGACCCCGCGGCGTACGGCCCACTCCGTCCCGGCGCGCACGAAAGAGCCCCGGACGTGGATGAGCCGGCGCCGACGGGCTCGTGGGTGACCCGTCGACGCCGGCCCGCCTCCATTGGGGGTTGGAGGCTCGGGCAGGCCGAAGCACTGCCCGGTGAGGGAGGCGGTCGTCCGGCTCCGGGCCACCGACCGGAGTCGAGCCGGACCTCGGGGGTCTGGCGCGACGCCGGGGGCGGCACTGTGGAGCTGGTGGTCGACGCGCCTCCGACAGGTCGTCGGTACGCCAGCGTCCCCGCGGGTGGACCCGCGGGGACGGACGGCGTAGGCGTCAGGAGGAGCTGTGGCGCGGGGCCGAGTCGCGCACCACCTCGTCAGGCGTGGCGGACGAGCCGCCGGGTTGTCCCACCGTGAGGCCACCCACGGTGAGGGCGATGGCGACCAGCGCCAGGGCGGCGCGGCGCATCAGATGTTCGGGTTGCCGCACGCCGACTGGGCGGGCGGGGTGTCGGCGTAGGTGAAGGTGACGGTCTGCGTCACCTGCGGGAACCCCGAGGTGTAGGTGATCGAGCCCTGGCCCGAGGCGTTGGCGGAGTTGCCCGACGACTCGGTCACGATGTAGACGACGCTGCCGATCACGGTGATGCGGGTGACGGTGAAGACCTCACCGTTGACGGTCACCGTGTTGGCGGTGATGCTGCCGGCCACCGGCGGCGAGTCGGCCTGGAACTGGAAGATGTAGGTCTTCAGGTTGCCCTGGTTGCCACCGTTGGAGTTGCCGGGGCACTTCTCACCTGACGTGAAGGTCAGCTTGATCGGCGGGAAGGACGCCGAGAACGCGGGCACGGGTGCTGCGATTGCGATGACGGGCACGGTCCAGGCAGCGCCTCGGACGACTGTGCGACGGGTGTAGTTGGCCATGATGGTTCCTCTGATTGCCGTGGGGGTCGGCGCCCCAATACCGCCGACCGCAACAGCCGTCGCCCCCAAGACGGACGGCTCTGCAATCACAAGAGTGGGGGGTGCGACACCCCAGACATAGGGGCTGCGACGAGGCGCTGGGCGATCTCCGACAGGCCTTGAGGGAACCTCGATGTATTCGTGAGGATGTCGGTCAAAGGCTTAGACCAGCACACCCCGACGAGACATCGCCGACGAGCTGCTGGCGGCCGCGAAACCCCCACCAGAACGGGGTTTCCGCCGTGCGCCGACCCGGGCGGGGCGACGTACGAACCGGCGTCGGCAGGCCCGTGGGTGACCTGACGACGCCGGCTCCCTCCATGGGGTGGAGGCTCGGGAGCGCAGACGGCTACCCGGAGACGAGGCAGTGCGTCACGACCGGCCGCCCTGCGTGAGCGAGGGGACGGTCAGGGGGCCGGCGCAGCGCTGCGGCACGCGGGTCCGGTCGAGCCGGACGGAGCCGGCCTTCAGGGTCACCGGCGCCAGCGCGCGTCCGCGGGTGACGAAGCGCTTGCTGCCCAGCGACGGCACGGAGATGCGGTGCACCCTGGCCCCCACGCGGAGCTTGTAGACCACGGTCTCCCCCGACCGGTTGGCGAGCTGGGCCCGCACCTTGCCGCGGCACCTGGCGCGCACCGAGCCCGCCGGAGAGCCGAAGGCCTGCGCCGGGAGCACCTCCGGCGTGCACGAGCGGACGGCGGTCGTCACGACCGGGTCGGCACCGCTCACGAGGTCGACGGAGGCGCTGTTGGAGTGGGTCGCGCACGCCGACGGCGCGCCACCGGCGAGGGCCAGGTCGTAGGTCCACGACCGCACCAGGCCGGGCGCCCAGCTCAGTGCGGGGTCGAGGACGACCCGCTGCCCGGGGACCGCGTGGTCGCCGACGACGGCAACCGTCCGGTCGGGCTCGACGACGACGAGCTCCGCCGGGGCGGTGCCGGTCGCGTGGGCGTCCGGGGCCCACGACGCGGTCGCGGAGACCGAGCCGGACGCGGAGGGTGCGGAGGAGAAGGCGCAGGTCCAGGCGAGCGTGAGCGACCCGGCGGCGGGGACGACGGCGTCGTCGCCCCCGGCGACGGTGCACGCGGCGTCGCCGCCGAGGTCGGTGGTCACCGCGACGTCGGCGACCACGTCGCCGTCCGCGGCGGGGTTGGTGACGGTCACGTCGCCGGCGAGCGCCCAGGCGGAGTCGGTCACGTCACCGGCACGGGCCGTGACGGTCCAGCGGAACGTCGCGCGGCCGGTGACGTCGACGGAGCGTGCCGCGGCGTCGACCGACTGGTCGATCGTCCAGCCGTGCGTGCGCACCAGCGAGCCGGCGGCGGTCACGGCCACTCCCAGGGGAGCGTCGTCGGCGGCACCCGCGGGGACGGCGGTCGCCTGCAGCACGAGGGCGGGCAGGGCGAGGACGGTCACGGCGTCGCGGGCGCGCCGGGCTGCGGCGCCGGCCCTCGCCGTACGCACGTCCGCCGGACGCCTCTTGCGCGCTGCTCCCACTGTCCATCCCCTGACGAGCGACCCCCGGAGGAGGGGGTCAGCCGGTGCTGCCCACCCCGGACGGGCAGCCGATGGCACAACCGTGCCGCCTCGACACGCCCACACCACGGTGCTTCGACGAAGCGATGGACTACCTGAGGGCTGACTTGACCGAAACTCGACCAACCACAGGGAAAACCCGGGACTCAGGCGTCACACCCGTCCCGGGTTTCCCAGTGGTGCTCGCCTGTCAGCCGCGCCCGTGCGGCGTCAGCCAGACGGCCGGGGCGGGGCCGGCCGGCACGATCTGCGTCGGGTTGATGTCGGTGTGCACGACGTAGTAGTGCTGCTTGATCTGGTCGAAGTCGACCTCGTCGCCGAAGCCCGGGGTCTGGAACAGGTCGCGGGCGTAGCCCCAGAGGTTCGGCATCTCGGTGAGCTTGTTGCGGTTGCACTTGAAGTGGCCGTGGTAGACCGCGTCGAAGCGCGCCAGGGTCGTGAAGAGGCGTACGTCGGCCTCGGTGATCGACTCGCCCATCAGGTAGCGGCGGTCGGCCAGGCGCTCCTCGAGCCAGTCCATCGCGGTCCACAGCCGCTCGTAGGCGTCGTCGTACGCCTCCTGCGAGCCGGCGAAGCCGCAGCGGTAGACGCCGTTGTTGACCTCGGTGAAGACCCGCTTCATCACCGACTCCATCTCCTCGCGGACGTCGGCCGGCCACAGGTCGGGGGCGTCGGGGCGGTGGTGCTCGCGCCACTCGAAGAACAGGTCGTGGGTGATCTGCGGGAAGTCGTTGGTGACGACCTTGCCGGACTCGACGTCGACGAGAGCCGGCACGGTGATGCCGCGCGGGTAGTCGGCCTCGCGGGCGAAGTAGGCCTCCTGGAGGCGCTCGATGCCCAGCACCGGGTCGCGGCCGCCCTCGTCGAGGTCGAAGGTCCAGCTCCGGGCGTCGTGCACCGGGCCGGGGGCACCCCACGAGATGACGTCCTCGAGACCGAGGAGCGAGCGCACGATGATCGAGCGGTGCGCCCAGGGGCACGCTCGGGCGGCGACCAGGCGGTAGCGACCGGGCGCGACCTCCCAGGTCGTCACGTCCCGGGGACTGTCCTTCGACCCGCTGGGGAACTGCTCGTCCAGTGGGTCGGCCGACGACCCACCTGCGAGGACCCGGTCGGGCAGGTAGGTCATGTCGCGCTCGAAGGGCTCGCCCTGCTTGGTGTAGGTCGCCGTGTCGTTCACTCTTCAACCTTACTGGCACCAGCCACGACCCGGGGTAGTCCAGTGAGCGATGGTCGGCGGCGACCCCCCTGGAGGACCATCCGTCACTGGACTACGGGGGGCGGTTAATCGCAAAGAAGTGTTTGCAAACAACCCTTGGCAGTCCTAGGCTGCCGTCGTGCCCTCCTCCATCACCCCGGACATCGCCGGCCTCCGTGCCCTGAGTCACCCCGTCCGCCTGCGGATGCTCGGCCTGCTGCGCTCCGACGGCCCCGCGACGGCGACCGTGCTCGCCGGCCGCCTGGGGCTCAACACCGGCGCGACGTCGTACCACCTGCGCCAGCTGGCCCAGCACGGCTTCATCGAGGAGGACACCGAGCGGGGCAACGCCCGCGACCGCTGGTGGCGCGCGACGCACGAGGCGACCTACACCTCGTTCAGCGGGGAGGACATCACCGACGACGTCGAGGCCTACCTGGCCACCGTGGCGATGATCTACGGCGAGCGGTTGCGCACGGTCGTCTCCGAGCTGCGGTTCTACCCCGAGCAGTGGCAGGGCGTCAGCAGGCTCAGCGACTGGCACTTCACCCTGACGCCCGCCCGCGCCAAGGCGCTGGTCGAGGCCCTCACCTCCACGGTCGAGGAGGTCGAGGACAGCACCGAGGACGGAGCGGCCCCCTTCGTGGTCAACCTCAACGCCTACCTCGAGCCGGGGCGGCTGGACCTCCGGGAGCCGGAGTGAGCGCCGCCGGGACGACTCGTACGCCGCTGGTCGGCGGCCTGGTCGCCGAGGGTGTCTCCTACCTCGGCACCCGGATCTCGATGATCGCGATCCCGTGGTTCGTCCTGTCCACCACCGGATCGGCGACCCAGACCGGTCTCGTCGCGGCCGCGGAGATCACCCCGCTCGTGCTCTTCAAGGCGCTCGGCGGTCCCCTGCTCGACCGGCTGGGACCACGCCGGGTGACGCTGGTGTGCGACCTGCTCTCGGCCGTCGTGGTCGCCTCGATCCCGCTGCTGCACGGGCTCGGGATGCTCTCCTTCCCGACCCTGCTGGTCCTGGTGGCCTCCGCCGGCGCCCTGCGTGGGCCGGGCGACGCCGGCAAGGCGGCGATGACGCCGGAGCTCGCACGCGTCGCGGGATGGTCGCTCGAGCGGGTCGCCGGGCTGGCCGCCGCGGTCGAGCGCACCTCGACCATGGCCGGGGCGGCGCTGGCGGGCCTCCTCGTGGCCACGGTCGGTGCGCCCAACGCGCTCTACGTCGACGCCGCGTCGTTCGTCGTCTCCTTCGCGGTCTTCGCGCTCGCCACCAGCGGCCTCGGCCGGCCGGTCCCTCCCGAGGTCGGCGCCGACGCGACGTCGTACGCCACCGAGCTGCGGCAGGGCTGGCAGTTCCTGCGCACCGAGCCCGTGCTGATCGCGATCTGCGCGATGGTGGCGGTGACCAACCTCGTCGACCAGGCGTACGCCGCGGTGCTGGCGCCGGTCTGGGCCAAGGAGTCGGGCGCGGGCGTGGCGGTGCTGGGCACGCTCTTCGCGGTGATGAGCGGCGCGTCGGTGCTCGGCGCGCTGGCGGCGGCGAGGTGGGGCGAGACGCTGCCGCGCTTCCGGACCTACGTCATCGCGTTCCTCGTCGCGGGGGCGCCGCGCTACGTCGTGATGGCGCTGGAGTCGCCGGTGTGGGCGGTCTTCGCGGTCACGGCCGTCGCGGGCTTCGCCTCGGGCTTCCTCAACCCGATCCTCGGCGCGGTGATCCTCGAGCGGATCCCGGCGCCGCTGCTGGGCCGGGTGTCGTCGCTCAACACCGCGATCTGCTGGTCGCTGATGCCGCTCGGCGGGATCCTGGGCGGCCTGGCCGTGGCCGGGCTCGGCGTCTCGCCGGCACTGCTGGTGGCGGGCGCGGTCTACCTCGCGACGACGATGGCGCCGACCCGGGTGCCGAGCTTCCGGCGGATGGACCGGGCCCCGGCCGGAGCCGCGCAGACCATGGTCACCCCCTCGGGGCGACCGCCCGCCTGAGCGTGACGCCCGGGCCGACCAATGCCTGCGTGTCTACGCCGACGCCCCGGGAGCGAAGCGCGCCGCCACCTCGACCACGCGGTCGAAGGCCTCGGCCTCGCCGATGCTGACCCGTACGCCGTCGCCGGCGAAGGGCCGCACCGAGATCCCGACCTCCCCGCAGGCCGCGGCGAAGTCCAGAGCCCGGTCCCCGAGCGGGAACCAGACGAAGTTGCCCTGCGCGTCGGGCAGCTCCCAGCCGACCTGGCGGAGCCGGGCGACGAGGTCGGCACGCCGGTCCACCAGCTCGGAGACCCGCTCGAACAGCTCCTCGCGCGCCTCGAGCGAGGCGATCGCCGCCGCCTGGGCGACGTGGCTGACGCCGAAGGGGAGCGACACCGCCCGCAGCGCGCCGGCCAGCGGCGCAGGCGCGACGGCGTACCCCACCCGGAAGCCCGCGAGGCCGTAGGCCTTGGAGAAGGTGCGGGTCAGCACGACGTTGTCGTGGCGGCGGTAGGTCGCGATGCCGTCGATGGCGTCGTCCATCCGCACGAACTCCAGGTAGGCCTCGTCGACCACGACGACCACGTGGGTCGGCACCTTGGCGATGAAGGCGTCGAGGTCGGCCTGCGTGACGGCCGGCCCGGTCGGGTTGTTGGGCGTGCAGACGATGACGACCTTGGTGCGGTCGGTGATCGCGGCCGCCATCGCGTCGAGGTCGTGGCGACCGTCGGCGGTGACCGGCACCTGCACGCTCGTCGCGCCGCCCGCCGTCACGGCGATGGGGTAGGCCTCGAAGGAGCGCCAGGCGTAGACGACCTCGTCGCCGGGCTCGCAGAAGGCGTTGACGAGCTGGTAGATCAGCGCGACCGACCCGGTGGCCGCGGCGAGGTCCTCGACCGGCACGCCCATCGCCTCGCCGAGGGCGGCGTAGAGCGCCGTGCTTCCCATGTCGGGGTAGCGGTTCATCTGCGCCGCCGCCTCGTGCGCCGCCTCCAGCACGGCGGGCAGCGGCGGGTAGGGGTTCTCGTTCGACGACAGCTTGTAGGACGTCAGCCCCTCGCGGGCGACGGGCGGCTTGCCGGCGACGTACGCAGGGATGGCGAGCACGTTGGGCCGGGGCTGGGGGGTGGTCATGGAGAGACCCTATTCAGCCGTACGACGATCCCGCCACGGCCTCACGACCGGGAGCAGCGCTGCCCCGATCACGGCTCCGATCCCGGCACCGAGGATGTTGTCGACGAGGTCGGTGACGTCGCAGGCGCGGTCGATGCGGGCGAGCTGGAGCTGGGTGAGCTCGATGCCCAGGCTGTACGCCGCCAGGAGGGCGAGGCCGACCGGAGCGAGCACCAGGCCCGACCACCAACGGCCGGCCGCGAGCACGAGGAACACCCCGGCCGGCACGAAGAGCAGCACGTTGAGGGTGCGCTGGTCGAGGCCGAGGACCTCGAAGGTGGTGCCTGACGGGCCGCCGTAGTCCCACGAGCACGACTCGCTGCGGGTCTCGGCCGGCACCACCCCGACGTCGGGACGGGTGGGGACGAGGGTGACCAGGGCGATCGCGGTCAGCGACCACAGCAGCCCGGCGACGGCGGTCGAGGTGGCGGCGCCGAACCGCGCCCGCAGTGCCAGGGCGAGCAGGACGGCGAGCCCGCCGGCGACGAGGGCGCCGAGCACCATCACGCCCGTGCCGCCGATCGTCATGCGGGGAGGCTAGCCGCGATGGGCCACGGGTCTCGATACGCCCCGTCGCGACCTCGCACGCTCGGTCGCGGGGCCACTCGACCTCCCGACACACGCCGCGCGCGACTTCGTCGCTCCCGGCTAGTGTCATGCCATGCGTTTCATCACCTGGTTGCTCACCTACGCCGCGGGGCTCTCCGTCGCGGCGTGGCTGCTCGACGGGATCTCGTTCGCCGGCGCCCGCTCCGGGCAGGCCGAGCTCCAGGACAAGGTCGTCCCGGTGCTGCTGGTGGCGCTGATCCTCGGACTGGTCTCGACCTTCATCGAGCCGGTGATCAAGCTGCTGTCGCTGCCGTTCATCATCCTGACGCTGGGCTTCCTGCTGCTGGTCATCAACGCGCTCATGCTGATGCTCACCGCGCGGCTTGCCGACGCCTTCGACATCGGCTTCACCGTCGACGGCTTCTGGACCGCCGTGGTCGGCTCGCTCGTCATCACCGTCGTCGGCTGGGGCGTCCGCACCGCGCTGCCGTCGGGGGACTGACCGGGCTTGCGGACCCTCCCTCCTCCCCGCACGCCGGGCAGCTACCGCATCGAGCTGGTCTGCCTGGGCAACATCTGCCGCTCCCCCACCGCCCACGTCGTCCTCGAGAGGCGCCTCGCCGACGCCGGGCTCGACGACCGCGTCGAGGTCACCTCGTCGGGCACCGGCGGCTGGCACGTCGGCAACCCGATGGACGACCGCGCCGCCGCGACCCTCCACGCCGCGGGCTACGACCCGACCCGGCACCGGGCACGGCAGTACGACGACGCCCGCCCCGAGGCGTACGACGTGGTGCTGGTGATGGACGGGTCCAACCTCGCCGACGTGGGCGGAGGCACCGATCGGGTCGGCCTGTTCCGCGACCTCGATCCGGTCGATCCCGGGGCCGAGGTCCCGGACCCGTACTACGGTGGGGCCGACGGGTTCGAGGAGGTGCTGGCGATGGTCGAGCGCACGAGCGATGCGATCGTGGCCGCCCTCCAGCCGCTCCTGGACGACCCACGGGACCGGGCCTGATGGCTCGCCAGCCACTGGTCGCCCGGCGCGCCGAGGAGCTGCTCGGCTCGTCGGTCGTCGCAACGTCGCCCGTCGCCGGGGGCGACATCGCCACTGCCACCCGCCTGCGCCTCTCTAGCGGCCAGACCGCGCTGATGAAGACGCTGCCGCACGCTCCCGAGGGGTTCTTCGAGGCGGAGGTGGCCGGGCTCGCCTGGCTCGGCGAGGTCGAGGGCGGCGTACCCGTCCCCGAGGTCCTCGCCTCCGCCAGCGACTGCGTGATCCTGGCGTGGGTCGAGCCGGGCTCCAAGACGCCTGTCGAGGCCGCCAGCACCTTCGGCCAGCAGCTCGCCGCCACGCACGCCGCCGGCGCCGACGGCTGGGGCCTGGACCACGACGGCTTCATCGGGCGCCTGCCGCTGCCCAACCGCACCGCCGGCTCGTGGGCGGAGTTCTACGCCGTGCGGCGGGTCCTGCCCTACCTCAAGCTCGCCCGTGACCGCGGCGCGATCGCCGACTCCGACGCTGCGGCGGTCGAGGCGGTCGTCGGCCGGCTCACCGACCTGCTGCCCGACGAGGCGCCCGCGCGACTGCACGGCGACCTGTGGAACGGCAACTGCCTCTGGGGCCAGGACGGCGTGATCCACGTGATCGACCCGGCGGCGTACGGCGGCCACCGCGAGGTCGACCTCGCGATGCTGCACCTGTTCGGCCTCACCCACCTGCCGCGGGTGGTGGCCGCGTACGACGAGGTGGCCCCGCTCGCCGAGGGCTGGGAGGACCGGCTGGGTGTCCACCAGCTCTTCCCGCTGCTCGTGCACGCGTGCATGTTCGGCGGCGGCTACGGCGCCCGCGCCGGGACGATCGCCGCCCGCTACACCTGACGTCACCCGGCACCGAGGACGTCACGCGGCGGCAGGTCCCCGGGCCCGCGGAACACGCCGACCCACACCTGCCCGCTCCACAGCTCGAACTGTCCGTCGCGTGTCGGCGAGGGGTAGAAGCCGGGCGGGTCGTGGCTCGGGTCGGGCACCTCACCGTCGGCGACCGGTCCGACCCGCCACACGCCGGCGTAGTCCCACGGTGGGCGGTCACCGTAGGACAGGTACCGGCGCAGCACCGGCAGCCCGTAGGACCCGAACACGAGCGTCGTGGTGGTGTAGCCGCGTTGCAGCTCGGTGAGTGCCGCGCGGCCGAGCCAGTGCCACAACCCGGCCAGGACGACGAGCAGCACCAGGCAGGTGGCGCCGACGAGACCCGTACGACCGACGCCCGGGTCGCCGCCGAGGACGGCCAGCCCGGCCAGGACGACCAGCGTCGTCCCGCCCACGGCTGCCAGCGCGACCACTCGCTGGCGAGCAGCGGCGGTGGGGTGCACGCTCGGGTCCGGAGGTGCGGTCGGTCGCAGCGGCACGAGGCCGGCGGCTTCTGCGGCTGCGAACGCGGGGACGTCTCGCGGCAGGGGGCGGTCGTGGTCGCTGAGTCGGGTCAGTCCGACCACACTCCCTTGTCGAGCAGGCTGATCGCCGAGTCGAGGACGCCGTCACCGACGTCGGCGACGCTGAGCGAGACGTCGACCGGCTGCCCGGGCGTCACCGGCACGTCGCACTGCAGCGGCACGGTGAGACCGTCGAACGCGTTCGCGTAGCCGGCGCCGGACTCGTTGTCGATGAAGTACTGCGCGTACGACCCCGCGTTGACCGAGTCGACCGAGACCGGCACGGACGTGCCGGGGACCAGCGCGCAGTTGGTGCCGCCGACGAGCAGGGCCATCACGTCGTTGTAGCCCTGGCCGACGTACTCGGGGTACTCCTCGGAGGCGAACAGGTACCGCACGTGGAGCGTGTCGCCCGCGGGGATGACGGTCAGGTGGTAGCCGACCGCGTCGAAGGTCTCGCCGCCGGCCAGGGAGGACAGGTAGGCGCTGCCGCCCCGACCGAGGTCGGTGCTGGCGAAGTCTCCCGGCGTGCCGATGGCATTCGCCGCGATGCCGGTGCTCGCGACCCACGACTTCTCACCGTTGATGAAGCCGGACAGGTACGCGGACTGGCTCGGGTCCCCGATCAGCTCGGCGTCGACGAGCGTGATCCCCGGGCCGACCACGCTGTCCTCGGGGTCGGTGGGATCCGGAGGCAGGTTCTCGCAGTCCGTCGGCCAGTACCACGACCCGTAGGGGAAGTCGCCCTGCAGCTGCTCGGGGCTGAAGGACGCGGCCGCGGTCCAGCTGCCCAGCCAGGCCTTCGCGGTCACCGCCAGGCTCAGCCCGAGCGACGCCTGGGCCCGGAGGCACTGGCCGGCGCGGTAGTCGGTCTCGGCGAAGTAGCCGCCGAGGCTCAGCTTGAGCGGCGTGACCGTGCCGTTGAGGCCGGCGATGGCGCCGTGCTTCGCGGTGCCGGCTCCCGGCCCGATGATGAACTCGCCACCCATCTGGGCGCCGACACCGATCGTGCCCTCGAACGTCGTCGGGTTCGGGCTGAACTGCTTGATCAGCCCCGCGTCGACCGAGCTCTTGAGCCCGAGCGTGCCCTTGACCCAGAAGCCGCCGGTCACCTTGGCGCCGATGTTCTTCAGCGTGCCCGCGCCCTGGGCGTTGACCTCGATCACGGGAGCGAGGTAGAGCGAGATCGGCACGGGGCTCGTCGCGATCGTGATGAAGGCCGGTGTCGTGGGGATCCCGCAGGAGAAGCTCGCGCTCGCCCCGACGTCCATCGCCAGGCCCACGGTCATCCGCGCCTCCGCGTCGAACCAGGCTCCCGTCGGGATGCCCCACTTCTTCTTGAGGCCGCCCTTGAAGTGACCGCCCGGCTTGAGCGTGGGCTTGGCCGAGACGGTCCCCGCGATCGACCCGCCCAGGCAGTTCTTGAGACCCGCCGGCAGCGCTCGGGCCTGGCGCTCGGGCAGCGATGCGACGTACGCGTCCAGCGCCGCACGTGCGGCGGGTCCGTCCGCCAAGGGCTCGAGCGCCATCTCGGGCTGGTCGCCGAGGTCGGCGGAGACGTCGAAGTAGTCGAACGCGTCCGCGAGCCCTCCACCGGTCAGGGTCACGGTCCGCCCGTCGCCGGAGATCGCCTGCACCACGCCGAGGTATCCCCCCGGCAGGGCGGCGGAGCGGGGCAGCACGAACCCGGAGCCCAGAAGGGGCGTAGCCCGCTTCGCCGCGAGCCGCACCTGCACGGCGCCGTCGACGGGAGTCACGACGTCGGCGTCACCCTCCTCGACGATCGTCGTCGAGGGCGAGACGGAGTAGGCGGCCTCGCCTGCCACGCCCGACGGCGTGGCCACCGTCAAGGTGACGGGAGGGCTCCAGCGCCCGCGCACCCGGGTGAAGAGCGCATAGGTGTAGGTGCGCCCGGCCTTCACCCGGTCCACGGCCTTGCCCTTGCCCTTGCCGGTCCGGACCGGGGTGCCGCGTCCCGCCGACCGCGCGGGCCGCTCGCCCTCGGTGCGCCGCAGCGACACGGTCATGGCCTTCTTCTGCTTCCACGCCAACCGCACCTCGTCGGCGCCCAGCTGGTCGACCATCAGCCGGTCGGCCGCCTTCACGAGGCGGTACCTCACAGTGATCTTCGCCCGCTCGCCGGCGCGGAGGACCTCGACGGAGCGCGACGCGGTCGCGGCGTAGACCCGGCCGCGGTAGGAGAACGTCGGCGCCACCACGCGGTAGCGCCCGGGGGCGAGCCGGACCTTGCGCGTCGAGGAGGCGCCCGAGGCGGTCTTGCCCACCACGGCGACCTGACGGCCCTTCAGCGACACCGTGGCGGGGACCCCCTTCGGGGCGAGGATCCGCAGGGCCACCTGCCCCTGCGGTGCACGGGCGGAGCCGGCCGGCGCGGCGACGACGGGAGTGGCGGCCAGTCCGGGTGCCACGAGTGTCAGCACCAGGAGCAGCAGGGTTGCAGCCCGACCGGCCTTCATCATCGGGTCGTCCATGTCCGTCTCCGTCCGTGCGGGGGGTGTCTCTCGACGCTAGGGCTCCGTGACCCCGGTCCTCATGCCCAGAACTGGGCACGTGCGTCTACCCGCGCCGGGACGATCGCCGCCCGCCGCACCTGACCTGCCCGTTCTTCAGCCTCCGCTCAGGCGCGGCTGGCATCCTTGCGGCTGTGACCGAGTCCAAGCCCCGCGTGCTGGTCGTCGACGACGACCGCGCCGTGCGTGACTCGCTGCGCCGCTCGCTGGAGTTCAACGGCTACGAGGTGGGGCTGGCTGCCGACGGCGCCGAGGGCCTGGTCGCGGTCGGCGCCCAGCACCCCGACGTGGTCGTCATCGACGTGATGATGCCGCGCCTGGACGGCATCGAGACCACGCGGGCCCTGCGTGCGGCTGGCAACGACGTACCCATCCTGGTGCTCACCGCGCGCGACGCGGTCGGCGACCGGGTCGAGGGCCTCGACGCCGGTGCCGACGACTACCTCACCAAGCCCTTCGCGCTCGAGGAGCTGCTGGCCCGGCTGCGCGCGCTGCTGCGCCGCGTCGTGCCCGACGACGACGCCGCGGGCGAGGTGCTGACCTTCGCCGACCTGACCATGGATGTGTCCAGCCGCGACGTGACCCGCAACGGTCGCGCGATCGAGCTGACCCGCACCGAGTTCACCCTGCTCGAGATGTTCCTGCGCCGGCCACGGCGGGTGCTCGACCGGTCGTTCATCCTCGAGGAGGTCTGGGGCTACGACTTCCCGACGAGCGCCAACTCCCTCGAGGTCTACGTCGGCTACCTGCGCCGCAAGACCGAGGCGGCGGGCGAGCAGCGGCTGATCCAGACGGTGCGCGGCGTCGGCTACGTGCTGAAGGAATCATGAGCGGCACCACGCCGTGGCCCGACGGGCGCTGGCACTACCGCAGGTCGCTGGCCTCGCGGGTCGCCGTCATCACCACGGTGGCGCTCGGCGTCTCGATCGCCGTGATGGCCCTCACCGCCTTCGTGGTGATGCGCCAGCAGCTGATGAGCTCGCTCGACCAGTCGCTGCTCAACCGGGCCCACAAGGCGACCGCGACCACCACGCTGTCGGAGATCACCGCCCGCGGAGCGCCGGCGTGGATGCTCGGGGCGGCGGACGTGCGGATCATCTTCATCAGCGCCCAGGGCAGGGCGATGACCGGCGACGACGTGCCGAACTTCACCCTGGGCCAGCCGGAGTACGACGTCGCGACCGGCCAGCGGGAGTCGGCCGTGCGCACCATCGTGACCCGCGAGGGCGAGCGGTTCCGGGTCGCGACCGTGCAGCACAACAGCGGCCACGCCCTCATCCTCGCCCAGCCGCTG
>CAFBMW010000057.1_pt1 | contig 17846 bp, 22 predicted proteins | sample 7269061 | NCBI WGS metagenome assembly CAFBMW01 (sample SAMEA6814074, study PRJEB35770) | uncultured Nocardioides sp. | biome: Freshwater; feature: Freshwater reservoir; material: water | place: Czech Republic | collected 2017-05-23 | depth 30m m | reverse complement strand
GCGTCAGTACTTCCCCAAGAGCACCGACCTGTCGGTCTACCAACCCGACTACCTCGACCACGTCGCGGCCAAGCTGAACCGCCGCCCCCGCAAGACCCTGAGCTGGCAAACTCCCGCACAAGCCCTCGACGACCTACTGTCGAACCCACCAAAACCAACCGGTGTTGCATCCACCGCTTGAATCCACCTCGTCTCCAAGGTGGCTCACGCACCGCCGGGGCCAGGGATCAGCGGTGCGTAGGACACCTTCCGAGCGCGCAGAAGATGCGTCACGCACCGCCCGCCAGCCGCGAGGTCAGCCCAGCGCCGCCGTCAGCGCGATCTCGACCATCTCGCCGAAGGTCTGCTCGCGCTCCTGCGACGTGGTCTCCTCACCGGTGACGATGTGGTCGGAGACGGTGCAGATGGCCAGCGCCCTGCGGCCGTGCTTCGCGGCGAGGGTGTAGAGCGCGCTGGCCTCCATCTCGACCGCCAGCACGCCGTACTTCACCATCTCGCCCAGCAGCTCGGGGCGCGCGGCGTAGAAGGAGTCGCTGGAGAAGATCAGCCCGACGTGGAAGGGCGAGCCGCCCTCGCGCGCCTCGGCGGCCTCCACGGCGCCGCGCAGCAGGCCGAAGTCGGCGACCGGGGCGTAGTCGATGCCGTGGAAGGCGATGCGGTTCATCGAGGAGTCGGTGCAGGCGCCGGAGGCGATGATGACGTCGCGGATGCCGACGTCCTCGGTGACCGCGCCGCACGACCCGACGCGCACGACCGACTGCACGTCGTAGTCGGTGAAGAGCTCGTTGACGTAGATCGCCATCGACGGCTGGCCCATGCCGGACCCCTGGACGGACACCGGCTGGCCGCGCCACGTGCCGGTGAAGCCGTACATCCCGCGCACCTCGCTGTAGCAGCGCGCGTCGTCGAGGAAGGTCTCCGCGATCCACCTCGCCCGCAGCGGGTCGCCGGGCAGCAGGACGGTGGGGGCGATGTCGCCGGGCTGGGCGCCGATGTGGGTGCTCACGCCGCCCAGCCTAGGACCCGTCGCTAGCCTGACGCGGTGAGCACCGAGCGCCCCCTCCCGCACGTCGCACTCTCCGCCCACGCGCACAACCGGATGGGCCTGCGCCGCACCGATGAGGAGTGGCTGCGCCGCCAGCTGTCGGACCCGGCCACCCGGGTGCTGGTGGTGGCGGGCAACCGCCTGCGTCCGGTGGACGGCGCGATCCAGTGGATCTCCGCGGCGGACGCGCCCGAGGGCACCCTCGTGCTCCTCGGCGACCACGACGAGGTCGTGCACCTCGCGGTCATCGTCGCGCCGGACGCCGCTCCCGGCGACGCGGGGGAGTGGGTGCCGCTGCGCGACGTGCTGCCCCTGGTCGCCGAGCAGTCGCCCGGCCAGGCGCCGCTGCTGATGCATGCCATCGGCTTGGCCGAGTGGCACCACGCGACCCGCTTCTGCCCGCGCTGCGGCGGCTCCCTCCGCAACCGGGCCGCCGGGCACGAGCTGCGCTGCACCCGGTGCGACCGGGCGCAGTTCCCCCGCACGGACCCGGCAGTCATCATGGCCATCACCCACGGAGAGGGCGACGACGAGGCGCTGCTGCTGGGCCGCAACCGCGCCTGGCCGGCCGGCCGCTGGTCCACCCTCGCCGGGTTCTGCGAGCCGGGGGAGACCCTCGAGGACGCCGTACGCCGTGAGGTGGACGAGGAGGTGGGCGTCCGCGTGGGCGAGGTCGGCTACTTCGGCAGCCAGCCGTGGCCGCTGCCGGCGAGCCTGATGCTGGGCTTCACCGGCCGCGCGCTGAGCACCGACATCGACGTCGACGGTGCGGAGATCGAGGAGGCCCGCTGGTGGACCCGTGCGGACTTCGAGGCCGCGGTGCGGTCGGGGGAGATCGCCGTCCCGCGCGGGATCTCGATCTCGTCCTCGCTCATCGAGGCGTGGTTCGGCCGGCCGCTCGAGGGTCCCGGCTGGGACTGAGGTGCACGCGGTGGCCGGCGATCAGGGCGCGGTCAGGTTGCTGATGTCGGTCGGCGTCGCCGGCAGCCCGTCTGCCAGGAGTGCCTTCAGCCGGATGCCGAGGTCCGGCGGGAAGACGGTCTCGGCGGTCGCCACCAGCTCGTCGGTCCGCCACCAGCGCGCGCCGGAGAGGGTGCGCTCCTCGTAGTGGCTGAGCGAGGTGGGCGCCGGCTCGAAGTGCTCCACGGGGACCAGCAGCCAGTCCTCGTGCACCTCCACCGTCCGCCCGTCGTAGCGGTAGGTGTGGTCGCGGGTCCACACGTGCGCGCCGTCGAAGGGCTCCGCGAGCCCCGTCTCCTCGCGGGCCTCGCGGCGAGCGGCATCGAGCAGGGACTCGCCGTCCTCGACGCCGCCGCCGACGGGGTACCACTGGGTTGCTCCGGTGGAGGGATCCGTGGACCGGAGCAGCAGCAGGCGCTCGTCCGGGTCCAGCAGCAGGAGCTTGACGGTGGCGCGCGGCACCCGTCAGTCGCAGGTGTCGCAGATGCCGGTGGCCGGCATCGCGATGTAGCAGCGCGGGCACAGCTTGTCCGGCCGGTCGCTGGCAGCGACGCGGGGACGGGCGGTGCCGGTGCTGCGCGCCGCGGCCCGCGGGGTGCCGCTGGACGTCGAGGTGCGCGTACGCGTGGCTGAGCCCGGGACGCGCTCGCTGGGCGGCGAGTCGTCGCGGATCGTGAAGCCGAGCCGGGTCAGCGCCTTGCTCGCGCCCGCCGAACCGCCGGGGATGTCGGCGGGGGTCAGGGTGCGGCCGGTGGCCAGGCCGTGGGCGATGCCGGCGATCGCCGCGGCGTCGTACTCGCGGCCCATGTGCATCAGCACGTGCGTGGACACGCCGCCGCGCACCAGCATGTAGTTGGCGCCGCCAGCTGCGTCCCAGGTCTCCATCGCGGTGAGGACGTGGTCGCGATCGATCGAGTTCAGCAAGGACACGGGATCAGGCTAACCCGCCCGTACGCCGCTGCTTCAGCCGAGGGCTCACGCCAGCGCGGCCAGTCTCTCCTTGACCTGCGCCACCGACGGGTTCGTCAGCGTGCTGCCGTCGGAGAACAGGAGCGTGGGCACGGTCTGGTTGCCGCCGTTGGCCTGCTCGACGGTGAACGCCGCGTCGGGCTGCTGCTCGATGTCGACGATCGAGAACGCGATGCCCTCGCGGTCGAGCTGGCTCTTGAGGCGGTGGCAGTAGCCACACCAGGGCGTGGTGAACATGGTGAACTGGCTCTCGGACATGTCCGGTCCAACCACCGTCCGTGCGCGCGCATTCCCGCCGTCGTCCGGTGTCGGTGCCGGCGTCTAGGGTGACGACGCCGCCCACCGACCCGTCCAGGAGCTGAATCGTGCTCGAAGCGCTCGACCCCGAGCAGCGACAGGTCGCCGAGGCGCTGCGTGGACCCGTGCGGGTCCTCGCGGGTGCCGGCACCGGCAAGACCCGTGCCATCACCCACCGCATCGCCCACGGCGTCGCGCAGGGCGTCTACGCGCCCACCGAGGTGCTGGCGCTGTCGTTCACCACCCGCGCCGCGGGGGAGATGCGCGAGCGGCTCCGCTCGCTGGGTGCGCCTGGGGTCCAGGCGCGTACGTTCCACTCGGCCGCACTGCGCCAGCTGCGGTTCTTCTGGCCGCGGGTGCACGGGCGTGACCTCCCCGAGCTCACCGAGTCCAAGCTCGGCATGGTGGCGCTCGCCGCCCGGCGCCAGCGGCTGAGCGTCGACCAGGCCACCCTGCGCGACCTCGCCAGCGAGATCGAGTGGGCGAAGGTCTCCAACGTCGCCCCCGACTCCTACGCCGCCCTGGCCCGCGCCCGGGGGCGGGCCGTCTCGGGCCTCGAGCCCGAGGTCGTGGCCCGCGCCTTCGACGCCTACGAGGAGGTCAAGCGCGGCCAGGGCCGGATGGACATGGAGGACGTGCTCCTCTTCGGCGCGGGCCTGCTGGCCGACAACGAGGCGGTCGCCGCTCAGGTGCGCCGGCAGTACAAGTGGTTCGTCGTCGACGAGTTCCAGGACGTCTCGCCTCTGCAGAACGCGCTGCTCGACCTCTGGCTCGGCGGGCGCGACGAGCTCTGCGTGGTCGGCGATCCCGCCCAGACGATCTACTCCTTCGCCGGCGCCGACGCGCGCTACCTCCGCGAGTTCACCCAGCGGTTCCCGAAGGCCACCAGCGTCGAGCTGGTCCGCAACTACCGCTCCACCCCGCAGGTCGTGGCCGCCGCCAACGCGCTGCTCGCCGGCACCAGCAGCAAGGGCGTCGACCTGGTGGCGCAGCGCCCCTCCGGCGCGGCCATCACCTACCGCGAGGCCAGCGACGAGGTCGCCGAGGCCGACGCCGTCGCCGACCGCGCGGCCGCGCTGCGGGCCAGCGGCACGCCTGCGAGCCGGATGGCGGTGCTGCTGCGCATCAACGCGCAGTCCGAGCGCTTCGAGGAGGCGCTGGCCGCGCGCGGGATCCCCTACGTCGTACGCGGCGGGGCGCGCTTCTTCGACCGCCCCGAGGTGCGCCAGGCCATCACCCTCGTCCGCGGCGCGGCTCGCAGCGGCGAGGCGTCGGGCCCGGTGGCCGACGCGGTCGTCGCCGTCCTGTCGCAGATGGGCCACTCCACCGAGCCCCCGGAGGGCAGGGGAGAGGTGCGCAACCGCTGGGAGTCTCTGCAGGCGCTGGTCGACCTCGCCGCCGACTTCGGACGCGAGCGGCCCGACGCCGGCCTCGGCGACCTCGTCGACGACCTCGACCGCCGGGCCGGCGAGCAGCACGCCCCCGTGGCCGACGCCGTCACCCTGGCCACCATCCACTCCGCCAAGGGGCTGGAGTGGGACGCCGTCTTCGTGGCCGGGATGCACGAGAAGATGATGCCGATCTCGCAGGCCAGGACCCCCGCAGAGGTCGAGGAGGAGCGGCGCCTGCTCTACGTCGCCATGACCCGTGCGCGCGACGAGCTGTGCGTGTCGTGGGCGAGCGCCCGCGAGCCGGGCGGTCGCGCCAACCGCGGGAGCTCACCGTTCCTGTCGCCGCTGCTCGACGGCACGCCCGGCGTCGCTGCCCAGCGGCGCGAGCGGAGCAAGCGCAACCGCGCCGCCCTGCACTGCCGCGAGTGCGGGGGAGCGCTGTCCAACGCCCGCGAGAAGAAGACCGGCCGCTGCGCCGACTGCCCGGCGTCCTACGACGAGGCGCTCTTCGAGCGGTTGCGCGAGTGGCGCCTGGCCCGCGCGGCGCAGGACAGCGTGCCGGCGTTCGTCGTCTTCACCGACGCCACCTTGCAGCTCATCGCCGAGCACGTGCCCTCCGACGAGCGGGGCCTGCGGGCCATCAGCGGCGTGGGTCCGGGGAAGATCGCCAAGTACGGCGACGAGGTGCTGGCGCTGGTGTCCGGGAAGGCCGACAGTGACGTCGGGTCGTCCTGAAGGATGAATCCGGAAGCTTTTCCATGTAATACCCACAAAATCGTTTGCCCCTGACGTTGTCGAGGGTTTAGCGTTCTGCTCACAACAACCCGCGCATGGGATCGCTGACACCGATCTGCGCCTGATGCCCCGAAGGAGGTGGCCCTGATGGAGAACTTCACGAAGACGATGACGGCTTGGACGCCGTCCTTCGGCATGTCCACCCTCGGTCGCCCCTGCGCGCACACGCGCGCCCTCGGCGCTGGTGTGGTGGCTGTCCAGGACGCCGCCGCCATCGTTCGCATCAAGGGCGATTTCCCGGGTTCTCCTGCCTGGAGTCCGTCGAGCTAGGTCACACCTCGCATCGGCAGCCTCCAGGCCGCGGAACCCGACACCGGGATCCGCGGCCTTTCTGTTTGTCCAGCACCGAGTTTTTCCACCCGCGATCAGGTCAACGAGAAGGAGGTGAACACATGACCATCAGCGAACTCGTCCGCGACCGCGCTGTCGACGTCAGGACCCAGGCGGAGCCCCAGGCCCCGCTCGGAGCCCTGCACGACGCCGCCGCCGGAGTGGATGAAGAGTTGCTGCCCTGCCGCGTCAACAACGCAGAGCTGTGGTTTGCCGAGTCCCCCGCGGACGTCGAGCATGCCAAGGCCCTGTGCACGGACTGCCCCGTGCAGGCGCTCTGCCTCGACGGAGCGCTCGAGCGGCGCGAGCCGTGGGGCGTCTGGGGAGGAGAGCTCTTCCTCCAGGGCGTGGTGATCCCGCGCAAGCGGCCCCGAGGCCGGCCCCGCAAGTCCGAGCAGGTCGCAGCCGCGACGCACAAGGACGGGGCCGCCGCGTAGGCGCCACCGCAGCTCTCATCTGTCGACCGAGGAAGTACAGGAACCACACATCTCATGAAGACCTACCGAAATGGACGCAACGACATGAATCTCATGCATGAAGAACTCGCGCGCGCACAAATGTCCGCGCGCCTGGGAGAGGCGCACGAACTGCGGCGAGGCCACCACCTCGCCCTGGCTCGCCGGATGAGCCGCAAGGCCGAGCTGGCCGCGCAGCAGGCACGCCTCGCCCTCGCTCGCGCGATCTGATCGGACCGGTCCCCGTCGTCGGGACCGCTCTCGCCCTGATCGCGGGTGAGCACGCACAGCACGAGCCGGTACGTCGTCACCGTGACGACGTACCGGCTCGTGGTCGTCACGGGCGAGCCGGAGTAGCCTCGCCCTCGTGAGCGACACCGTCACCTGCGCGTTCTGCGGCACGCAGGCGCCGGAGGCCGAGACCCTGACGTGGACCACCGCGGTCGAGAACGGCCGACGCCGGTCCTTCTGCGACACCTGCTCGCGCACGCACCTGCGCGCGATGGAGGGAAAGCTCGACAGCGAGTGGTGGTGAGCGGGCGGAGCGCCGCTCAGGCGGTGTCGAACCAGTCGCACCCGCAGTAGGGGTGGCGGGTCCAGCGCCGTCCGGCAGGCAGCGGTTCGTGGTCGAAGCGCCACGAGGTCAGCCACGTGTGGGGCAGCTCGCCGCGGGACCACGCCCCGAGGTCGCGGGCGACCGCCCCGGCCGCGAGCGCGAGCAGCGGGCGTGGCAGCGGGGGGAGCCGGGTCGGGTCGCCCTCGTCGAGCACCGAGGCGGCCACGCACCGCGCACAGGGCCCCAACCCGGGCGCGGCCCACGGCCCCACCTCGACGGCGTACGACGTCACGCCGACGAGCAGGTGGGGGAGCGAGGCCACGGTCCAGTCGTCGACCATGGCCGACACCGTGCGGCCCGGGCCCACGGCGACGCCCACCGCGGCTCCCGGGTCGACCTCGACACCGGCGGCCGCGAGGGCCGCGGTCACGGGTGCGGTCCACTCGGGCGGGCAGTCGAGCTGCGCGCGCAGGGGGACGGCGTACGGCCGGTCGTGGAGGAGCACGTCGTGCATGGCCCCACGCTCGCACCTGCGGGTGCTGCCCGGGGCGTCCTCCACAGGACGCGTGCGGCAGAAATGCGAAGCGGCGGCGCCACCGTGTGGGTGGACGCCGCCGCTGTCAGCTCTGGGCCGAGGCTCAGGCCTTGCCGAGAATGCGGTTCAGGTTGGTGCCGCAGACCGGGCAGACGCCCTTGGCCATCTTGGTGCCCTTGTCGTTGACCTTGATCTCGCCCTCCGCCTCGCGCTTCTCCTTGCACTTGACGCAGTAGAACTCACCGCTCCAGGTCTCCGCCATGACGGCCTCCTTGCTCGTTACTTCTTGGTCGTCGCGACGGGGTGGTCAGTGGGGAAGCCCGTCGGGGAACCCGGCGGTTGCCGGGGCTCCGTCGCCGACCCTACGCCACGCGTGGCCCACGCTCACGGACCCCACGCGCTGAGCGTGAAACCGCCTCTCGCGCCGACGGCCGCGATCAGTACCCTCGACCCATGTCCGACGCCCTTGCCGACCTCGCCCACCTGCGCCTCGAGCGCCCGTCCGAGGGGGTCGTCCTGCTGACCCTCGACAACCCCGGGATGCGCAACGCGATGAGCGACGAGATGACCTCGTCGTGGGTCGCCGCGATCGACGCTCTGGCCTCCGACACCTCGGTGCGCGCCGTCGTCGTGACCGGCGAGGGCAGCGCCTTCTGCTCCGGGGGCAACACCTCGTGGATCGCCAGCGAGCCGGAGGCCAGCGTCGACGAGCTGCGTGCGCGGATGATGCCGTTCTACCGGGCCTGGCTGTCGATCAGGAAGCTGGAGGTGCCGACCATCGCCGCGGTCAACGGGCACGCGATCGGCGCCGGCCTCTGCCTCGCGCTGGCCTGCGACATCCGCTACGCCGCGAGCGGCGCGAAGCTCGGCCTGCCCTTCAACAAGCTCGGCATGCACGCCGGCATGGCCGGCACCTGGCTGCTGCCTAACGTCGTCGGCCCGGCGCACGCGCGCGACCTGCTGCTCACCGGTCGCGTGGTCGAGGCCGAGGAGGCGCTGCGCCTGGGCATGGTCTCGCGCGTCATCGACCCCGAGGCGTTCCTCGACGAGGTGCTCGAGACCGCCGCCGGGATCGCCGCCACCGCCCCGATCGCGGCCCGTCTGACCAAGATCGCCCTGGCCGACGGCGGTCATGCGGACTTCGAGTCGGCGCTGCAGTGGGAGGCGCTCGCCCAGCCGATGACGCTCGCGACCGCCGACCTCCAGGAGGGCATCGCCGCCGCGAAGGAGAAGCGCGCCCCGCAGTTCCGCGGCCGCTGACGGAGGGCTGACATGACCACGAACGACCTCGGACCCGTCGCGACGCTGCGCCGCATCGCCTTCCTCATGGAGCGCCAGCGCGAGGAGACGCGGCGGATCGAGGCGTTCCGCAAGGCCGCCCGCACCATCCTTCCGCTCCCCGAGGAGGACGTACGCCGTCGTGCGGCCGCCGGCACGCTCACCGAGCTGCCCGGCATCGGACCGAGCACCGCAGCCGTCATCACGGACGCGTGCAACGGCGTGGTCCCCGAGCGCCTGGTCGCTCTCGAGCGGACCGCCGGCCCGCTGGCCCCGGGTGGGGAGGAGCTGCGCGCGCTGCTGCGCGGCGACCTGCACTCCCACTCCGACTGGTCCGACGGCGGCTCTCCGCTGGAGGAGATGGCGATGACCGCGATGGAGCTCGGCCACGACTACCTCGTCCTCACCGACCACAGTCCGCGCCTGCGGGTGGCCAACGGCCTGAGCTCCGAACGGCTCGGACGCCAGCTCGACGTGGTCGACGCCGTCAACGACCACCTCGGGGGCAGCTTCACTCTGCTGAAGGGGATCGAGGTCGACATCCTCGACGACGGTGCGCTCGACCAGACCCCGGAGATGCTCGGGCGCCTCGACGTCCGCGTGGCGTCGGTGCACTCCAAGCTCAAGATGGAGCGCGACGCCATGACGCGCCGCATGGTCGCCGCGGTGCGCAACCCCCACACCAACGTCCTGGGCCACTGCACGGGGCGCCTGGTCACCGGCAACCGCGGGACCCGCCCGCAGAGCCAGTTCGACGCGCGCGCCGTCTTCACCGCCTGCGCGGAGGAGGGGGTCGCGGTGGAGATCAACTCCCGACCCGAGCGACGGGACCCGCCGACGGCGTTGCTCGAGCTCGCCCGCGACCTCGGCTGCCTGTTCTCGATCGACTCCGACGCGCACGCTCCCGGGCAGCTCGACATGCTCGACTTCGGTGCGGCGCGGGCCACCGAGGCCGGCATCGACCCGGACCGCATCGTCACCACCTGGGAGCGCGACCGGCTCCTGGAATGGGCGGCCGCGCGCCTGTGACCGGCGCGTTTCGCCGCCGCGGTGTGGGTGGGGGAGGTTAGGTTCGGCCCATGAGCTCGTCGCCCAGCACCCCCGAGGTGGAGGTGCGTCGCTCGCGCCGCCGACGGCGTACGGTCTCGGCCTACCGCGACGGCGAGCGGATCGTGGTGCTGATCCCGGCGACGATGAGCAAGCGCGACGAGGCCACGTGGGTGGCGGACATGGTGGCGCGCATCGAGCGCCAGGAGCGGCGCAAGGTGCGCTCCGACGACGACCTCGTCGCCCGCGCGGCCAAGCTCAACGACCACTACTTCGGCGGCCTGGCCGTCCCGGCGTCGGTGCGGTGGGTGACCAACCAGAACGCCCGCTGGGGTTCGTGCACCCCCAGCGACCGCTCGATCAGGCTGAGCGACCGGCTGCAGAAGATGCCCGGCTGGGTGGTCGACTACGTGCTGGTCCACGAGCTCGCCCACCTGCTGGAGTCGGGCCACACCCCGCAGTTCTGGGCGTGGGTCGACCGCTATCCCAAGGCCGAGAAGGCCAAGGGCTACCTCGAGGGCTACAGCGCCGGCGCCCGCCTCGAGCCGCCGCCCGGCTCGGACGACGAGGAGTAGGGCCTCAGCCGCGCAGCCGCGCCACCGCGTCGCCGATGAGGCGCCGCATGTCGGGGTAGAGGTCCGGCAGGTCGTCGACCGCCCACCAGCGCACGTCCAGCGACTCCTCGCTCACGGCGTGCCCGGCATCGCGCGGGGCGGTGGCGAGGAACCGTACGTCGAGGTGGTGCACGACCGTCCCCGGGGCGCAGAACTCCACCGCGTGCTCGTCGAGGTCCAGCGGCACCGGGTCGAAGTCGAGCGCGGCCAGCCCGGACTCCTCGTGGGCCTCGCGCAGCGCGACCCCGGCCAGCGTCGTGTCGCCGGGCTCGCAGTGGCCACCGAAGGCGAACCAGCCACCGGCCTTGCGGTGGTGGTTGAGCAGGACCGCGCTCGCGTCCGGGGCGAGCACGATGGTCCCGGCGGTGAGGTGGTCGGGCAGGCAGCCGCGCTCCATCCCGTCCGGGCGGGCGTCGAGGTGCGCCACGAAGCGGTCGCGCAGCTCGCGGTCGCGCGCGGACGGCGGCGTCCACCCGGACAGCGCGGTCCGGGCGTCGTCGTGGAGGCTCACTCGCGGGTGTCGGGGCCGTCGAGCAGGTCGCGCAGGCCGGCGTCGAACTCCTCGTCCGACAGCGTGCCGGGCGCGACCGAGTCCTCGCGGAAGCCCAGCGGGTCGTCGAGGTCCTCAGCGGTGGGGAGCAGGTGGGGCGACATCCACACGCCGTCGCGGGCCTCGGCGCCCTGGCGGGTGCGCAGCGAGCCCCACAGCGTGGAGGCGTCGCGCAGCCGGCGGGGACGCAGCTCGAGGCCGACGAGGGTGGCGAAGGTCTGCTCTGCCGGGCCGCCCGCCGCGCGCCGGCGGCGTACGGTCTCCTGGAGCTTGGCCGCAGCGGGCATCCGCTCGGCGGTGGCCTGGCTGACGACCTCGTCGACCCAGCCCTCGACCAGCGCGAGGGTGACCTCGAGCTTCTGGAGGGCGGCCTTCTGGGCGGCGGAGGGCTCGGGGTCGAACAGCCCGCCGGCGAGCGCGTCCTGCATCGCCGCGGGATTGGCGAGGTCGACCTCGCGCAGCTTCTCCTCCATGCCGGAGGTGTCGAAGTCCATGCCGGCTCCGTACTCGGCGACCGCGCCGATGAGGTGGTCGCGCAGCCACGGCACGCCCGCGAAGAGCCGCTGGTGGGCGGCCTCGCGCAGCGCGAGGTAGAGCAGGACGTCGTCGTCGGTGACGTCGGGCACCTCGGCGGCGAACGCCTTGACGTTGGTGGGCAGCAGGGCCGCCTTGCCGATCGGGCCGAGCGGGAGTCCGATGTCGGAGGCGCTCAGCACGTCGCCGGCGAGCGCGCCGAGGCCGCTGCCGACCTGCGAGGCGACCATGGCCCCGCTGGCCTTGCCGAGCATCGCCATCAGCGGTCCGGCGAGCTGGCGCATCTCCTCGGGCATCGCGTCGCCGAGGGCGGTCGTGGCGGAGCCGGCGATGGGCTCGACCAGCACCTTCCACACGTCGATGGTCTCCACGATCCACTCCGCCCGGGACCACGCGGCGGTGGTGCTGACGCCGGAGGGGAACTCGGTGGTGGTGTCGAGCCAGTGGTCGGCCAGGCGCACGGCGTCGGCGACGGCCGCGGACTGGGCGGTGCTGACGGCCGGGTCGGGCTCCTGCGCGGCGGCGCGGCGCGCCAGGTCGGTCACGGTCTCCCAGTTGACCGGGCCGTCGTGCGGCGCGAACAGCGACTGCATCTGCGACATCAGCGCGTTGAGGTCGGGCATGCCGCCGCCCGCGCCGAAGCCGCCCATCTGCGAGAAGATCTGCTCGAAGGGGGTGCCCTTGAAGGGGTTGTCGTCGTCGGGGCCCTGACCGGAACCGGGGCCGCCGGGGGTGTCACTCATGCCTCCCACGTTACCCACCTCGCCCAGACCCGCGCGGCCCCCCGCAGCACGTCCCTCGTCCTACACTCGGGCCCGTGACCGACCTCCTGCGCCTCGTCGACATCCGCGACACCCCGCTCGACGTGACCGAGGTGCTCGACGCCCTGGGCGACGACGGTGCCGGAGGCCTGACGCTCTTCGTCGGCCAGGTCCGCGACCACGACGGGGGCAAGGGGGTGACGGCCCTCGACTACTCGGCCCACCCGACGGCCCTGGCCCGCCTCGAGGACGTGTGCCGCCGTGTCGCCGCCGCCCACGACGTACGAGGTGTGGCGGCGGTCCACCGCGTCGGCCAGCTGCGCATCGGCGACCTCGCGGTGGTCGTCGCCACCACGGCCGCCCACCGCGGCGACGCGTTCGCCGCGTCGCGCGACCTGATCGACACCCTCAAGGCCGAGGTGCCGATCTGGAAGCACCAGGTCTTCGACGACGCGAGCGAGGAGTGGGTCGGCACGCCGTAGCGCCTGCCCCGCCGCGGCCGCGCCGGCGCCTAGACTCGGCTCGTGGAGATCCTGCTGTGGCTCGTGCCGACCGTCGTGCTGACGGGCGCGGCGATGCTGTGGGTCTCGTGGGTCAGCCGCGACGGCCGCGGCGAGGTCGACCGCGACGTCGCCGTCGAGCGCCTCGGCAAGGCCCTCGCCAGGGACCTGCCCGCCGGCACCCGGCGCACGGCCGCTCCTGCGCGCGACCGCAGCACGGGCATCGCAGTGCGGCCGAGCCACGGTCCCGGCGCTGCCGGCACCACCCGCCGCGCGTCCTAGTTGTCGCGCGGTTGCGGTCGTTTGAGAGAGTTGCGCCCATGAGTCACCGGACCAGGGCGGGATTGCTCGCGCTGTGCCTGCTCGCCGTGCTGTGGGGGACCGCCGCCTTCGTGCCGCTGCCCTACGTGACCTACTACCCCGGACCGACCGTCGACATCCTCGCGTCCCGCGACGGCGAGGAGACCGTGCAGGTCGACGGGCACGAGGCCTACTACGACGACGGCGAGCTCCGGATGACCACCGTCTACGTCAGCACGCCGCAGGAGGACGTCACCCTCCCCGAGCTGCTGCGGGCCTACTTCGACCCCGACGCAGCGGTCTGGCCGCGCTCGTCGATCTACGCCCCCGACGAGACCGACGAGTCCAACGACCGGCAGTCCGCGGTGGCGATGGTCTCCTCCCAGGACACCGCGATCGCCGCGGCGCTCACCCAGCTTGGCGAGGAGGTCGACCCGATCGTGGAGGTCCTCGACGTGACGCCCGGCCTGCCCGCCGAGGGCCGGCTCGAGGTGCGCGACGTGCTGCTCGAGGTCGACGGGTCCGAGGTCACCGACGCCCAGGACGTCGTCGACGCGGTCGACCGGGCGCGTGCCGGGGAGCCGATCCGCTTCCTCGTACGCCGCGGCGAGCGCGAGCTGAGCGTCGAGGTCACCCCCGAGCAGGTCGAGGACGACCTGCGGGTCGGCATCACGCCGGGCGTGGGCTTCGACTTCCCCTATCGCGTGAGCGTCGACATCTCCGACAACATCGGCGGCCCGAGTGCCGGGCTGATGATGTCGCTGGCGATCTTCGACACCCTCACGCCGGGGTCGCTGACCGACGGCTTCGACGTCGCCGGCACCGGCACCATCACGCCCGCCGGCGAGGTCGGCCCCATCGGCGGCATCCAGCAGAAGATCGCGGCCGCGCGCGACGCCGGTGCCGACCTCTTCCTGGTCCCGGCCGACAACTGCGACGGCATCGGGGGAGTGGACCCCGGTGACATGCGGCTCGCCAGGGCCACCACGATGAACCGCGCCGTCGAGACCCTCGCCACCTGGGTCGAGGACCCCAACGCCCCGCTCCCGAGCTGTGAGGACACCGCGTCATGACCACCCCCGATCTCGAGCCGCAGCCGCAGCCGCTGCCCGAGGACCCCGCGCTCGCCGCCGCCGTGCTGGAGATCGAGTCCCACGTCGCGCAGGCGGGCTGGGACCAGCCGGCCCGGCTCTACGCCCTGGTCGACACCGCCGAGCTCGTCGCCCAGGAGCCCGCGCTCGCGGCCGCGATGTCCATCGACGGCCCCGGTGACGACGGGTCCTTCACCCCGATCGAGCAGGACGGTCTGCCGCCGGGCCAGGCCCTGGAGGAGGCGCTGCAGACGATCGCGTGGCCCGACAGCGTCTCCGGCTGCGCCGCCGTCATCGAGCGGCTGGTCCTGCCGCCCGGTGCCGACGACGAGCTGCCCGACGACCCGACCGCTGCCGAGCTCTTCGCCCGCGAGCACCCCGACCGCCAGGAGGTCCGGATGGTGGCCGGCGTGACCCGCGCCGGGGCGTCGTACTGCGCACTGCGGCTGCGCGCCCACGACGACGAGCAGTCCGTCGTCGACGGCACCGAGCTGGTGCCCGGGCTCCTCGAGCTCCTCCACGCGACCCTCCACGACCCGCACGACTCACCGCACGACTCACCCGAGCAGGGGCAGGCATGAGCAATCCCTTCGACCGACCGTCCGGACCGAGCGGTCCCGACGGACCGCAGCGACCCGGGGGACCGGGCGGTCCCGGCGCCCAGCGCCCCGCCGCCACGGCGTCGCGCCGCCCCGGCGCCCTGGTCATCACCTCGATCGTGCTGGTCGTGGGCTTCATGCTGCTCAGCGGCTTCGCCTCGTTCTGGACCGAGCGGCTGTGGTTCGGGTCGGTCGGCTACCGCGAGGTGTTCACCACCCTGCTGCTGACGCGCATCGGCCTCTTCCTCGTCTTCGCCGGCCTGATGGCCGCGACCGTCGCGATCACCATGGCGATGGCCTACCGCTTCCGCCCCGTGCTGTGGCCGGGCATGCCCGGCATGCCCGACGACGGCATGGACCGCTACCGCGAGCTGCTGGCGCCCCGCATGGGGTGGGTCATCGGCGGCGCCGCGGCTGTCCTGGGCCTGTTCGCCGGAGCCTCCGCCACCGGTCAGTGGCGCACCTACTCGCTGTGGCGCCACAGCCAGTCCTTCGGCACCGAGGACCCCTACTTCAACAAGGACGTCGGCTTCTACGTCTTCCAGCTGCCGTTCTGGCACTACATCGTCGACTACGTGATGGCCCTCGCGGTCGTCGGCCTGATGGCGACGATCCTGATGAACTACCTCTTCGGCGGCATCCGCCTCTCGGCCCGTCCCGGTGAGCGGCTGACGAGCGCCGCGCAGATCCAGGTGTCGGCGCTGCTGGCGATGTTCGTGATCGCCAAGGCCGTCGACTACTGGCTCGATCGCTTCGACCTGGTCACCAACTCGGGCTCGATCTTCACCGGCATGGGCTACACCGACGAGAAGGCGGTCCTGCCGGCCAAGGAGATCCTCGCGGGCATCGCCATCGTGTGCGCCCTGCTGTTCCTGGCCAACATCTGGCGCCGCACCTGGCTGCTGCCCTCGGTCGGCGTCGCGCTGTTCGCGCTGTCGGCGATCATCCTCGGCCTCATCGTGCCGACGGTGGTCCAGGCGATCCGGGTGAACCCCAACGTCCCGGACCGCGAGGGTCCCTACATCAAGGCCAACATCGACGCGACGCGCGCGGCCTACCAGCTCGACCAGATCGACGTGCGCAACGTGGGCGGCACGGCCGTCGCCGGCGACGGCCGGCTCGAGGCGCTCGACGGCATGACCGCCGGCATCCCGCTGGTCGACCCGCAGATCGTCAGCGAGATCTTCGAGCAGCAGCAGCAGGTCCGCGCCTACTACTCGGTGCCCAACGTGCTCGACGTCGACCGCTACGAGGTCGACGGCACGGACCGCGCGGTGGTGCTCGGCGTGCGCGAGCTCGACCAGAGCGGCCTCGCGGAGAACGACCAGAACTGGTCGAACCTCCACACCGCCTACACCCACGGCAACGGCGTGATCGCTGCCTTCGCCAACCAGCGGCCCGAGGACGACTCGTCGCAGGAGACCGGCATCCAGTGGGCCGAGGGCGCCGAGGTGGGCCAGGACACCCTGTCCAGCCTCTCCGGGGACGACGGCTACGAGACCCGCGTCTACTTCGGCGAGCAGAGCCCGTCGTACAGCATCGTGGGCCTCGACCCCGACGGTGGACCGGTCGAGTTCGACCTGCCGCGCGGCGACCGCAGCGAGGAGGACGTGGCGACGACGTACGACGGTGAGGCGGGCGTGCCGATCGGCAACCTGTTCAACCAGCTGCTCTACGCCGTGCGGTTCAGCGAGCCGAACCTGCTGCTGTCGAGCCGGGTCCACGAGAACTCCAAGATCCTCTACGACCGCAACCCCCGCCAGATGGTGGAGAAGGTCGCGCCGTGGCTCACGGTCGACTCCGATCCCTATCCCGCGGTGATCGACGGGCGCATCCAGTGGATCCTCGACGGCTACACGGTCACCGACAAGTACCCGCTGTCGCAGCGGGAGTCGCTCGAGACCATGACCGACGACGCGCTGCAGGAGAACAACGGCTTCCAGACGCTGCCGACCGACGAGATCAACTACCTCCGCAACTCGGTGAAGGCGACCGTCGATGCCTACGACGGCACCGTCGAGCTCTACGAGTGGGACACCGAGGACCCGATCCTCAAGGCGTGGGAGGCGGTGTTCCCCGACGTCGTGCAGCCCAAGGACGCCATCCCCGACGCGCTCGCAGAGCACCTGCGCTATCCCGAGGACCTCTTCAAGGCGCAGCGCTACCAGTTCCAGCGCTACCACGAGACCTCCGCGTCGGCGTGGTTCGAGGGATCGAGCCGCTGGGAGGTGCCGAGCGACCCGCAGCTCACCAGCCGCCTCCAGCCGCCCTACCGCCTCTTCACCGACACCGGCGACGGGGAGGAGTGGTCGTTGACCTCGGTCTACGTCCCGCGCGACAAGGAGAACAACCTCGCGGCCTACATGGCGGTCAACAGCGATGCCACGAGCGAGGACTACGGCACGGTGTCGGTGCTCGAGCTGCCCAACGAGCCCACGGGCGGGCCGCTGCAGATCGCCAACACGTTCTCGACCAACGAGGACGTCAGCCAGGCGCTGCTGCCCTACACGACCGGTGATGCCGACCGGGTGCCGGGCAACCTGCTCACCGTGCCGATCGGAGACGACTTCATCTACGTCCAGCCGGTCTACACCCGGCGCGAGGGCGAGTCGAACTTCCCGATCCTGCGCTTCGTGCTCGTCTCCTACGAGGGTCGCGTCGGCATCGACGAGACCCTGCGGGGCGCGATCGAGGACGCGCTGACCTCGAGCCCGACGGACGGCACGGGCGAGACGCCCGAGGAGCCCACCGGGGAGCCCACGGAGGAGCCCTCGGAGGAGCCTGCGGAGCAGCCGACCGAGACGCCGGGCGAGAACCCGCCGCCCGGTGGTGACGCCAGCGTGGGCGAGCTGCTGCAGCAGGCCGAGGCGAAGTTCGCCGAGGCCGACGCGGCGCAGCAGGACGGTGACACCGTCCGCTGGGCGCAGCTGATGGAGGAGGGCCGCGACCTCGTCGACCAGGCGGTGAGCCTGCTCGAGTGACCGGGTCCCCGCTAGGAGGACCCCCGATTTGGGCCTCGCCGAGGGTGGATGTAATGTTCTGTTCACCGACGCGGGGTGGAGCAGCTCGGTAGCTCGCTGGGCTCATAACCCAGAGGTCGCAGGTTCAAATCCTGCCCCCGCTACAAGTGTGATGTCGCAAGACATCACGGACACCCGAACCCACGGAAACGTGGGTTCGGGTGTTCTTCATTTTGGGGTTCTGCGTTGGTAGTCGTGGTCGGGGTCGATGGTGAGCTC
>CAFBMW010000056.1_pt1 | contig 20000 bp, 18 predicted proteins | sample 7269061 | NCBI WGS metagenome assembly CAFBMW01 (sample SAMEA6814074, study PRJEB35770) | uncultured Nocardioides sp. | biome: Freshwater; feature: Freshwater reservoir; material: water | place: Czech Republic | collected 2017-05-23 | depth 30m m | reverse complement strand
TGCCGCGATCTGTTCCGGCGACCAGTTCGCCCGCAACAGCTCCCACACCTTCTCCCGCAACGGCGCGTGATCCAGCCGGCGGGCCTTCGGGCGGCGGGCCTTGCGCGCGGCCTCACGCTGCGACCACTTCGCGCTGTACTTCACCCGATACCCGCGACCACCTCCGCGTGCGCTGCGAGCACGCGGGGACCGGGTCCCGAACGACCCAGCCCGACGCAGCTCCCTCGAGATCGTCGATGGATGCTTGCCCACCAACGCCGCGATCGTCGCCTGCGGCAACCCCGCCAGATACGCCCGCTCAATCACCAACCGCTGATCCGCGGTCAACCTCACTCCCGGCATGCGCCGCAACCTCTCACTCACGATCGAGTTGCAACAACCGGTTGAGTTCGCCGCGTGAAACCCTCCACCGCACCCCGCCGGACCACCACGTGCAGGCCTTCGCCAGCATCGACTCCCCCCGTCAGCAGCGCCGTCGCGCCGGGCGGCTCGTCGCTCGACTTCCCATCAGGGGTGCACGGTGAGACGACCTGCCGCGCCCGAGTGTCCCCGAAGCCCCCGACGCCCGTGTCCGCGGTGTCGAAGCGGTGTCGATAGGGAACGGAGTCCCGGCACAGGAGCGCCTCACCGGCGGTTACCGGACGCGACGACCCGTCGACCAGCGACAGCAGGCGCGGCCCGTCCGGGGTCGGCACGACGACGAGCTCGTCGGCATCGATGATCCGGTCGACCTCCGCGTCCAGGGTGAGGATGTCGAGCGTCAACGTCCGCACCGCGGCGCGACCGAGCTCCTGGCGCCAGGTCGTCTCCCCAGTCAGGAGGTCGAAGCCCTCGAGGAAGCCGCGGTCGGCCACGAGCCGGGGCTCCGCGCCCTTCCGGTAGACGCGCGAGCCGGAGAAGGCGCACCGCACCGGGACCTCGGTCCGGGTGAGCTCCAGGCACCGGATGTCGGCGCCGCGGTGGCGCCACAGGATGTCGCCCGTCTCCACGTCCACCCCGACGGTCCGCCGCTGCGCCAGGTCGAAGCGGACGCTCTGCCCGCGCTCGTAGCGCTCGAGGTCGCGGTCCCGGGTGGTCGCGAGCAGCTGCAGCACCGCGACCCCCGCCTCCTCGTCCACCATCCCGTTCGAGTCGTCCAGCAACCACTGATCGTCGCCGGTCACCCGGGTGTGCGGCAGCCGCCACGGCCGCGGGCCCACGCGACCGACGGCCTTCGCGACGGCGTACTGCCTGACGGGGCCGTAGACGGTGTAGACGCCGGAGCCCGCGACCAGGCTGTTGGCGCCGACGGGGAGCCGGTCCTTCTCGGGCCGCAGCTCCCAGGACCCGAGGACCCACCGCGTCTCCTCGAACCGGTCGTCCGCCGAGATCCGCAGGCACACGTCGAGCCCGTCGTCGCAGGTCGGTGCGCCGAACTGCGCCACGACCGGCCGCGTGCGGGCGACGACCTCGCCCGAGGCCGGGTCGAGCGCGAGGTAGGGCAGCCGAGTGCCCGCGCGCAGCGCCGGTCCCGTCCGCGCTTCCTGCATGACGACGTACGTCTCGCCGTCGGCCGAGGTGTGGACGAGATCGCCGAGGAAGGCGCCGACGTCGCTGTTCACCACCATCAGCGGACGCCGCCACCGCACTGCGCCGTCCCGGCGGTCCAGTGCGACCACGTCCAGCTCGTCGCCGCGGGCCGCCACGACCGTGACCAGCACGTCGCCGGCCGGCACAGGATCCTGGAGCGCCTTCACCGGCGTCGACCACGTACGCGTCGCGCTGGTCGGCAGCTCGTCGACGACCGTGGCCGGCGGCGCCGAGCTTCGCGCAGGCGCCGGACCCTCGCCGTCACCGGCGCCGTCACCGCGCCCTCCACCGCGACTGTCCGTGCAGCCGGCGAGCAGCAGGAACACCATCACCATCCCGAGAGCTCTCACGCGATCGACGTTAGTGACGCGGAGCCCGCCGCAGGGGCCGCTGGGATGATCTGTGAAAAACGCGCGCAGGACCTTCGCCCCGCGCCTGCGGTCCCATCGCCCCTGCCAGCGGGCGCCGATCCCGACGACCCTCGAGGTGGAGCGAACGCTCCCTCGGCGCAGGTCGCGCCGCGCCCCCATCTTGAGGAGCACGCCATGAAGGCTGCCGTCGTCCCCACCCTCGGCGCACCGCTGGAGATCCGCGACGTCCCCGTCCCCGAGCCCGGCCCCGGCCAGGTGCTGGTGCGGATCGAGACCTGCGGGCTCTGCCACACCGACATCCACGCGGCCCGCGGCGAGTGGCCCGTGAAGCCCAAGGACCAGCTCATCCCTGGCCACGAGGGCGTCGGCATCGTCGAGGCCGTCGGCGAGGGCGACCTGCCCGTGGCGGTCGGCCAGCGTGTCGCGCTCCCGTGGCTCGGGCAGGCCTGCGGCCACTGCCGCTACTGCGTCGACGGCTGGGAGACCTACTGCACCAGCCCGGCCTACATGGGCTACACGATGGACGGCAGCTACGCGGAGTACGCCGTCGCGTGGGCCAGCCACGTCGTACCCGTCCCGGACGGCGTCGACCCGATGGACGCGGCGCCGCTGACCTGTGCGGGAGTGACGACGTACAAGGCGCTCAAGGTCGCGGACCCCAAGCCGAACGAGACCTGCATGGTCGTCGGTATCGGTGGCCTCGGGCACCTGGGTCTGCAGTACGCCCGGATCTTCGGCACCCGCACCGTCGCCGTCGACGTGCACGACGACAAGCTCCAGCTGGCCAAGGACCTCGGCGCCGACCATGTCATCGACGCGCGCGGCGACCAGGCGGCTCAGCTCGCCGAGCTCGGCGGGGTCGACATCGCGCTGGTGACGGTGCCGTCGCCGGCCGCCATGCAGGCCGCGCACGCCGCCCTCAACCCCAACGGTCGGCTCGTGATCGTCGGCCTGCCGGCCGACAACCGCCTCGAGCTCCCGGTCTTCGAGACCGTGCTCAAGGGCATCTCGATCATCGGTTCGCTGGTCGGGACGCGCAACGACCTCGCCGCCTGCTTCGACCTCCACGCTCGCGGGCTGACCCGCGTCGTGACGGAGAGCCGCAAGCTCGACGACGTCAACGTGTGCTTCGAGGAGGTGCTGGCGGGCGAGGTGCCGGCACGACTGGTCTTCGACATGCGGTGACCCGGCCGGGCGGGTGGCACCATGCACCGACACACCTGCGGCGCACGGGGCTCGCGGGGCGACGAGCGAGTCGACCAGGAGGCGGTCAGCGGTGCCCGACGCGGACACTCCACCGCCGCTGCGCATCCACCAGCGCGAGGCGCTCGAGGCACTCGCGACGGCATGGAACGACGCGGACCACCCGCGCGCGTGGGTCGTCCTGCCGCCCGGGGCGGGCAAGACCCGCGTCGGCCTCGAGGCCATCGCCGCCGAGCTCCGGGCGCACCCCGACACGCGGGCCGTCGTGCTCGCCCCCAACACCGCCATCCAGTCCCAGTGGATCGCCGAGGCGCGGACGATGGGGCTCGAGGCGGGCGACGACAAGTCCCTCGCAGGACCGCTGACCTGCCTGACCTACCAGTCCCTCGCTGTCTTCGACTCCGAGGCCACGGACGCCGACGCGAGCACCGTCGTCGACCGGCTCCATCCCAACGGCGTCGCCCTCTTCGACCGGATCCGCGCGCAGCCCCGGCTGGTGCTCGTCCTCGACGAGTGCCACCACCTGCTCGAGGTGTGGGGGCGCCTGCTCGCCGAGCTCCTCGACGCCGTCGACCGCGCGCACGTGCTGGCGCTCACGGCCACCCCGCCCGAGAGCCTCGCCGGCGAGCAGCGCGCCCTCGTCGACCAGCTCTTCGGGAGCATCCTCTACCGCGTCTCGGTCCCGGCGGTGGTCAAGGAGGGTCACCTCGCGCCGTTCGACGAGCTCGTCTGGTTGACCACCCCGACCACGGCCGAGGAGGAGTGGCTCACCACCGAGGCGCTGCGGTTCACCGAGCTCACCACGCTGCTCACCACGCCGGGCTTCGGGTCGGTCGGGTTCCACGAGTGGCTCACCGCCCGCTTCGTCGACCCCGTCCCCGCCACGACCACCTGGGCGGCGCTCGCCGAGCGCGAGCCCGACCTGTGCGACGCGGCCCTGCGCATGCACCACGCAGACCTGCTCGGGCTGCCCGTCGGCGCCCGGCTGCGCGAGCAGCACCGGCACGCCCCCTCCGCCGAGGACTGGGTACGCCTCCTCGGCGACTGGCTGCTGAACCACGTCGCCGAGTCCGACGACCCCGCCGACGCCGAGGTGCTCGCCGTGGTACGGGCCGCGCTGCCGTCCGTGGGCCACCAGTGGACGCGACGAGGCGTACGTCGTGGGCGCTCCACCGTCGACCGCGTGCTGGCCAGGTCGTACGCCAAGCCCGGCGCGGCCGCGCAGATCATCGCCGCCGAGCACGCGGCGATCGGCGTACGCGCCCGGGTGCTGGTGCTGTGCGACCACGAGCGAGCGTCTGCGACCGTGCCCGTCGACCTCGCCGGCGTCCTCGACGCCGAGGCGGGCTCGGCGATCGCGGCACTTGAGACCTTTCTGACCGACGTCGACACGGCCGTCCTCCACCCGATGCTGGTCACCGGCTCCGTGGTTGCCGCGTCCGAGGGGACGCTGCGCGACCTTGTCGCCTTCGTCGCCGGCCGCGACCCCGACCTGGCGTCCCGGCTCTCCGTCGAGACCGGGGACGGCGCGGTCGCGACGTGCTCGTCCGGCTGGACCTCGCGCGCCTGGGTCGCCCACGTCACGGCGTACTTCGAGGCCGGCCGGACCCAGGTCCTCGTCGGCACCCGCGGCCTCCTCGGCGAGGGGTGGAACGCCCGCGGTGTCTCCACTCTCATCGACCTGACTACCGCGACGACGCTGACGGCGGTCGTCCAGACCCGCGGCCGAGCGCTGCGCACCGACCCGACCTGGCCGGACAAGGTCGCCACCAACTGGACCGTCGTGTGCGTCTCCGAGGCCCACCTCAAGGGCGACAACGACTGGTCCCGGCTGGTGCGCAAGCACCAGGGGTTCCACGGCGTGGACGCCGACGGCGACATCGTCGACGGGGTCGCCCACATCGACGCTTCCTTCTCCCCCTTCGCTCCCCCGCCGGTCGCCTCCTTCGACGCCCTGAACGCCCGCATGCTCATCGCCGCCGCCGACCGCGAGGCCATCCGCGACGCGTGGGCGGTCGGTGAGCCGTACCAGGACGTCACGCTGGCGTCGCTGCGCGTGCGGCGTCCCACTTCGGATGTTGCCCCGATCGACGAGGTCGTCAGGCTCACGCCTGTCCCACCGCCGTGGCGACTGACGACGGACGGGATGACGACCGACGACGCGGTCCCGGCCACGAGCTGGCGTACGCCGCTGGTGCTGGCCGCTGGGACGGCGGGCGTCGGCGGCGCTGCATCGCTCGCAGCTCCGTGGTCCGCCTTGGCCGCAGGCACCGTCGGCGCGCTGGCCGCCCTCGGCAACGCCGCGGTCACCGGCCGCAACCACGCCGAGACGCTCACGCAGTGGGTACGCGACCAGCTCGCGCTGACGACGCGAGTCCCGCCGCTCGAGGCGGTCGCCGCTGCCGTCGCGGACGCCCTCGCGGCGGCCGGACTCACCAGCGTGGGTGCGTCCGGTCTCGCCGTCGACGTCCACCCCGGTGGGGAGTACCGCTTCCGCCTCGTCGGCACCGAGGACGACGCCGAGGTCTTCGCGACCGCGTTCGACGAGGCGATCGGACCCGTCGGCGCACCGCGCTACATCGTGTCCCGCCTCACCGACGCTGCGCTCCCGGACGTCTCGGTCCGTACGCGTCGCGGCGCGCGCTCAGCGCTGCGATCCGCACGTGCGACCGGGGAGGCATGGCACCCGGTGCCGACCGTCCTGGGCCGCAACGCCACCCACGCCGGTCGCTACCTCGACGCCTGGCGTACGTGGGTCGGTGAGGGTCGGCTGCTCGCCACCGCCAAGCCGGAGGGAGCCGGCATCGTGACCGCGGTGTCGGGCGAGGACCCGTTCGCGGCGACCACGGTGATGCGGCGGCACTGGTCCTGAGGTCGAGGATCAGACACTCCTCAGCCGCTTCGCCGCGGATCGACGTCGGCCTGACTGTCGTCGGTCACGGTCGATCACCTCCTCGTAGGGAAGTGGCGGGTAGTCGAGGTAGCGCGCATCAGCCGGCCGGAGGACCTCCTCGGTGATGACGCTGTCCTCCACCCTGATCGCGAAGAGCTGCTTGTTGTCACGCCGGCAGCCGAGCACGAGTCCGTCGAGCCGGTGGTCGAAGGTGAAGTCCTCGAAGACCGCCAGCCCCGACCTCGACGCCTCGGCGTCGGGCACCAGGAAGTGTCGCGCGAGGTAGTCGAGCCATCGGGTCGGCTGGTAGATCTTCTCCTCGCCGTCCAGGGCCAGGCAGCAGCCGTCCCAGCACGGCACCCAGCGGCACCAGATCTGCGGTTGACCCGGCGCCAGCTGGTTGGCACGTTCGGGGTCCCGGTCGCCTTGGTCGGCGTAGCGGTTGGGCGACACGTAGTAGGGCCCTTCCTTCCGGTCGTAGTGCCTCGTCAGGCTGAAGGCCGACAAGTAGGCCTGCTCGGCCTCGTTGAGGCTCGGCGTGATGTCGATGTGTCCGATGAAGTCCGTCGTGAATCCCATGGCTACAGCCAAAGCGGCATACGGGGTCGGCGCCAGCGTCGTGCCCTCCTCCTGTGGACAAGCGATGGTCACCGCTCGCCTGTGGATGACGGGGTGCACGCCATCGGAAGACACGGGAGCCTCGCACGATGACCTCACACGAACTCGACGACAGGCTCGCCCGCTACGAGCTGCGCGACCCGCAGGCTCTCCTCGACGAGATCGCCGCCTCGGTCCGACTCACGGAGGGGGCCGTCTTCCTGGCGCTCGTTCATCAGCCCGCCGCCGCGCAGCGGCTCATCGCGCTCGAGGAGCTGACGCCACTGCCCATCGGCATCGACGAACAGCACCGTGGCCGCTCGGACCTGCTCTACGACCGCGTCTGGAAGCTCGCGATTCCACCTCGCTCCGACTCGTCGGCGTCGATCCTGGTCACGATCATCGTGCGCAGCGGCACGAACGGATGGGGTCACGAGGAGAAGCAGTGGGCCATGGGGTGGCGCTACAGCAACCACAACTCTGAGGCTTTCGATCGGGATCTGGTCGTCGTCACCGAGCACGGCTGGTGCTCGCTGTGGTCACAGCTCGGCGGTCATCAACCGTCCATGGTGGCCGGGTGAGACGGCATGGGGCACCCTTGTGACTGTGACCGTCCTGCCGCAGAGCCGGCCGCTGACCGCCGATGACCTCGCCGTCCTCCCGGACGACGGGCATCGCTACGAGCTCATCGACGGCACCCTCATCGTGACGCCAGCTCCTTCGTGGCGACACCAGCGCGCGGTGGTTCGCCTCGTGACGGCACTCGCGAGCGCGACCCCGCACGAGCTCGAAGTGCTCACTGCGCCGTTCGACGTCCGCCTCACCGACGACACGGTCCTTCAGCCGGACGTGCTGGTCTGCCGCTTGGCCGACCTCACCCAGCGCGACCTGAGAGCAGCACCGGTGCTCGCCATCGAAGTGCTGTCACCCTCGACGCGGCTGGTCGACCTCAACCTCAAGCGCGCCCGCTACGAGGCGGCGGGTTGCCCCACCTACTGGGCCGTCGACCCGGACGCACCGTCGATCACGGCCTGGGAGCTGCGGGACGGCGCGTACGTCGAGGTGGCGACGTGCGTCGCCGCCGAGGTGTTCACGTCCACCCAGCCGTGTGCGGTGACGCTCGTCCCGCAGGACCTCGTCACCTGATCCCGGCCTTCGCGCGTTCGGCGGGGGGCGCGCGCAGAAGAATGCGAACCACGTCGGACCTATCCACGGGCACGCCCGGAGGTGTAGGCAAGGAGGGCGAGGTCTGACCCCTCGCTCCGCCGGACGAGGAGTTGCCGTGGCCGCACTCGAGAGCACCCAGCTGCTGACCGAGCTCGAGCCGGTGGTGGAGGACAACCTCAACCGGCACATGGCGATGGCCGACGAGTGGATGCCGCACGAGTACGTCCCGTGGAGCCTGGGCCGCGACTTCGCCGACCTCGGCGGCGACCCGTGGGAGGTCGCGCAGTCCCAGCTCTCCCCCATCGCGCGCACCGCGCTCGAGGTCAACCTGCTTACCGAGGACAACCTGCCCAGCTACCACCGCGAGATCGACCGCGCGTTCGGCCGCGACAGCGCGTGGGGCACCTGGGTGAACCGGTGGACCGCCGAGGAGGGCCGCCATGCCTTCTGCATCCGCGACTACCTCCTCGTCACTCGTGGCGTCGATCCCGTCGAGCTCGAGCGCGCGCGGATGGAGACGATGGAGACCGGCTACGAGGCGATGGACAAGTCGTTGCTCAACGTGTGCGCCTACGTGTCGTTCCAGGAGCTCGCCACCCGCGTCTCCCACCGCAACACGGGCCGCTACACCGAGGAGCCGATCGCCGACAAGCTGCTCGCCCGCGTCGCCAAGGACGAGAACCTCCACATGATCTTCTACCGCAACATCGTCACCGCGGCCCTCGAGCTCACCCCCAGCCAGACGATGCGCGCGATCACCGAGGAGGTCGTCGGCTTCGAGATGCCCGGCAGCGTCATCCCGGGCTTCTCGCGCAAGGCGGTGCAGATGGCCAAGGCCGGGATCTACGACCTCCGCATCCACCACGACGACATCGTCGCGCCGCTGCTCCGGCAGTGGGGCGTGTGGGAGCTGGAGGGGCTCGACGCCGACGGCGAGGCGGCTCGCGACGAGCTCGCGGCCGCGGTCGCCGCGCTCGACGGCGAGGCGACGCGCTTCGTCGAGCGGCGGGACGAGGCGGCGGCGAAGAAGGCCGCGCGCCAGGCCTGAGCGACGCCTCACCGGCGGTCAGCGGCGGACCCGCAGCACCCCTCGGGCCCCGCGCTCGGCGTCGACCATGACGTGGCTGACGAAGGGGTAGTCCCCCGGCTCGTCCAGCACCACTTCGACGAACCCGCCCTGGGCCGGCAGCAGGGGCAGCACCTGCGCACCACCGTCGCGCGCCGGACCGGAGCGGCTGCCGAGCTGCCACGCCCCCTCGTCGAACACGGTGTCGAACTGCCCACCGACGACGTGGAAGGACGACGCGCGGCTCGGTCCCGCGTCGAGCACCCAGATCCGGACCCGCTCGCCGGTGCGGGCGCGCAGCGGCTCGCGGGCGTACTGGTCGGGGTAGCCGTTGAACACCACGGCGTCGGGCTCCTCGGCCGCGACCTTGTCGAGGTCGGCGACCGCGCCGTCGGCCCCGTGGTACTGCTCCGACTGCACCAGGACGTACTCCCGGTCGACGCGAGGCAGGCCGGGCGGCTCGATCACGACGGCGCCGAAGAGCCCGTTGGCGATGTGCGCGGTCATCGGCATCGTGGAGCAGTGATACATCCACACCCCGGCCCGGGTCGCGGTGAAGCGATAGGTCAGCGACTCCCCGGGCGGGATCGTGCGCATCACGTCGTCCGGGGCGCGCACTCCGGCGTGGAAGTCGATCGAGTGGCCCATCGTCCCGTCGTTCACCAGGGTGATGACGAACCGGTCTCCGACGCGCCCGCGCAGCACCGGGCCGGGCGCGGTGCCGTTGAACGTCCACACCTCCTGGGTCACCCCCGGCGCCACCTCCTCCTGCTGCTCGGTGATCCGGAAGGTGCGCCGGTGGACCCGTCCCGGCGCCAGCGGCGGGAGGACGGGGTCGTACGCCGCGAAGCCCGGCCCCGGCTCGCCCGCCGAGCTGATCGGCGCCCCGGACGCGTCGTGGCCGTGGTCCTCGTGCCCGGCCGGTTCCGCCGTGTCTGCCGCGTCGCCCGCCGCGTCACCTCCGGAGGCGTCCGGGTCCCCGCCGGCGACCTCGACGTCGAACGTCATGCCCATCTGCCGGTGCCCGACGACCGAGCACCAGCCGTCGAGGTTGCGACCGACGACGCCGACGTCCAGCACGGCCTCCTCCCCCGGCGCGATGCGGCCGGTGTCGGCGCCGGTCTCCAGGACCAAGTCGTGGACGTCACCCGCGCTCTCGTTGCGCAAGGTGATCACCAGCCGGTCACCTGCGGCCACCTCGACGCGGTCCGGCGTGAACCGCATCTCGCCGGCCACCACCTCGACCTCGACGGTCCGGCCGGTGGGCGCGACACCAGCGTCCGCCGAGCTCGCTGTGCCCAGTGCGGCCGGGTCGACGGCACCGCCGACGGCCACGGCCAGCACGGCGAGCGCCACGCCGACGGCGGCCAGCCCGGTGTTCTGCCCACGCGGCCGCTCGGCGGACGCGGGGGTCGCCGTGCCGCGGTGCCGACTCCGGACGGCGAGCAGCAGCAGCAGGACGAAGCTCGCGAGGGCTCCGAGGACGAGCACCGACGCCACGACGCGTACGACGCTCGTGACCGGCAGCAGGCACAAGAGCAGGCCCCCGTTGGCGAGGGCCACCCGCAGCGCCCCGCCCGAGTCCAGCGCCCGGTTGGCGGCGCGTACGGCCGCCGGGCCCCCGCCGAGCACGACCGGCACGAGGTAGGAGAGGGCGCCGAGCAGCACCTGGGCGACGAACCCGGCGGCCAGGAAGGGCGCCGCGTCGTGCAGCGCCGTGGACCCGTCGTCCCACTGGCCCCCCACCGCGATCCGCACCGACACCCAGGCGAGCATCGCCGCCAGCCACAGCACGCCCGCGCCGACCGACCAGGTCGGGAAGCTGCCGGGTGGCTTCACCCGCGCCGCGTCCACCATCGGTCGGGCCAGGACCAGGACGCCGGCGAGGTAGGTCACCAGGCCGACCGCGACGACGCGGGGCTGGTCCGCCCACGCGGCGGCCGCCACCAGGGCGATCCCCACCACCAGCACGGGCAGCGCGGCGCGCGACGCCTTCTCCGCACCCTCGGCCAGGCGCGTACGCAGCATCGTCGGCCACAGCGTGACGAGGGTGCCCAGCACGGTGAGGCCCACCCACCCGAGCACGTTGATACCGGCGTGGGCGATGCGCACGCGCGCGTCGAGGGGATCGGTCAGCCCGCGGGCGAGCCACACGCCCAGCGTGGCGCCGACCGGGAGCAGGGCACCCGCGGCCAGGTAGTAGTGGACCGTCGGCGCGAAGCGTGAGCGGAACCTGCCGCGCAGGCCCTGCGCCAGGGACGCCACGTGCCACGTGACGGCCAGCGCCACGGCCACCGCGCCGGCCAGGACGAGGAGCCACCCATCGAGGGCCACCCCGATCGTGACCGCGACCGCGCCGAGGTCGAAGGTCGCCAGACGGATCGACTGCTCGCGCCGCGGCGTCGCCGGTCCGCGCAGCAGGGTGTCCGCGAAGTAGCGGCTCCACACGAGGATCGCGTGGCCGGCGGCACCGAGCAGCAGCAGGTGGAGCAGCAGCCAGCGCGGCTCCGGCACCCACTGGTGCACCAGCGCCACGATCACGGCAGCCAGCAGCCAGCCCACGACCGGCAGGTCCCGGATCGGCCAGAAGCCGCGGGTGCCGGCGGCCGGTGCGTCCGAGCGGTTCGCGGAAGGGGACGAGGACGGGGACTGGAGGGTGGTCATCGCGCGACCTCCGGTGTGCGTCCGGCGGGACGGGCCGCGCGTGGCGCGGGGCCGATCACCGTGCTCGTCCCCGCGACGACGAAGAAGAGCAGCAGCGCGAGCGCGTTGCCGGCGCCGCCGACCTCGCGCGCCAGGTCGCTGCCGAGGGCGTCGCCTCCCCAGAGGCGGAGGACGAGGGAGACCTGGAGCAGCAGCCACGGAGCCCACATGGCGGGCCGGTACGGCAGCGGCACCCGCGTCACCGCCGGGAGGATCGAGGGAGCGTGCGCCATGATCATCGAGATGGTGAAGCCGAGGAAGACCGCGTGCACCAGCGCGTCGTACGCCGCCCCGTCGGCCGGCTGCCCGGCGACCAGCAGGACGCCTCCCGCCACGGCCAGCCAGGCCTGGCCGGCGAGCATGCAGGCGGCGGCGAACCGCGGGAGCCCGGTGCCGCGCAGGGTCCGCCTCGCGACGTCGTACGACACCAGCCAGGCGACGAGCAGGAGGAGCACCACTCCGAGGACGCTGCCCCCGACGACCGGCCACATCGTCGCGGCCGGGACGCCCACGGTGACGGCGAGGCCCAGCAGCACCAGCGAGGTCCCCGCGCTCGCGGGCATCGCGAGCCGGGCCAGCTCGAGCCGCTCACCGGCGATCGTCAGCACGACGAAGCCGGCCAGCCAGGGCAGCACGAGCGGCACGTCGGCGCCGCCGAGGACGAGCACGGTGCTGCCGAGCGCGAGGACGGCGCCGAGCGCGGAGACCAGGACGGCGTCGTCGCGCTGCCGGCGCCACAGCGGGACGTAGACCGCGCACAGCGTCGCGGTGCCGGCGACCAGGAGCAGGTGACCCAGCCGGTCCGCTCCGGGCACGAGCAGCAGGAGGGCGCCGGAGCCCAGGGAGGTCGGAGCGGCGTAGCCCCATGCCTCGCCGAGCGCGACCGCGCGCTCCAGGGCGATGAGCGTGCCCACGAAGCCGAGGACCATGAGCAGCCCGTGGGCCTCGCCCACCCGGCCCGACGACACCGGCGCCCACACGCCGAGGAGCGTGAGACCCGCGTCGATGCCGACGACCATCGCGATGCCTGCCGGGACCGCCAGGAGCGCGCGTGGCGCCGGCGTACGCCGCCCACTCACGGGAGGCCGACCCCGCAGCCCAGCGTGTCGGGGCGCGGGTGGAGCGTCGCGCCGCGTCGGCCGAGCACGCCCTCGACGAGCCCCAGGTGCACCGCACACACGACTCCGGGGTGCGCACGCGCCGCATCCAGGATGGGGCAGGCGTTCAGCGTGACCCGATCGCCGTCGGCCTCGGGCGCGAAGCCGGTGTGGGCGAGGGCCAGCAGCACACGCTCGCGGTCGTCCTCGACCGCGCCGAGCTGGGACCGGAGCTGCTCGCCCCACGCCCGGCCGCCGCGCACGGCCGCGGGGTCGAGGGCGTGGCCCGTGCCCGCGTCCGGGTCTGCTCCCCGGTCGAGGCCGGAGGCGAGCGCCATGGCGAGGGCGGCGTACTCCGGTTCGCGGGCGAGATAGCTCCACGCCGGACGTCCGCGGCCGCCGCTCCGGCTGGCGATGCGACTGGCGTTCCCGCCCGCAACGAGCGCGTCGAGGTGTCCGCGCAGGGTGTTGGCGTGCAGTCCGGTGAGGTCCTGCAGCTCGGTCAGCGTCACCGCGCGACCCGCGTCGCGCAGAGTGGCCAGCACGCGGGCCTGGGCGGCGGTCACACCCTGGTCATTTATTTCCACGGGGTTCATTGTAGGTTATTAATACCCAATCGAGGAGGCACCCCATGTCCACCGTCACCATCGCCAGCGACCACGCCGACGCCGAGGCGGCCGAGAAGGTCGAGCAGCACCACGCCGAGATGGCCGGCCGGCTCGCCCTGCTCACCTCCGACGTCGTCCGCGCGGCGCGCACCGACCGCGCCGGGGCCGCGCGGCAGGAGCTGCTGTCCTGGCTGCGCGACGACCTCGTCCCGCACGCGACCGCGGAGGAGCAGACGCTCTACCCGGCGGCCGCCGAGATCGTGGAGGCGCGCCTGCTGGTCGAGGCGATGCTGGCCGAGCACGTCCTCATCCACCGGCTGGTGGGCGACCTCGAGGCCGCGACCGATCCGATCGAGGCCGCCGCCGTCGCGCGCGCCCTCGAGACGCTCTTCGGCAGCCACCTCGCCAAGGAGAACGACCAGCTCATCCCGACCCTCGTCGCCTCGCCGGACTACTCGGTGGCCGAGATGCTCGACGGCATGCACGAGCTCCTCGGCGGCCACGACGCTTCCGTCGCCGCTGCCTCTCCTGCCGCCGGGCACCAGTGCGCGTGCGGCGGTCACGACGAGGCGGGGCTGCCCGAGCTCGACGTCCGCACCATCCCGCACGCCATCCGCCACGCGACGATCTTCGGCGCGCTGGACGGCCTGCGTCCCGGCACCGGTCTGCAGCTGGTCGCCGACCACGACCCGCTGCCGCTCCTGGCCCAGCTCGAGCAGCGCGCTCCGGGCGCGTTCGACGTGGCCTACCGCGAGTCGGGCCCTGAGGCCTGGCGCCTGGAGATGATCCGCAAGGGCTGAAAGCCTGGCGTTGCGCGATGATCTCCCCATGACGGAGCGCAACGTCCTCGGCGGCGAGCTGGACCCCTGCGGCACCGACCCCCTTACCGGCTTCCACCGCGACGGCACGTGCACGGTCGGGTCGCAGGACGTCGGGCTTCACGCCATCTGCGCGGTGATGACCGAGGAGTTCCTCGCCCACCAGGCCGCGGTGGGCAACGACCTCTCCACTCCGCGGCCCGAGTGGCACTTCCCCGGCCTGGTCCCCGGCGACCGCTGGTGCGTGGTCGCCCTCCGCTGGCTCCAGGCGTACGACGCCGGGGTGGCCGCGCCCGTCGTGCTGTCCGCGACGTCGGAGCGGGCGCTCGACGTCGTACCCCTCGAGGTGCTGCGGGCGCACTCGGTCGACGTGCCGCCGGACCTCAGCGGGCTGGAGTGACGTCCACGCGGCCGCTGGCGGCGAGGGGCACGCCCTCTGCGCGAAGGTGCTCCAACGCCGTCCCGTCGTGGCATGTCGCCGGCCGTCCGTCCGCGTGGACGACGCGCCACCACGGCACCGCGTCGCCGTGCAGCGCCATCACCCGTCCGACCTGGCGCGGACCGGCCGTGCCGACGAGGCGGGCGACCGCGCCGTACGTCGTCACCCGGCCCGGCGGCACCTGCTCGACCAGCGCCAGCACCGCCTCCACGTAGTCCTCGTCCATCACGTGTCCGCGGCGTCGTAGCGGAGGAGGCCCTCGACGACGCGCGCGCCGGCCGACGGCTCGTGCGGCGTGGTCTTCCCGTCGTGGGCGAGATGGGCGACCTCGACCTTCCTCAGGAGGAGCGCGGCGTCGGCGACGATCCGGCGGTGGCAGCGCCACCACACGCTCTCGCTGCACATGACCGCAGTGGTGTCGTGCTCGTCGACGTCGGCGACCAGGTCCTCGAGGGCGGAGAGGAACTCCGGCGTCCGGGTGTGGGCGGCGTACGCCCGGAACGCCTCGACACGCCACCAGCCGTCGGCGTCGGGATCCGCGTCCTTGTCGCGTCGGCGGCGACCGCCCAGCCGCTCCTCCCAGCGGTAGTCGATGCCGGCCTCGGGCGCCCACTGCGCCAACGCGTCGCTGCTGACATCCGGGTTGTGCCGGCTGCCCGGGAAGCGGCGTACGTCGACGAGCAGCTCGACGCCGGTGTCGGCCAGGAGCCGCGCCAGGGCGTCGCGGTCCAGGGTGCCGTGCCCCACAGTGAGCAGCCGCCCCATTCGACTCCTCCTCGGCAGTCGTTGTGGCACCTCGCCTGCCTCGGTGCGCACCCGGGGAGCCATCTTCACACCCCGAGCCGCCGCGCCACGTCGTCCCCCGCCACCCGGCGTACGGTCTCGGGGTCCCCGACCACCACCAGCTCGTCGGTGGCGCGGGACATGCCGACGTAGAGCCGCTCTCGCGCGCGATCGCGCGAGCCGTCCTCGTTGAGGCACAGCACGACGGCGCGACGCTCGAGCCCCTTGCAGCCGAGGACGTGGCCGTAGAAGACGTCGTCGTCCCAGTAGGTGCGCCAGTAGCCCTCCTGGTCGTGGAAGTCGGTGCGCTCGACTTGCACGGGGTGGCGGTGCCCGGTGGTCAGGAGCGCGACGTTGCGCGGCTCCCACCCCGACTCCAGCAGCGCGTCGACCGCGTCGTCCGCCGCCTCGAGGGCGTCGTCCTGCGTGGTCGCGACGAAGCGGACGGTCGGGCCGTCGCCGCCTCGGGAGTACATCCGGCTCGGCGCCAGCGGGCCGAACGACTCATGGATCTGCCGGGTGTTGCGGAGGTTGTGGTCGAGCACGAGCGGGACCAGCGCGACGGGCGGGCGGCCGAAGCGCGCGAAGATGCGCTGGTTCTCGTCGGAGTAGACGTAGAGCCCGCCCTCCTCCTCGTCGCGCAGCGCGTGGAGCACCGGCGTCCACCACGGGTCGGCGAAGTCCTGCGCCTCGTCGACGATGACCGCGTCGTACTTCTTGCCGTCCGGCAGTGCAGCCGCGAGCTCGGCCATCTCGGCGGGAAGCCGTTCCTCCCAGAAGTCGCTGTCGGTGCGGTCGCCCTCGGCGGCGCCCCACTGCTGGCCGAAGGCGTGGAAGGTGCCGACGAAGGCGGGTCGGTGGCGGCGGTCCCACGTCGCGACCTGGCGCCGGAGGTGCTCGGCGAGGCCGATGGAGTAGCAGAGCAGCGCGACCCGCTGCGGCTTCCGTCCCTGCCCGCCGCGGGTGAGCTCCTTGGCCTGCTGGAGCGCGAGCACGGTCTTGCCGCTGCCTGCGCCGCCGCGGACCTCGACGCGGTGCAGCAGGCGAGTGACCTGGAGGATCGACGACTGCTCCATGGTGAGCCGGTCGAACTCCGCGGCCCGGTCGTCGGACTCGGCGTTGACGTCGTAGGGCGTGGCGAAGCGGCCGGTGAGGATGTCGGCGATGGCCTCGACGTCATCGTGGGTGGGTGGCCGCTGGCCGTGCAGCATCCACCAGGCGTTGTCGCGCACGCGGTCGCCAAGCTCGGTCTGGTCGTCGCGGTCGTGCAGGGCCCAGCGCGGCAACTCGGGGACGCTGAAGTCGGCGCCGAACGGCGAGTAGACCGTGACGAGCCCGTGCCCCCACCCGACGCGACGGGACGCGCCCCCACGAGGGTGCTGCTCGACGTAGCGCTTGAGCGCGTGCTTGGCGGTTCGCACCTGGTCGACCGGGTCGATCCGCACGTCCTTGCCCTGTCGCCGGATCCACCACGAGTGCCCGGTCTCGTCGGGCTGCACCGTGACGCTGCCGCCCTTGACCTCGAGGACGAGGATGCCGACGTCGGGCATCAGGACGACGAGGTCGGCCTCGACGTCCTTGTCGGCGTCGGTGAGCCGGAGGTTGGCGATGAGTGTGTCGTCTGCGTTGAGGCTGTCCCGCAGCCGCTCCCACACCTCGCGCTCGGACGCGGTCTGGAAGGTCGGGCTCTCCGGGATCAGACGCGGCATGCGGCCACCCCATCACCGATCGCGTCAGTCCGTCCGGCGAACGCGGTCACCGGGCGGTCCCCGCCTCGTCCTCGTCGAACAGCGCGAGCTGGTCGACCTGCACCTTGCGGACTGAAGCGTCGACCATCAGCCGCAGCCCTGCTCGCATGCGGGAGGCGAGGTCGCGGAGGTAGTCGTGGCGGGCGCGGTACATCTTCTCCTTGGACCGCTGCCCAAGCTGGCGGGCCTCGCGCGCCTTCGTGCGGACGTCACGGCGACGCTGCTCCGTGATTCGGATCGCCTTGAGCAGGAGGCCGGTGTCGTTGCCGTAGATGCGCGCCATCGCAGCCGGTCCGACCGACCCGCGCTGGTCGCGCTCCAGCTCGGCCATCACGGCGTACGCCGCCGCGAACCTGCCTCGACCATCGCCGATGTCCGGCCGCTGCGCCTCGCGCAGGTGCCTGCGGAGCGTGGCGGCCCAGCCGTCGACCTGGGTGACTATGCGCGCGATGTCGCTCGAGAGCGCCTCGGGGACCACCGCATCGAGCGGGACTTCACGGGCCACCGCGACGTGGTCGCCACGCCAGAGGAACGTCAGTCCGAACTCGGCCGCGTTGAGCTTGTTGAGCTCGCCGAGCAGGCACTCGCCGTCCTCGACGCCGTCCAGCAGCATGCAGTGGATGAGGATCCGCGGCACCTCCTTGGCGACCGTGATCCACACGACGCGCTCGTCGGTCGGCAGCGGCAGGTCGCCGTCCTCGTCCCACTCCGGCGCGTCGTCGTAGAGCTCGGCGACTGCACGATCCACCGCAGCGCGTACGTCGTCGACCGACGCCGGCGTCACCACGCGGTCGCGTTGCGGCTTGGGCGGCAGCGGCTTGCCGCCCTCGCGAGCCGGCTCGAGGCCGCCGGCGTCGAGGTAGACCGGGTGGAGCACGCCGTAGACATCCCGCAGAGCGGTGACGACCAGGACCGCAGCCCGGTCCGCCTCGCGCTGGTCCAGGTCGAGCCAGAAGTTGGTCTCGCCCTCCTCCCAGTCGTCGGACTCCGGACGGTGGAACCCGAGGTGGGCGAGCGCGCCCTCCTGGGACACGTCGAGGCGGCACTCGTCGGCGAGGTAGACGTTGCTCACCGCCTCGACCCGCAGGCCCCCGTCACCGGCCGCCACCTGGCAGTACGCCGACGTCCCCTCAACGTCCTGCGCGGCCACCTCGACGACGATCGAGTCGCCCTCGGCCATGGCCGCGATCTGGTCCGCCAGCCGCTGGCGGAACTCCCGCCAGGCCGTCTCCACCGCGTCGTCCCACCGACGCTCCAGATCGTTACTCATGCTTCGACCCCTCACTGGATCGCCCCCGCGATCCCCACGAGGACGACTTTAGGGATGACTACCGACAGTGAATCGGACTCACCCGGCCGGCACTACGCTTGAGCGCGTGCGACTGAGGGGTGCCTGTGAAGAAGCAGATTGATGTTGTCGGCGCGGTCGTCATCTCCGATGACCGCGTGCTCTGCGTCCAGCGGGGCCTGCAGGGTTCGCTCGCGGGGAAGTGGGAGTTCCCGGGCGGCAAGATCGAGGTTGGTGAATCGCCCCAGGAGGCCCTCGAGCGCGAGATTCGCGAGGAGTTGCTGTGCCGCATCAAGGTTGACGCAGAAGTGACTACGACCAGGTACGAGTACGACTTCGGCGTTGTCCAGCTCACGACGTATTACTGCCACCTCCTCGCAGGACAACCGCGCCTGGTCGAGCATGCGCAGATGTCCTGGCTGGCACCTGAGGAACTGCACGAACTGGAGTGGGCGCCGGCGGACATTCCGGCCGTCCACCTCGTGCAGTCCCAGATGATGGCCAGCGACCCAACGCACTAGCAGGCGGCGTCGCGGCAAATGGGTCCCAAGTCAAGACAAACCTGGCAAGCTCCTCGCCGTGCCTATGCCGGAACACCTCCCCACCGGATTTCACGAGTCACTCATCACGGAGGAACTGGCCCGGCACCTTGGGAGTGAGACTCGACGCCAGGTCTTCCGTGCCCGCGTCGACGAAGCGGACCAGACTCACGTACTGGCGCGGCACATAGCCGCGGCGGCGCTTCAGCGACTCAAGGCGATCAAGGATCCGGCAGCGCGCCTCGACGCCGCCAATGAATGGCTCAGTCACATGGAGAGTCCGAGCGATCCGGTCATCGCGCCGGTAGAGGAGCTACACGCACTGAAGCCCGAGCCTGGACCCGGAGTGCCCTTCCGTCTCGCTCACCGACCGAAGACCCCTTTGAATGACGCAGCGCTGCTCACTAACGCTCACGGCGAGCCCAGTCTCGCCTCCGAGCTTCGCGCCGAGATTGATTCCGCGGACTCCGTTGACCTTCTGTGCGCCTTCGTCATGTGGCACGGACTCCGCTTGATCGAGAAGGAACTGGAAACAGCGCGCCACGCTGGAGTGCCGATCCGAGTCATCACCACGACCTACATCGGCGGCACCGAGCGACGAGCGCTCGACCGGCTGGTGCGAGACTTCGGAGCCGAGGTCAAGGTGCAGTACGACGCGGCGCGCACGCGGCTGCACGCGAAGGCATGGCTGTTTGGCCGTCAGACCGGATTCGATACGGCCTACGTCGGTTCGTCGAACCTCACAACCTCGGCGTTGCTTGAAGGCGTGGAATGGAACGTTCGCCTCAGCGCCGGCGCCACGCCTAGCCTGCTCGATAAGTTCAAGGCCACGTTCGAGTCCTACTGGAACAGCCCGGAGTTTGAGTCGTATAACCCTGATCGCGACAGGGACCGGCTCGACGATGCCCTGTTGGAGGCCAAGGGCATCAAGTCCTCCGACCGCGTGACCATCACGATCGCGGGCTTGGGCTCAAGGGCTGGATGCAACACCTCTGATCTGAGGGGTGTCCTGTGCGTCGCAGCCGTGTGTGTCCGATGTCGGTCCGGGTGGAGTTCTGGGCGCTGGTCCGTGAGGGTCTGACCGTCGCCGAGGCCTCGGTCGAGGTGGGCG
>CAFBMW010000055.1_pt1 | contig 21153 bp, 20 predicted proteins | sample 7269061 | NCBI WGS metagenome assembly CAFBMW01 (sample SAMEA6814074, study PRJEB35770) | uncultured Nocardioides sp. | biome: Freshwater; feature: Freshwater reservoir; material: water | place: Czech Republic | collected 2017-05-23 | depth 30m m | reverse complement strand
GCGCTGGACGAGCTCCACCTGCGCAAGATCGACCTGGCCGACCGGGTCCTGGTGGTGAACCCAGGCGGCTACGTCGGTGAGTCGACGAGCCGGGAGATCGCGTACGCCCGCGCGACCGGCAAGCCGGTCGCGTTCACCGACCCCGGCTGACCGCTTCGGCTAGGTGCCGAGCGCCGTGAACGACGCTGCCGTTGCGGCCAGCACCGGGTCGCCTGCGGCCACGTCCCGCGCCGCGAGCAGAGCGTCGCCGAGCCCGCCGCCCGAGCGGAGCCGGGCGTGCAGCGCCACCATCACCTCGACCGTCGCGGCGTCGTCGACCTCGGCGAGGCTCGACACGACACCGGCGGTGCCCATCGACAGGAGCGCCGCGGCCAGCCCGAGCAGCTCCTGGTCGCCCACGGGCGCCATCACGCCGGACTCGCAGGCCGACAGCACGACGCGGTGGGGCGGGCGCTGGAGCCGCTGGAGGTCGTGGACGAGCAGCGGACCGTCGGCGAGCGTGAGCGAGGAGAAGAGCGGGCTGTCCTCGCGGAAGTGACCGTGGGCCGCGACGTGCGCGAGCGAGGCGCCGTCCAGCGCGGTGAGCGCTGCCGCCACCGTCGCCGACTCGCCGTCCAACACCTCTGTTTGGGGGTCCTGGGCCGCGACCGCAGGCACCTCTGCACCACCGCTGCCGAGCCCCGGGCCGACGAGCATCACGCGACGGGAGTCCTCGGCCGGAGCAGCGGCTCGGGACCGCAGCCACAGCCGCGCGGACGGCGTACTGCTGACGGGCCGGTGCGCCAGCGACGGCAGCAGGCCCCAGGGGACGCCCTGCAACGCCGACGTGCCGGACACGACGACACGGGACTCCCCCACCCCGTCGAGCGCCGCCCCGAACAGCGACCGCTCCAGCCGGGCGCCGGCGACGTCGAGCTGGGAGCGACGCCCGCGCGCCGCCTGGCGCAGGGTGAACAGCGAGAAGTCGACCGCTGCTGCGCCCGCGGCCGCGTCGCCGACCACGAGATGGCGTACGCGTCCACGACCCGCGACGAGCGCGTGCAGCACACCGTCGATCTCGGTCAGCTCGACCAGCACGGTGTCGTCCTCTGCCAGTGACTCGAGGAGCTCGCTGACGTCCAGCGACGACGAGGTCGCGCCCTCGCCGCGGGTGCGCAGCAGCCGGTGGCGGACGGACTGCTCCAGTCGCGCCACGCGCGCTCGCAGGTGCTCGGCAGCGTCTCCGGAGACGTTCCCCTCAGCGAGGCGGTGGTGCAGGGCGCGCAGCGCTGCGAGCTCGGTGGAGGTCTCGTGGTCGCGGGTGTTCCTGGGCACGGCCGTGGCGAGGGAGGTCGCTCGCCAGCGCTCGGACCAGCGCAGCATCCGTCGGGGATCGCCCGACGTCAGTGCCGTGCGGGTGCCGAGGGCGGCCAGCTGGGCGCCGTGGCCCGACACGCTCGCCCGCAGCTCCTGGCTGCCCAGCGTCGTCGCGTGGTCGGCGAGCGCTGCCAGACCCCGGTCACACGCGCGCAGCACGCCTCCGACCTCACCGGCGAGATGGCGCTTCTGGGCCAGGGCGAGCCAGCCGAGCGCACGCGTGGACGCCGTCGAGGCGTGACGGAAGCTCGCGGCCTCGCCCAGCCAGGCGTCGGACAGCGCGGGTGCGCGAGTCGCCCTGGAAGACCGCGCCACGCGGGCGCCGAGCAGCAGCACGCGCGGGAGGTCGCGGTCCCCGGTCCGGCGGGACGACTCGACGAGCGCCTCGACGCGTGGCAGCAGTCGGCTCGCCGGGTGGCCCGCGTCGGCACGAGCGGTGAGGGCGAGCAGCTCGGCCCGCAGCTCGTCCACCTCGTGGCCGTGGGCGCGATAGAGACGGCGCGCCTCGTCGGCCGCCACAGCGGCGCGCGTGAGGTCGCCCGCCGCAAGTGCCGCCGTCGCCTCGGCGCACAGCACGTCGGACCGTTCCCGGGCCTGGAGAGGACGCGACCTGAGTGCCTCGTGCACGACGGCGAGGGCGTCCTGGGCCAGGCCGCCTGCGAGGTAGACCGCGCACTGGTCGGTCAGCAGCTCCACCGAGGTGATGTCGAGCGCCTCGAATCGTGCCGCTGCGTCGGCGAGCCCCTCAAGGGCCCTGGGCAGGTCGCCCTCGAGGAAGTCGACCCAAGCCTCGGCGTGCACCGAGGCGGCGACGTCCCAGCCGTGGTCGATCTCCTCCCACAGCGCGCGGGCCTGCCGGAACGCGTGTCGCGCACCGACCAGGTCGCCGAGGCCCATCCGTGTGATGCCGGTCAGGTGCAGGGCGCGGGCCTCCCAGACGGTGTCGCCTGCCCCGTCGAGGACCTGTGACGCACGGGCGAGGTCTTCGGCCCCGTCCTCGAAGCGGCTGAGGAGGTAGCTGGACACCCATGCGCGGCGCACCAGGACGCGTCCGAGCGGCACCCCGTCCAGCGCGCTGGCTGCGGCCTCGAGGTGCACCATCCCGTCGCGTACGCGCCCCGCGGTGGTCAGCGAGACACCCAGGGTGGCCCGGGCGTCGGCGATCCGGTGCTTGTCCGCCGAGCGCCGGGCGCTCCGGACAGAGGTCCTCAGCGCACGCAGGGCTGCCTCGGTCTCGCCGAGGTCGCGCAGCACGATGCCGACGACCTGGTGGCCGATCGAGGCGATCGCCGGGTCGGGGTCGGGCACGAGCTCGTGCTCGGCGCGCAGCCGCGCCTCCTCGGGATCGGCGAAGAGCGTGCGCAGCAGCTCCTCCGCCTCGTCGCGATCCACACGGCCATCCTTGCTGATCTCGTTGAAGACTTGTGCGGATTCCACCCCTGACGGTGACCTCGCAGGGCTAGCGTCGGCTCCATGGCGAACGACTGGAAGATCGGCAACGACGCACGACGACGCACCACCGACCAGCTCCGCGACTTCCGCGAGGCGAACGACGGTGCGGTGGCCTGGGACACCGAGGCCCCGGCGGACTTCACATACGTCTTCCACCCGCACCGCGTGCTCGTGCGGGTCGAGGACGTCGAGGAGTTCGAGTCCGCGGTCGCCCGGCTCGACAAGGGCGTGCTCGGCGATCCGCCGCGACGCGACGACGTACGCCTCCTCGACGGCGAGCTGGTCCGCTACGTGCTCGGTGAGCGACCCGGCGGCGAGTCGGTGCCCGACGTCCTCGACCTGCTCGAGGCGAGCGGCCTGCGCCGAGGAGCCGCCTCCCCTGACCACTGGGTCCACGTCGCCCCCGGCGGCGGAGGAGGCGGCACGCTGTGTCCGGCGATCGAGCCCGAGGAGACCGGACTGGTCGAGCCGTGGCCCCCGCTGGTCCCCCAGCACAAGGTCGCGTGCGACGTCCGCGTCGTCGTGGTGGACACCGGCTGGAACCCGGCGTCGGGGAGCGACCCGCGTACGCCCTGGCTGCACGGCGTGCACGGTGACGACGAGCTCAACGGCCCCGACCTGCGCCCCTACGCCGGGCACGGCACCTTCATCGCCGGTGTCATGCGGTGCGTCGCTCCGGAGACGAAGGTCTTCGTCCAGGGCTTCGCCATCGGCGGGCTCCACGGTGGTGGGGTGCTCGAGTCGGACCTCGTGCACCACCTCGAGAAGGCCCTCGACCACGACCCGCAGGTGATCAACCTGTCGGCCGGCTGCCGCACCCGGATGGACCTGCCGTCGATCGCGCTGGAGAAGTTCCACCACAAGCACCTGCGCCACCGCGACTGCGTGCTCGTGGCCGCCGCCGGCAACGACTCCTGGGCGGCGCCGTTCTGGCCGGCCGCCTTCGACTGGTGCGTCGGCGTCGGCTCGATCGACCGCGACGAGCGGGTCTCGGACTTCTCCAACTTCGGGGTGTCCGCGGACGTCTACGCGCTGGGCCGCAACCACGTCAACGCGTTCCCGGACGGGACGTTCACGTGCCACGAGAGCCCGGACAAGGGCGACGTACGGGTCTTCAGCACCGGCATGGCGCGGTGGAGCGGCACCTCGTTCGCCGCCCCCTACGTCGCCGGGCGGATCGCCCGCGAGATCTCCGAGACCGGGTCGTCAGCGCGTGACGCGCGTGACGCCGTGCTGGCCCGCGCGAGGTACGACTCCGACCCGATGGTCGGCCCGCACCACGAGCTCGACCTGCTCTAGAGCTCGACCCAGCGGCTGCTGGACGAGGTCTGGCCGATCCGCACGGTGAAGCGGACCGAGCCGGTGGGCTCGGCGGTGATCGCGAAGAACCCCACCTCGTCCACGCCGGTCGTCCACGAGCGTCCGTCAGCGGTCTCGACCGTGACCTCGACAGCCCCCATGTCGCCGTCGAGGTCGAGCACCTGCCCGCGCACCTGGTCTCCGTCGACCTCGGCCTCCAGCGACCAGCCCTCGGCCGCGGTGAACCACAGCATCCGGGCGGTGGCCAGGCCGCGGACCTGGGCGAGCGCCTCGTGGGCGGAGTCGCGGACCAGGACCAGCATCTCCCACTCCGCGTCGAGGTCGGCGGCCGCGACGACGGCGATCATCGTCTGCGTCAGTCCGGGCGGCGGCGGGTCGTAGGTCGTCCACATGGCTCGCAGCTCCTCGAGGAGAGCGGCATCGTCGTCGGTGGTCATCGCTCGCCTCCTCTCATCAGGGCGGTTCGGACCTTGGCCAGACACCGCGCCCGCGTGGGCCCGATGCTCCCGACAGGCATGTCGAGCTCCTGGCTCAGGGACTGGTAGTCGGGCCGGTCCATGAAGGCCACGACCCTCAGCAGCTTGCGGCACCGTTCGTCGACGGACGCCACGGCTCCCCACAGCCGTGCCGCCTCGTCGTCACGCTGGGCGATCGCCTCCGCCGACTCCGCGTCCGGGAGCACGGCGTGCAGCGTCTCGTCCTCCACCGGTGCCGCACGGCGTGCGGTCCGGGCGTGGGCGGCTGCGCCGCGCCTGGCTGAGGTGATCAGCCAGGACGCGACCGCCTTGGGGTCCTCGATGGTCTGGTGGAGCCGCACGAATCCCAGCCAGGTCGCCTGGATCACGTCCTCGGCCGACTGGCGGTCGTGCCCGTATGCCCTCACCACGTGCCAGAGCACCGGTGTCATCGCGGCAACCAGCTCGTCCACCGCACTGGCGTCCCCTGCACGCCAGGCGATGAACGCCCCACTGGCCATGTCCCACGGTGACTGGTCGGACTGCCCCTCAGCCCTTCGGTCCTCTGACATGGTGACCATTGTCCCCATGTCTTCACAGGAGGCGGCACGCGCCGTGCTGATACGTCCCGGCCGGATTTCTTTTTGCCGGGCCGCCGCGGTCAGAACATCAGGGTCGCGAAGGTCGCCGTCTGCTCGAAGCCGACACGGGCGTACGCCGCACGCGCGGGCGTGTTCCACTCGTTGACGTAGAGCGAGACCACCGGCGCCACGCCCGAGCCGAGGACGTGCGCGACCACGGCGGCCATGCCGCTCACCGCGAGGCCCTCGCCCCGGCGGTCCGGTCGGACCCACACGCCCTGCACCTGGGCGGCGTACGGAGTGACGCAGGCGATCTCGGCCTTGAAGACCACCCCAGCCTCGTCGAAGCTCGCCATCGACCACCCGCGCCCGATGAGCTGCTGCACGCGGGCGCGGTAGAGGTCACCGCCGCCGGCGTCGTTCTCCGGGGAGACCCCGACCTCCTCGGTGTACATCGCGACGCAGGCCGGGTAGAGCATCTCGAGGTCGCCCGGGTTCGTGAGGCGTACGTCCGTCGCGGGCGCCACGTCGGGCACGTGGTCGATCTCGAGATGGGGCTGGCGCAGCCGCACCTCGCGCGGACGGGCCCAGCGCGGCTCCAGGACCTCCCACAGCGCGGAGACGACGTCGCTGGGACCCACGATCGTGCCGACGTGGCCGCGGCGGCGCAGCGCAGCGTCGGCGAAGACACCGACGTCGTCGGGCGTGCACTGCACCGGGACCAGGTTGGCGCCGAGGTGGCAGCCGGCCACGAGCTCCTCGCCGTCGAAGCGGCCCCAGACCTGCCCGCCGAGCCAGCGCTCGTCGAGGTTGGTCAGGCGCGCGCGGTAGTCGGCGAACACGTTGACCACCGGGTCCTGCTCCGCGAGCGCGACGAAGCGGTCCCGGTCACCCGGGCCCAGCACGCGCACGTGTTCGCGGGTCCTCAGCACGCTGCGAGCCTAGGGCCGCGGCGGTCATCGCGGCCGTCGGCCCACGAGATGGGCGTCAGCTGACCGTGACCGAGGCCTCGGAGCCCTCGACCGCCTCCATGCCCTCGGCGAGGCGCAGGGCCTCCTCGATGAGGGTCTCCACGATCTGCGACTCCGGGACGGTCTTGATGACCTCGCCCTTGACGAAGATCTGGCCCTTGCCGTTGCCCGAGGCGACACCGAGGTCGGCCTCGCGGGCCTCGCCCGGACCGTTGACGACGCAGCCCATGACGGCGACGCGCAGCGGCACCTCCATGCCCTCGAGGCCGGCGGTGACCTCCTCGGCGAGCTTGTAGACGTCGACCTGGGCCCGGCCACAGCTCGGGCAGGAGACGATCTCGAGGCGTCGTGGCTTGAGGTTGAGCGACTCCAGGATCTGGAGGCCGACCTTGACCTCCTCGACCGGCGGCGCGGACAGCGAGACACGGATGGTGTCGCCGATGCCCTTGCTGAGCAGGTGGCCGAAGGCGACCGAGGACTTGATGGTGCCCTGGAAGGCGGGGCCGGCCTCGGTGACGCCGAGGTGCAGCGGCCAGTCGCCGGCCTCGGCGAGCAGCTCGTAGGCGCGGACCATCACGACGGGGTCGTTGTGCTTGACCGAGATCTTGAAGTCGTGGAAGTCGTGCTCCTCGAACAGGCTCGCCTCCCAGACAGCCGACTCGACGAGCGCCTCGGGGGTGGCCTTGCCGTACTTGTCCATGATCCGCTTGTCGAGCGAGCCGGCGTTGACGCCGATCCGGATCGAGGTGCCGCGGTCCTTGGCGGCCCGGGCGATCTCCTTGACCTGGTCGTCGAACTTGCGGATGTTGCCGGGGTTGACCCGGACCGCGGCGCAGCCGGCGTCGATCGCCGCGAAGACGTACTTCGGCTGGAAGTGGATGTCGGCGATGACCGGGATCTGCGACTTCTGCGCGATGGCCGGCAGTGCGTCGGCGTCGTCCTGGCTCGGGCACGCCACACGGACGATGTCGCACCCGGTGGCGGTGAGCTCGGCGATCTGCTGGAGCGTGGCGTTGACGTCGGAGGTGAGCGTCGTGGTCATCGACTGCACCGAGATCGGCGAGTCGCTGCCGACCCCCACCGAGCCCACCTTGATCTGGCGGGTCTTGCGACGCGGAGCGAGGACGGGGGGCGGGAGGGCAGGCATGCCGAGGCCGACGGCGGTCATGGTTCCCATCGTACGGGCCGGGCCGTCAGGTCCCCGCGGCGCGGTTGGCCCCGCGCGGGCGGTGAGTGAGGAGGAATCCGAAGGGCTGCAATCCGCGCCACGCACCGCCAAGCGCCGCGACGCGCAACGACCCGCCCGCCAGCGATGGGTGAGGGGCACTCGAACGGACGAGAAGCCGCTTGGGACACCGCCCGGTCGGGCGTACGCCGCTCAGCTCAGGCGCAGCGGCACGACGATGTCGGCCACGATGAGCACGACGCCCATCACGAGCATCGCCAACCCCACGACGTACGCCACCGGCAACAGCTTCGCGACGTCGACGTGCCCGGGGTCGGGGCGTCCGCGGAGCCGGGCCACGCCGCGCTTGGCACCCTCGTAGAGGGCACCGGCGATGTGGCCGCCGTCGAGCGGCAGCAGCGGCACGAAGTTGAACATGCCGATGAAGAAGTTGAAGCTCGCGATGAGGAAGAGCAGCGTGACGATCTTCTCCGTCAGCGGGAAGGCCTCGCTGGAGGCAGCCTCGCCGGCGAAGCGGCCGCCGCCGACGATCGAGACGGGGCTCTCGGGGTCGCGCTCCTGGAGCCCGACGATCGCGCGGCCGACCTCGTAGACCTTGACCGGCAGCTGGGCCAGGGCCTGGGCGGTCTCGACCGTCATCGTGCCCATCTGCCTGCCGGTGTAGAGCACGCCGCCGGTCTCCAGGCGCGTCACGGGCTGGACGCCGAGGAAGCCGACCTCGGTGAGGGTCTGGTCCTCCAGCGAGGTCTGGCGCAGGGTGACGGTGGTGTTGGTCGTGAGGGTCAGCTGCTCGTCGCCGCGTCGCACCTCGAGGACCGCGTCGCCGTCGGCGTTGCCGCGGATCTGCGACTGGAAGCTGTCCCAGTCGCTGAAGGGGGTGCCGTTGAAGCTGAGGATCTCGTCGCCCGGCTGGAGGCCGGCCTCCTTCGCGGGAGTCGGCGGGTCCTCGGCCGTGCAGTCGCGGGGCAGCTCCTCCACGGGGATCACGCACTCGGGCACGCCGGCGACGGTGGGCTCGACCACCTCGTCGCGCGGGTTGCCGTAGGTCGCGAAGAGCAGCACGAAGAGCGAGAAGGCGATGGCGATGTTGACCATCGGACCACCCGCCATCACGATCACCTTCTTCCACCACGGCAGGCGGTAGAAGAGGCGGTCGGTGTCGTGCTGCTTGACGTACTCCCACTCAGCGGCGCGCGCGTCGGAGATCAGCTGGGTGAACATGCCGGTGTTGGAGCGGCGCACCTTGTGCACCGCCTCGCCGTCCTCGTCGTACGTCGTCTCCTCGACGAGTCCCTCCGCACCCGGGGGGAGCATCCCGACGATCTTGACGTAGCCGCCGAGCGGGATCGCCTTGATGCCGTACTCGGTGTCACCGATCTGCTTGCTCCACACCGTCGGACCGAAGCCGATGAACCACTGCGGGACCTTGCACCCGAACTTCTTGGCCGGCACGAGGTGACCGAACTCGTGGAGCCCGATCGAGACCAGGATCGACACCACGAAGGCGACGACACCCAGGGTGTAGAGCAGGGCGGTCATGCAGGCAGGTCCTTCGGGTGTGGGGCTGGGGCGGGGTGCGGGGAGGGCTCAGATCAGGGCTGCCGGATCAGTTCGGAGGCCTCGGCACGCGCCCAGGCATCGGCGGCGAGGACGTCGTCCACCGTGAGGTGCTCCCTCGATGGTACGTCGTGGGCGGCCAGGACCTGCGAAACCGTGGCCACGATGTCCGGGAAGCGGAGCCGCCCCTCGTGGAAGGCGTCGACGGCCACCTCGTTGGCGGCGTTGTAGACCGCTGGGGCGGTGCCGCCCCTCTCCCCCGCCGCCCGGGCCAGCGTGACGGCCGGGAAGACCTCGTCGTCGAGCGGCTCGAAGCGCCAGTCGGCTGCCTTCGTCCAGTCGATCGGGGTCTCCGCGTCGGGCACCCTGTCCGGCCACCCCATGCCGAGCGAGATCGGCACGAGCATCGTCGGCAGGCCCAGCTGGGCGACCACGGCTCCGTCGACGAACTCGACCATCGAGTGGATGAGCTGCTGCGGGTGCACGACCACGTCGATGCGGTCGAAGGGGACGTCGAAGAGCAGGTGCGCCTCGATCACCTCGAGCCCCTTGTTGACCAGGGTCGCGGAGTTGGTGGTGATCACGCGGCCCATCGAGAAGTTGGGGTGAGCCAGCGCCTGCTCGGGCGTGACGTCCGCGAGCTCGGCGGCGCTGCGGCCGCGGAACGGGCCGCCCGACGCGGTCAGCACGAGTCGGCGTACCTCCCCGGCGCTGCCGGCGCGCAGGCTCTGCGCGATGGCGCTGTGCTCGGAGTCGACGGGCACGATCTGGCCCGGACGGGCCCGCTCCCTGACCAGCGGACCCCCGATGATGAGCGACTCCTTGTTGGCCAGCGCGAGCGTGGTGCCGGCGTCGAGCGCGGCGAGCGTGGGCCGCAGCCCGACCGCGCCGGTGATGCCGTTGAGCACCACGTCACAGGGACGGCCAGCCGCCTCGGTCGAGGCCTCCTCGCCCAGTCCGGAGAACTCCGGGCGGAACTCGTCGACCTGCGCGGCGAAGAGGTCGGGGTTCGACCCGCCGGCGGTCAGCCCGACCACGCGGAACCGGTCGGGGTGGGCGCGGACGAGGTCGAGGGCCTGGGTGCCGATCGACCCGGTCGAGCCGAGGACAACGATGTCGCGGACAGTCACGGCGCCAGTGTGTCAGGGCGGTCCGCTCCCACGGCTGCGCCCGAGCCGGTCAGGCCTCCGGCGCGTCGAACGACCACAACCCCAGCGGGCCGACCTCGACGAGCGTGGCCCCTGGGGGCACGGGGACGTTCTGGTCGTCGGACGCGCCGAGCGCCGCCAGCACCGGCAGCACCTGGTCGCCGCGGCGCGCCAGCACCGCGTCGCCGGGGACGTCGGCGCAGCCGGCCGGGTCGGTGCGACCGGCCCGCATCGCGACGTCCCACGCAACTTCGTCGCCACCGGCGACGAGGACGACACCGGCGTCGGTCGCGGTGAGCCGCACCTTCGCGGACGGGCTCGCGGACTCGTCGTACGACGCCACGCCGCCGACCCGCGCCACCGCGAGGGCGGCGACGACCGACGTCTCCGCCGGCAGCCGGCCAAGCGCGACCTCGTCGCCCACCTCGACGCCGAAGGCGCGGAGCACCCCGGCGCAGGCCGCCACCTCGGTGAGCAGCCGCGCGAACGTGTGGTCGGTGCCGTCGAGGACGAGTGCGACCTCGTCGGCGCGACCGCGGATCACCGGCAGGTCGAGCGCGACGTAGCAGGCGTTGAGGGTGCCCGGATCACCGTCGGTGGGCGCGCGGAACCAGGGGACGTCCACCATCGCTCAGGCCAGCCCGTTGTCAGCGGTGGCGGCGGGCTTCTCGGGCGTCCGGAGCCACGCCTGGAAGAACGACGTGAGGTCCTGGCCACTGACGCGCGCAGCCAGCGCCTCGAACTCCGCGCTCGACCCGTTGCCGCCGCGCTGCTCGCGGATCCAGGTGCGCAGCACCCGCCAGAAGACCTCGTCGCCCACGCGGTTGCGCAGCGCCTGGAGCGTCATCGCGCCGCGGCCGTAGACCGCCGGGTCGAAGACGCGCTCGGCGCCCGGGTCACCGACGACGACGTCCCAGAAGCCCGAGGTGGCGGCCACGCCGTCGAAGTAGCTGCGCAGCGTCTCCGCGCCCGAGCGACCCCCGTGGGTCTCGGCCCAGCGCCACTCCATGAAGCTGGCGAAGCCCTCGTTGAGCCAGATGTCGCGCCAGTGCTGGACCGCGATGTCGTCGCCGAACCACTGGTGGGCCAGCTCGTGGACGACGAGGCTGACGTAGCTGCCGCCGACGGCCGGGTAGGTCGGGCGGGTCTGGTTCTCCAGCGCGAAGCCCGGGTCGAGGCCGGTGGTGATCCCGCCGACGACCGAGAACGGGTAGTCGCCGAGGTCCCTCTCCAGCGCGGCCACGACCTCCGGGGTGCGCTTCATCAGCCGCATGCTCGCCCGCTGGTCGCGTGGGCTGAGCAGATCCGAGACCGCCACGAGCCACGGCAGTCCGCGGCGGGTGCCCTTCTCGATGGCGAAGTCGCCGGCGGCGAAGAAGGCGAGGTAGGGCACCATCGGCTCGTCGGCACGCCAGTGCCAGGTGGTCCAGCGCTTGCCGACCTCACGGCCCTTCAGCTCGCCGTTGGAGACCACCTCACGCCCCCGCGGCACCTGCACCTTGACGTCGACGAGCGCCTTGTCGAGCGGGTGGTCGTTGGCCGGGAACCACCACGGCGCCATGTGCGGCTCGTTCATCGTCACGACCTCGCGCGAGCTGGCCAGCCAGTTGCGCTCGCCGGCGTAGGCGTGCCGGCCGGGCTTGTCGGCGTACGTCACCACGACGCGGTGCTCGGTGCCCGCGGCCAGCGGCTGGGAGGGCGTGATCCGCAGCTCGTGGCCGCCGTCCGTCTTCGCGTACGCCGCCGGCTCGCCGTCGACGGTGACCTTCGAGACCTTGAGCAGGAAGTCGAGCGAGAAGCTCCGCAGGTCCTGCGTGGCGGTGAGCTCGATGCGGGTGCGGCCGCTGAGTCGCTTGGTCGCCAGCACGTAGCGGTGCGAGATGGCGTACGACGCCACGTCGATGCCGCCGTTGCCGTCGAGCGGCCAGTAGGGGTCGCCGATCCCGGGCGCGCCGTCGACCGGGGCCGACGTGCGCGCGGTCGCGGTCGCGCCGGTGAGCCCGACGGCGAGGGCGCCGACGAGCGAGGCGGCGAGCACGGTCCGAGAGAGAGTTCGCGTGGTCACCCCCCGAACCTAGCGCGTGGCGGGTCCGGACAAATGCGTTGCGCAACCGGCGCAGCGTCCTCGACGATGGCCACGGCGTCCCGCCCTCGTCGTGCTGCCCGCACGCCGTGCCCGTCGTGAAAGGAGCCGTGACATGTCGATCACTGTCCTCGGCCTGCCCGCCGACCATCTTTCACACACACGGAGCACCCGCCTTGTCGCACGACATGCACCCACGCTTTCCGGAGGACTTCCTCCGGCCTGACGACCGCGCGCCCCTCGAGGGGATCGACGCGTCGTTCGTCTTCGACTACGACACCTATGCCGACGAGCTCGGCGACGGCCAGCGCTGGTCGCGCTGGGAGGACCTCGAGGCCCTGATGCGCGGCCCCGAGCCACGCCCCGACTGGGTCGTGACCTCCAGCGGCGCGATCGACACCGACCTCGGCGTCCTCAAGACCGGCAAGGAGGCCGACGTCTTCCTCCTCGAGCGCGCCGACCCGCACCACCCCGACGGCGCGGTCGTGATGGCCGCCAAGCGCTACCGCGACACCGACCACCGCACCTTCCACCGGGCCGCGGCCTACACCGAGGGTCGCTCGATGAAGCGCTCGCGCGACGAGCGCGCCCTCAAGCGGAAGTCCACGTGGGGCCGCCAGGTCGCGGCCGGCGAGTGGGCGATCTCGGAGTGGAACGCGCTGCGCCGCTGCTGGGAGCTCGGCCTGCCGGTCCCCTACCCCGTGCAGATCGACGAGACCGAGATCCTCATGGAGTGGATCACCCACACCGTCGACGGGGAGGTCGAGACCGCGCCGCGGGTGGCCCAGGTCCGTCCCGATCGGGCCGTCGTCGAGGGCTACTACGACCAGCTGCGCGACGCGCTCGCCACGATGGTGCAGGCAGGGATCGTGCACGGCGACCTGTCGCCCTACAACACCCTCGCCGCCGGCGACCGGCTCGTCATCATCGACCTCCCGCAGGTGGTCGACCTGGTCGGCAACCCGCGCGGCATGGACTTCCTGCTCCGCGACTGCGCCAACATGTGCGCCTGGTTCCGCTCGCGCGGGCTCGACGCCGACGAGCAGGAGCTGTTCGGGGAGCTGATGGCGCACGCGTTCTGAGCCGGGCAACGGCGACCGAGGGACGAGGTCGACGTGTGGGCCCGGCCAGATCGAGTGGTCCCGCGGCTGAGGAACGAAGCCGCGTCAGGACCGTATCGAGATCTGAGTCCGCCCCATAGGTTGTGCGCGTGAAGCACACGCGAGGTCGCGTCGTCGATGTGACCACCCTCGACGATCTCGACCGCCGGCTCGCGGGCGGCGCACGCTCGCTCGCGGGCTGGCGGCTGGTCCGGCTCGACCTCACCGACCGGGCCGCCATCCTGCTCGACCGCTCGGTGGAGGAGGCGCTCTTCCTTGGCTGCACCTTCGGCGACGGGGACGCCGAGGCGGTCCAGCGCGCCGGTGGCGTGGTGCTGCCGACCATCCCCGACGCGCCGGTCGACCCCTACAGGCCGACGCTCTACACACCGCGGGAGCTCTACGACACCCCGCACTACCGCGACTCCCTCGACGCCAGGGCGTACGCCTGGTCGCAGGGCCACACCGGGACCGACGACCAGCTCGCGATGGACCTGCACGACCACTCCGTCGACGTCGCGCTCACCGGGTGGCTGCGCGGGCGGTCGGTGGTGGGCGTGATGGGCGGGCACTCGCTCGAGCGCGGCAGCGAGCAGTACGCCGCCGCGGCCCACCTCGGCCACGGCCTGGGCTCGGCGCTGACGGTCGCGACGGGCGGCGGACCGGGAGCGATGGAGGCCGCCAACCTCGGCGCCTTCCTCGCCGACGAGCCGGCCACGGCCGTCGACGACGCGCTGGCACGCCTCGCGACCGTGCCGTCGTTCCGCCACGACATCGGCGCCTGGGCGCGCACCGCCTTCGAGGTCCTCGACGCCCACCCGGGCCACGAGTCCCTCGGCGTGCCGACCTGGCACTACGGCCACGAGCCGCCCAACCCGTTCGCCACCGCGATCGCGAAGTACTTCCGCAACGCCACCCGCGAGGCGATCCTGCTCGAGGTGTGCGACGCCGGCATCGTCTTCCTGCCCGGCGCGGCCGGCACCGTCCAGGAGGTCTTCCAGGACGCGTGCGAGAACTACTACGGCGACCCCTCGACCATCGCCCCCATGGTGCTGGTGGGCGTACGCCACTGGACCGAGGACGTGCCCGCGTGGCCGCTGCTGCAGGCCCTGGCGCGCGGTCGTGCCATGGAGCCGCACATCCACCTCGTCGACAGCCTCGAGGAGGCCGTCGCGGTGATCCGGCTCAGCCGGCGCGACGACGACTCGGGGCCGGGGCGCTGACCTCGCGGTAGTGGCCCAGCAGGAGGTCGTTGACCGCCTGCCAGGTGCGACCCTGCACGCTGCGGCGAGCCGCCAGCGACATCCGCCGGCGCAGCACGGGTCGTGTCACGAGGCGCTCGACGTGGGCGACCAGCTCTTCGGCGTCACCGGGCTCGTAGAGGTAGCCCGCGACGGTGTCGTCGACGACGTCGACCGGTCCCCCGGCCCGCGGCGCCACGACCGGCACCCCGCTGGCGAGCGCCTCCTGCGCGGACTGGCAGTAGGTCTCGTGCCGCCCCGTGTGCACGAAGACGTCGAGGGTGGCGTACGCCCGGGCCAGCTCGTCGCCGTGCAGCACGCCGAGGAACGCGGCCCGGGGCAGCAGCTGGCGCAGGCGGGCCTCCTCGGGACCGCCGCCCACCAGCACCAGACGGGTGCCCGGCAGCCGGTCGACGTGCGCGAGCAGCTCCAGCTCCTTCTCCGGCGCCAGCCGACCGACGTAGCCGACCAGCACCTCGCCGTCCGGGGCGAGCTCGGCGTGCAGCGCCTCGTCCCGCTTGCCGGGCTCGAAGAGCTCCTGGTCGACCCCGCGCGGCCAGCGGGCCAGATCGGGGATCCCGAGCCGGCGGAGCTGCTCGATGCTCGCGGTCGACGGCGCGAGGGTGCGGTCGACGCCCAGGTGGATGCGGCGGGTGAGCGACTCCATCGCGCGAGCGCCGCCCGGGACGGCGTACCGGTCCGCGAAGCCGACGAGGTCGGTCTGGTAGATCGCGACGGTCGGGATGCCGAGCGAACGGGCCGCGCGCACCGCCTGGTAGCCGAGCGTGGCCGGCGAAGCGACGTGGACGACGTCGGGGCGGAAGCGCTCCATCACGGTGCGGAGCCGGCGGCGCGTCTCCAGGCCGATCCGGAAGTCGGCGTAGAACGGCAGGCTCGCCCCGCGCGCGTGGGTGACCGGGAAGCCGGCGTACGTGTCCGGGCCGGTCGGCGCGACCAGCTCGGCCTCGTGGCCCTCGGCCGCGAGGTGCTCCAGCACCCGGCGCACGGAGTTGGTGACGCCGTTGACCTGGGGCAGGAACGACTCGGCCACGACGAGCACCCGCAGGCGCGGCGCCGGTGTCTGCGGGAGGGAGGGAGCGGGGAGGTGGATCGGGGCGGTGCGGCTGCGACGGCGCCTCTCGAGCAGGTCCATGCCGCGGACGCTAGGGAGCGCGCCGCAACACACGCCCTGTCCCGAGGGGACGACACGTGAACGCTCCGCGACGCGGCGGTGCGCCCCCGCTACTCCTTGGCGGCCAGCTGGCCGCAGGCGCCGTCGATCTCGCGACCGCGGGTGTCGCGGACGGTGGTCGAGATGCCCTTGGCCTCCAGCCGGCGGACGAACTCGCGCTCGTCGGCCGGGTCGGACGCGGTCCACTTCGACCCCTCGACCGGGTTGAGCGGGATCAGGTTGACGTGCACCCAACCCCAGTCGCCGTAGGAGTTGAGCACGTCGCCCAGCAGGTCGGCGCGCCACGCCTGGTCGTTGATGCCGCGCATCATGGCGTACTCGATCGACACCCGGCGCTTGGTGACGCGGGCGTAGTCCCAGGCCGCCTCGACGGTCTCGGCGACCGAGAAGCGGGTGTTGATCGGGACCAGCTCGTTGCGCAGCTCGTCGTCGGGCGCGTGGAGGCTCAGCGCGAGCGTGACCGGGATGCCCTCCTCGGTCAGCTGGCGGATGCGCGGCACGAGGCCGACGGTGGAGACGGTGATGCCGCGGGCGCTCATGCCGAGGCCGGCAGGAGCGGGGTCGGTGAGGCGGCGTACGGCACCGATGACGGCCTTGTAGTTGGCGAGCGGCTCGCCCATGCCCATGAAGACGACGTTGGAGACGCGGCCGGGGCCTCCGGGGACCTCGCCGCGGGCCATCGTGCGCGCCCCGGCGACGACCTGCTCGACGATCTCGGCGGTCGACATGTTGCGCTGGAGCCCGCCCATGCCGGTCGCGCAGAAGGGGCACGCCATGCCGCAGCCGGCCTGGCTGGAGACGCAGACGGTGGCGCGGTCGGGGTAGCGCATCAGCACCGACTCGACGAGCGCGCCGTCGAAGAGCTTCCACAGCGTCTTGCGCGTGGTGCCCTTGTCGGCCTCCATCGTGCGCAGCGGCGTCATCAGGTCGGGCAGGAGCGCGGCCACGAGGTCGTCGCGCTGGCCGGCAGGCAGGTCGGTCATCTGCTCCGGGTCGTCGACGAGACGCCCGAAGTAGTGGGTGGAGAGCTGCTTGGCGCGGAAGCCCGGCAGGCCCATCTCCTCGAGGAGGGCCTTGCGGCCGGCCTCGTCGAGGTCGGCGAGGTGCCGCGGCGGCTTCTTGCGCCCGCGGGGCTCGTCGAAGACGAGCGGCAGCGTCTTGATCGGCTCGGGGGCCGCATGGGGAGTGGAGTCGGACATCGGGTCGATCCTCCCATCCCGGGCCATGGCCGGTCGATTCAGCGGCTCAGGCGTCGACCATGAAGTAGAGCACCAGCGACGCGACGCCGAGGACGACGAGCGCGGTCACGACCATCCCGACGAACATGAACTGCGCGAAGCGACGCGTCTTGCGCTTGACCAGCATCGCGATCGGCAGCGCCAGTGCGAGCAGCACGAAGGGGAAGAGCTTCTCCGCGGTGTCGTAGGGGAAGAGCAGCCGCAGCAGGCCGGCGAAGGCGCCGGGCAGGGCGGTGACGAAGAGCATGCCGGCGAAGAAGCCGGTGATGCCGGCGAAGGTCGGGTGGCTGTGGTGCCACCAGCCGAGCCGCTCACCCTGCTCCGCCTCGGACTCCCGGGCCTGTTCGGTCTCCACGGCACCACCCTAGGTGCTCCTCGGCGCGGAGCCGGACGGGGCACGCGGTGACCCTCGAGGTCGACCGGTTTCTCAGGTCGCGACGGTCAGCAGGTCGGGCATCGCGAGGGACTCCCAGCGATCGAGGTCCGGTGGCTGCCCGGTCAGCTCGGCCACCACCAGCGTCCAGGCCGTCCCGTGGCCCACCAGCACGACGTCGTCGTCGCCGTGCACGTCCAGCACGCGGCGTACGGCGGGGACGACGCGCCCGCGGCACGCGGCGAGCGGCTCCCATCCGGCGACGGCCGGCTCGTCGGGCCGCGCGAAGGCGCGACGCACCGCACCGGGGAAGTCCTCGACCCGCTCCCCCGTCCGCTCGTGCTCGTGCAGGTCCGGCAGCACGCCGACCTGCGCGTCGGTGAGCAGCTGGGCGGTCTGCACCGCCTTCGGCTCCGGCGAGGTGAACCACGCGGCGCGTGCCGGCAGGCGACCCGAGGCACGCAGCGCCCACACGTCGTCGTACGCCTCCGGGTCGAGGTCCCACTCCGCGGCAGGGACACCGGGCGTCATCGTTGGGCGTCCGTGGCGGACGAGGTGGAGCGTCACGCAGGCCTCTAGAAGACGAGGTAGTAGAGGACCAGCCAGATCGGCGCGACCGTCGCGAGCAGCGAGTCGAGGCGGTCCATCAGCCCGCCGTGGCCGGGGATGACCTGGCTCATGTCCTTGATGCCGAGGTCGCGCTTGATGACCGACTCGCAGAGGTCGCCGAGGGTGGCCATCACGGCGGCGATGACCCCGAGCAGCACGCCGACCCACCAGTCACCCCCGAGGAAGGAGGTGACCAGCCAGACGCCGACGACGATCGTGGCGACGATCGAGCCGGCGAAGCCCTCCCACGACTTCTTCGGCGAGATCACGGGCGCCATCGGGTGCTTGCCGAACAGCACGCCGGCGACGTAGCCGCCGGTGTCGGAGGCGACGGTGATGGCGATGAAGACGATGATCGCGCGGACGCCGTTGTCGTCGACGTCGAAGCCGAACGCCGGGAAGTGTCCCCCCTCGGAGAGCAGCAGCGCGACGAACGAGCCCAGGAACGGGACGTAGACCAGCGTGAAGACCGCGGCGGTGGCGTTCTTGACGTAGCCGTCGACCCCGCGCCGCAGCAGCCACAGCATGATCACCAGCGCCGTCACCGCCGTCGCGGTCACGAGCGCGGGCGCGCCCCAGAAGTAGGCCACGACCACCATGACGACGCCGCCGAGCATGAGCGGCTGCTCGGGGATGTCGATGTCCTTGGCCCCGAGGCCCTTGTGCAGCTCCCAGATCGCCACGACGACGGCCGCGGCCACGATCGCCATGAAGGCGGTCTTCCAGAACAGCAGCGACAGCAGGATCGCCCCGACCAGCACCACGGCGGAGCCGACGGCGGTGGGAAGGTCGCGGCCGGCACGGCCGTGGTCCTTCTTGATCGCCTCGGACGGCGGCTGGGGTGCGCCCGAGGCGGACGGGTCGGAGGAGGTCATGGGTGGATGCTCAGACCTCGAGCAGCTCTGCTTCCTTGTGCTTGAGCAGCTCGTCGATCTTGTCGGTGTGGGTCTTGGTCATTGCGTCGAGGCGCTTCTCCGCGCCCGTGACGTCGTCCTTGCCGACCTCGCCGTCCTTCTCGAGCTTCTCCAGGGCCTGCTTGGCGGTGCGTCGGATGTTGCGCACCGACACCCGGCCGTCCTCGGCCTTGCCCTTGGCCAGCTTGATGTACTCCTTGCGCCGCTCCTCGGTGAGCTCGGGGAACACGCAGCGCAGCACCTTGCCGTCGTTGGCCGGGTTGACGCCGAGGTCGGAGTCGCGGATGGCCCGCTCCACCGCCGGCATCGCGCCCTGGTCGAAGACCTGGATCAGGATCGTGCGCGCGTCCTGCGAGGTGAAGCTCGCGAGCTGCTGCAGCGGGGTCTGGGTGCCGTAGTAGTCGGCCGTGATCTTCGCGAACATCGCGGGGTTGGCGCGACCGGCGCGGATCGTGGCGAACTCCTCACGGGTCGCCTCCACGGACTTCCCCATCTTGGCGTCGGCATCGTTCATGACGTCGTTGATCACAGCAGCTCTCTCTCCTCGTACGTCCGGGTGCGGTGCGGCGCGGCCTGCGTCAGGTCGCGCTGGTCACCAGCGTGCCAATCTTCTCACCCCGCACGGCGCGCACGATCGTGCCCGGCGTGGAGAGGTTGAAGAAGACCATGTCCATCTTGTTGTCGCGCGCCATTGCGATGCCGGTGGCATCGGCGACCTTGAGGTCGCGGGCGAGGTACTCGTCGTAGGTCAGGGTGTCGAACTTCACCGCTGAAGGGTTGGTCTTCGGGTCGGAGTCGTAGACCCCGTCGACACCCTGCTTGCCCATCAGGATGACCTCGCAGCGCGTCTCGAGCGCACGCTGGGCGGCGACCGTGTCGGTGGAGAAGAACGGCATGCCGGCGCCGGCGCCGAAGATCACGACGCGGCCCTTCTCCATGTGGCGGATCGCGCGGCGCGGGATGTAGGGCTCGGCGACCTGGCCCATCGTGATCGCGGTCTGCACGCGCGTCTCGACGCCGTGCTTCTCGACGAAGTCCTGGAGCGCGAGGCAGTTCATCACCGTGCCGAGCATGCCCATGTAGTCGGCGCGGGCGCGCTCCATGCCGCGCTGCTGCAGCTCGGCGCCGCGGAAGAAGTTGCCCCCGCCCACGACGATGGCGATCTGCACGCCCGACTTGGCGACCTCGGCGACCTCGGCGGCCAGTGCGTTGATGACGTCGAGGTCGAGTCCGACCTCACCGCCACCGAACACTTCACCGGAGAGCTTGAGGAGGACTCGGTTGTAGGCCGTCACTTGGTTCCCTTCGCACACACACGCGGTCGGCGAGAAACCTACCGGCCGCAGACCTCGCCGGTCGAACCCACACACCCCGAGGTGTGACGGGAGATGCCACAGGGGCCCGTACGCCAGGCGTACGGGCCCCTGTGGGGTGCTGGGGTGGCACGGGTCAGGCGCCGACCTCGAAGCGGGCGAACCGCTTCACGGTGGTGCCGGCCGCGTCGAGGACGGCCTTGACCGACTTCTTCGACTCGGTGACCGACTCCTGCTCGAGCAGGACGATCTCCTTGTAGAAACCACCGAGGCGACCCTCGACGATCTTCGCGATCGCCTGCTCGGGCTTGCCCTCCTCGCGGGTCTTCTGCTCGGCGATCGAGCGCTCGGACTCGACGACGTCCGCGGGGACCTCGTCGCGGGTGAGGTACTGGGCCTTCATCGCGGCGATCTGCATCGCAGCGGCGCGGGCGGCGGCCTCGTCACCCTCGAACTCCACCAGCACGCCGACGGCGGGCGGGAGGTCGGCGGCACGCTTGTGCATGTAGGTGACGGTGTTGCCCTCGAAGTAGGCGACCTCGCCCAGCTCGATCTTCTCGCCGATGGTGATGGCCAGGTCCTCGACGACCTCGCCGACGGTCTTGCCGTCGAGCTCGGCGGCCTTGAGGGCCTCGGTGTCGGTGGCCTTGACCTCGTTGGCGACCTCGGCGATCTGCTGCGCCTTGGCGATGAAGTCCTCGTTCTTGGCGACGAAGTCGGTCTCGCTCTTCAGCTCGACCAGCGCGTTGCCGGCGGTGGCGACGAGGCCGGCAGCGGTCTCGCGCTCGGCGCCGCGGGCGGCCGCCTTGGCGGCACCCTTGACGCGGAGCAGCTCGACGGCCTTGTCGAAGTCGCCGTCGCTCTCGGTCAGCGCCTTCTTGCAGTCCATCATCCCGGCCTGGGTCAGCTCACGGAGCTTCTTGACGTCAGCAGCGGTGAAGTTGGCCATGGTCCCTCTTCCTTGGTGTCAGGGGCCCGGCTCCGGGATCGGGGTCAGATCGGGGCGGAGTGCGGGCGGTGGGTGGAACGAGCAGCACGGGGGCCGGTCGCGGGCAGGGCCCGCG
>CAFBMW010000054.1_pt1 | contig 21289 bp, 22 predicted proteins | sample 7269061 | NCBI WGS metagenome assembly CAFBMW01 (sample SAMEA6814074, study PRJEB35770) | uncultured Nocardioides sp. | biome: Freshwater; feature: Freshwater reservoir; material: water | place: Czech Republic | collected 2017-05-23 | depth 30m m | reverse complement strand
GTCCCGGCGGGCGACGTGGCGGTGTAGGCCACGCCCGCCTCGTCGTCCCAGGTCAGCGGGCGCACCTGAGCCCCGCTGTCGGCGAGCCGGCGCTGCACGAGCGGGTCACGACCCGCGTGGGCGAGCCGGGCCCTCAGCTGGAAGGCGTTGTCGTGCGAGATCGAGTAGGTCACGTCGACGTCCTCGACCAGGCCGGGCGCGGCAGGAGCCTGGATCTCGAACGCCGTGGTCGTGGCCTCTCCCTTCACCGGCGGGCCCGGCGCGATGGCGCCGCCGGTCCCGTCGAGGGTCCGCACGCACGGCACCGCCTCGGCGGCTGCCGCCCCCGGAGTGGTGGCGACCGGGGTCACCACGACGGAGAGGAAGCCGGCGACGAGGCCCGAGAGGGCGAGGCGGGTCGGGAGCATCGCCACAGGCTAGGCGCGCACCGCGCGGGCGCGAACCGGTCGGGGCAGCGTCGGCGTGGTCACCGGCGGCGGACGCGTACGACGCGCGATCGGTCGGTGCCGCACAGGGGTTCGGCGGCCGAGCCCACGGTGGCGTAGTAGCGGCCGGCTGCCCGCGGGGCGCGGGTCCGGAAGGCGCCGGAGCCGCGCGAGGTCACCACGACGAGCTTGCGATCCGCGCCGGAGCGCTTGCGCCAGATGGTCACCGGGACCGAGCTCCGGCAGCCGTCGGCCACCGACGCGACCGTGCCCTGGAACCGGTGCCGCTTGGCACGGTGCCGCAGCTCGACCGTGCGGACGTAGGCGCAGCTGTCGGTGCAGCCGGTCGTCGGCGGGACCGGGTTCGTCGTGGGAGTCGGGGTCGGGGTGGGCGTCGGGGTGGGCGTCGGGGTGGGCGCCACCGGCGCGGTGCCCGGCGTGCTGTCGCAAGCGTTGCCGATCCGGTCGCCGTCCCAGTCGATCTGGTCGGAGTTCGCGGTCGTCGGACAGTTGTCGCTGACGTCGGCAGCACCGTCGTTGTCGTCGTCGGGATCGCAGGCGTCGCCGGTGCGGTCGCCGTCGAGGTCACGCTGGTCGGGGTTCACGACCGACGCGCAGTTGTCGCGGTGCTCCACGATCCCGTCGCCGTCGGAGTCGCACCCCGTGGAGGTGATCGTCAGCTCGATGTTCTGCACCCGCCACCTGCCGCTCGGACCGCTGGCGTAGGAAGGGTTGCGGACCTCGACCCTCCACGGTTCCCCGGCCGCAGGTCGGCCGTCGAAGGCACCGAGGAACCCGTCAGGGGCCCATCGCCCCCGGACGGCGTCCCGCGGTCGCGGCCCGGCCTCGTCGTCCAGCTGGAGGCCGATCTGCGGCTCGCTCGTCGCCTCGTAGGTGAACAGGCGCGTCTCGGCGTAGCCGTTCAGGAGCCGTGCCTCCACGCTGACCGGTTGGCCGTAGGACTCGAGGTTGTCGATCACCACCGTGACGTCCACGTCGGTGACCAGCGCATAGCGCTCGGCCCACCTGAATTCGTCGACGAAGACAGCGCCGGTGGCGACCTGGTTGTACGGCCCCGTGGTGGAGCCGTTCCCCGAGCCGTAGAACGTCTGCGTGCACGGCACCACCTGTGCCGCCGCCGGCGTGGTCGTCGCCCCCACCACGACCGTGCTCGCCAGCACGGTCGCGAGCACTGTCGTTGCGCGCATCAGCATCCCCATGCCCGCGCCTCTACCCCGTAGCGGGGCGTCCAATCCTCCGGCGGAGGACCGATGTCACTTCGGGGGCATCCGGATGCCGCCGTCGACGCGGATCGTCTCGCCGTTCATGTAGGAGTTGGTCAGGCACTCCACGACCATGCTGGCGAGCTCCTCGGCGCGGCCGAGGCGCTTGGGGAACAGGACGTTCTGTCCGAGGTTGGCCTTGAACTCGTCGGGGTTCGGGAAGGCGTCGTAGATCGGGGTGTCGATCAGCCCGGGCGCCACGGTGTTGAGCCGGATGCCGGCGGCCGACAGGTCGCGCGCGACCGGCAGGGTCATCCCGACCACGCCACCCTTGGACGCGGAGTAGGACGCCTGGCCGATCTGGCCGTCGAAGGCGGCGACCGAGGCGAGGTTGACGATCGCGCCACGCTGGCCGTCGTTGTCGGGCTCGTTGCGGCTCATGACGGTCGCGGCCTGGCGGGTCATGTCGAAGGTGCCGATGAGGTTGATCTCGACGACCTTGCGGAAGGCGTCGAGGTCGTGGGCGGACTCCAGCATCCCGTCGCGGCCGATGGTGCGCTGGGCCCAGCCGATGCCGGCGGAGTTCACGCAGGCGCGCAGCGGGGCGATCTCCGCCGCCGCCTCGACGGCGGCCGCGACCTGCTCGGTCCGCGTCACGTCCACCGCTGCGAAGACGCCGCCGATCTCAGCGGCCAGGGCTTCGCCCTTCTCGGCGTTGAGGTCGGCGACGACGACGATCGCACCCTTCGCTGCGAGGGCGCGGGCGACCGCGGCACCGATGCCGCTGGCGCCGCCGGTGACGATGGCGGAGGATCCGGTGATGTCCATGGTGCGGATCCTAGGACGTCCCACTTACAGGTCGGTGACGCCCTCGGCGACCAGCACGGCAGGCCCGGTCATCAGGATCCGGTCGTCCTCGGTCCACACGACGTGGAGGGTGCCGCCGGGGACGTCGACGCGGTACGCCGTGCCGCGGGGGGCGTCGTCGGCGAGCGCGGCCACCACGGCCACGGCGCAGGCGCCGGTGCCGCAGGAGCGGGTCTCGCCCGACCCGCGCTCGTGGACCCGCATCGCGACGTGGTGTTCGCCGCGGCGTACGACGAACTCGACGTTGACCCCCTCGGGGAAGACACCGTCGTCGTGCTCGGGCTCCTCGAGGAGCGGACCCGCCTCGGCGAGGTTGTCGACGAACGCGACGGCATGGGGGTTGCCCATCGAGACGTGACGTGCGGGCCACGACCGGCCGCCGACCGAGACCGCGGTGTCCTCGAAGACCTGCGGGGCGCCCATGTCGGCGGTGAGCTCGTCGCCGGCACTGTCCAGCGTCTTGACGCCGTCGCGCGTCTGGATGCGCATGGGGAACGGCTCGCCCTCGCGGTCGTGGAGGTAGCGGGCGAAGACCCGGATGCCGTTGCCGCACATCTCGCTGACCGAGCCGTCGGCGTTGCGGTAGTCCATGAACCAGCCGTCGTCACTGCGTACGGCCCGGAGCACCCCGTCGCCGCCGATCCCGGCACGGCGGTCGCACAGCGCGCGCACGCGCTCGGCGGACAGGTCGCCGTGCACCGTGCCGTCGGGGTCGGGCAGCACGACGAAGTCGTTCTCCGTGCCGTGGCCCTTGAGGAAGGGGTAGCTCACGCCTCCAGTGTCGCAGGCGGCGCCGCTCTCAGCGGGGGTCGACCACCTTGGCGGACCCCTTGCCGCGACGGCTGGGCTCGGCCACCGCGGTCATCCGCTTGCGGGGACCGAGCTCGATCGCCGTGGCCGCACCGATCTCCGCCGCACTCGTGAACGCGTCGCCGGCCGGGACCAGCGTGTGCCCGAGCGCGGTGAGCGCCGGACCGTAGGCCGCGATGAACGCCGGCTCGGCGGTCACGCTCGCGGTGTTGCGCTGCGCAGCGCGCGGAGCCGCGATCGCCTCCTCGATCGTCATGCCGAGGTCGATCCGGTTGACGAGCACCTGCAGGACCGTGGTGATGATCGTCGATCCGCCGGGCGAGCCGAGCGCCAGGAACGGCTTGCCGTCCTTGAGCACGATCGTCGGCGACATGGAGCTGCGCGGGCGCTTGCCCGGCTGGATCCGGTTCGGGTCGCCGGCGGCGTACACGGTCGAGAAGTCGGTCAGCTCGTTGTTGAGCAGGAAGCCGTGGCCGGGCACGACCATGCCCGAGCCGCCGGTCTGCTCGATGGTGAGGGTGTACTCCACGACGTTGCCCCACTGGTCGGCGACGGTGAGGTTGGTGGTGGAGATGTTCTCGGTGTCGGCGTCGGTGGTGCCCTTCGCGGTCGCCGGGCCGCACACCCCGTCGTACGCCGTCACGTCGCCCGCCGCGACCGGCTTGGTGGCCGCCTTCGCCGGGTCGAGGGAGCAGGCGCGCTCGGCGGCGTAGGTGTCGTCGAGCAGCCGCTTCACCGGTACGTCGACGAAGGCGGGGTCGCCGAGGTACTTCCCGCGGTCCGCGAACGCCAGCGCGCTGGCCTCGAGGTAGTGGTGCAGCGCCTGCTCGGGCGTCATCGCGGAGAGGTCGTAGCGCTCGAGGATGTTGAGCGCCTCGCCGACGGTGGTGCCGCCCGAGGACGACGGCGCCATGCCGTAGACGTCGTGGCCGCGGTAGGTCGTGCGGGCGGCCTTCTGCGACCGGACCCGGTAGTCGCGCAGGTCGCGCGGGGTCAGCCAGCCGGCCGGCACGGGCAGCGCGGTGTTCTTCGTCTTCCGCGGCTTGCGGACCACGTCCGACATCAGCCGCGCCAGCTTGCCGCGGTAGAACGCCTTGGTGCCGCGCTGGGCGATGAGGTCGTAGGTCTCGGCGAGGTCGGGGTTGCGGAAGACCGTGCCGACCGCGGGCGCGTCGCCCTTCGGCAGGAACAGCTTCTTCGTGTCCTTGAACGCCGCGAACCGCACCTCGTTGTCGAGGGTCTGCTGGCGGAAGGTCTCGTCGACCCGGAACCCGCGGCGCGCGACCTTGGTGGCCGGGGCCAGGGCGTCGGCCAAGGACAGCGTGCCCCAGTTGGCCAGCGCCTTGTCCCACGTGGCGAGGGTGCCGGGCGTGCCGACGCTCGCGCCGCTGGTGACCAGCTCGGGGGTGAAGTTGTAGGGCTTGCCCGTCGCGGCGTCGATGAAGGCGTCGTCGGGCATCCGCATCGGCGCGGTCTCGCGGCCGTCGAGGGTGCGGACCTTGCCGGACTTGGCGTTGTAGTAGACGAAGTAGCCGCCACCGCCGATGCCGGCGCTGTAGGGCTCGGTGACGCCCAGCGTCGCCGCCGCGGCCACGGCGGCGTCGACTGCGTTGCCGCCGGCCTTGAGCACCTTGAGGCCCGCCGCGCTGGCCTCGGGGTCGACCGTGCTGATCGCGCCCCCGGTGCCGACCGCGAACGGGTCCTTGACGGTGGGGCGCTGCGACACAGCGGTCTGGCTCGCGGGCTCGGCCGGTGCCGGCGATCCGACGAGGACGGCCGCGACGGCGAGGCCGCTGGCCGAGACGGTGGCGCTCACGCGGCGGGCGAGGTGGGGCATGGGGTTCCTCCCGAGAGTCGTTCCGCCCACCCTGCCCCGGGCACGCAGGCTTGTCCACGTCCGCCCGGGGGTGTCTCACACGACCGTGTAGCGCCCGCACATGAAGTCGCGGTTGCGCGCGACCTCCTCGAGGTGCAGCTCGACGTGGCGCGGCAGGACAGGCGCGCCGCTTCCGACGGCGACCGGGGCGTACTGCAGCCACACCTCGTCGAGGAGCCCGGCGTCGTGGAGCTGGCCGACGAGGTCTCCCCCACCCACGACCCACAGGTCCTTGCCGTCGGCCGCCTCGGTCATCGCGGCGTGCACACGGCGTACGTCGTCGCGGTCGAAGCGCACGCTCGCCGGCGCCTCCGGGAACGTGCGGTGCGTCATCACCCACGTCGGCAGCGGCCCCCACGGCTCCTCGTCGTGGTCGAGGATCCACTGCCAGGTCGTGGCGCCCATGACGCAGGCGCCGATGCGCTCGCGGAAGCCGGGGTAGCCCATCGGCCCGTCCGGGTCGATGTCGCGCGAGGTCAGCCAGTCGAGGGAGTGGTCGTCGGTCGCGATGAAGCCGTCGAGGGTGCAGCCGGTGTAGTAGATCGTCGCCATCGCACCACTCTCGCAGCGCGCCCGGGTGCTGCGCCCGACCGTTCTTGCGGTGCTCCCCTGATCAGCGGACGAGCGCGTCGATCGCCCCGACCGCCTTCTCCACGCGGTCAGGGTCGTCGTGCGCGACCCACACGATGCGCGGGTCCTTGCGGAACCACGAGTCCTGGCGCCGGGCGAAGCGGCGGGTGGCGGTGGTGGTCTGCTCGACCGCCTCGGCGAGCGTCCGGTCGCCGGCGAGGTAGCCCATCACCTCGCGGTAGCCGATCGCCCGCGGCGCCGTCCGACCCTCGGCGAGGCCGCGCGCCAGTAGCGCCTCGACCTCCTCGACGAAGCCGGACGCGAACATCTCCTCGACCCGCCGCGCGATCCGCTCGTCGAGCGTCGGCCGGTCGATGTCCACCCCGACCTGCACGGTCAGCGGGTCGGCGTACTCCAGGCGCGGGAGGCTGGCGCTGTTGGGGCGACCCGTCAGCGCGATGACCTCCAGGGCGCGTACGACGCGGCGCCCGTTGTCGGGCTCGATCCGCCCCGCGGCCTCGGGGTCGACACCCGCCAGCCGCGCGTGGAGCGCGGGGCTGCCGACGCGCTCGAGCTCGACCTCGAGCTCGCGGCGCAGCGACTCGTCGGTGCCGGGGAACTCGAAGCGGTCGATGATCGCGCGGGTGTAGAGCGCGGAGCCGCCGACCAGGACGGGGGCGGCGCCACGACCGCGGATGTCGGCGACGGCGTCGCGCGCCCGCTCCTGGAAGAGCGCGACGGTCGCGGACTCGGTGACGTCGAGGACGTCGAGCAGGTGGTGGGCGATGCCGCGGCGCTCGGCCTCGGGGAGCTTGGCGGTGCCGATGTCCATGCCGCGGTAGACCTGCATGGCGTCGGTGTTGACCACCTCGCCACCGAGGCGCTCGGCGAGGTCGAGGCTCAAACCGGTCTTGCCGGACGCCGTCGCGCCGACGAGGGCGACGATCGGCTGGGGCATGGGCCCATTGTCCCAGCACGGCTACGCTCGCAGCAGGACCCACCCGCCGGGGTGGGCGGATGAAGCGAGGGACGCTCATGAGTTTCCTGGACAAGGCGAAGGCGAAGCTCACGCAGGCCGTCGACGACCACGGCGACAAGATCGCCCAGGGCATCGACAAGGCCGGCGCGGTCGTCAACGACAAGACCGGCGGCAAGCACGCCGACAAGATCGACAAGGCCACCGGCAAGGCGCGCGACGCGCTCGACCAGCTCGACGGCAAGAACGACGACATCCCGCCGGGCACCGCGCGCTGAGCCACGCCTAGGTTGGCGGCGTGACCGACCGCTTCGCCCTCGTCCCCGCCTCCTACGTCTACCTCCTGCGCGACGGCGTCGGCGGCACCGAGGTGCTGCTCCAGCAGCGCGGCCCGGTGCCCTACATGCCCGGCCACTGGGCGGCCGCCGCGGCCGGGCACGTGGAGCGGGGCGAGACGGCGTACGACGCTGCGCGCCGCGAGGCGCTCGAGGAGCTCGGGATCACCGACGTCGCGCTGGAGTTCGCCTTCACGATGCAGCGCACCCAGCACGCCGCGGCGATCGAGGAGCGGGTCGACTGGTTCTTCACCGCACGCTCGTGGGTGGGCGAGCCGCGGGTCGTGGAGCCGGAGAAGTGCGCCGGGATCGGGTGGTTCGCCCTGGACGACCTCCCCTCGCCGACGGTGCCGCACGAGGCGCACGCGCTGGCCCATCTCGGGTCCGGGACGGGCTACCTGACCTTCGGCTGGGACCGCCCGGCAGGGTGAGGCCCCGCCCCTCGGGGGTGGCCGCGACATGATGCAGGCGGCCAAGATGCAGGATCGACCCATGGGAGGGAACCCGATGAGCAACGACGACCTGAGCCCGATGCCCGAGCCCTACGCCGAGGAGCCCCAGCTGGTCCCCGGAGGGGTGGACGCGCTCCACGACGACCCTGCCGACAACGGCCTGGCCCGCGACCTCGACCCCGACGACAACCCCGCCGTCGACGACGTGCTGCCCGACGAGATCGCCGAGGCCGACGACAAGTCGCAGGCGCCCGACGAGGGGGCCGATGACTCCGGTTCCTCCGACGGGTCGCCCGAGGCGGGCCAGGAGGCCGAGGACGGGTCACCGGAGCCTCCTGCCTGACGTGTGCGCCGGGAAGATCGTGGAGTCCGTGAGCCGGCGATCGACTCACGGACTCCATGATCTTCAGGCCGGGGTCATGCCGCCATGCCCGCCCACGTGCAACCGCTGCCGCACGGCCGGCCCGGAGGCCATCCGTCACGCTCGAGGACGAGTGACACCTTGGCTGCCGTGCTGCACGGCCGGCCGACGACCTGCCCCCACGTGAGGCGGAGGGTGTCGCCGCCGTCCACCGCGGCGTCCAGGTCCCGCTCGAAGTCACGGTCGCGTTGCTCGGCCGTGTCGTGGAACAAGCGCCCGTCGAGCTCGATCAGCCTGTCGCGGAGCGCGACGTCGCGGTAGACCACACCGCTCGCGGTCCCGGCGCGTAGCTGGCGCAGACCCGACGGAAGGCCGTGGGGACGCTCGACTCGGGTGAGGTAGGCGTGCTCCAGGACCGAGCACGTGCCGTCAGCGACGTCGGCGAGGACTGCCTCGAGGAAGACCCGACGCGGAGCCCGCCGGCGCAGCGCCAAGGCCCGCTGCATCCGCTCGGCCGTGGTGTGCCGGCCCTGGACGGCGCGCGCGATCGCTCCGATGGCGTCGAGCTCACCGGCCGTCGCCAACGCCACGTCGAGCGCTGCCTCGTCGTAGCGCATTCGCGGCGGGCCCACGTTCCACATCACCCGGCGTCCGAGGTCGAAGGTCCGCACGATCGTGATGCCGGCGGGGGCGAGCACGCGGCGGTCGCGAGCGACCGCGACCTGGATCGGCCCGGCCTCCTCCCCGCGGCCGGGTCCGTCCGCCGCTCTCATGGCCGCAGCGCCGTAGAGGGCGGCCCCGAGGTCGTCGTCGCGCGGGACCTCCAGCCGCCGGCGGGTGTCGTGCGAGGCACAGAACAGGACTGCGGCCCAGGCTCGCTGGATCCAACTCGGCGCGCCGGTGTGGTCGACGTACACGCCGGGGTGGAGCAGCGTCAGGTCGCGACGCCGCACGTGCCGGCGCAGGTCGTGGGGCGCGAGGCCGAGCCCCTCCACCTGGCGTCGCGAGATCACTCCCGCTTGTTGGGCGAGGACCGGTCCGAGTCGTTCCATGCCGTACGACGATTCCCGGCGACGGGCTCCGCGCGCGACCCCGCGCACCCAATCTGTGGAGAACGTCGTCGTGGAGTCCGTGAGCCGCATGCCGGCACGCCGACTCCACGGCGTCGGAACCACCGGGTAGCCGGGGACCCCGACGGTCCCCGGCGGAGAGGACCGTCAGCCGCAAGCAGGCGCAGGCGGCAGTGGCGCCGGCACCCCGACCGTCGGCATCCCGAGGCCGACCCCGGTCGGGGCGGCCGGCGCGGACGTACGCCGCTCCCACGCATCACCGGCGCGCGTGCGGCGTACGGACCGGATCGGGCCGTCGGCGACGAGGTGGTGCGGGGCTGCGTAGGTGACCGACACGGACACCATGTCGCCCGGCCGCACCGAGTCCTCGGGCACCGCGGAGAAGTCGGCCTCGAAGTGCACGAGCCGGTTGTCGGGCGCCCGCCCGGACAGGCGGCGGGTGGCGAGGTCCTTGCGGCCCTCGCCCTCGGAGACCATCAGCTCGACGATGCGCCCGACGAGCTGCTTGCCCTCGGCCCAGGCGACCTCGTCGACGACGGCGGCCAGGCGCAGGTAGCGGTCCTTGACGACCTCCGGCGCGACCTGGTCGTCGAGCGTCGCGGCGGGGGTGCCGGGACGCTTGGAGTACTGGAAGGTGAAGGCTGAGGAGAAGCGCGCAGCACGGACCACGTCGAGCGTGGCCTGGAAGTCCTCCTCGGTCTCACCGGGGAAGCCGACGATGATGTCGGTCGTGATCGCCGCTTCGGGGATGGCCGCGCGGACCCGCTCGATGATGCCGAGGAACTTCGAGGAGCGGTAGGACCGGCGCATGTCGCGCAGCACCTTGTCGGAGCCGGACTGCAGCGGCATGTGCAGCGACGGCATCACGTTGGGCGTCTCGGCCATCGCCTCGATGACGTCGTCGGTGAACTCCGCCGGGTGCGGCGAGGTGAAGCGGACCCGCTCGAGGCCCTCGACCTGGCCGCACGCGCGCAGCAGCTTGGAGAAGGCCTGCCGGTCGCCGAACTCCACGCCGTAGGCGTTGACGTTCTGGCCCAGCAGGGTGATCTCGGTGACGCCCTCGGCGACGAGCGCCTCGATCTCGGCGAGGATCTCGCCGGGACGGCGGTCCTTCTCCTTGCCGCGCAGCGCCGGGACGATGCAGAAGGTGCACGTGTTGTTGCACCCGACCGAGATCGACACCCAGGCGGCGTACGCCGACTCGCGCCGCGTCGGCAGCGTCGAGGGGAAGACCGACAGCGACTCCAGGATCTCGACCTGGGCCTCCTCGGCCACCCGCGCCCGCTCCAGCAGCACCGGGAGCGAGCCGATGTTGTGGGTGCCGAAGACGACGTCGACCCACGGCGCCTTCGTCGTGATGGTCTCGCGGTCCTTCTGCGCCAGGCAGCCGCCAACGGCGATCTGCATGCCGGGCGTGACGGCCTTGACCGAGGCGAGCTGGCCGAGGTTGCCGTAGAGCTTGTTGTCGGCGTTCTCGCGCACCGCGCAGGTGTTGAAGACGACGACGTCGGCCTGCTCCTCGCGCCCGGCGCGGACGTAGCCCGCGTCCTCCAGCAGGCCGCTGAGCCGCTCGGAGTCGTGGACGTTCATCTGGCAGCCGTGGGTCTTGACCTCGTAGGTGCGCGCGGGTGCGTGGGGTGCGTTCATGACCCGCCCAGCGTACGGCGAGCGCGCGGGGCCACGGGAATCCCGCGAGGGCCGCCGTCGGTCCTGACTGCCGATCACGCCGCCACGCCACCCGTCCAGACTATTTCCGTGCACATATGGGTCATTACTCCTCAGTAATGCCTAGTTTTTCCGCGTGTCTCTTCAAGATCAGATCAAGTCATCCACAAAGCGGTAACAACTCGTCCTCCGAAGCTGGCGGCGACGGGTACCGCCCGCCCGCTGATCAGGAGAGTCCCGTGAGCCTCACCAGCGCCCTCGTCCGCACCGCTGCCGCCCGTTTCGCGCGGATCGGATCGTTCGGACTCGTTGTCACCGTCCTGTTGCTTTCCTCCCTCCAGGTCCTTGCCCACGCCGAAGGCGCACAGTCCAGCAAGCAGGGCGTCAAGCAAGGCGCGAAGCAGGGCGGCAAGCAGGGCGGCAAGGGCACGAAGGCCCGCAAGGTGTCGGTGCGCGGCACGCTCGCCTCGCTGCCGCCGGTCGTGCAGCCCGGCCTCTCCCCCGCCGCCCCGTCGGACAACGGCTCGCTCGTCGCCACCTTCACCCCGGCCGACCCGGGCCGCAGGGTCACCCTCGAGCGCCAGACCGCGCGCGGCTGGAAGGCCGTCACCACCAGCACCGAGGACAGCTGGGGCTCGGCCGCCTTCTCCCCGGCCCCGGGCACCTACCGCGCCCGCACCACCACCGGCCGACGCACCTGGGTGACCGGCAGCGTCACCACCACCCGCTGGACGCCGCAGTTCGAGGACACCTTCTCCGGCACCACTCTCGACACGTCCGTCTGGAACGACCAGAAGCGCGAGCACGAGAGCGTGTACGCCCCCCGCACCTGTGCGCGCGTCGACCCGACGGCTCGCCGCGTCGGCGAGGGCGTGCTGCACCTCGGCGTCGCGCTCGACCCGGCCCGCGCCGGCCTGCCGTGCGACTACACCTCGACCCGCACCTCGGGCACCAGCCCCTACCTGCTCAACAGCCAGGTGGCGACCGAGCACACCCGCTTCTTCCGCCACGGCATCGTCGCCGCGCGCATCAAGCCCCAGCGCGCCAAGGGCATGCACTCGGGCCTCTGGCTGCTGCCCAGCGGCACGAAGTACACCGACGGCGTGCCTGCTGCCGGCGCCGAGATCGACGTCATGGAGTTCTTCGGCGAGAACGGTCGTGGCAACGAGACCATCGGGTCGCACATCCACTACTACGAGGCCGGCTGGGACAAGATCAGCCTCGGCGACACCTTCAAGGACGCCCGCCAGGTGCTGGGCAAGAACCGCTCGTGGTGGGACGAGTTCCACGTCTTCTCCGTCGAGTGGACCCCCACGGAGTACATCTTCCGCGTCGACGGTCGTGAGTACTACCGCGAGACCGGCGCGGTCTCCCAGGCCGACCAGTACCTCGTGCTGTCGAACCTGACCTCCGACTACGAGCTCCACGAGCTCACCGCCGACGAGGTCTCCGACACCGCGCAGGTCGACTGGGTCCGCGTCTTCAACGCCTCGTCGCAGGAGTCGGTGCGGGTCACCCGCGGGCGCAAGGTCGCGAAGAAGTCCGCCTGAGCGAGGTCACGCTCGGCGCCTAGGCTCGCGGGCATGCCCCGGATGCACGCGCTCGAGCTGCTGCCCGACGACGCCGGCTGCGACGTCGTACGCCGTGACTGGCAGGCGCTGCGCGACGCGGGGCTGCCCTCGCAGCTCGACCACCGCGGCGCGACCAACAGCCCGCACGTGACCGTGGTGGCGGCGCCGGCGCTGCGCGCGGAGGACGAGGAGCGGGCCGTCGAGCTGGTCGCCAGGCTGCTCCCGGTGCAGGTGCGACCCGCCGGCGTCGCGCTGCTCGGCGGCGCCCGCGTGTCGCTCGTACGACTTGTCGACGTGCCCGACGCGCTGGTGCGGGCAGTGCTCGACCTGCGCGATGGCGTGCCGGACGTGCAGCACGTGGGCTGGCTGCCGCACGTCACCCTCGCGCGGCGCCTCGACCGTGCCGACGTACCCGCGGCGCTCGAGGCCGTGGGCCACGCGGACGCCGTCCTCACCCTCGCGTCGCTGCGCCGGTGGGACCCGGAGGCGGGAATCGTCACCACTTTGTGATGGCTCGGGTGGGCGGTGGTCGATAGCCCGCCGGGGCCACGTGCGGATAGGTTGCGCGTATGACCGCGCAGGAATCCGCACCCGTCAGCGCCGGCCGGGGCGAGTCCCTCGTCGTGCTGAAGGACGTGCAGAAGCACTTCGGACAGCTCCACGCCCTCAAGGACATCGACCTCACCGTCACCCGCGGCGAGGTCGTGGTGGTGATCGGCCCGTCGGGCTCCGGCAAGTCGACCCTGTGCCGCACGATCAACCGCCTCGAGACCATCGACAGCGGCACGATCACCCTCGACGGCCAGCCGCTGCCCCAGGAGGGCAAGGAGCTCGCGGCGCTGCGCGCCGAGGTCGGCATGGTCTTCCAGAGCTTCAACCTCTTCGCCCACAAGACGATCCTCGAGAACGTCACCCTCGGCCCCATCAAGGTCCGCGGGATGAAGAAGGACGCGGCGGAGAAGAAGGCCCGCGAGCTCCTCGACCGCGTCGGCGTCGGCCACCAGGCCGAGAAGTACCCCGCCCAGCTCTCCGGTGGCCAGCAGCAACGCGTGGCGATCGCCCGCGCCCTGGCCATGGAGCCGAAGGTGATGCTCTTCGACGAGCCCACCTCCGCGCTCGACCCGGAGATGATCAAGGAGGTCCTCGACGTCATGGTCAGCCTCGCCGAGCAGGGCATGACGATGGTCGTCGTCACCCACGAGATGGGCTTCGCCCGCACCGCCGCCGACCGCGTCGTCTTCATGGCCGACGGCGCCATCGTGGAGGAGAACACCCCCGAGGAGTTCTTCACCAACCCCAGCTCGGACCGGGCCAAGGACTTCCTCGGCAAGATCCTCAAGCACTGACTCACTGATCCATCAACCACGGGGGCCGGATGCGTTCCGGCTCGGGACAGAAGGAGAAGCAATGCGATTCACCAGGACCAAGGCGCTCGTCGCCGCGACCGGGCTCGCCCTGTCGCTGGCCGCGTGCGGTGACGCCGGCGAGGACAGCGAGGGCGTCGACGTCCAGGCCGAGGAGGTCGAGGAGGGCAAGTTCGAGGAGGGCAGCAGGATGGCCGAGCTCGCCGAGGCCGGCGAGATCACCATCGGCGTGAAGTACGACCAGCCGGGTCTGGGCTTCAAGGACGCGTCCGCCGACGTGCCGAGCGGCTTCGACGTGGAGATCGCCAAGCTGCTCGTCGCCGACCTCGGCATCGACCCCAGCTCGGACGCGGTGACGTGGGAGGAGACCATCTCCGACAACCGCGAGCCCTACCTCGAGGCCGGTCGCGTCGACCTGGTCCTCGCCAGCTACTCGATCACCGACGAGCGTCGCCAGATCGTCGGCCAGACCGGCCCCTACCTCATCACCGGTCAGCAGGTGCTGGTCTCCGCCGACAGCGACATCACCGGCATCGCCGACCTCGAGGGCGAAGAGGTCTGCTCCGTCAGCGGCTCCACCTCGCTCGAGAACGTCGAGGCCGAAGGCGCGGTCGGCGCCCCGGCCGACACGTACTCGCAGTGTGCCGAGGACGTCCTCAACGGCTCGGTGGAGGCCATGTCGACCGACGGCGCGATCCTGCTCGGCCTCGCCGCGCAGAACGAGGGCGAGCTCAAGGTCGTCGGCGAGGAGTTCTCCGAGGAGCGCATCGGCGTCGGCTACTCGCTGGAGTCCCCCGAGATGTGTGAGTGGATCAACGGCGTCCTCGAGGAGTCCTTCGAGAACGGCGACTGGGAAGCCGCCTTCCAGGCCACCCTCGGTGGCGACGACGTCGAGACGCCGGAGCCCCCGGCGCTCGACGAGTGCGCCTGATCGACCCCTGACCACGGGGTGGCCTGCGGGCCACCCCGTGGTCGCACTGTCCGACCCACGACCACGAAGACCGAGGAAGACCGGAGGCGCGAGCACCAGTGGACGCAGTTCTCGACAATCTCGACGCGGTGGTGCGCGCGTTCACGTACACGCTCCTGCTGTTCCTCATCTCGGGCGTACTCTCGCTCGTGCTCGGCACCGCCCTCGCCGCCCTGCGCGTCGGGCCGGTCTCGGTGCTGCGGCTCGCAGCGTCGGCCTACGTCACGATCGTGCGCAACACGCCGCTGCTGATCGTGCTGATCTTCTTCCGGATCGCCGCTCCGAAGATCGGGCTCAACTTCAACTTCGTCGACGTGCAGTTCGGCGACATCCGGCTCAACAACCTCTTCACCGCCTGCGTCGTCGGCCTCACCGTCTACACCGCGGCCTTCGTCTGCGAGGCGATCCGCTCCGGCATCAACGCCGTGCAGCTCGGGCAGGCCGAGGCAGCGCGCGCCATCGGCCTTCCCTTCGCCGGGGTGATGCGCGAGGTCGTGCTCCCCCAGGCGTTCCGCGCCTCCGTGCCGCCGCTGGCGAGCGTGCAGATCGCGCTGCTCAAGAACACCACCGTCGCGGGCGCGCTGGGCGTCTTCGAGGCCTTCGCCCGGATGCGGTCGCTCAACAACGACTACGCCACCCAGCGCATCGAGATCTTCCTCGTCTTCGCCTTCGTCTTCGTGGTGCTCGTCGAGGTCCTGTCGTTCATCGCCAACCGGCTCGAGCGCCGCTGGAGGATTGCCTGATGTCCGCTGGAGTCCTCTTCGACGCCCCCGGCCCGCGCACCGTCGCGCGCCACCGCCTCTACTCGATCCTGGGCAGCGTCGTGCTGGCCGTGTTCGTCGCCCTGGCACTGTGGCGCCTCTACGAGCGCGGGCAGTTCGAGTTCGACAAGTGGGAGCCGTTCCTCACCCCCCGCTACATCACGGCACTGCTGGTCGACGGCCTGCTCACGACGCTGCAGATGGCGTTCTCCGCCGTCATCGGCGCCGTGGTCCTGGGTGTCGTCCTGGGTGTCGGCAAGCTGTCGGACCACGCCCTGATCCGCTGGCCGAGCTGGGCGATCGTGGAGTTCTTCCGCGCCGTGCCCGTGCTCCTGCTGATGATCTTCATCTTCTACGCCTACGGCATCGACCGCGGCGACAGCGGCGCCTACTGGAGCGTGGTGATCGCGCTCGTGCTCTACAACGGCGCGGTGCTCGCCGAGGTGTTCCGCGCCGGCATCCTCGCGGTGCCGCAGGGCCAGGCCGAGGCGGCGTACGCCATCGGGATGCGCAAGACCCAGGTGACCAACATCGTCCTGCTCCCGCAGGCGGTGAAGATCATGATCCCCGCGATCATCAGCCAGTGCGTGGTGGCCCTCAAGGACACCAGCCTCGGCTACGCGGTGGCCGCACCCGGCCTCACCAAGGTCGGCCAGGCGATCTACCAGCAGTTCGGCAACCAGGTCCCGACGGTGTTCGTGCTGGCCGCGCTCTACATCGCGGCCAACGTCGCGCTGACGATGATCGCCAACAAGGTGCAGAAGCGCTTCGTCGGCGAGAAGAAGGTCCTGCAGGTCAGCCAGGTCGGCGGGGCCGACGGCCGCGACCGAATGCACATCTGAGCGGGCACTTCGTTCCGCTGGGAGACGCCGAGCGGGCACTTCGTTCCGCTGGGAGACGCCGAGCGGGCACTTCGTTGCGCAGTGCAGCGCCAGGAAGTGCCCGGTCACCACGATGTGGCGCCAGGAAGTGCCCGGTCACCCCGGTCCAGCGCGAGGAAGTGCCCGGTCAGCGCTTCGCGGTCACCCAGAGCCGGATCTCGCCCTCGACCACGAGGGTGCCGTCGGTGCGTACGCCCCGCACGCGCACCGGGAGGTGGTAGCCCTCACCGGCGTCGGCGAGCCACTGCTCGGGGTCGGTCTCGGCGATGCAGGTGATGTCGGAGCTCGCCTTGGCGGTGTAGGTCACCTCCATGCCCTGCGGGATCCAGCGCTGGCCGCGCGGGATGCTCGACTCGGCCAGCGCCCCCATCGCCGCCTCGAGCCCGTTGCACAGCGCGATCGCGTGCACGGTGCCGATGTGGTTGTGCACGCGACGGCGGTCGCGGATGACCAGCTCGGCGCGGTGCGGCTCGATGACGGTGAAGCGCGGGCGGATGCTGGCGAAGTACGGCGCCTTGCGGGCGAAGGCGAAGGAGAAGACCCGGTCGCCGAGGGGCAGCGCGGAGGTCTTCTTCCAGAGGTCCAGGACGGCAGGCATGCCGAGATATTACTGCTGAGTAACCAGCCACGCCAGAATGCGGTCGGCCACCTCGTCCGCGGGCAGGTCGGTGTTGTCGAGCACCAGGTGCGGCCACTGCGCGAGGATTCGCTCGCCCGGGGCGTCGAGACCGGGCACCGAGCTCATCCGGTAGTCGGCCTCCATGCCGCGGACGTTGGCGTCGGACCACTCCAGGTCGCGTTTGGACTTCTTCTCCACCAGACGGTGCTCGGTGCGGTTGCGCTGCAGCCGGGTGTCGAGCCCGGCGACCAGCTCGACGACCGCCACCCGGTCGGCGTACGGCTCCACGAGCCGCGCGAGCCAGTCGGACTCCTCGGGCAGGTCCAGGTCCCAGACGAACGTGAAGACCAGGTCGGCGCCCGCCTCGGCCGCCTCCTCGATGATGCGGCGGCGGAACTCGGAGTTGAGCCTGTTGAACGGCGGCGTGCCGTAGTCGAAGACGTCCAGCAGCAGCTCGATCGTGTGGTGGTTGTGGAAGAGGCGGAAGGTCGAGCGGTCCGCGACCGCCCGACCCACCGTCATCTTGCCCACGGCAGGCGGGCCGATGATCAGCAGTAGTCGCACCGGGCCGATCGTGCCGCAGCTCCGCGTCCGCCGCACACCGTTTCTGACAGCGTCACAGCGACTCGAGGACCTCCACCCGGTTGCCGTGGGCGTCGAAGGCGTGGAGGCGGACGTGGCTCGGGAAGGAGTCCCGCTGGCTCTCGTCGACCTCGAAGCCCAGGTCGCGCAGTCGCCCAGCGACCGCGTCGAGGTCGTCGACCACGAAGGCCGGGTGCGCCTTCCTTGCAGGCACGAAGGGGTCCTCGACGCCGACGTGCAGCTCGGCCGCGACCACACCCGCGTCGTCGTACGCCCGGAACCAGCACCCGCCGCGGGCCGCGAGGTCGGCCGGCTTGTCGACCTCGGTGAGCCCGAGCCCGCCGGCGTAGAAGCGGCGCGCGCCGTCCTCGCCACCGGGCGGGCAGGCGACCTGGACGTGGTGCAGCCGCATCACACCCGCACCCCGGCCGGCTTCTGCGCGACGACGAAGATCCGGCGGAACGGCATCACCACGCGCCCGTCGGCGTCGGCCGGGTAGGCCTCGCGCAGCAGCGCGCGGAACTCGTCCTCGAAGTCGCCGCGCAGCCCGTCCGGCAGCGCCTGGATCGTGGGGCGCGCGCCCGTGCCCGAGACCCAGTCGAAGACCGGGTCGTCGCCGGTGAGGACGTGGAGGTACGTCGTCTCCCAGGCGTCGACCTCGCACCCGAGGTCCAGCAGGAGGCGGGCGTAGTCGGCCGGCTCGTGGCTCGCCGGGACCGCGACGTCGCGCACGTGCTCGGCGTACGGCGCGCGCTCGGCGATGTCGGCGCGGATCGTGTGGCTCGGCTCGTCGAAGTTGCCCGGCACCTGGAAGGCGAACCAGCCGCCCGGGGTCACTCGGTCGACGAGGTCCGGCAGCAGTGCGAGGTGGTCGGGCAGCCACTGCAGGGTGGCGTTGGAGACGAGCACGTCGACCGGGGCGCGCAGCGCGAGCGGGTCGGGCCGCGCCCAGTCGCGCAGGTCGGCGACCTCCCAGGTGACGCCGAGGACCTCGCGGGCCGCGGCGATCATCTGCGGACTGCTGTCGATGCCGGTCACCGACGCCCCCGGCCAGCGGTCGGCGAGCAGGGCCGTGAGGTTGCCGGGGCCGCAGCCCAGGTCAACGACGACCTTCGGCGTCTCGGCGTGCACCCGCGCGAGCAGGTCGACGAACGGCCTCCCCCGCTCGTCGGCGTACGCGAGGTAGCGGTCGGGGTCCCAGGTGTGGCTCATGTCGGCTCCTCCTCGTGCCGGGATGGTCCAGTGACGGAATTCTCGCTGGACCAGCCGCGGGAGTGTCTTGATGTCGAGACATCTCACCCTCGGCCACAACTCTCTCGATGTCAAGATTCTCGACCGTGCCGACCGTCTGGCAGGATGTCGTCATGCGCGACGAGGTGGACGACCTGGTCGAGGCCTGGGGACGCCAACGTGGCGACCTCGACCTCGCGCCCGTCGAGGTGTTCTCGCGCATCAGCCGACTGGCCCGCCACCTCGACCTCGCCCGCCGCGACGCCTTCACCGCGCACGGCATCGAGTCGTGGGAGTTCGACGTGCTGGCGGCGCTCCGCCGCGCCGGCGAGCCCTACGAGCTCTCCCCCGGCCGCCTGCTGCGCGAGACCCTCGTGACCAGCGGCACCATGACCAACCGCGTCGACCGCCTCGCCGGTCGCGGGCTCGTCGAGCGGCTCCCGGACCCGCACGACCGCCGCGGCGTCCTCGTGCGGCTGACCGCCGACGGCAAGGCGAACGTCGACGCGGCCTTCGAGGCGCTGCTCGCCGCCGAGGCCGACCTCCTGGCCGACCTGCCGGACGCGGAGCGTACGCGGCTCGCGGGCCTGCTGCGCTCGCTCCTCGCGCCCTTCAGCTGAGGCGCGGCTACTCCACGACCTCGGAGGCCTCGAGCCACTCCAGCTCGAGCTCCTCCTTCTCGGCCGCGAGCGCGCCGAGCTGGTCGCCCACCCGCGCGAGCAGCGCGTAGTCGGTGAGGTTGGCCTCCATCTCGGCGTGCAGCTCGGCCTCGCGCGCGGCGATCCGCTCGAGCTGCTTCTCCACCTTGGCCAGCACCTTGCGGGCAGCGCGGTCCTCGGCGCTGCCGGCGCGTGCCTTGGCCGGGGCTGCGTCATGCGGAGCCGCACCCATGGGTGCGGGGTCGGATGACGCGGAAGCGGACGCGTCACCAGCGCCGAGCGTGGCCGACGACGCAGAGGCAGCGCGCCGCTCGAGGTACTCGTCCACCCCGCGCGGGAGCATCGACACCTGCCCGTCGCCGAGCAGGGCCCAGGTCGAGTCGGTGACGCGCTCGAGGAAGTAGCGGTCGTGCGAGACCACGATCAGCGTGCCGGGCCAGCCGTCGAGGAAGTCCTCGAGGACGTTGAGGGTGTCGATGTCGAGGTCGTTGGTCGGCTCGTCGAGCAGCAGAACGTTGGGCTCGGTGAGCAGCAGCTTGAGCAGCTGGAAGCGCCGCCGCTCGCCGCCGGACAGGTCGCCGAGCCGCGCGGTCAGCCGGTCGCCGGTGAAGCCGAAGCGCTCCAGCATCGACGTCGCGGTGATCTCCTGGCCGTCGAGCGTCTTCGTCACGCGCCGGATCGCCTCGACCGTCGGCAGGACGCGGCCCTCCGGGTCGACGTCGTCGAGGGCCTGCGTGAGGTGCTGCATCGCGATCGTCCGACCGTGCTTGACGCGGCCGACGCTCGGCGGGAGCGCACCGGAGATCAGCGACAGCAGCGAGGTCTTCCCGGCACCGTTGACGCCGACGATGCCGATCCGGTCGCCGGGCCCGATGCGCCACGTGGCGTGCTGGAGCAGCACCTTGTCGCCGCGGGCGAGGTCGACGTCCTCGATGTCGATGACGTCCTTGCCGAGCCGCTGGCTGGCGAAGCGCTGGAGCTCCATCCGGTCGCGCGGCGGCGGCACGTCCTCGATCAGAGCGTTGGCGGCGTCGATGCGGAACTTCGGCTTCGACGTACGCGCCGGGGCGCCGCGCCGCAGCCAGGCGAGCTCCTTGCGGGCGAGATTGAGCCGGCGGCTCTCCGACGCGGCCGCCTGGCGCGAGCGCTCGGCCTTCGCGAGGACGTACGCCGCGTAGCCGCCCTCGTAGGTGTCGACCGCGCCGTCGTGGACCTCCCACGTGGTCTGGCAGACCGCGTCGAGGAACCACCGGTCGTGGGTGACGACCATCAGGGCGCTCGGCAGGCTCACGAGGTGGTCGGCGAGCCAGGCGACGGCCTCGACGTCGAGGTGGTTGGTCGGCTCGTCGAGGATGATCAGGTCGTGGCGCGAGAGCAGCAGCGCCGCGAGGGCGCAGCGCCGGCGCTCACCACCCGACAGGCCGACGACCGCGCGGTCGAGGCTCACCCCGGCCAGCAGCTCTTCCACGACCTGGCGGGTCGTGGCGTCGGCGGCCCACTCGTGGTCCTCGCGACCGCCGAGGACCGCCTCGCGCACGGAGTGGGAGTCGACGAGCTCGTCGCCCTGGTGGAGGTAGCCGATCTCGACGCCGCGGGTCTTGGAGACGCGGCCGGAGTCGGGCTGCTCGATGCCGGTCATCACCTCCAGCAGCGTGGTCTTGCCGTCGCCGTTGCGACCGACGATGCCGACGCGCTCGCCGACGGAGATGCCGAGGGAGACGTCGTCGAGGAGGGGCCGTACGCCGTAGGACTTCGAGACCCGCTCGAGGTTGATGAGGTTCGCCATGACGGGGCCGATCCTCTCAGGGATCCCCTCGCGGGCGTGCTTCGGCGTACGTCCTGCGCGGACCGGTGCGTGAGGGGGATTCCACTACGGTGGCGTCAAGCGGTCGTTGCAACTTTTGGTCATGCTGCTTGATGCTCGAGTAGTTGATTGAGTGCCTGTGCTGGCGTGCGCATCTCGAGGGTGGGTCGGGGTCTGGCGTTGAGTGCGTCCGATGCCTGCTGGAGGTGCTCGACCGT
>CAFBMW010000053.1_pt1 | contig 21290 bp, 18 predicted proteins | sample 7269061 | NCBI WGS metagenome assembly CAFBMW01 (sample SAMEA6814074, study PRJEB35770) | uncultured Nocardioides sp. | biome: Freshwater; feature: Freshwater reservoir; material: water | place: Czech Republic | collected 2017-05-23 | depth 30m m | reverse complement strand
CCGCCTCGCCCTCTCGGGCCTCGTCGCCGGCTTCCTCTCCGTCGTGGTGACCCCCGTCGCCACCACCCCGGGGGCGGCAGCCGCCGAGGCGGTGCCTTGCGTGCGGACCCTCGACTGAACCGGCGGCGCCATCGCGCCCGGCCCGCCCGTGAAGGGAGAGGCCACGACCACGGCGTTCGAGATCCAGGCTCCCGCTGCACCCGGCCTGGTCGAGGACGTCGACGTGACCTACTCGATCGCGCACGACAACGCCTTCCAGCTGAGGGTCCGGCTCGCCCACGCGGGTCGTGACCCGCTCGTGCAGCGCCGGCTCGCCGACAGCGGGGCTCAGGTGCGCCCGCTGACCTGGGACGACGAGGCGGGCGTGGCCTACACCGCCACGTCGCCCGCCGGGACCTACGTCCCCGACCAGCCGCTGTCGGTCCACGACGGGTCCGTGTCCGGCGGCAGCTGGCAGCTCCTGGTCGACAACTTCGCGAGCTCCACCGACCGGCTCATCTCGTGGTCCGTTCGGATCAGCTGCACCTCCTGTGACGGCGACGCCGACGGCGTCGAGGACCACGTCGACAACTGCACGAGCGCGGCCAACCCCGACCAGGCCGACGCCGACCGCGACGGCACGGGCGACGCCTGCGACGGCGACCCCGACGGGGACGGCGTGGTCGGGCTCGGGGACAACTGCCCGTCGGTCGCCAACCCCGGCCAGCAGCAGACCGACACCGACTCCCTCGGTGACGCGTGCGACCTCGACGACGACGACGACGGCCGCGCCGACGCCTCCGACGGCTGCCCGCTCGTCTCGGCCGGTACGTCGACCGGGTGCCCGACCGCGGCCACGAAGGCGCGCCTCGGCACGTCCCGCGGCCGCCTCGTCGGTCGGGTCTTCTCCGACGTGAGCGACTGCCGCGCGGGCGTCGAGGTCACGGTGAAGCAGAAGTTGCCCGGCCGCGACCAGAAGCTGGTCGTGCTGACCACCCGCCAGGACGGCCGGTTCCGCACCCGCGTGCCGCGCCGCGGTGCCACCTACTACGCGGTGGTCCGCCAGCAGTACGCCGCCGGCGCCGCCGAGTGCGGCTCCAGCAGGTCCCGCAAGGTCCGCGTCCGCCGCTGATCCTTGTCGCTGATCCTTTGCCGCTGGGCGGGTTTCGCCGGTCGCGCCCGGGGAACAGCCCGGGCATGGGACAGCGCATCGGGAGCAAGGTCGTCGTCGGGGTGGCACTGGCCGTGGTGGCCGCGCTCGGCACCACCCAGCCAGGGGCCGGGGCCTCGGCGGCACCGGGGGCAGCAGGCAACCCCTGCCCGGTGATCCCGGTCTCCGGTGGCAGCGCGTCCATGCTGCCGCAGGACGGCTGCGACATGGACGGTGACGGCGCCGGCGACACCTGGGACAACTGCATCGACATCTACAACCCCGGCCAGCAGGACAGCGACGGCGACGGTCGCGGCGACGCGTGCGACTGGGACGACCCGCCGACGACCCCGCCGACGACGACGCAGCCGCCGAGCAGCCCCCCGCCCACGACGCAGCCGCCCAGCAGCCCGCCGCCGACCGCGCCGAGCCCGACGGCGACCGCCACGTCGACCGTCACCGCGATCCCGAACCCGGTCCCGACGGCCGCCACCGGCTGCCAGACCAGCTGCGCCTACTCCCGCAAGGTCGGCCTGCGCGTGAAGGGCAAGCGGCTGAAGGGGACGGTCAGCTCATCGGCGGACGGGTGTCGCAGCGGCGCCACCGTCACCCTGTGGCGTACGGCGCGCAAGGCCGACCGCAAGCTCGTCGTGCTCACCACCCGCCACTCGGGCACCTTCGCCACCAAGCGACCGGCCCGCGCGGGGTCCTACTACGTCACCGTCACCTCGCCCGAGCAGCCCCTCTGCGCCCCGGCGCGGTCGCGCGCGGTCACGGTCGAGCGGCGCTGAGCGGCGCCCCGCCCGGCCCCGCCCGCGCAAAGTGGTTCGCGCACCGCGGCGGGCCGACCTAGGCTGGAGGGCATATGACGAACGCACCTGCCCAACCGAACGGCCCGGCACCCGACTTCACCCTGCGTGACGCGCTCGACGCGACGCGCGGCTGGGACGACGAGGCCATCGTGCTCGACGGCGACCTCGACGCCGATCCGACCACCACGGACGACGACACCGACGACGACTTCGAGTCCGGCTACGCCGACGACGCGGCGTACGACGAGTGGGACGACACCGACCCCGAGGAGCTCACCGTCGGCGCCCAGGAGCTGGCCGAGCGCCACGCCCTGCGCCGGGTCGCGAGCCTGCGCACCGAGCTCGAGGACATCACCGAGGTCGAGTACCGCCAGCTCCGCCTGGAGAAGGTCGTGCTCGTCGGCGTGTGGACCGGCGGCACCGTCACCGACGCCGAGAACTCGATGGCCGAGCTCGCGCTGCTCGCCGAGACCGCCGGCTCCGAGGTGCTCGAGGCGGTCTTCCAGCGCCGCCAGTCGCCCGATCCGGCGACGTTCATCGGTCGCGGCAAGGTCGAGGCGATCCGTGAGATCGTCCAGGCCACCGGTGCCGACACCGTCATCTGCGACGGCGAGCTCGCGCCCAGCCAGCTGCGCAACCTCGAGGACAAGATCAAGGTCAAGGTCGTCGACCGGACGGCACTGATTCTCGACATCTTCGCCCAGCACGCGAAGAGCAAGGAGGGCCAGGCGCAGGTCGAGCTGGCCCAGCTGCAGTACATGAAGCAGCGCCTGCGCGGCTGGGGCGGCAACCTGTCGCGCCAGGCCGGTGGTCGCGCCGCCGGCGGTGACGGCATCGGTGGCCGCGGTCCCGGTGAGACCAAGATCGAGACCGACCGCCGCCGGATCAACACCAAGATCGCCAAGCTGCGCCGCGAGCTCAAGGAGATGCGCGGCACCCGCGAGGTCAAGCGCCAGTCGCGCCGCCGCAACCACATCCCCAGCGTCGCGATCGCGGGCTACACCAACGCAGGCAAGTCCTCGCTGCTCAACCGGCTGACCGACGCCGGGGTGCTGGTGGAGGACGCGCTCTTCGCGACCCTCGATCCCACCACGCGGCGTACGACGACCAGCGACGGCCGCATCTACACGATGTCCGACACGGTCGGCTTCGTCCGCCACCTGCCCCACGGCCTGGTCGAGGCGTTCCGCTCGACGCTGGAGGAGGTCGCCGACTCCGACCTGCTGCTGCACGTCGTCGACGGGTCCCACCCCGACCCCGAGGGCCAGATCGCCGCGGTGCGCGAGGTGCTCGCCGAGATCGGCGCCGACAAGGTGCCCGAGATCATCGTGATCAACAAGGCCGACGCCGCCGACCCGCTGGTGATCAGCCGGCTGAGGGCGCGCGAGCCGCACAGCGTGGTGGTCAGCGCGAAGACCGGCGAGGGGATGGAGGCCGCGCTCGCCACCATCGAGTCCGAGCTGCCGCGCCCGCAGGTGGAGTTCGACGTGCTGCTGCCCTACGAGCGCGGTGACCTGGTCAACCGGATCCACCAGGAGGCCGAGATCGGCTCCCTGGAGCACACCGGTGACGGCACGCTCGTCGTCGGTCGGGCCAACGCGGACCTGGCCGGCGAGCTGGAGGCGTACGCCCGCTGAGCCCGCGGACCGCCCGGAACCAACCGGGGTGGTCAGCCGTTGGGCAGTCGGTGCCCGGATTCGGGTGTTCGATCTCGGTAAGGGAGTATGTCGCGCATGTCACGTGGTGTCTGGGTCCGCTTCATCCTCGTGCTCGGCCTCCTGGCCGGGTGCGCGGCGCTCGCTCTCAACGTCAAGCCCAACCTGGGCCTGGACCTCCGGGGCGGCGCGCAGTTCGTCTTCGAGGCGGAGGGCACCGAGCAGACGCCGGCCACCGCCGAGAACGTCGACAAGACCCTCGAGGTCCTGCGCGGCCGCGTCGACGCCCTGGGTGTGGCCGAGTCGACCCTCGTCCGCCAGGGCGAGAACCGGATCCTCGTCGAGCTGCCGGGCGTCACCAACGACGAGGAGGCGCAGGAGGCCGAGGAGAGCATCGGCACCACCGCGAAGCTGACCGTCCACGAGGTGCTGTCCGAGGCGCAGCCGGACGCCGAGCCCAGCGAGGAGGGCAACCTCGTGCTGCCGTCCGACCAGGGCGACACCCTCGAGATCGGTCCCACGGTCATCCAGGGCGAGCAGATCACCGGCGCGAGCGCGGTCCAGCGCGACCAGAGCGTCCAGTGGGTCGTGGCCATCGACTTCAACGGTGAGGGCGGCAGCACCTGGGCCAGGATCACCGGCGAGGCCGCCTGCAACCCCCTGGGCGACCCGAAGCGTCGCATCGCGATCGTGCTCGACAACGAGATCATCTCCTCTCCCGAGGTCACCGACGGCATCGGTTGCGAGGTCGGCATCCGCGGCGGCGCGACCGACATCACCGGCGACTACACCGCCGACAGCGCCAAGGACCTCGCCGCGCTCATCGAGGGCGGCGCCCTGCCGCTGGAGCTCCGCGCCATCTCCGACCGCCTCGTCGGCCCCTCGCTGGGTGCCGCGGCGATCGACGCCTCGATCGAGGCCGGCATCATCGGCCTGATCCTCACCGGCCTGTTCATCGTCGTCGTCTACCGCCTCGTCGGCCTGATGGCGACCATCGCGCTGACGTCGTACGCCCTGCTCGCCTACGCCATGCTCGTCGGCCTCGGCTCGACGCTGACCCTGCCGGGCCTCGCGGGCTTCGTGCTCGCCATCGGCATGGCGATCGACGCCAACGTGCTCGTCTTCGAACGAGCGCGGGAGGAGTACCAGGCCTATCCGTCCGCGGGCCTGCGCCGCGCCCTCCAGGTCGGCTTCAACAAGGCCTGGACCGCGATCATCGACTCCAACGTCACCACGCTGCTCGCGGCCGGGCTGCTGTTCTTCCTCGGCTCCGGTCCGATCAAGGGCTTCGGTGTCACCCTCTCCATCGGTGTCATCGCCTCCATGATCTCGGCGCTGATCATCGCCCGCGTGCTGTGCGACCTCGCCGTCGCCAACAAGGGCGTCAACCGCAAGCCGGCGATCAGCGGCCTGGGCTCGGTCGGCAAGGTCCGCACCTGGCTGGACCGCAAGGACCCCGACGTCATGAAGCACCGCGGCCGCTGGCTGGCCGTGTCGGGCGCCGCGACCGTCTTCGCCATCGCCGGCATCGCCATCCAGGGCCTCAACCTCGGCGTCGAATTCACCGGCGGTCGCCAGCTCGACTACTCCGTGAGCCAGGACATCACCATCGAGGAGGCCCGGGCGGCCGTGTCCGACGCCGGGTTCCCCGAGGCCGTGGTGCAGGTCGCCGACACCGCGAACTTCACCGTCCGCACCGGCGAGATCAACAACGAGGAGGAGCAGCGGATCGAGGACGAGCTGTCCGCGATCGGCGGCGACGTGCAGAAGATCGACGACCAGCTCATCGGTGCCTCCCTCGGCGAGGAGCTGCGCAACAACGCGCTCATCGCCTTCGGCGTCGCGTTCCTCGTCCAGCTGCTCTACCTCGCCTTCCGCTTCAAGTGGACCTTCGGCGTCTCGGCCGTCATCGCGATGGCGCACGACGTGTTGATCGTCGTCGGCATCTTCGCGTGGCTGGAGAAGCCGATCGACGGCATCTTCCTGGCTGCCGCGATGACCATCATCGGCCTGTCGGTCAACGACACCGTCGTCGTCTTCGACCGCGTCCGCGAGCGCTGGTTCGCCTCGAAGCCGGAGGACGACTTCAACTCGCTGGCCAACAAGGCGGCCATCGAGACGGTGCCGCGCACGGTCAACACCGGTCTCGGCACGATGTTCATCCTCGCGGCGCTCGCGATCCTCGGCGGCGACTCGCTGCGCGACTTCTCGATCGCGCTGCTCATCGGTCTGATCGTCGGCACCTACTCCTCGGTCTTCACCGCCACCCCGCTCGTGACCTACTTCCAGGAGAAGTGGCCGATGAGCCGGGTGAAGAAGGAGAAGGTCGAGCGCACGCCCGAGGACTCCGGCGCGGTCGTCTGAGGGGCCTCCGCCCGCTTGCATGAGTCCCCGCTCAAGCGGTGACTCCCGCGCGGACCGGCCGTTGCAACCCCCCAACAGCGCAAGAGTTCCCCCACCGGGTGACCGGTCGCGGCGTAGGCTGACCGCATGTTCTGGTTCCTGCTGATCGTCGTGCTCGGTGTCGTGGCCTACCGCTACCGGGTGAAGATCCTGGCGAAGGTCCTCGGCCAGCCCGAGCGCCGCATCGAGCGCCAGATCGGGCGCAAGAAGAACTACTAGACGTCCGAGTTGAACGCTTGACGCACGGCGTGCCGTGCGTCGAGCGGACCACGGTCCGCTCGGCCCCACCGGTGGACCGGCGCGTTGTGGATGGCGTACGCCGTGGTGTCGGCGACGCCGCGTAGGGTTCTCTGGTGCCTGAGACCGCGACTGCCGCCACCCCCGTCGCGAGCCCCGTGACCGACGTGCTCGCGCAGGCCGTCAGTGCCCTCGGCGGGCAGCAGCGCGACGGCCAGGTGCAGATGGCGAGCGAGGTCGCCGAGGCGATGTCCGAGGGCCGCCACCTGCTCGTCCAGGCCGGCACCGGCACCGGCAAGTCGCTGGGCTACCTCGTCCCCGCGATGCTCCACGACAAGCGCGTCGTGGTCGCCACCGCGACCCTCGCGCTGCAGCACCAGCTCGTCGAGCGCGACCTGCCGCGCCTGGTCGAGGCGGTCAAGCACGTGCGTGGGGTGGACACGTCGTACGCCGTGCTGAAGGGCCGCTCCAACTACGCATGCCTGCACCGCATCCGCGCCGGCGTCCCCGACGACCAGGGCACTCTCGTCGACGTGCCGACCGGCTCGATGGCCGAGAAGGTCCTCGAGCTGCGCGCGTGGGCGGAGGAGGAGACCGAGGCCGGCGGCAGCGGCGAGCGCGACAACGCCCCGCGCCACACCGACCGCGAGTGGCGCCAGGTCTCGGTCAACCACCGCGAGTGCCTCGGCGCCGCGAAGTGCCCCTTCGGTGCGGAGTGCTTCGCCGAGCTCGCCAAGGAGAAGGCCCAGCGCAGCCACCTGATCGTCACCAACCACTCCCTCCTCGCGATCGACGCGATCGAGGACGTGCCGATGATCCCCGACTACGACACCGTCGTGATCGACGAGGCCCACGAGCTCGTCCAGCGCGTCACCCAGGCCGCGACCGACGAGCTCGGCGCCTCCGACATCGAGCGGGCCGCGCGTCGGGCCGGCCGCTGGACCGACGGTGACGGCGACCCGGCCGGTGACCTCGAGGACGCCGCAGGGCAGCTCGTCGAGGCTTTCGAGGCCACGCCGCCGGGACGCATCGACCAGATGTCGACGCAGCTCGCGGACGCGCTCGTGCTGGTGCGCGACGCGGCGCGCGCGTGCGTCTCGGCCTTCCCCCGCGAGTCCGGCGGGGAGGGCGAGGGCGACGCGGGACGCACCCAGGCCAAGGGCATGGTGCAGGAGATCTTCGTCAACGCCGAGCGGATGGCGGCCGGTTCCGACCGCGACGTGCTGTGGCTGGGCGAGGCCCGCGACCGCTTTCCCGCCCGGCTCCACGTCGCGCCGCTCCAGGTCTGGGGCCCGATGCGCGACAAGCTCCTCACCGACAAGACCGTGGTCTTCACCAGCGCGACCCTGATGCTCGGTGGGGAGTTCGGCGCGGTCGCCACCTCGCTCGGCCTCAAGCCCACCGAGCGCCTCGGCTCGCAGATCGCGACGACCGACGACGAGACCGCCCTGCCGTGGAAGGGCCTCGACGTCGGCTCGCCCTTCGACTACGGCCAACAGTCCATCCTCTACGTCGCCCGCCACCTGCCCCAGCCCGGTCGCGACGGCCTCGGCCAGGCCCAGCTCGACGAGATCTGCGACCTCGTCGACTCCCTCGACGGGCGCACGCTGGGCCTCTTCTCCTCGCGGCGGGCCGCTGAGACCGCCGCCGAGGCCGTACGCACCCGGCTGCCGCACCTGACCACGCTCGCCCAGGGCGACGCCCAGCTCCCCGAGCTCGCCAAGCAGTTCGTCGAGGACCCGCACACCTGCCTGTTCGGCACGCTGTCGCTCTGGCAGGGCCTCGACGTCCCCGGCGACACCTGCCAGCTGGTGATCATCGACCGGATCCCCTTCCCACGCCCCGACGACCCGCTCATGTCGGCGCGTGCGAAGGCCGCCGACGACCGGGGCGGCAACGGGTTCATGGAGGTCTCCGCGACGCACGCGGCGCTGCTGATGGCGCAGGGTGCCGGCAGGCTGATCCGCACCACCTCCGACCGCGGCATCGTCGCCGTGCTCGACCCGCGCCTGGAGACGGCCCGCTACGGCCGCTTCCTCAAGGCGTCGCTGCCGCCGATGTGGTCGACCACCGACCCCGCGCTCGTGCGCCAGGCGCTGAAGCGGCTGGGTCAGGCGTAGAAGGCGTAGGCCGCGATCGCGAGCAGCACGACGAGCGCCAGGACGACGAGGATGCGTGGCGAGCTCGACCTCACCTCGGTGACGGCGTCCGACCGCGTGCCGCTGGTGGTCCCGTACGCCGCGGACGCGGGCGTCCCGGGGGCCGCCGGAGTCGCCGGCGCTGCTCCTCCGGACGTCCGGGCGAGCTCCGCCGCGGCCTGGTCGAGCCAGCTGTCGACCTCACCCATGTCATAGCCCTCGGCCAGCCGCACCGGGTTGAACCTCAGGCTGCTCACGTCCGAGGCCGTCATCGACGTCGCCCCGTCGGCGAGTGCGACGAAGACACGGTCCACCGCGTCGTCGACGCTCGCGACGTCGTAGCCCTCGCGGAGCTTGGTCGTGCTGAAGCGTGGTCGTTCGAGCGCCATCTGTCAGTCCTCCTGGACGGGGGCGTCGGGGGAGTAGCCGAAGACCTGGTAGTCGCGGCGGTACATCTGCGCGACCAGCTCCCGCAGCTCGTCGGAGACCTGCCGGTCGCGGCCCCCGGGTGCGGTCTGGTTCTTCGGCGCCGTCGGCACGGCCGGGGCTCCGATGCGCTCGCACACCTCGGCGAAGTCGCGGTCGAACGTCTCCAGCCGACCGACGAAGTCGACCCGGTTGAGGTCGATCATCCGGCTCTGCAGGGTGAGGTGCTGGTCGGTGCCGGGCACGGCCGAGAGGTCGTGGGTCGCGGTCCAGCGGGCGAACTCCTCCACCGTCTGCATCCGCTCGTGGGTGGCGGGGTCGAAGTCGTAGTAGTTGTGGTCGACCACCTTGTCGTGCCAGGCCGACACGAACCGGTCGAGCGGGTCGCGCACGAAGGCGAAGGTGAAGTAGTCGGCGTACGACGCGAGCGGGTAGCGCACCCGCATCGCGTGGTCGACGTCGAGCGCCACCCCGTTGGTCTCGCAGTGGTGGCGGATCGTGCGGGTCGCGACCTTCGCCACGCGGTACCAGACGAAGCGGTGGCTGTGGCTGATCGTGAGGTTGTACGCCAGAGGGCTGAGCCACGCCGACTCCTCGGCCGCGACCGTGAGCCGGTCGAGCTCGGCCTGGCCGTCGGGCGTCAGGCGCCGTCGGTTGCCCGGGCGGGTGCGGAAGAGCGCGGGATCTGGGCTGGACATCGCCGCGAGGCTACCGCCTCTGCCCGTTTCCCACTCGGCGGCCGAGCCGCCGGACCCGTTCCCCACTCGGTGGTCGAGTAGCCGAGCGAGGAACGAGCGAGGCGTATCGAGACCCGGCCCTACCCGAATGCGATCCGCCCGCGCAGCGACTCCAGGTCCGACACCGGCTCCTTGCCGGTCGCAGCGATCAGCTCGCGCGCCTGGTCGACGCTGTCCCAGACGTTCCACAGCAGCACGCCGCGGACCTGGCCGGAGCCGACGTAGTAGACGACGCCGGTGCCGATCTCGCCGTCCTTCCAGTCCTCGACCATGTCGAGGCTGCTGGACGTCTCGCCGACCGCCTCGTAGCCCGCGTCGAGGATGTCGGACCAGAAGAAGGGGGTGTAGTCGTAGGCCGCGTCGGCGCCCGCCATCACCTTGCCGGCGTGCTCGCCGGACTTCTCCGCGTGGTCGACGTGCTCGACGCGACGGCGCCCGAGCAGGGCGTCGGGGTAGGACGCGACGTCACCCGCGGCGTACACGTCGGCGGCGCTGGTGCGCAGGTGGTCGTCGACGACGATGCCGTTGTCGACCTCGAGGCCGGCGGCCTCGGCCAGGGAGGTGCGCGGCAGCACGCCGACGCCGATGACGGCTGCGTCGGCCGCGATGTCGGTGCCGTCGTCGAGCCGGATCCGTACGCCGTCGCCGGTGTCCTCGCCGCGCTCGACCGAGCCGTGCACGATCGTCACGCCGCGGTCGGCGAAGGCCTTGGTCAGGCTGGCGGCGAGCGCGCGCGGGAACATCTGCTCCTGCACGTCCTCCTGGTCGAGCACGAGCGTGACGGCGACGTCGTTCTGCACGAGCGCGGAGGCGATCTCCGAGCCGATGTAGCCACCGCCGACGACAGCGACGTGGCTGCCCTTCTCGGCGATCGCGCGCAGCCGCTCGTAGTCGGCGGCGGTGCGGTAGTAGACGACCCGCGGGCCGGGGTCGAGGGCGAGCACGCGCGGCTCGGCGCCGGTGGCGAGCAGGAGCTTGCCGTAGCCGACGCTGCTGCCGTCGGCGAGGCGTACGGCGTGGGCGTCGGGGTCGATCGCCGTCACGGTCGTATCGGTGACGAGGTCGACGTGGTCGTCGTCCTCGAGGTCACCGGCGAGCGAGTTGCCCTCCAGGGTGGCGTCGTCCTTGAGCCAGAGGTCCTTGGACAGGGCGGGGCGGTAGACGGGCTCGGCGGGCTCGGAGCCGATGACGGCGATGCTGCCGCCCTCGTCCTCCGACCGGATGCCGGAGACCGCACTGGCGGCCGCGACACCTCCACCGACGATGACGTAGTCGTAGGAATCCTGGAGTTGGCTCATGCCAGCCATCGTGCACCCGGCCTGGTTGTCAGAGGCTGCGCAGCACTGCCGTCACGACACCGAGGATGGTGGCGTTGTCGCCCGGGATCGGGTCGTAGGCGGCGTTGTGCGGCAGCAGCCAGACGTGGCCGTCCTTGCGCTGGAAGGTCTTCACGGTCGCCTCGCCGTCGATCATCGCCGCGACGATCTGGCCGTTGGTCGCGGTCTGCTCCTGGCGGATCACGACGTAGTCGCCGTTGCAGATGGCCGCCTCGACCATCGAGTCACCGGAGACCTCGAGGAGGAAGAGGGTGCCGTCGCCGACGAGCTGCTTGGGCAGCGGGAAGACGTCGGTGACCTGCTCCTCGGCGAGGATCGGCCCGCCGGCCGCGATGCGGCCCACGACGGGGATGTTGACCGCGGTCGGGACGACGTCGCCGATGCCGGTCTCGTCGACGCTCGACTCCTCGCCGCTGGACATCGAGCGGCGCGCGGCCATCACCTCGGGCAGGAACACCTCGAGGGCGCGCGGGCGGTTGGGGTCGCGCTTGAGGAAGCCCTTGCCCTCGAGCACGCGCAGCTGGTGCGCGACGCTGGAGGAGGACGTGAGGCCGACGGCCTGGCCGATCTCGCGCATGCTGGGCGGGTAGCCCTTGGTCTCGATCGAGTCCTTGATGGTGGCGAGCACGCGCTGCTGGCGCGGGGTCAGGCCGGTGGCGTCCGGGGGACCGTCGGGCATCTCGATGACGTTCTTGTCCTCTGACTTGGCCATCTCGTGGAACCTCTCGACGCGGGTGGCCACCTCGTGGGCGATGGGGTGGCTGGTGCGATCACCGTAGTCCTCCCGGGGCCCGAGGATCAAACACCTGTTCGAAGCCGCGTGTCGCTACCCTGCGAGGATGACGACGTCGTGCGTGGTGACGGGCGGGGCCCGCGGGATCGGGCGCGGGATCGCGGAGCTGATGGTGGCGCGCGGGCACCGGGTCGTGGTCGGTGACCTCGACGCGGACGCCGCTGCTGCGACGGCCGAGGAGATCGGTGCCGCCGCGGGCGTCGCGATGGACGTACGTGATCCCGACGCGCACCGCGCGGTCGCCGCCGAGGCGTCTGCGCACGGCCCGCTGGTGGCGTGGTTCAACAACGCCGGAGTCGGCGACGACGGCACGCTCGCCTCGCTCGCCGACGACCAGGTCCGCCGCCTCGTCGAGGTCAACCTCCTCGGCTCGATGTGGGGCTGCCGCGCCGCGCTGGCCGCCTTCGGCCCGGGCGGGGGAGACGTGGTCAACGTCGCCTCGCTCGCCGGCCTCGGCCCGGTGCCCGGCTACAGCGCGTACGCCGCCACGAAGGCCGCGGTCGTCTCGCTGTCGGCGTCGGTCAACGCGGAGTCGCCGCGCGGGGTGCGGGTGCACGCGCTGTGCCCCGACGGCGTCGACACCGCGATGCTGGCCGCGCAGGACCCTGACGGCATGGGCTCCCAGCTGACGCACTCGGGCGGGCGGATCCTCGGCGTGGCCGAGGTGGCCGAGGCCGCCGTCGCCCTCGTGGGCTCGCGACGCGTGGTCCGTACGATGCCGGGCTGGCGCGCGGGCGTGATGCGCGGCGCCATGCTCAGCCCCGCGAGCGCGCAGCACGCGGCGGTGCTGTTCGCGGCGCAGGGGCGTCGGGCGATAAGGAAGCGCTGACCGGGCCCTGGTCGCGCCGTCCCTCGCATCGAACAATTGTTCGTGCGGGTGCTTGACCTGTTCGAACAGGTGCTCTACCGTCGTACACATGTTCGATCGAACGTCTGATCGACGCCGAGGCGGCTCCGAAGCCGATGTCGGTGGGTCCCACTAGACATTCGCTCGACAACGTACCCGGCTGATCTTCCCCAGGAGGCCACACCATGAGCACCCTCAGCCTTGCCCCCAGCTTCACCACTTCCGCCCCCGTCCGTTCGACGGTGCGCCTGACCCGTCGCGGTCGCCTCGTGGTCTTCGTGACCTCGCTGTTCCTCGTCCTGGCCGTCGCGTTCATGCTGGCGGGCGGTGCCGTCGGCACCGGCTCGGCCGGTGAGCCCGCGCCCACCGAGGTCGTCCAGGTCGCCCCCGGCGACACCCTGTGGGGCATCGCCAGCGAGGTCGCCACCGACGGCGACGTCCGGTCGATGATGACCGAGATCGAGCGCCTCAACGCGCTCGAGTCCGCCAGCCTCGCGGCTGGCCAGAAGCTCCGCGTCCCGGTCGTCTCCGACTGACGCGTGAGGCCTCCATCAGCCGCTTCGACCCCGGCTGGTGGAACAAGGGGAAGACCGAGGGGCGGGCCTGGTGGCCCGCCCCTCGGCGTCATTTCGTGGTCTTTCTTTGCTCGCGCTCGTTCGTCGGGATCCCCGGCTACCCGGTGACTCCGACCGTTGTGCGGTGGCTGTGGTTCGGGATCCGCACCACGGTGACCGCACAAGCCGGGCCGGGTGGGTTGTCCACAGATCTGCGGCCGGGGGTGGTTCGAGCCGCGCCGAACTGGGTAGTTTCCCGAGTGCTGACGTAGTTCTCGGGAAGGCTCCTTCATGCACGTACGCCGCGCTCTCGCGCTCACCGCCGTCCTACCCCTCCTCCTCACGGGCTGCTCGGACGACCCCGAGCCCCAGCCCAAGATGCCGGACCCGCCGCCGTCCTCGTCGCCTTCGCCCACTGCGTCGGAGACGGTGGAGGCGGAGAGTGCGGAGGAGTTCATCCGGCGGTGGGCCCAGGCTCTCAGGGACATGCAGGCCACAGGCAAGACGGCAGACTTCCGAGAACTGGGGCCGCGATGCGAGTCGTGCAATGCGGCTGCGGACCGTGTCGAGCAGATCTACGCCGCCGGTGGCGCTATCGAGTGGGACGGATGGGACATTCTTCGCATCGCGCCGAGGGGTGACAGCAGTACGGACTTTGTAGTCGTGGAGAACTCCGCCCCCACGCGTTTCCGCGAATCGAGGAATGCCCCGTGGCAGACGCTCGAGGGTGGACGGACCCGACATGTCATCGAGCTTGAGAGTGCCGAAGACTCATGGGTGATGGCCCGCACCGCGGAGTTGGCGGGATGACCATCCGTGCCGCTCTGCTAAGTCTCGTATTCACCCTGTTTTGTGTCTGCGTCCCGCCCCCGGCTTTTGCTGGATGTGGTCAGGACTCAAGCATCTTCAGTGCAGGTGAGACCTGCGACTACTCCTCGAAGGGCATCGAGGAGGAAAAGATCAAGTACCCGACCTCGAAGTGGTCGGTCCGCCAGATCTGCAAGGACGGCAAGCGAAATCCGGAAGGCATCTGCTTCAACCCCGAAGACTGCACGACGGAGGCCGGCAATCCCGGCACCCGGTACACCCTCTTCCGCGACGGCGAGAACGTCGGCACCGCGTGCCTGAGCGCGGGCGAAGAGGAGCTCGTCGACGACCCGCCACCGATCCGGACGCTCGTGCTCCAGGCGTTCGAGCGCCTCAGCTGGCCGGCCTCCACGCTCGTGGTGCAGCCCCCGGGGGGCAAGACGCTGGTCAATCTGGAGTCGAACTTCTACACAACCAACTCGGAGGCCACCTCCATCTCGGTGAACCTCGTCGAGTCGAACGTCGTGGTCAGTGCCCGCCCCATCGCCTACCGCTGGAACTTCGGCGACGGCACGTCCGAGGTCACGACGACTCCCGGTGCGCCGTACCCGTCGCTCGACGTCTCGCACGTCTACGACCAGACCGGCAAGGTCGCGGTCAGTGTGGACACGCAGTACGGCGATGCGAGCTTCACGGTCAACGGCGGTCCGCCCGAGGCCATCCCGTCGACCATCTGGGTCACCGGCGCCACCCAGGACCTCGAAGTCGTCGAGGCCGTACCCCAGCTCGTCCTGGAGTAGTGCGGGCACCGTGGTGCGGAATCCGCACCACGGACACCGCACAAGCTCAGCGCGCCGCGCGCTTGCCGCCGACAGGCCGGGGAGGCGCGTCGTCGGACGGGGGAGGGGCGGTGATCCTGAGCGCGCGCATCAACCGCGCGACCAGGAGCAGGCCGGCGAAGAGGCATGCCATCGCGCCGAGGCAGGCCAGCGCCATGAAGGCCCAGGCCGAGGTGCCGGAGCCCCCGCGCGCCGCCGTACCGAAGTCGATGGCGGCGTAGACGAGGTAGCCCCAGGCCACGACGCAGAGCGTGATCGCGGCCCCGATGAGGAGCGCCGAACGGTTCAGGGTGCGGGGCTGGGGAGCACCCTTGCGCGACCCCGCCCGCTTCCCCGTAGACACGAGGGCCATTGTGTCCGATGCGGCCTCACGATGTGACCGGAACACCCCACAGACGCGCCGGTCCGGAGAGCCGAGGGCACCCATAACCGCAGGTCAGGGCGGTGTGCAGAAATTCATCCGCGGACTTCACGAGTTCACTTGCCAGCGTGGTGGGCGGGGCGTACGGTTACCACTACATCTAGTAGTTACACCGCTGTAGTTATCCACATCTGGTGCACAGGCCAGGGGGAGATCCTCACAGCCTCGGGCTAGTTGTCCACAGGAACATCCCCAGACCACACCCTGTTATGAGGGTGTACGAGCCGCGCGCTGACGTACCCGAGAGGAGGGCCGCCATGCACTGTCCCTACTGCAAGAACGAGGACACCAAGGTCCTCGACTCCCGGGTCGCCGACGACGGCGGCTCCATCCGTCGGCGCCGCAGCTGCGCCGCGTGCGACCGCCGCTTCACGACGGTCGAGAAGATGCAGCTCACTGTGCTCAAGCGCTCAGGCGCGACCGAGCCGTTCAACCGCGACAAGGCGATCGCCGGCGTCCGCAAGGCCTGCAAGGGCCGCCCGGTCACCGACGCGCAGCTCGCCTGCCTCGGCCAGGAGGTCGAGGACGCACTCCGCCTGAGCGGGCAGGCCGAGTTCGACGCCAACGACGTCGGCCTCGCGATCCTGAGCCCGCTGCGGGCGCTCGACGAGGTGGCCTACCTCCGGTTCGCCTCCGTCTATCGCGCGTTCGAGTCCGCCGAGGACTTCGACGCCGAGATCAAGATGCTCCGGCTCGAACGAGCCGCTGCCGATCAGCCCGCCACGACGGGCTGACCACATTCGGCCCGGCAGGTCGTGGGGAAGCGGCCTGCCGGGCTCACCAACGTCGAACAAGCTCCGCGGACGAGGTCCGCAGACCAGCACCACAACCACCACCAGGGATAGAGGAAGTCGTATGACCGAGACGGTGAGCACCCGCGCCAAGGGAGCCAAGGGCAAGGGCCTGACCATGGAGCGCGTCTTCAGCACCGAGGGCACGCACCCCTACGACGCGATCACCTGGGAGCGCCGCGACGTCGTCCAGCAGAACTGGAAGACCGGCGAGACCGTCTTCGAGCAGCGCGGTGTCGAGTACCCCGATTTCTGGTCGGTGAACGCCTCCACCATCGTCACGACGAAGTACTTCCGCGGCGCCGTGGGCACCGACGCCCGCGAGTGGAGCCTCAAGCAGCTCATCGACCGGATCGTGAAGACGTACACGAAGGCCGGCATCGACCACGGCTACTTCGCCACCGACGCCGACGCCGAGGTCTTCGAGCACGAGCTCACCTGGCTGCTGGTCAACCAGTACTTCTCCTTCAACTCGCCCGTCTGGTTCAACGTCGGCACCGCCTCGCCGCAGCAGGTCAGCGCCTGCTTCATCCTGAGCGTCGACGACTCGATGGACTCGATCCTGAACTGGTACAAGGAGGAGGGCTTCATCTTCAAGGGCGGCTCCGGCGCCGGCCTCAACCTCTCCCGCATCCGCTCCTCCAAGGAGCTCCTCTCCTCCGGTGGCACCGCGAGCGGCCCCGTCTCCTTCATGCGCGGCGCGGACGCCTCCGCGGGCACCATCAAGTCGGGCGGCGCGACGCGTCGTGCGGCCAAGATGGTCGTCCTCGACGTCGACCACCCGGACATCGAGGAGTTCGTGATGACGAAGGCGAAGGAGGAGGACAAGATCCGCGCCCTCCGCGACGCCGGGTTCGACATGGACCTCGGTGGCGCCGACATCACGTCCGTCCAGTACCAGAACGCCAACAACTCGGTCCGCGTCAACGACGAGTTCATGCGCGCCGTCGAGGACGGCACCGAGTTCGGCCTGCGTGCCCGCGGCACCGGCGAGGTCATCGAGACCGTCGACGCCCGCGAGCTGTTCCGCAAGATCAGCGAGGCCGCCTGGGCCTGCGCCGACCCGGGCCTGCAGTACGACGACACGATCAACGACTGGCACACCAACCCCGAGACCGGCCGCATCACCGCGTCCAACCCGTGCTCGGAGTACATGTCGCTCGACAACTCCTCGTGCAACCTGGCGTCGCTCAACCTGCTGAAGTTCCTCAAGGACGACGACACGTTCGACGCCGCCCTGTTCGCGAAGGCCGTCGAGTTCATCATCACCGCGATGGACATCTCGATCTGCTTCGCCGACTTCCCGACCGAGCCGATCGGCGACACCACCCGCGACTACCGCCAGCTCGGCATCGGCTACGCCAACCTCGGCGCGCTGCTGATGGCGATGGGTCTGGGCTACGACTCCGAGGGTGGCCGCTCGATGGCTGCCGCGATCACCTCGCTCATGACCGGTACGTCGTACAAGCGCAGCGCCGAGCTCGCCGGCATCGTCGGCCCGTACGCCGGCTACGCCCGCAACGCCGACGCCCACAAGCGCGTGATGCGCAAGCACCAGGCGGCCAACGACGTCGTACGCGTGCTGCACACCGAGGACGGCCGCACCCACAAGCTGGCCACCAAGGCGTGGGCCGACGTCATCAAGCTCGGCGAGAAGAACGGCTTCCGCAACGCGCAGGCCTCGGTGCTCGCGCCGACCGGCACCATCGGCTTCATGATGGACTGCGACACCACCGGCATCGAGCCCGACTTCTCCCTGGTGAAGTTCAAGAAGCTCGTCGGCGGCGGCTCCATGCAGATCGTCAACCAGACGATCCCGCGGGCGCTGAAGAAGCTCGGCTACCAGCCCGAGCAGGTCGAGGCGATCGTCGCCTACATCGGCGAGCACGGTCACGTCATCGACGCCCCGGGCCTGAAGACCGAGCACTACGAGATCTTCGACACCGCCATGGGCGCCCGCGCGCTCAAGCCGATGGGCCACGTGCGGATGATGGCGGCCGCGCAGCCGTTCCTCTCCGGCGCGATCTCCAAGACGGTCAACCTGCCCGAGAGCGCCACGGTCGAGGAGATCGAGGACGTCTACATGCAGTCCTGGAAGCTCGGGCTCAAGGCGACCGCGATCTACCGCGACAACTGCAAGGTCGGCCAGCCGCTGTCCGACGGTGGCGGCAAGGCCAAGAAGGACGCCGCCGACAAGCTTGCTGCCGACTCGGCCGTCGAGACCAAGGTCGTGGAGAAGGTCGTCTACGCCCCGGTCCGCAAGCGCCTGCCGAAGTCGCGCGTCTCGCGCACCACGTCGTTCACCGTCGGCGGTGCCGAGGGCTACATGACCTCCGGCGCCCACGACGACGGCCAGCTCGGCGAGGTCTTCCTCAAGCTCGGCAAGCAGGGCTCGACCCTGGCCGGCGTGATGGACGCCTTCTCGATCGCGGTGTCGATCGGCCTGCAGTACGGCGTCCCGCTGGAGACCTACGTCTCGAAGTTCACCAACCTGCGCTTCGAGCCCGCCGGCCTCACCGACGACCCGGACGTCCGCATGGCGCAGTCGCTCATGGACTACGTCTGGCGCCGCCTCGCCCTCGACTACCTCACCTTCGAGGAGCGCTCGGCCCTGGGCATCTACTCCGCCGAGGAGCGCCAGCGCCACCTCGAGACCGGCTCCTACGAGCCGCTCGTGGAGGAGACCGGCAGCGCGGCCGAGCTCGTGGAGGCTGACTCTTCCTCCGCTGGTCGAGTGGAGCCCCAGGTCGTCGAGGCCGACATCGTGGAGGCCAGCGCCAAGCCGGCCCCCGCCGAGGCCAAGACCACCGCCGAGCTCTTCGAGAAGCTCACCGGCACCGCCGTCGACTCCCCGCTCTGCATGACCTGCGGGACGAAGATGCGCCCGGCCGGCTCGTGCTACGTGTGCGAGGGCTGCGGGAGCACCAGCGGCTGCAGCTGATCAATAGCGCACAACGGGCCCGACGTCGACGACGACGTCGGGCCCGTTGCCTTTGCCTGAGCTGACGCACGATCGAAACGCGGCTGCGTCCCACGAAAGGAGACGGCTACTGAGCCACCGCGGACGCGTGGTTGAAGAAGTCCATCGGCATAGACGTCCCTAGGCGCCAAGTGATCGCGATCGGCCGATCGCCGGTGTGGCTGACATACGTCGCCGGACCGAGGAAGAGGTAGGGAGCGGTGCCGAACTCATCCTTGGGTTCTTGGCGCGCAAACAGCAGCACCGTGCTGGTGCCCGCGAGGTACCGCTGGCCGGTCGCCGAGTTCACCGATGTCGTCGACTGGCTCTCCCAGTGGAAGAGCTCGCGGCTGATGGGGTAGTCGGCGTACATCGTGGTCGGCGAATAGTCGGACTCGGACTTCTTCAGGGTGATAAAGAAGGCGTCCACGTTGAGGTTGCGGGAGTACCAGACACCCTCCCGGAAGCTGTTTGGCATGCGGGGAAAGTCCAGCGCAGCCAGGATCTCCTCACGCTGATAGCGCGCGTGCACCTGCAAGGGGATATCGGCAAGACGGCCTGTTAGTACCGTTGGTACGTGGCGTGCGGCCTCGAAGCTGATGTCCACGACGGTGGAGATCTCGGCTCTCGTCGCGGTTTCGCGGCGGAAGGCCTGGAAGCCCTCGCCCACTGACTCGAAGCCGCCGCCATCAGACCAGAGCGAGTAGTAGAGCATTCGGGCGAGACGTTGCTCCGCAGGCGAGAGATCCTCGTAGTTGGCAGCCGCCTCGGAGAGCATCGTGCGATACGCCCGAGCGCGCTCCGGGTCGTCGACGTGGGCGAAAGCCCGCACCCGCTTGAGGAGCCTCTGCTCCAGTTCGGATCCGGGGAGTGTCGGAAGGCTGGCGTCACGACGCAGCTTGGTCCATGAGTGGCTCCCGCGTCGCAGAATGTCACTGAGTTCCAAGCCCGATCGGTCCAGGAACCCCGCTAGCGAGTCGTCCTTCGCGGCTCGCAGCTCGGCGACGATCTGGTTCCAGCGGTTGGCGATCTGCGACTTCAGGTTCTCCAGCACGAGCTGCTGGCTCTGCGTGTCGAGACGGACCTGGCAGCCGGAGGGCAGGAAGGGGAAGTCCTCCTTGACGGCCTTCTCCAGTTGCTTGCCGTGCAGCCCGGTGAGTGCGCCGAAGCGGCGCGAGAAGTTGAACTCCTTGCGGTGGTAGCCGACGAAGTCGAGGACGGTCAGAACGGCCTTGCTGTGCGTTCGCCGAAGGCCTCGCCCGAGCTGCTGCATGAAGATCGTCGAGCTCTCGGTCGGACGCAGGAACAGCACTGTGTCGACATCTGGGATATCGAGTCCCTCGTTGAACACATCGACGGTGAAGAGCACGTTGACCTCAGCGGCGCGCAGGTCACGCAATGCCCGCGATCTCTCATCTGACGGCGTTTGCCCCGTCACGCACCGGGCAGGAATGCCAGCCTCGTTGAAGACGCGCGCCATGTACTCGGCGTGGGCGACGCTGACACAAAAGCCGAGAGCACGCATTCGCCCGACGTCGGCGATCTTGTCGCGCACGGCCGTCAAGATGATGCGGGCACGAGCATCATTGCCCGTGAAGACTCCGTCCAGCTGCGAATCGTCGTACTTGCCCCGCGACCAAGTGATGGCGCGGAGATCTGTGCCGTCGGCAACGGCGAAATAGTGGAAGGGGCACAGCAGGTCTGCACCGAGTGCGTCCCACAGCCGCAACTCAGCGGCTGTCCGTCCGTCGAAGAAGCTTCGGACGTCGGTTCCGTCAGCGCGCTCCGGTGTCGCGGTGAGTCCGAGCAGCTCATTGGGGGTGAGGTGCTCGATGATCCGCCGATAGGTCTTCGCCTCGGCGTGGTGGAACTCGTCGATGACCACGATACTGAAGGCGTCTCGCGGGATGTTGGTCACGCCGTACGCAGTCAGCGACTGCACGCTCGCGAAGACGTGATTCCATCGCTCGGGTCGCTGACCGCCGACGTAGAGCTCCCCGAAGTTGCCGTCGCCCAGGACCTCGCGATACGTACGAAGAGATTGTTCAAGAATTTCTCTGCGGTGCGCGACGAAGAGCAAGCTCGGTTGCGATCCGGCTACCTGAGCGAGCTCGCGGTAGTCCAGGGCAGCGATGACGGTCTTCCCGGTGCCCGTCGCTGCCACAACCAGGTTGCGGTGGCGATCGTGAAGCCCCCGCTCCACGGCGATCGCGTCGAGCATCTCCTGTTGGTACGGGTAGGGGCGCACATCAAGACCGGGTGGATTCAAGCGGTGGATGCAACACCGGTTGGTTTTTGTGGGTTCGACAGTAGGTCGTCGAGGGCTTGTGCGGGAGTTTGCCAGCTCAGGGTCTTGCGGGGGCGGCGGTTCAGCTTGGCCGCGACGTGGTCGAGGTAGTCGGGTT